>Ga0209066_10000438_pt1 | contig 61605 bp, 43 predicted proteins | sample All_14_2_FD_187198 | JGI IMG/M metagenome (GOLD analysis project Ga0209066, IMG submission 187198) | Freshwater microbial communities in response to fracking from Pennsylvania, USA - Allegheny Zone_MetaG_DW_15 (SPAdes) (version 2) ...
AGGGTTTATCTCACAAGACTCAACTTTGACCCGTTGCGCACGAGCGCAAAGAGTTCTTCGATGTCTTCTCGGGCAAGGAAAATGCCGGTCTCGGCGCTGGCCGCAGGTGCCGGGGCTGGTGCCGCCGCAGGGGGGACGGCGGATTTTTTAGACGCCTGCTTCGGCCCCTTGGGCTCCTCGACCGGCAGGGCACGGGCGACCGGCGGCGTCCGGATGCTGATGATGGTCGTTGAATTCGTCTTCTTGCATGAAAACCACTTCTCCGCATCGACGTAGTTGGGATCCGTGGAGAGCACGGATTTGCCGTCAAAAAGAGAGTTTTTCCCAGAGATCGCCATTTCCACCGGCAGGCGCAGGCCGGGCGGGAGGCGGATGTCCTTCGCATTATAAACTTTGAAGAGGTATTCCTTGTCACCGACTTTGCGCAGCAGCATGACCTGCTTCTTGGCGAAGCTGACGCCGAGATGGAAATCCATCGGGATGATGGTGAGGTGGTCTCCGGGATGAAGATTGAAGCTCATCAGGCCGCTGGAGCGAATGATGGAGTCCACCGTGGTGTCAAACTTGTTGGCGATCGAATTCAGCGAGTTCCCCGGCTGTACGATGTAGTCCTTCTTCCCGGCGGTCGAGTTTGCGGAGTAGAGCTGGTCCATGTTGATCTCACCAATGATCCGCATCGCCTCGGGGCAGGTTTTGGAATCGGGGAACTGCTGGCACAGTTTGTAGAGCGCATCCCTGCCGTCGTCGATTTTTCCTTCTCGGATGAGGTCGACAGCGGCTTCAAAACGGCGGATGCCGGGGTCAATCCGCGGACGGTCCTTCGCCTTCATGGAGGCGATGTCCTGCTCCACCTGGCTCTCCTTGAGCAGGATGTTCATGTAAACCCAGTACCCCATCGCGAGAGTGCCCGCCACCAGGCCCACGGTGATGAGGAATATCAGCAGTTTGATCTGGGTCTTGGCCATTGCGTGAACCTCCAAACCACCGCTCAGCCCAGCAGGCCGCGGCGTTTGAAATCGAAGAGGTTGATGTTCTGGGACTTCTCGATCATCTCGACGGTGAACTTCAGCAGGCAGATTTCCCAGGTGTCGTCCACGCCTTGAATCACGGCGCGCATCGGATTGCCCGAGGCACGGATGTTGGCGAGCAGCTTGCCCGTCACTTCTTCCATGGATTCATGGATGATCTGTTCGCTGATCTCGCCTTTGCGAAATTTGAAGCCGTATTTGAGGATCGCCAGCTTGTGCAGGTTGTCCCGCAGGAATTCGCCAAATCCAGCCACTTCCGGGCCGAAGCCCTCGAAGTCAAACTGGCCGGGCATCTCCGGTCGCAGGATCAGAGGCTTCTCAGCCTCGATACGGCCTTCGCGCACGCGCACGGCACCGACGGTATCCATGAGTTCGGTGACGATCTGAAACTCGAAATGGGTGCTGCCAAAGGTGTCGATGCGGCGGTCCGGCTCATGGAGCACCTGGGTGTTTTCCAGGGCGTATTGAATATCGAACTCGGTAGGCATGTCTTGGGGGTGGCTGAGACTAAGCTGCTTCCACGCTGGGGCCAGTGATTTCTTGGGTTCTCAAGCTGGCTGTGACTGGTGGCGGTTTCTCCTCAAAACTGGTGGCTGAGCTGCTGAGATGTCCGCAAAGGCTCGGATGGCAGGCAATGATTATACGGCATATTCAAAAACCTGCTTAGCGGATCATGGGAACACCTTGTCATGCTCAGGCTGAAATGACTCAAAATGCACACTTTTGCTAGCGCGTCGTGTAAGTTGACAGCCCTCGGCTGGGCTCTATTTACCAAAAACAACCTCATGATTAGCGACTCAGCGCCATCCCCCAGCGCTCGTCAGCGTGATCTCCGCATTTCATCACTCGGCCTGCTGGCCGTGGTGCTTCTGGCATCTTCTCTGCATGCCACGGATTTCACCTGGACGGGTACGACCAGTTCCGACTTTACGGTCAACACGAACTGGCTCGGAGGTGTCGCACCTTCGCCCACAGGCGGCGATACAGCAGCCCCTGTGGCCTGGCGCATCAGTGTGCAGAGTGCGACGAACACCTTGGTCTACTCTGCCGCCCAAGGCCACACCGTGCTGAGCGGGGGTGGCAGCAACCGCTCGCTGTTCATCGCGAATGGTATGAATGTCAGTGGAGCGATGTCGATCACCGGCGGGATATTCGAGAGCACAAGCACTGCGGCGGACGCCATGGTCAACGGGCTCAATGCGGTGGCATTGCTCAGCATTGACGGCGGCACCTTTAGGAAGACCACGGGGACCGGCGCCGCATCCACCTTTGGGGTGTTCTACGGCGGCTCTGGTTTGACCCAGGGAACGCTCGACATCAACAGCGGCTCCTTTGAAGTGACCACGCTGGATCTGCAAAACAATGCCGGGAGTTCCACCCAGGCTGCCGGTGTCTATGAATCGGTGGTCAATCTCGACGGCGGCACCCTGTCCGTGGGCACCATTGTGCGAAGTGTGACTTCGACGGGCATCGATGCAGTGCTGAACTTCAATGGTGGCACGCTGCAGGCGCGGCAGAGCACCACCTCGTTCCTGGCAAATCTTGGCCAGTTCTCCGCAAATGTGCAGGCAGGCGGGGCGCTGATCGATACTCAGGCGTTCAATGTCACCATCGCCGCACCTTTGGTGCATGACTCCGTACTGGGCGGCACCGCAGATGGCGGACTGACAAAGGTGGGGGTGGGTGCGCTGACTCTTTCCGGAGCCAGCACCTATACGGGTGGCACCTTCATCAAGAATGGACAGCTGATCCTGGGGGGCGGCAGTGACCGCCTGCCAACAGGCACGGTGCTTACACTGGGCGATGGCTCCACCAATGACAGTGGCGTCCTGAAACTCGACTCAAACAGCCAGACACTCGCCGGACTGCTGACGGCAGGATCGGGCGTCGGCAACAGCGTCGTGAATGGCAACGCCACCGCCGCCACGCTGACGCTCAGAATTGATGCGTCGAACATCTTTGGCGGGGTTCTCGGTGGAACGGGGACCAATGAAAACAACTTGGGCCTGACGAAATCAGGCGCTGGCGTGCTCACGCTTTCCGCCACCAATACCTACACCGGGGCGACGAGCATTCTGGCCGGCACGCTCCAGGCTGGCGCGGCGGGCGGGGGCTCAGTGTTTGGGGTGAATTCAGCCATCACTCTGGCGGATGCGGCAGGCGTCGCGCTTGACTTGAACGGGTTCAATCAAACCGTGGGTTCGCTAGCAGGTGGAGGCAGCACGGGTGGACAGGTGACCCTGGGCGCTGCGACACTGACCCTCGGCGGGAACAATGCCAGCACCACGTTTGCCGGCATCATCAGCGGCGCTGGCGGTGCTTTGATCAAGACCGGCACAGGCACCCTCACTCTGTCAGGCGCAAACAGCTACACGGGGCTTACCACCGTGAGTGCGGGTTTCCTTGTGGTGGGCGGCAATACCGCGCTGGGTGGCGCCACCGGCGGAACAAGCGTGGCCATCGGAGCCTCCCTCGTGCTGGCCAATGGTGTCAAGGTCACCGGAGAGACCGTGGGCATCTCCGGCAGCGGTGGCAACAGCATGGGCGCGCTGCAAGCCGCCGCCGGTGGGGCGGCAGAATGGGCCGGCGTGGTGACGATCGAGGCGGGTGGCGCCCGCTTGGGCGCGCAGGCAGGCGGCGTCCTGACCGTGAGCGGTGGCATTCAAAATGGGGTGTCCAATAATCTGGTCATCTCCGGAGAGGCCGGCACGGGCACGGTGCTCATCAGCGGCACCGGCAACACTTACACCGGAGTCACGCAGATCATTCGCGGCATCTTGAAGCTGGGCTCAAGCAACGCCCTGCCAACAGCCACCGTGCTCGATGTCGATTCCTTGGGATCCAACGGCGTGAACGATGACGCCACCTTTGACCTGAATGGCTTCAATCAAACAGTCGCCGCATTGCAGCGCACCGGGACGGGTTTTGGCACCGGCAACAGTTACATCACCAACAGCAGCGCCACAGGTGCGACGCTTACCGTTTCCTCCGCCAGCAACACAACTTACAGCGGCGTCATTCAGGATGGTCTCGGCGTGGTGAACCTGACCCTGAGCGGTGGCGGCAGCCTGACTCTCTCCGGGGCCAATACTTATACAGGTGTCACAACCTTGTCGGGTTCAAACACCGCCCTCGTGGTGGGCAGCAATACCGCTCTGGGTGGGACGGCAGGGGGCACGACGGTCGGCATCGGTGCCCGTGTGGTGCTGGCAAATGGTGTCACCGTGACGGGTGAGACCATCACCATCACTGACAACGGTGGAAACAACAACGGTGCGCTGCAAACCGCCACCGGCGCCACGGCAGAGTGGGCCGGAAACATCATCATCACTGGAGGCGGTGCCCGTATCGGCGGCGGCGTCGGCGGCACGCTGATCGTGTCCGGCGTCATCAGCGGGAGCTCAACAATCCTCTTCAGCCGTGCGGACAACTCCACCACGATTTTGAAAGCCGTAAACACCTACATCGGTGACACTCAGTTGTTCAGCAATGGCTCGGCCACCGGCTCCTCTCTCATCATCGGCGTGGACAATGCCATCAACGCCGCCAGCCGCCTCTCCGTCATCGGCACCGCCGCCACAAAGCCCATCACTCTCGATCTCAACGGCCATGTGCTCACGCTGCGAGCGCTCGACACCTCAGGAAATCATGACACCGGAGCCGTCTTGTCCGTGGCAAACAATGCAGCGGCCACGGCCTCCGTGCTCACGATCTCTGACCCCGCAGCGAACACGACCTATTTCACCGGTTCCCTGAAGGATGGCACCAGTGGCACAGGAGGTCTGTCGCTGGTGAAAAGCGGCATCAGCACCCAGGTGTTCATCGGCGTGAACACCTACACCGGCTCCACCACCGTGAACGCCGGCACCCTCCAGATCGGCGGTGCGATATCCACCTACGGTGCCAGTGGTTCACTCGCGTCCACCAGCTTCATCCTGAACGGTGGCTTCCTCACCATCGACAATACCGGCGCCTCCAACAACAGCAGCAACCGGCTGGCCGATGCGGCCGATTTCGCCTTCAAAGGCGGCTCTTTCATCTACAAAGGCTCCGATCAAGCAGCGACAAACTCCACCGAGACCATTCACAATCTCACCCTGAACTCAGGGCTGAAAACGCTCAGCGTGATCTTCGGCGGCACCAATACTGCGACGCTGAATGCCAACCAGATCACGCGTCCGGCGCTGGGCGGCCTTCTCCTGGTCAATGGCGTGAATCTCGGCATGGACTCGCTCAGTACCGCGAGCGTGGCGCGCGTCTTTTTCACGGTCGTGCCGGACTTGGTGGGCGGCACGGATGCGCTTTCCACAGGCATCAATGCCGCAGCACAGAACACCCGCATCGTGCCCTATCTGCTGGGTGCGTCCACCGTGACGACAGGCGGGCTGGGCACCGCCGGCACCACGCCCAACACCTTCATGACTTACAATGCCACGACAGGTCTCCGTCCGCTGAACCCCACGGACGAGTTCACGCAGAACGCCTTCGTGGCCGGGAACAACACGCGTCTCACCACAGACACCGCCGTCAGCACCACCACGGCGATCAACTCGCTCATTCTCGACGGTGCCAGCGCCACGATTGCGAGCGGGCAGAAACTGACGGTAAGCAGCGGCGCCATTTTGTTCGTCTCGGGCAATGGTGTGGGAATCAATGGCGGCACTCTCGACTTCGGCACGCGGGAAGGTTTGATCACGATCAATTCCATAGGCAACACCTTCATCGGTTCCGTGGTCACCGGCAGCGCTGGCGTCAGTTATTATGGAACCGGCACCTTGGTGCTGGCGGCCCAGCAGAACACCTACACGGGTGACACCATGCTGCAGGTCGCGCTGGTGATTCCTCAATCCAGTTCCACCGGTCCGGCCGGAGCGCCCACGAGCGGTCCGTTCGGGCAGGGGACTGTGATCTTCAATGGCTCCGCAATTCGTGCCACAACTTCCTATGACATCACCATCGGCAATAACATTCAGCTCAGCGCAGACACCACGGTGGTGACCAGTGGCACAGCCAGCCAGGACAAGGTGCTCACATTCACCGGGAACGTCACGCTGGCGGGAGGCACACGCACGCTCACTCAAAATTCGGGTGCCAATACCGTCTTTACCGGAACCATCGGCGACGGCGGCAACAGCTACGGCCTGACCATTGCAGGCAGCGGCACCAGTGCGGTGGTGCTCTCCGGCACCAGCACCTACACAGGCGCCACCCAGGTGAATGGTAGCACTTTGCAAGTGGGCAGCAACGGCACGGGCACCTCCGGCACTGGCGCCGTGACCGTCGCCAGCGGTGCCACGCTCGCAGGCTCTGGAGTGGTGCAGGGGGCGACAGTGATGAACGCAGGATCGGTGCTGCAGCCGGGCGATGTGACAACAGGTGGCACCACAAGCACAACGGTGACCAGCAACAACACCCTCACCTTCACCGCAGCAAATACAGCCCTCACCGTGAATACCGGGGCGCAGATCCGCCTCGGCATTTCCAGTCCAACGCTCACCTCCAACGTGGTCTCTTTCTCGAACGGACTCTTCCACTACAACGGCCATGACTACAGCAGTGCGCTCTCCCTGTTCAGCAGTGAGTCGGGGGCTCTCACCACCTGGAACACAGCGCCCGGCAGCGGCGGCAATCACGACTTCATCAAGCTCACGGACGCCACGGGCACCCTGAGCATCGGCGATCGTGCCGGTGCGGCATGGGGGCAGGGCTCTGTGGTGGTAAATTCCAGTCTTGGCGGCACCGTGGCCCTCGGCCAGGTCTTCAATTTGATCGACTGGAATGGTGCAGCCATCAGTGGCAACTTTGACGTGGGAGGAATGACCTTTGTGGATGCCAGCGGCAATGCCATTGCGGGCGATCTCGATTTGGCCGCGCTCGGTGCCGGCTTCGGCTGGGATGTCAGCGCCTTTCAGACCTACGGCATCATCGTCGTGGTGCCCGAGCCCGGCCGCGCCTGCCTGCTCCTCCTCGGCCTTCTGGGGTTGGCCCTGCGTCGGCGGCGCTGAAGCGATTCGCGTCACAGCGGGTTGTCAGCTTGCATCGTGGCAGTGGGCGGACTATCGACGCAGGATGAAGCTCCCGCCCCACCTGCTCGACGAAATCATCCTCTCACTCGGAGAGGTGTTTGTGGGCAAACGCTATGCGGACAAGGTGATCGAGTTCACCTTCAAACGTCACCGCAAATGGGGCAGCCGTGACCGCCGCATCTTCGCGGAGTCCATCTATGAATGCGTCCGCTGGTGGCGCTGGTTCTGGTATCTCGCCGGACTTCCGGACGAGGAGCACACACAGCCGGAGAACATCACCCCGGAACGTCTCTGGCGTGTGTGGGCCGCCTATTGGATCTCCAACGGACGTGATCTGCCCAAGGACGAAGCCGCACCGCAGGTGAACCCCGCAGACGTGTTAAAGCGTGCCAAAGAGGGCGCATCCCCCGCCATCCGCGCTGCCATCCCCGACTGGCTGGAAGCCCGCGGCACCCGCGAGCTCGGCGCCGCATGGCCTTCCCTGCGCGAATCCCTGAATCAACCCGCCGATGTGTTCATGCGCGTGAACACGCTCAAGAACGACCGCCGCTCCCTGCGCGAACGCCTGGGTCAGGAAGGCTACGAAACCGAAGCCGTCGATCAGGTGCCCAGCGCACTGCGCCTGAAACAGCGCGCCAATCTGTTCGGCACCGACTCCTACAAAGCAGGCTTGTTTGAGGTGCAGGACGCCGCCTCCCAGCTCATCGCACCCTTTTTGCAGCCAGAGTCCGGCATGCGGGTCATCGATGCCTGCGCCGGTGGCGGCGGCAAGGCGCTCCACCTCGCCGCCATCATGCGCAACAAAGGCCGCCTCCTCGCCCTCGACGTCCACGCATGGAAACTCGCCGAACTCCGCAAGCGCGCCTCACGCGCCGGTGTGGACATCATCGAAGCACGCGAAATCGAAGGCTCGAAGACCGTGAAACGCCTCGCCCAAAAAGCCGACCGCGTGCTGCTCGACGTCCCTTGCTCCGGCATGGGCGTGCTGCGCCGCAATCCGGACGCGAAGTGGAAACTCAGCGATGCCGAAATCGACCGCCTCATCGCCCTTCAGGCCGAAATCCTCGAAAGCTACAGCCGCATGGTCGCCCCCGGTGGAAAGCTCGTCTATGCCACCTGCAGCATCCTGCCCAGCGAAAACGAACTTCAGGTACAGGCCTTCCTCGCCAAACACGGTGAAGACTGGACCCTCGAGGAAGAACTCCACCGCACCCCCGAGACCGGCGCGTTTGATGGCTTCTACGCAGCTCGCTTGATGAGAAAAGCAGCTCCGAAGACCGAAGAAATCCAAGCGGCCAAAGTCGAAGAATCTCCAAGTGACCAGCCCGTTCCTGAAGCTCCAGCCAGTTAGGCCTTCGAGCTTCGGATTTCATTCGTCATTCGCGAATTCGACATTCGTCATTTTCTAATGACACCCACACCCAGTCCCGCAGGACCCGCCGCCACCTGAGGCCTGAGCGCCGCCAGTGCTGCCTCCCATCATGCCTGTGCCGCCGATGGGTACCCGACGCACGGGCTGTCCGCTGTCGGGATGCTGCGTGAGCGCGGCGTCCTTCATGCTCTGACGAATCTCAAAGCGCTTGGTGGGTTCGCCTTCAAACTGGGGGATGGTTTCGTAAACGTAGGTGGGCATGATCAGAAATGACGAATGTTCGCAGCACGAATGCCGAATGCCCGGCGCAGTGCAAGGCATGAAATGAAAACGGCGTCCCGGTTAGGGGACGCCGCGTGGGACTGTTGCAGAGGTGGATCAGGCTTTCGCAGCCATCTCTTCCTCAATGGTCAGAGGCTTGTAGCCGCCGATCGACTTGAAGTAGACCAGCAGGAGCAGGTAGATCACGGCCATCGTGCCGGGGATGTAGGAGTCAAACTTCAGCGTCTTGCGGTCGCCCTGCTGGTCGGCCAGCACCACTTCCTTCTGCTCAGGAGTCTTTTCCTTGGCTTCCTTGGCTTCGGAGAGCTTCTTGCCATCAAGGCCGATGGCAGCGGTCGCATCCAGATTGAGGAACTTGCTCGGAGCTTCGGCCTTGTAGGTTTCGTACAGGGCAGGGTTGGAGGCCTTGAGGGACTCACCAGCGAAGCGATCTTTGGTATAGCCGAGGCCAGGACCACCGATGATCCCAGCGGAGAGCATCCCGATGCCACCCATGATGGAGATGGCGACAGCACCCGTGCTTGGGAAGCGGTCAGAGGCGACGGCCAGCATCGTGGGCCAGAAGAAGGTCTTGCCGAAAGCATAGACGCCCAGGGCGACGAGCGCCGTCGTGAAGGTGTTCATGCCGGAGGCCAGCGTAAGGCCGCCACAGGCGAGGGCTGCGCAGACGCAGAGCAGGCCGACGGGGGAGAGCTTGAGCGTTTTCTCGATCCAATGAGCGCAGAAGCGCAGACCGAACATGATGGCGGAGGTCCAGAGGAAGAGGGCCTTGCCCTGCTCAGGGGTGAACAGGTTGCCAGTGATGTTCTGGATCCAACCGTCCGTGCCGAGTTCCACTGCGCCGACGAGGGCGTGAGTCACGAACAGAACGAAAAGCACCAGCGATCCAAGCGAGAACTTGGTAAGCACACCCACGGCGATCAGCACAATGCCGCCCGTGGCGTACCCGAGGTTCTTGGCCAGAGCAGGCTCAACGCTGAGCACGTCCTTGAAGAAGCCTTCCGCAAAGAAGGAAAGGAGGAAGCAGGCCACGGCGCCGCCGAGGATGCCCACATCCTTGAGCATGTTGCCAAAGCTGACGCCCTTGGCCGCAGCAGCGGATTGCGGGAACTTCTGGCCCATGAACATGAGGCCGTAGATGACAGTCGGGATGAGATAAAGCGCGAGCTGGATGCGCCAGTTGATCTCCAGTTTGTCGTCAAGGAACCAGCCGATGATCACACCGATCACCATCCCGGCAGGCCAGGAGGCGTGCAGGATGTTGAGGTAATGCGTGCGGTTTTCTGGGAACAGTGTGGCGACTAGCGGATTGGCCACGGCTTCCAGAGTGCCATTCGCGAATGCGAAGATGAACATGCCGAGGGACAGCACCATGAAGGCGCTGCTGCCGCTGGCGGTGAAGGTGACGAGCGCGGAGACGATGTGCAGAAGGAAGGCCACCACCACGAGTTTGCCGTAGCCGATTTTGTCCACCACCACACCGCCGAGGATGATGCCGAAACAGAAGCCATTGAAGCCCATGCCACCGATGGCACCGAGCTGAGCCCCGGTAAATCCGAACTCCTTCGCCCAGTTGTCAAAGATGCCGCCGCGGATGGCGAAGCCGACGCCGGCCGCGAGAATGGCCATGAAGCCGGCCCAGAGAAGTCTCATTCGATTGTTTTCGCTCATAGAGGAGGGAGTGGAGTGTGTGTGTTGGTTGGAGTGGTGGTTGTCGGGAACGGGCGTGTTTTAGGTGCCACGCCTCTGAGCGACAAGGAAAAAGTGTTCTCAAGGTTGAGAACTTGCCAGAACGCTCTGCGGGAAAGGACCGCAAGTCGCGTCCAGAAAAGCCTTTGCTCTGAGCGCTTTCGGGTGGGCGGGCCTGTTATCGCTGCGAAGCCTCTCGATCTTGCAGCGAATGTAGGGGCTTTGTTTGGGCGCTTGGGGTCAGTGGCTTGAGCTGCCATCTCCTTCAGAAATGACGACAGGTTGGTAACCACCACGGGACTTGAACCAGAAGAACATCCCCAGATAACAGGCCAGCATGAAGCTGGGGAGGATGGCGATGGTCGTAAAGACGCTGCGCTTGCTCGCCGCCTGCACGGTCTCGAGTTCCTGATGCTGCGGGGCAGGGAGTGCTTTGATTTTCTCCTGGTTCAGCGTCGGCGCATTGCCAAAGATGCCAGCCTTGGGTTCGCCCTTGATCTCTGAATACAGGGCGCTGTGCTCGGTGGCGGAAAGGCGTTCGGCCATGTCGAGGTCCTGCTTGTGGCCGATGTAGGGACTGCCAAGCACCCCCAGGAAAAGCACGCCAACCGCAGAAACCCCATTCAATGTGAGAGCCCCGCCTTTCGGGAACTGCTCGGCGGTGAGCCCCAGCGTGGTGCTCCACAGGAAAGTCTTGCCCAAGGCGTACACACTCGCGGCCGCAAGGATCACCCAGCCCGTGGCATGCGAGAGGAAAATCAGCCCCGTGATGGCAATGGCCCCGCTGATCACCAGCAGGCCGATGGGCGAGAATCTATGCACAATCGGCCCTGCGTAGAAGCGCAGCACCGTCATGATGACGGAGACATACACAAAGATCCATGTGGCAAAGTTCGGGAAATCCGGGCCGCTGAGCTTGAGCAGCTCCGGCATCCACCCATCGGTGCCGAGCTCCGTCGTGGCCAGCGGTCCGATGGTGATGAGAACGACAATGAAGAGCCAGTTGCCCAGTGAATGTGTGTAAAACCCTGTGGCCGCACCCAGCACCAGTCCGGCGATAAGCGAGTCCCGCAGCGAGGCCTCGTAGCCGATCATCTGCACGACCGCGCAGTAAACCAGAGATCCAATAATAAAGGAGCCCACCGCTCCCACTTCCTTGAGCATGTCGCGGTAGCTCACCCCGGCGGCCACGCGCTCATTCACCGGGAAGCTGCGCGGAAGGATAAGCAGCGTGTAAAGCACCACAGGGATAAAGCACAGCGCGAATCGGAACTGCCACACCGCATTGAAGAACAGCTTGGTGTCCGGGAGCAGCGCACAAAACAGCGCCCCCAGCGCCAGGCCTGCCGGCCAGCCCGCATGCAGGATGTTCAGCCACTTTGATTTGTTCTTGCTGAAGATCGTGGCGACGACTGGATTGATGAACGATTCCACCGTGCCATTCGCCACCGCGATAAGCAGCGAGCTCCAATAAAAGTCCTCATAGCCGGAGGCGCGCAGCGTAAGCACCAACGATACGACATGGCAGCCAGCGGCAAACAGCGCGACCGTCTTGTAGCCGATGCGGTCAATGATCAGGCTGAAAAAGATGATGCTCAGCGCAAAAGGCCACATGCCTGCTCCATTGATCGCCCCCTTCTGGGACTCAGACAGATTGAAGCTGTTCTGCAGTTCCCCAATCGTGTTGGCTCTCACCCCAAACACAAACGAAGTGGCAACCAGGGCGATGAAGCACGCCCAGAAGAGTTTCATGTCGGCTTTGCCGGAGGTGGTCTGATTCATGGCTTGGGAGGGGATCGGTCAGGGGGTCGGCGATTCCAGCAAAAGCAGCCCCGCAGCGCAACGTCTTTTTCCTCGCTTGGAAAATAACCACGAAGCCTCTGGCGGCGAAAAGCTCAACATCTCGCCCCCAGCAAAGAAAGCCATGAGCACGGAGAAAGTACTCTCGAGCTTCAGCTCGCTCTGGAAAAAGCGCCGCATCCCCCAACACATGCTGAAGTTGTCTCAACCCGCCACGGGTCGTCCCTCCTACAGCCTCCGCAGCCCATCCTCCGTCATCGCACACGGGATCGCTTCATCGATCTCATTGATCCGCGCCAGCGTCTCCGCGCTCAGTACCAGATCAGCCGCAGCAAGGCTCTCATTCAATTGCGCCACCGTCGTCGCACCCACGATTGTGGAGGCCACAAAGTCATGCTGCTTGCTCCAGGCCAGCGCCAGCGCCGTCACACTCACGCCCAGATCAGCCGCGATCACCTGCAGCCGCGCCGTGGTCTCAAGGCTGCGCTCATTGACAAAGCGCGCCGCCATCTTCTTCTGACGCGGGCCCCCATTCAAAATGTAGTCAGTGAATCGCGCACCCTTCGGCAATGAGCCCCCATTATACTTGCCGCATAGCACCCCGCCACCCAGCGGCGAGTACGGCAGCAGGCTCACCCCTTCCTTGCGGCACACCTGCGCCAGTTCGCTTTCACAGCGGCGGTTGATCAGGGAGAAATTGTTTTGCACCGTCGCCATGCGCGCCAGGCCATGCTTCTCCGCCTCCCAGAGATTCTTCATCACACCCCAGCACGTTTCATTGCTCGATCCCCACGCCCGAATTTTCCCCTGATCGATGAGATCCGTCAGCGCGCCCAGTGTTTCCTCCTGCTGCATGCCGTGGTCCGGCCAGTGCGTCTGATACAGGTCAATGTAATCCGTCTGCAGCCGCCTGAGACTGTCCTCACAAGCCTGAAAAATCTGCCGGCGGTCCAGCGCCGTGAATCCACCACGCACCGGCGGCCGGAACCACCCATGCCCCGGCCCCGTGACCTTCGAAGCAATGATGAGTTCCCCACGCTTCTGCCCCTTGAGCCACTTGCCCACGATCTGCTCCGTCACCCCAAACAGCTCCGCACTTGGCGGCACCGGATACAGCTCAGCCGTGTCAAAAAAATCAATCCCGGCGTCAATCGCGCGGTCCATGATCTCAAATGACGTCTCCTCATCAGCCTGCAGGCCAAAAGTCATGGTTCCCATGCAGATGTCAGTGACAACGATACCTGTGCGGCCAAGGCGTTTGCGATTCATAAGGCGCGGATGCTAGAGCAGGTGGCGGGATGGGCAAATGCGAAAGCACGCAGCCCATGCGTTCTCAAGAAGTACAGGCTCAGTGCCTGGGGTGGGGGAGCCTGATCGATGGAGCCCATGTGCATCCCCGCGCCGTGTTCAAGCACAAATCGCACGCTGCCAGCGCCAGATCGAATTCAACACCCGGCACTAACTGCCGCTGCGGCCCGTTGCTCACCGGTTGCTCGTGAGCAGGATCGGGTAAGGCGGGTCATATTTGTTGCAGCGCAGGCGCAGCTTCTCGCCTTTTTTGACCCTCTTGAAAAAGATCGTCTGGGCGCGGTTGTCGTTTTTTATCAGATCGCCGCCGAGATCATTATGGCTCAACCGATCCCAGCCTTTGGCTTTGAATTTCTTTTCCGTCCAGCGCTCTTTATCCCAGTCTCCAGATTGGTTGCCTTGGTAGTCCCAGTTGCAGGCGAGGAAAAGATAGCCATCCGCCTGGACCTCAATATCAGCGACACCATTGGTGCTTTCGGTAGGCATAAAAATGGTCGCCCCATGGTTCGTAAAAAAGGCTGGAATACGTGCCCAGCCTTTTTTATCGGCACTGGTCACGAGCGGTACGGGCTGCATGTTCAAAACCGAAATCGTGGCCGACGATCCCACCAAGGCGCGTAAGTTCTCGGCGCGTACAAAGATAGGTAGCAGGATCAGGCAGGTGAGCAAAGTTTTCATGGTGAGAAGGGCGATGCTCTATGAACGGTTGAGCGGGAGAATCTTTCCAAGCAGGATTGAAATCTTTTTCCCAAAACGCAAAACGGAGGGGGCGGTAAGCACCGCTGCGGAAAACAACCTCGTGTATCTCCTTGAGGAGCCGGGAGGCCAGACAAGGGCGGTGTCCTACCGCCTGTTCTTCTGATTGAAATTCGCCACCGTCCTCGCCGCTTCGCGGTTCTCCGCCTTCTCCTTCAGATCCTGCCTCTGGTCCCCGTGGGTCTTGCCTTTGCCGACGCCTACTTCGACCTTGATGTGGGGACCTTTCCAGTACATGCGCAGCACGGGAAGCGCGAGCCCCTTCTGCTGCGTCTGCGCCAGCAGCTTCATGATTTCGTTCTTATGAAGCAGGAGCCGGCGGGTGCGGCGGGGCTCGTGGGTGGTATGGCTGGCCTTGTCGTAAAGCTGGATGTCGCACCCGTAGAGCCAGACCTGGCCGCGGTCCACGCGGGCAAAGGCGTCGGCGATATTAAGCTTCCCGAGGCGGATGGATTTCACCTCGGTGCCGCGGAGTTCGACACCAGCCTCGTATTTTTCGAGGATGTGGTAGTCGCGCGGGGCTTTGCGATTCGTGGCGATCTCGGACATGGGTCGCGCGGTGAACCGCTGATGTTGACGAAGAACTGGCGGTTCTGCCGGGAAGGGCAGGGGTGGCCTAGAGCTGGTCGGCGGTCGCGATGGTGACTTTGCCCTGGATGATTTCAAGGAGGGCCAGATCCGCCTCACGAAGGCCGGGGCGGCGCTCGACGAGCACGGCATGGCCCGCCGCGATCTGACGGACTCGCTTGGAGACCATGTTGATCAGGATGGGGTGGTCTTTGACGATTAGCGCGGCTTGTTCGACGAGGTCAGCTCTCATAAATTGAAATCGGGGCTGGGATTGGGGGCGCAGAGAATAAGGGGAGACTCGTGGGGTGCAACTGTTATGTTCCTGCATTTCCCCTTGCAGAACGGGGGGCGGTATTGTCTCATCGGCGCTCGATTTGACTCATGAAGAAAGCTCTTATTACCGGCATCACAGGACAGGACGGCTCGTATCTCACGGAACTGCTGCTCGAAAAGGGCTATGAAGTCCACGGCATCATTCGCCGGGCTTCGAGCTTCAACACCGGGCGTCTTCAGCACCTGTTTGAGCCGGAATCCCACCTGCCTTCCAAGAATCTTCACCTGCACTATGGAGACTTGATGGACTCGGTGGCGTTGGTGAAGCTTCTCTATGAGCTGAAACCGGACGAAGTATACAATCTCGGCGCCCAGAGCCATGTCCGGGTGTCCTTTGACGTGCCCGAAAGCACCGGGGACATCGTCGGCCTGGGGACGCAGCGCATTTTGGAGGCTATCCGCGAGACCGGGCTGGTTGGCAAAGTGCGCTTCTACCAAGCCTCATCCTCGGAAATGTTTGGCAAGGTGCAGGCCGTGCCGCAGATCGAGACCACCCCCTTCTGGCCGCGCTCCCCCTACGCCTGCGCCAAGGTTTACGGACACTGGCTCACGGTCAACTACCGCGAGAGCTACGGCCTGCACGCCAGCAGCGGCATCCTTTTCAACCACGAGTCCCCGCGCCGTGGCGAGACCTTTGTCACGCGCAAAATCACCCGCGCCGCCACCCGCATCAAAATGGGCCTGCAGGACAAGCTCTTCCTGGGCAACATGGACGCCAAACGCGACTGGGGCTACGCCAAGGATTACGTCGAAATGATGTGGATGATGCTCCAGCAGGACGAGCCAGATGATTATGTCATCGCGACGAACGAGACCCACAGCGTGAAGGAATTCGTGCAGGAGACCTTCGGCGCTCTCGACCTCGACTGGGAGCAGTATGTCAAATACGATGCCCGTTATGAACGTCCCGCCGAGGTGGAGCTCCTCATCGGGGATCCGGCCAAAGCGCGCAAAAAGCTCGGCTGGGAGCCGAAAGTGAAGTTCAAGGAACTCGTACAGATCATGGTGGAAGCCGACCTGAAGCTGGCAAAGCACGAACTGGCCGTGAAAAACGCGACGGCTGCTTGATCGGCCGGCCCATAATGACCTAGAACCAGCGAGCGACATCGCTCACTGGTGAACGTGGATTGCCGTGACAGTGGCCACGGAACTAGTCGCGATTGGAAGGGACCATGGCTGAAGTCCGTGCAACATGCGCTTTGTTCTACGGTGCCTTGCTGTCTCCCGCTGTCACAATCTGCGGGTAGTCAGCCAGCTGGATCAGCGGAATGCCATACCGCCCGGCGATGGCATCCGCCTCGGACTCAGGGTAGTCATCACGGAAATAGACTTCTTTGACCCCATACGCGCAAAGCATCTGCATGCAGCTGGTGCAGGGCTTGGTGGTGCAGGCGACCAGCCGCACATTGCCCCGGGTGAAAAGGCTGCACAGGTTCACCTCGGCATGCAGCATGTATTTACGGCGTGCATCCCGATCCGCCCAAAAATCAGGGTCAGCATCATAACCCGGCGCCAGGCCATTGTAGGCGGTCCCGATCACCCGGTTGTCAAAGTCGATGGCCACCGCCCCCACCTTCCTGAACGGATCCTCCGAACGGAGGCTCGCCACATGGGCAAGGGCCATGGCGTATTCGGGAATGGTCAACCGCGCTGCCGGGGCAGGATGGACTTCAAGAGGCATGACCGCACATGAACTTCGAATGCTGCTGCGTCAATGGGGAGCGGCACCCACGTATGTTTTTCAAATGTGCAAAATCATTTGAACATGTTATAATGAACAGTATATGGGTTTCGGAAAGTTATCTCACATTCAAACCCATGAACTCTTCCAACTCCAAGCGCCTTCCAATCGGTAAATTGTTTGGCAAATTACGCAGCTTAATCGCCTTGGCTCCGCAGGCCAATTCCCCTCATCGTTCATGGGACAGGGCTTCATCGCGGGAAATTCAGCTCGAGTTTGATTTCGAGCACAGGAAGCGTGCTCGCGAGGCGAGAAGTGCCGTAGCTGTGGTTGCTTTTAAGAATTGAGGGGGGCGGACTGGCACGGGTGTAGCGGCTAGCGCCAGATGCTTGGATATCAAGGTCAAAAATGTGGCAAAATCGGGAAAAATTTGGTATGGACAAAAGGTGGTAAAATTGCTTGTATCAGTGTTTAAATCCCGACCCAATCACTCCCGTCATGCTGATTAATCACTCTCGACACATCCCCATCAATGCCCTTCTGATGGTGATCACCCTCTCGGCTGGCTGCTTGTTGCCGCTTCGTTCCAGCGCTCAATTTGGTGTCTCTCCGTCCCAAACTAGCAACTTTTTTAATGACCTTCGCTCCCGCACCGGTCAGATGAAAAAGACGACCCAGACATCTGCCCGCAGTGGAGATGTCGTGTATGACTATGAGAAAGGTGCCTATGTCAGCCAGGAGGATCAGGAGGGGTACCAGAGTCTCCAGCAATTGCTGCGTTCTGACCGCCAGATCTCGCAGCCTTCCGTGCGCAGCGGCAGTTCGGCCTTCGCCGCCCGTGCCGTGGGTGATTATACCACCTATTCGGGTCAGTATTCACAAGCCCTGAGCTACTTTGCCCCCACCTACACCTCGGATCCTTTCCTCACCGGCAAGCGCAATCTCAAGGTTGGCCCTGTGAACATCGGTTTGGGTCTCTACCAAGGTTTCGAGTACAACAGCAACATCCGCCGCACCGCCGTGCCGGTGTCTGACGTGATCAGCAGCACGCTTCTCAATGTCAGCGCCAACTACCGCATTTCGCAGAACAACGTGCTGAGTTTCACCGGCGGCCTCGGTGTGGACCATTACTTCAATCATCCGGAGCTGGCTGCATACGGTAACGGCAATTATCTCATCAACGTTCTGCCAGGAACGACTCTCGCCTTTGATATCAAGGCTGGCCCGGTGAACTTCACCATATATGACCGCATGTCCATGCGCCCTGCGCTGAACAATGCGTTCGTAGGTGCCGGAAACAATTCGAGTTTCGGGGTCTTCCAGAACGATTTTGGTGTGGCCGCCAACTGGCAGATCAATTCGGCCTGGGCTCTTGCGGTGAACTACACAAACACCATCTCCGAGGCTCTCGGCAGCCAGAACAAGCAGTTCAGTCGTACGATGAACACGCTGCATGCCTCTCTTACCTACAGCCCTACCGCAACCTGGATCTTGGGAACGGAAGGCGGGGTTTCATTCCTGAACTACGTGAATCCTACTTTGAACGACGGTGTTCTCTTCAACTGGGGCGCTTTTGTCAGCGTTCCTCTGGGCAAGTCCACCATTGTCAAGCTGGCCGGCGGTCTGCAGTCCTTCAACTTTGATGCGCCCACGATTTTTGCCCCGGCAGGTCCTGGCGACAGTTCGGATCTCAACAGCTACTACTACAACTTCAGCATCACGAACCAGCTCAATGCTCGCTTCAGCCACACGCTGACCATCGGGCATGAGTCCTCAATCAATTTGGCCTCGAACTTCATCACTGCCGACTTCGTCAACTACGGCGTCTCAATGGTTGCTTGGAAAGGCGGCCGCTTCTCGGTCTCCGGCTACTACGAAAACGCCAGGCCTTCACTTACCGACCCAACTTTCCCGGGCACCGGCTACAAGCTGACTCAGTTCGGTGTTGACTTTTATTACACCCATCAGCTCACCTCCAAGCTGCGCGCTGGAACCGGCTATCACTTTGGCCGTGCAGATTACTACGGTGTGGTTGGAAGAGATGCAGACCAGAGTGGTTTCTCATTTGATTTGAACTACAGCCTGACCGCCAAGGCCGGTCTTAACCTCGGTTATCGCTATTTCGTGACTAATTATAAGCAGTCCAATGCGGATTCCACCCAGACGCGTGTGATTTTGGGCTTCAATTACAATTTCTAACGAAACTGATCGTAACAGGTCTATGACTTTTGATCCCTGCCGGGCCGCGGTCGGCTCAGGTGCTTGAGGACATCAAAAATCATTCACTATCATCATGAAAAAGTTATCACTGTCGTTGCTTCTGGTTGCCGTTTCTTTGCCGGCTTTGAAAGCCCAGGATCCTGGGTTCCGGATTCCTGAATCCTCCAGATCCACACGGCAGGCCTCTGCAACTTCCACCGGCTCTGTCAATGCAGGGGCGGCAGTGCTGTCTTCCATGGACGTGCTCGACAACAATCAGACCATTGCGGCGGGCGACACCATCAGCATTCGAATCCTCGAAGACCGTCGTGATGCTTTGCAGCAGGTGGTCGCGGTGACCGGGGAAGTGCAGGCTCCTTATGTGGGCCTCGTCAGTGCCAAAGGCAAAACTTGCCGGGATCTGGCCTTCACGATCAAGCGGGAGCTGGAGAAAAATTTCTTTCAGCACGCCACCGTGGTGATCGCGATCGACAAGATCAATATTGAAGACGCCATGAGAATGCGGGAGGTGGATCTCGAGTTCTACGTCATGTTTGGCATCGTTGCCAAACAGGGGAAATATGACCTGCCGGCCAATGAAGACATCTCCATCAGCCAGGCCATCCTGCGTGCTGGCGGCTTTGCCCAGTTCGCCAACAAGGAAAAAGTGAAGATCATCCGCAAAACCCCGCAGGGAAACAAAACCATCCTAGTCAATGTGGACGGCATCATGCGCCGGGGCGACCTCGAGCGCGACGTTTTCATTCGCAAAGATGACGTCATCATTGTCGAGGAAAAGACCGTCAATTTCTAAAATACCGGAGGTTTCTCACAGGTATTTTGAAATCCAAAGGGATGAAAATTTGATTTAAAATCGAACACCGCTCCGGTGGAATAAATCCAATGGCTTAAGTTGTTTTTTTGAGCGACTCTGCCAGCCCAAAATGACGGGGAAACAGCAGGTGCCTCTGGCAGCTCGACAGAACAAATTTGGATTTTTGAAATCATGGAACAAAACCTCACCCTCCCAGGCCCGGCGCAATCCAGCACGCTGAGTCGCATTCACGAGGCATCTGCCAAATTCCAGCGTTACAAGATCCTCCTGCGTCGCCGCTGGTGGTTCCTGCTGCTGACGGCCAGCATCGGCGTTTGCGTCCAGGCCCTGCGCATCACCGGGCGTCCGCAGGAGTTCCGTTCGTTGGCAAAGCTCGTGGCCGGTGGTCAGCTGGCTTTTAACGACAATGTCACCTGGCGTGAACAGCAGCAGGATTTCTACGGCACCATCATCGAAACCATCGAGAGCGCCGAAATGAAACGACGCGCGCTGGACCGTGTTCGGGCCTTGAATCCAGACGTGAAGGATTCGGATGTGGAAATCCGTGTCGCGCAGACCAAGGGGTCGGCCATTTTCAACGTCCTTGCCACGGGCTCTGAACCTAAATACACCAAGATCTTTCTGGATGCTCTGTTGGACGAGTTCATCGCATTCCGCCAGAGCATCCGTGAGCAGGCGCAGGGCAAGGTGATCCAGCAGTTCCTTCAGGAGGTGGTCTCCAAGCAAAAAGCCATGGAAGACAGCCTTGAACGCCTCACCAGGTTCAAGGCGGCCAACAACATCCTCACAATCACCAACGGCAACAACCTCGCCGCTCAGTTCCTCGCGAACCTGGAATCCCAGCGCGAAAGTCAGCGCACCACGCTTGAGGACCTGCGTCTGGCCATCGCCAATGTCAACGCGGCCATGGAGCAGCGTGAACGCATGCTGAGCGGTGGCGCAGCAGCGGCTGGCGCTCCCGCTTCCCAGGGGGGCGAAAACTCACAGCCAACAGGCACGGTCAAGGCCAGTGAAACTTCTCCTGGACGCAATGGCATGACCATGGCGGAGCAGGATTACCTGCGAACGAAGTCGAAAATCACCGAGCTCAAGACCAAGCTGGACTCTCTGCTGGTCCAGTTCAAGCAGCAGCACCCGATGGTGCAGGATGTGACAGAAGAGCTGGCGGCTCAAAAGGCGCTTCTGACCTCGTATGCCGAGCAGATCCAGCAGGAGATGCATACGCAGATGGCGGATATTCAACGTCGCGTCCAGGTCCTTGACGCACAGATTCTTGAAAAGCAAAAAGAGGCCCTTGATCTCGGCAGCAAAATCGCAGAGCACGACAAGCTGGAGAAGGCGGCGGAATCGGCCAAGATGACCTACGACAAGCTGTTTGAAAAGGTGGAGAGCATTCAAAGCAATTTCGCCTCCCAGGCCGACTTTGTCGCCATTCAGGAACGTGCCATCCCGGCCTACGAAAATGTGGAGGATTGGGTGATGCCCATCGTCATTGGCCTCATTGGAGGCATGGGCATCGGCATTGTGATCCTCCTGCTGTTTGACCGTTTGGACGACCGCATGAACTCCTACAGCGAGTTCCAGACCCTGTTCCCAGGGGAGGCCGTTCTCGGGCAGGTCCCCGAGCAGAGAAACCGCGGTGATGTGGCGCTGCTGCGTCCGAATGATGACCGTCATCTCTACGCCGAGGCTTTCCGCAACGTCCGCTCCTCCATTCTCTTCAAAAACTGGCAGGGCAAGCCGCCGAAGACGATTCTCATCACCAGCGCAGTTCCCAACGAAGGCAAGACCACGGTCACCTCGAATCTGGCCGTCACCATGGCGCTTGCCGGTGCGCGTGTGCTTCTTGCAGACTGCGACTTGCGCCGTGGTGGTGTGAGCGAACTCTTCAAGCTGCCCTCCACCCCGGGCCTCAGCGAAGCCCTGCGCGGCAAAGTGCACTGGCGTGATGCCGTCCAGGAAACCAGCACCCGGAATTTGGACCTGCTGGCCCGCGGTGACGTCTTTGATCAGACCTCGGAAATGCTGCTTTCCAAAACGGCGGAAGAGATGCTGCGTGAGATGGGTGAAGAATACGATTACGTCATCTTCGACAGCGCTCCCGTCCTCGTCGCGGATGACACCGCCAGCTTCGCACCGAAACTCGACTGCGTGCTCTTTGTGGTCCGCATGTCGTCCACCATGGCTCGTCTCTCCGGCAAGGCGCTGGACCTGCTCTATGAGCGTCAGGTGAACATCGGCGGCGTCATTCTCAACCGGTCCAGCTCCAACCTGAAAGAGTACACCTACTACAACTACGCCAGCTACTACTACGCGCCCACCAAGACCAACGCCGGTCAGCCCGAAACTGCGGCTGCCAAGTCCTGATTCAAATCCTCCGCATCTTCCTTCACCACTGGGGGGTGAGTGGGCTCATTCGCCGCCACCTCCTGTTGGATCTTCGTCGGGCGGAGGTATCGCCAAAAAGGGCTGATTCTACATGGGTAGACTTGATCGTCAGGCAGGCTGCTTTTGGCTGACGTCTCAGCGCAGCAAAGTAGCCTTGTTCCTGTGGAACAAGGAATGCTCCGCCTCGCCCCAGGCGCTTAACAAAATAGAACTAACCTCCATTTCTCACACTGCTGGGAATCTGCGAACAGCGTGTTGCACGCTTGGATGTAGCTCGGAGCAGGAACGTAGCGGAGACAGCCGAAGGCAATTCCGATACCGAGTCGGCACCTTCGCGGAATCAGAATTCCGCGCTACATCGCCGCATGTCAACGTTGGGAGTGTCAGAAGTGCAGGCTAATGGCTCTTCTCTTGTGATGCCACCCCGCTGGCCAGTTGCAAAAGCGCTGCAGCAGCAGGGGAGGGCACACCGCCCTTTTGCCAGACGGCGGCAATCTGGCGCTGCATTTTGGGTTCGCGGATGGGAACCATCAGGATGTCCTCAGGCAGGCTCCCTGCGGCGAGCCGGGGGATGACCGCCAGGCCCAGACCTGCGGCCACAAGAGCTCTCACGGTTCCCAGTTCACCGCTCTCGCAGACGATGCGGGGTTCAAAGCCGGACTTGCGGCAGGCTTCCAGCGCAGTGTCGCGGGCACGGCCTTTGTAGAAGATGAAGGATTCGGCGGACAACTGCCGCAGCAGCACGGATTTCTGCCGCGCAAGTGGGTGTGCCCTGCTGATGAGGAGGACAAAGGGCTCGGTGATGAGCGTCAGCGACTTGAAGGCGGACTTGTTTGCAGGGAGCTGGAGGAAACCAAGATCTGTCTGCCCGGATTCCACGCAGTCGGCCACATGTTCGGAACTGCCCTCGATCAACTGAAGGACCACCTGGCCGTGCTGCGTGCTGAAACGCCGAATCACTTCAGCCAGCAGACCCGCGCTCACGCTGGGAATGGCGGCGAGCGTGAGTTTGCCGCCGCGCAGCTGCGCCACATCGGAGACGACCGCCTTGGCTGCTTCAGCCTGCGCCAGAAGTCCCTCCGCGCGCGGCAGAAAGGCTTTTCCTGCCGCCGTGAGCTGTACTTCTTTCCGACCCCGAATGAACAGGGGCGTCCCCAGTTCCGCCTCAAGATTTTTCATCTGCTGGCTCAGCGCCGGCTGCGCCATGTGCAGCCGGCCGGCGGCGCGGGTAAAACTGCGCTGGCGGGCGATTTCGATGAAGTAGCCAAGTTGGTAAAGTTCCATGATGCAGCGTTTCCAAAGAGCATCCCCGGCCAATCCAATGAAAAGCACAGGTGTCCCATCATCATTTCCAATCGCGGTGATTGAAAAGAAATCTTTTCCTTATTTTCGCTCACCGCGCAGTATCGGGTCATGCGCCGACTTTGTGTCCACACCATCACCACCAAACCACTGAGCCTTGAGCAATGTCTCGTGGAGTTTCCCAGGCGGGGCATCAGCGGCATCACCCTCTGGCGGCAGGCGCTGGAGGGGCGCGACCTCGAAGCCGTGGCGCGCCAGACACGCGAGGCAGGAATGGACGTCGTCAGCCTCTGCCGCGGTGGTTTTTTCCCTTCGGCCTCCACAGCGGGCAGGCAGGCTGCCATTGATGACAATCTGAAAGCCATTGAGCAGGCCCACGCCGTCGGTGCTCCGCTCATCGTGCTGGTCTGTGGTGCCGTGCTCGGGCAGCCGCTGGCGGAGTCACGCAAACAGATCACCGAGGGCATCGCCGCCGTCCTGCCGGCGGCGGAGCAGGCGGGCGTGAAGCTCGCCATCGAGCCCCTCCACCCCATGTATGCGGATGACCGCAGTGCCGTGAACACGATGCGGCAGGCTCATGAAATTTGCGATGCACTCGGCTCACCGCAAGCCGTCGGCATCGCCGTGGATGTATACCACGTGTGGTGGGATCCCGAACTGAAGACGCAGATTGATCACGCCGGTCAGACCGGTCGCCTGCACGCCTTCCACATCTGCGACTGGAGGACGCCCACCACCGATCTCCTCAATGACCGCGGCCTCATGGGCGAAGGCTGCATCAACATCCGTGAAATCAGCGACTGGGTCGATGCCACCGGCTTCACCGGCCACCGCGAAGTCGAAATCTTCTCCAACCGCCTGTGGGCCACGGACCAGCGCGAGTTTTTGGACAGAATCGCAGAAAGCTATGCCGGTCTCTATCCAGAAGATGCAGCCTGACCACCACCCGGCATGAACTTGAAACTTTAAACCTTAAACTTCGAACAATGGAAACCAAACGAATCGGCATCATCATGAACGGCGTCACCGGACGCATGGGTACGAACCAGCACCTGATCCGCTCGATCAAAGCCATCCGCGATCAAGGCGGCCTCAAGGTCAGCGATGATCTCACGCTGATGCCGGACCCGATTCTCACGGGGCGGACTCATGACAAGCTCAAGGCGCTGGCCGCCCGCACGGGCGTGACACGGTTCACCACGGATATCGACGCCGCCCTGGCCAACAAAGACGATGAAATCTTCTTTGACGCTTCCGGCACCTTGCAGCGCGCCGGCTTTGTTGAAAAAGCGGTGGCGGCAGGCAAAGCCATCTACTGTGAAAAACCCACCGCCGTGGAAACCAGCGAGGCTCTGCGCCTGGCAAAACTCTGCGAAGACGCGGGCGTAAAAAACGGCGTGGTGCAGGACAAGCTCTGGCTCAGCGGCATCCGTAAGTTCCGCACATTACGGGATCAGGGTTACTTCGGCCGCATCCTCAGTGTGCGCGGAGAATTTGGTTACTGGGTCTTCACCGGCGAGGAAGGGGACCAGCCCGCACAACGCCCCTCATGGAATTACCGCAAGGAAGACGGCGGCGGCATCATCGTGGACATGCTCTGCCACTGGCGCTACGTGGTGGACAATCTCTTTGGCAAGGTCAAAGCCGTGAGCTGCCTCGGTGCCACGCATCTGCCGAAGCGCATCGACGAACGCGGCAAGCCCTACGCCTGCACCAGCGATGACGCATGCTACGCCACCTTTGAGTGCGAAGGCGGAGTCATCTGCCAGTTCAACAGCTCCTGGACCGTGCGCGTGCGGCGCGATGACCTGCTCACCATGCAGGTGGATGGCACCCACGGCAGCGCCATCGTGGGCTTGCGCAAATGCTGGGTACAGAGCATCGGCACCACCCCGCGGCCCACCTGGAATCCGGACATCGATCAGCCCATCGACTTCTTCGCAGGCTGGCAGGAGGTGCCGGACACCACCACCTATGACAATGCCTTCAAGATCCAGTGGGAGGAATTTCTCAAGCATGTGGCGGTCGGCACACCTTTCCCCTGGACCCTGCGCGAAGGCGCCAAAGGCGTTCAGCTCGCCGAGCTCGGCCTGCAAAGCTGGGAGCAGCGCAAGTGGCTGCCGGTTGGCGATCTTTGAGGTCGCGCGCAAGAATATTGAGGCGAAAGGCGCTACGGCGTTGCGCAACTCCGGTGCGTGGGTGAAAGTCCGCGCACCGAATGTTGCGCGCCATAGGTCGTTACTCACTCTCCATTGTTCATGAACTGGGCGACTTTGCTCTCTTTACGGGGCAGGCGTTTCGTTCCGCTGTGGGAGCACGGCGGCTTGGCAGGCGCATTGTGCGTGCCGGCTTTGAGCAGGGCGTGCGCTGCCTTCCCGTCATTCTGATCGTGGGCATGTTCACCGGCCTGGTGCTCGGCCTTCAGGGGTACTATGTGCTCAACCGCTTTGGCTCTGAAAGCCTGCTCGGCACCCTCGTCTCGCTCAGCCTGATCCGTGAACTGGGCCCCGCACTTGCCGCGCTCATGCTGGTGGGCCAGGCGGGGTCCGCCCTCGCGGCCGAGCTCGGGATTCAGCGCAACACCGAGCAAATCGCCGCGCTGGAGACCATGGGCGTCAGCAGCCATGCCTATCTCGTCACCCCGCGTTTGCTCGCGGCGCTGGTCGTCTATCCCATGCAGACCGCCCTGTTTGTCACCGTCGGTTTGTGGGGCGGCAGCCTGTCAGGTTCTCTGCTGCTGGGCTTGGAGCCGGGGGTTTACTGGTCTTCCGTGGAGCACGCCGTCAAGGCCCCGGATGTGCGGGAGTGCATCATCAAGGCCGTCACCTTCGGACTGCTGACGATCTCCCTGTGCGCCTATCATGGGTTCAATGCCCACCGCTGCAGTTCGGCCACCGGCGCGCGTGCCGTCAGCGCCTCCACCACTCGCGCCGTGGTGCAGTCCAGCATCATTGTGCTGGCGGCGGATTACATCATCACCTCCTTCCTCGTCTGATCATGGGTGCTGATTCCAATCCACTTCTGCTGCGCATCGAAGGCTTGTCCAAGCGCTTCGAACAAAACATCGTGCTGGATGGCGCCAGCCTCAATGTGCCGCGCGGCAGTCTTGTCACCGTCCTCGGTCGTAGCGGCGCGGGCAAATCCGTGCTTTTGAAATGCCTCGCAGATGTCGTGCGTCCAGATGCAGGCAGCATAGAATTTGATGGCAAGCCCCTCGGCGTCGGCGATGTCGCGGCACGGGCGGATTTCCGCCGCCGCTGCAGCTTCCTCTTTCAAAGCAATGCCTTGTTCGATTCCCTGACCGCCTTGGAAAATGTCGCGCTGCCGCTGGAGCAGACCACCGATCTTTCCGACAAGGAAATCCGCGCGCGCAGCCTGGAGGCGCTGCGGCAGATCGAGCTCGAGGCGCATCAGGACCGCTACCCCGGCCAGCTTTCCGGCGGCATGCAGAAGCGCCTCGCCTTGGCGCGCGCCATCGTCACGCGGCCGGAACTCGTCCTGTTTGACGAACCCACCGCCGGCCTGGATCCCTTGCGGCGTAATGCCGTGTTTGCCATGATCGCCAAGTATCAGCGGCAGTTCGGCTTTACCGCCCTTGTAGTCACGCATGACCTGACTGAGGCGCTGATCGCCAGCGACCGCGTCGCCCTGCTTGACAAAGGGCGCATGTGCTTTGAAGGCACCCCCGCTGAATTCTCGGCCTCCACTGCCGCCATGGTGGGGGATTTCCGTGACAGCGCGGAAGCACTTGGCCGCACACTTGCTGCTATACGTCGTGGCGAAGCCCTGCAATCTGAAGACTCATGAAACAATCCAAGCTGGAACTTTACGTTGGCCTCTTCGTCCTTCTGGGGATCGCCGCCGTGGTTTACCTCACAGTGAAACTCGGCGCCAAATCGATGCTGGGGGGCGACACTTATGTCATGGAGGCGCGCTTCACCAATGCCGGGGGGCTCAATGCCGGCAGCAGCGTCCTGGTGGCGGGCGTGCCGGTCGGCAGAGTGGAAGGCATCCGCGTGGACGCCACGGACTACAGCGCGATGGTGACCCTTCGCGTGGAAGCCGGGCTCAAGCTTCCCACCGACACCATGGCTTCGATCAAAACAACCGGCCTCATTGGAGACAAATACGTGGCGCTTGCGCCTGGAGCGGATGATACCTATCTTTCTTCTGGTTCGCGGATCACAATGACCGAGTCCTCGGTCGATCTTGAGTCGTTAATTGGCAAGATGGCTTTTGGCAGTGTTGAAAAAGGAAAAGACGCCCCACCCCCCGCCCCATGATTCTACGTTATTTGCTCCCTCTCCTCCTCGTCGCCGCACCGCTGGCCGTTTCCGCCCAGGTGGCTGAGGCACAGACCCGGCTGAAAACCGCCGTGACGGAAGTCCTGGCCGTGGCAGACCGCACCGCAAACCGCGCTGCCTTGCCCGAGAAACTGCGCCCCGTGCTGCAAAAATATGTGAACTTTGACACGATGACCAAGCGCGCCGTCGGCCCGGGTTGGAAGCAGTTCACTTCAGCTCAGCAGCAGGAGGCCTCCAGGCTCTTTTCGACGCTCATCATCCGCAGTTACAGCGGCAAGTTCACCCCCGGCGAGCATCCTGACATCACCTACAAACCGGCGGTGTCCCTCGGGGCTGACCGGGTGGACGTTCCCACCAGCATGGTTTACAAAGGCAGTCATTACACCGTGGTCTACCGCATGGAGCAGATGCACATCACCGACGTCGTGATCGAGGGGGTCAGCCTCGTCGCCAATTATCGCAGCCAGTTGGACGCTCAATATAAAAAAGGTGGCGCAACTGCCGTCATAAGCTCTCTTACGCAGTCCGTCTCCCGCCCTCAATGAAATCCCACGCATTCGCTCTCCGTCTTCTGTTGCTGGCAGCCGCTCCTCTGCTGGTTGACTGCAGCTCCACCGCAAACACCTCCTCAGTCAAGGCAGGCTCCTCCGATGTCGCCAAAGGCAAGGCTGCGGACAAAGTCGGCCCTGAAAAGGATGCGGACGCAGATGAATACGCCGCCGCGCCGGACATTTCCGATCCCTTGGAAAAGCTCAATCGCGGCACCTTCTGGGTGAACGACCAGCTTTACACCTTCATCCTCCGCCCGATCTCGAAAGGCTACGAGTTCATCCTTCCAAGGCCCGTGCGCAAGGGCATCGACAATGCCTTCGAAAACGTCAAGTACCCGGTGCGTGTCGTGAACTGCACGCTTCAGGGCAAGTTCAAGCGGGCCGGGCAGGAGACTGGCAAATTCGTCGTGAACACCGTGGGTGGCGTTGCGGGTATTTTCCGTCCCGCAGAGAACATTCCTGCTCTGGCCAATCTGCCCGAGGAAGACACCGCTCAGACCTTTGCCAAGTGGGGCATTCCGAACGGCCCGTACCTCGTCCTCCCGGTTCTCGGCCCAAGCAGCCTGCGCGATGGCGTGGGCCTCGCCGGAGACTACGCCCTCAATCCCGTCAACTGGCCCTATCTGTGGTGGTACGCCAAAAGATCGAAGCATGACTGGGTCATCGTCCCACCCTTGGCCAACACGCTGCGCTCCACACCCGCCCAGATGGACAAGTATGACTCCATCACCAAAGATGCAGTCGATCCCTATCTCTCCGCCCGCAGCGCCTACAGTCAGAACCGTGCAGAAGCGATCAAGAAGTAAAAGCTTGATCTAACCAGCACTGAAGAAGAGGGATCATCCTGATCCCTTCCGGATCTCCGAATACAAAACCTTTTCGGTATCCATCGGGTTTGGGTGTAGCGTTCCGCCACACCCTTCCCGCCGTGCCGCTCCCAAGCTGGTAGGGACGTGCTGTGCGCGTCCCACTTTTCGGTTCTATTCCCCCCGTAGGCATTCCAAAAAGGTCCGCCGTCCCTGCAGCCTCCTGCACCCCCGCTGCTCGACCTCGGCCCCGCCGAAACCAGCAACACGCCGTTCCCCGGCCCTCTCTGATCCGCCCCTGAACCCATGCGGACCCCATAGCAATTACCGCAGTGACGATCCAGTTCCCCGCTCCCAGCATCCCCTCACCGTGCGGGAAGCGCCCTTGGAATATTCTCCAGCCCCGGAGAGCCAAACTGCATGGCCTCGTCATACACCTTGCTGCGGCCGCTTTCGATGTTGTTCGGCGTGTCGAGAGGGTCGCCTGAGCGCACGATGCGTGGCTGGATGAAGATCAGCAGCTCTTCACGAGTCGTTTGATTCTGAGTGGTGCCAAAGAGATTGCCCAAAATGGGAATGCGCCTGAGTCCGATGACTCCGTTTTTACCTTTGGTGACTCTCTCCGTGATCAGTCCGCCGAGAACGACCGTGGCCCCGTTTTTCACCGCCACTTCCGTGAGCAGCTTCTGCGTGCCGATTGTGGGCACGGTGTTCCCGCCGATGGACTGCGAACCGACGATGTTGTCGTTAACCTGGGCGATTCTCAGGGTGACCTCGTCATCCGAGTTGATCAGCGGAATCACCTCCAGCTTGAGAAGGACATCCCGGTAGGTCACGCTCACACTGTTGCTCGCCACCCCGCCGGTGAAGGCGCCGTTGGTCAGGATGTTCGCCGGCACAGCGATGCTCTGACCCGAGGAGATCACAGACTTCGCGGCGTTCTTCGCATAGATGCTCGGCGTCGCCAGCACCTTGAAGTTGTTGTTGCTGTCGATGACCTTGATGTAGTTGCTCAGCGCACCGATCTGCCCGTAGAAGTTCAACTGCCCGAACTTCGCAGGAAACTGGATGATGTTGGATGCCGCCGTTGAGGAACTGCCGGAAGTGGAGCTGACCGCACCGTTTCGGTTCATGCTGAAATCGGACAGCAGTTGGAGGAAATCCACCCCGTAGTTGAAGTTCTTTCCCAGGCTCAACTGGCCGATGATGGCGGAGATATAAATCTGCTGCGGCCGGATATCCATCTCCTCCAGCAGCTGATCAATGCGTGCGATGTGTTCCGGCGAGCCCGAAACAATGAGGCTGTTGGACTGAGGATCGCCAATGAGCAGCGTCTTGCCGACCACCATGGACTCAGGCGCTCCCACGTCTTCCGGATTGTCCAGCAGGCTGCGGTTCGCGTTCGAGTTGCCTTGCGATCCGTAGGAACTGCCGAAATTCCCTCCCAGGCCGGTATTGGCGCCATAGGCCGTGCTGTTGCTGCTGCCGAAGCCGTTGTTGCTGTTGCTGTCGTCTGAGGAGGAGCCTGAGGTTGCACCAGCTTTTCGGCGGGTGCCGCCGCCTCCACCAGGTGCTCCTCCAATGGCTCCGTCGTTGTTGCCCTGAATGTCGGTGTCCTTGGCCAGCGCATTGTAGGCCACGGAGAGGAAGTCGAGCACGTCCAGGTACTTCAGGCGGCGCTTGAGGAAATTGGAGCCGTCGCTCTGCTTGTCGAGTTTTTCGACGAGGCCCTTGATGTACGTGATGTCCACCGGGCGGCCGATGACGAGGAGTTCATTGGTGCGGCGGTACGGGAAGACTTTGACGCGTGCCGCAGCGGGATTGGTCCCGGCGGTGCTTCCGTTTCCAGCAGGATTGACTGGCACGGAAGGGATACCGGGTCGAGCGGCGGCGTTTGGGATGGCCACAGCAGGCGCGGTCGTGGCGCTCTTGGCTTTTTCTTCCTGCTCGAAGATTTCATTGATGATCTCCGCCACCAGCTCCACATCGGAGCGCTCCAGCTTGATCATTTCATTGGATGTCTCCGTCGGTGGCACATCGATGATCTGGGCGATCTCGCAGATGCTGCGGATGGTCGTGCTGTTTTCCGTGATGATCAGGGCGGTGTCATTCGAGACGCCCGTCATCGCACCGTAGCCATGCAGCTTGATCACCTGCTGAAACGCCTTGGAGGCCTCATCCGCCGAGACGAACTGCAGCGGCAGCACGTAGTGGCAGATCTCCTCGTTCAGCGGCAGGTCGCGCAGCGAATTGTACACCTTCAATCCGTCGGCGGTGGGGCTCTTGCCCCCGGCCTGGTTGATCAGCTTCGCCGTGGTCGCATCCACATTGATGATGGCATACCCGTTCAGCAGCAGCGTGGCCTCAATAAAGGCGATCGCGTCCTTCTTCGTGAGCATCTGCGGAGAGATGATCCGCAGCACCTCCCCCTGCAGGGCGGAATCGAGAATGAGCTTCTTGCCCGTGAGCTGCGTGTAAAAAGGGATGATGGCCTGAATCGGGGCGCCGGGGAAATTGACCTTGATGGATGCGCCTTCTCCCACAGGCACGTAAGTTCCGGCCGCTGGCAGCGGCGCAGCAGGAGCCTGTGCCTGCGCCTTCGAAGCCTGCCGCATGCCGAGGATCAAAAGCACCAGCACCACGGCAGTGCGCAGTCGTGTGGGCAGACGGGAAGGGAACTTTGACATATTATTGAAATTACACTCAGTATATTGAATTTAGTCTTAGCGGCAAGGGTTTTAGTTAATACTTATTAAAATTCATGTTCCCCGCCGCCTTTGGAATGCCCCCTTGCATGCGTCCCTCGGCCATGGATGATCGGGCTCCATGATCTCCATTCAGGGTCTCACCAAGCGCTTCGGCGCTCAAACTGCCGTCGATCATCTGACTTGGGAAGTGCCGCCGGGCAAGATCGTGGGCCTTCTGGGCCCGAACGGGGCAGGGAAGACCACCACGCTCAAAATGGTCACCGGCATGCTCCAGCCCGATGAGGGCACGGCGCTCATCTGTGGCGTGAACGTCACCACCCACCCTATGGAGGCCAAGCGCCTGCTCGGCTTTGTGCCAGATTCTGGTGCGGTCTACGAATCCCTCACCGGACTTGAGTTTCTCCTCATGATCGGCGCTCTCTACGGCATCTATGAAGACGAGGCGCGCCCCCGCATCCGCCAGTTCCTCGACTTCTTTGAGCTGGATGAGCAGACGCTCACCACCAAGCTGCTCGGCGCCTACTCCAAAGGCATGCGGCGCAAGGTCGTCATCACCGCCGCGCTCCTGCACAATCCCAAAGTGGTCCTGCTGGATGAACCCCTGGACGGGCTGGACGCCAATGCCGCCGTCGGCTTCAAGGCGCTGCTGGAAACCCTGGCGCGTGAAGGCAAAACCATCGTTTACAGCTCTCATGTGCTCGATGTGGTCGAGCGCGTCTGCAATCGCGTCGCCATCATGGCGCAGGGGAAGCTGCTGGTGGAGGGCTCGCCGCACGACCTGCAGCATCAGCACGGCGCGGATACGCTGGAGCAGCTCTTCACCCAGCTCACGGGCCTCAGTGGCCTGGAGGCACGCGCTGAGACCTTTGCCAAAAGCATGCTGTCATGAGCACCGCCGCCGAAAACCTGCCTGACACACGCGGCCGCCGGCCCCCTTCACCCGCGAAGGTGCTGCGCAGCCTCTTCTGGAAGCTGCTCTTCCGTGGCCGTGCGGCGCAGCAGGCGGGTGCGCAGAAAACACGTCGGCAGTTGGGCCTCGGCCTGACCCTCTTCATTTATTCGATGGTCGGCCTCATGCCCGCCCTGTTCTCCCAGTACACGGACATCTTTGTCTTTGCCTGCACCCTGCATGGTTTCACCCTGATGTTTGCCTCGCTCACCCTGGCCTCCAGTGCGGGCACCATGCTCTTCATGAAAGAGGAGGCGGAGATCCTGCTCCACCGTCCCGTGACACCGCAGCAGATGCTACGTGCCAAGTGTGCCGTGCTCGCGGGCTTTGCCTTCGTCCTGGCGCTCGCGCTGAATCTCGCCGGACTCATCGCCGGCCTGTGGAGCAAAGGCGGCACCTGGCGCTTCATCCCCGCGCATTTGTTTTCCACCGCGCTGCTCATGCTCTTCTCCGCCGCCAGCATCGTGCTGGTGTACAATGCCTGCCTCAAATGGTTTGGCCGGGAGCGGCTGGACAACCTCCTGACCACTCTGCAGTCGCTGCTCACCGTCGTCATGATCTTGGGCGGGCAGATCATGCCGCGCCTGCTGCACCTGGACTCGTTCAAGAACTTTGACCATCTGGATGCCTGGATGCTCGCCCTGCCGCCCGTCTGGTTTGGCGCGCTGGATGCGCTAATCACCGGCACCACACTCCATCTTTCCATGCTCTGGCTGCCGGCGGCGCTCGCCCTCATCGTCACCGCGCTGACAAGCTGGCTGGCGCTGGAAAAGCTCGGTGGCGCCTACGGCCAGGGCCTCATGAATTTGAACGAGTCGGCTGGCACGACCAAGGAGCGCACGAAACCACGCGGCGTGTGGCTGGCCGCCATCGTCAAGCTGCCGCCCCTGCGCTGGTGGCTGCGTGATCCGGTGGAGCGCGAGTCCTTCAAGCTGACCACCGCCTATCTCTTTCGTGACCGCGAAATCAAGCTGCGGCTCTACCCCGGCATCGCGCCCATGCTCATCATGCCGCTGGTCATGCTCTTCTCCGGCGGCAAGGGGGATGCTCAGGGCGCGATGATGATGCAGGGCTTTGCCACCTGCTTTCTCGGCATGGTGTCGCTGCAGGCGCTGATGTTTCTCGGCTGCTCCGAGCATTGGCGTGCCGCCGCCTTTTTCCATGTGGCACCGCTGCGGCACTGGAGCCCCCTGTTTCATGGCTCACGCAAGGCCGTCCTCTGCTGGCTGAGCTTCCCCGTGCTCATCCTGCAAACCGCTCTCATCTGCGGCCTGCAGCATTCGTGGACGCCCCTCGCACTCAGCCTGCCTGCCGTGCTGTTTCTGCCCACCTTCTCCCTCGTGACCGGTCTCATGGGCCAGTGGCTGCCATTTTCCAAACCACCCGAAGACGTCAAAAACACCAGCACCGGATGCCTCATGATGATGCTCTCCATGATCGCTGCAGGCACCATCGGCGGGCTTTCCAGTTGGATGTGGCACCTCGGCCACTTCGGCATCTTCCTCGCCCTGGAAGCCCTGGTGATGCTCGGCGCCACCGTCCTCATGAAATACCTCATGCGCGACACCCCCTGGGTCGCGCAGCCGGAGTGAATGCGCTGACGCAAATGTCTGTGAGGTCGCTTTAGAAGCCAGTGAAGTGGTCCGCACTCTCCGAGTGCGGCTTCTGGGCAGTCATGCGCGCTGAAACCCCTCAAAGCCCTGAGCGCCCCTCTTCTCTGCGCCAGCCCAAAGCTCACCTCGGCACTCTGAACGATTTTTCGTTTCCCTGCGCGGCTTTGCGGCTATTCAAGGCGGACCACCATGACCCACGCCGAAGCCGCCAGCCGCGCCTCCTCTCTAAGCGCCGAACTTCACCGCCACAACCGCCTCTACTACGTCGAGGCACGCCCTGAAATCAGCGATCTGCAGTTCGATTCCCTCCTACGCGAACTCCAGGACATCGAGGCAAAGTTCCCCGATCTTCGCACCCCCGATTCTCCCACCCAGCGCGTCGGCGGCGCACCCCTCGAAGGCTTCACGCAGATCACGCACACCGTGCGCATGATGAGCCTCGACAACACCTATTCAGAGGAGGAGCTCACAGCCTTCTTTGCACGCGTGCAGAAAGGCCTCGGCCGCGAGAAAATCGACTGCGTCATTGAGCCCAAAGTGGATGGCGTCGCCATCACCATCCGCTACGAAAACGGCATCCTCAAATACGGCGCGACACGGGGCGACGGACAGACCGGTGATGACGTGACGAACAATCTCAAAACCATCGGCCGCCTGCCTCTGCGCCTCCCCAAAGACGGTCCCCAGAGCTTCGAAGTGCGTGGAGAGGTTTTCATGCCCAAGGCCGCCTTCGCCAAGCTCAATCAGGAACGCGAAGAAGCCGGCGAGGCCATGTTCGCCAACCCCCGCAACTCCACCGCCGGCACCTTGAAGCTGCTCGATCCCAAGATCGTCGCCAAGCGCCCGCTCGACATCGTCTTTTACGGTCTCGTAGAAGCAAACGACGTTCAATCCCAGACAGACGTCTATGCCCTTCTCGATGCCGCCGGACTGCGCAAAGCCGATCTCATCTGGCATGCCGACAGCGCTGAAGGCCTGCTGCACGCCATCCGTGAGCTCGATGAAAAACGCAAATCACTGCCCTACGAAACCGACGGCGCCGTCATCAAGGTCAACAGCTTCGCAGATCAGCGCGAACTCGGTGTCACCAGCAAAGCCCCGCGCTGGGCCATCGCCTACAAATACCAGCCCGAGCAGGCCGAAACCAAAATCACCGCCATCGACATCCAGGTGGGCCGCACCGGTGCTCTCACCCCCGTGGCACGCCTGGAGCCCGTCCTCGTCAGCGGCAGCACCGTCAGCAACGCCACCCTGCACAACTACGAGGAGATCGAGCGCAAGGACATCCGCGTCGGCGACACCGTCATCATCGAAAAAGCCGGCGAAATCATCCCCGCCGTCGTCTCCGTGAAAAAGGAGTTGCGCAGTGGAACTGAAACCGTCGTGCCCGTGCCCACGCACTGTCCCGTCTGTGGCACCGCCGTGCATCGCGATGAAGAGCAGGTCGTCATCCGCTGCCTCAATCCGCACTGCCCCGAAGTCGTCAAACGTCGCATCGAGCACTTCGTCAGCCGCGGTGCCATGGACATCAGCGGCCTCGGCGAATCCGTCATCGCTCAGCTTGTCGAGCTCAAGCTCGTCAAAGATGTCGCCGATCTCTACGACCTCAATGAGCTGTCGCTCGCCCGCCTCGAACGCGTCGGTACCAAGAGCATCGACAACTACCTCAAAGCCATCGCCTCCAGCAAGCAGCAGGACCCGTGGCGGCTCGTCTTCGGCCTCGGCATCCTCCACGTCGGTGCAGGCGGCGCACGCAAGCTCATCGAGCACTTCAGCAGCATCGACGCCGTCGCCCATGCCAGCGTCGAAGACCTCACCCAATGCCCCGACATCGGTGCCATCGTCGCACCAAGCATCCACGCCTGGTTCCGCGAGGAGCACAACGTCACCCTCCTCAACCGCTTGCGTACGGCAGGTCTCAACTTCACTCAAAAAACTGTCACTGCCGCCTCCGACAAACTCAACGGCACCACCTGGGTCATCACCGGCACGCTGAGCGAAGACCGCGAAACCATCGCCGACACCATCCGCGCCAACGGCGGCAAAGTCAGTGGCAGCGTCAGCGGCAAAACGACCTATCTCCTCGCGGGAGAAGACGCCGGCAGCAAACTCGACAAGGCCACAAAGCTCGGTGTAAAGATCATCACCGAACCCGAGTTTCGCGCGATGCTCTGAACAGGAGAGGGATCATCTTGATCCCTCTTGTCTCCTGCTCGCGATGAAATGGCTTCCCATTGCAAGGGCCAATGAGACGAGGCTCAAACCCGCTGCCACCGCAAAGGTAAACCGCATGCCTGCGGCAACGTCGGCGTGTGACACCTGCGTGAGGTGAATGCTTCCTGCAGCAAATGCGAACAGCGCCCCCATAACTGAGGTCCCGGTGATGAGCCCCAGATTGCGCGACAGATTGAGCATGCCGGAAATGACCCCTCGATTCTCCGGAGCGATCGTGCTCATCACGGCCGTGTTGTTCGCCGTTTGAAACAAGGCGTATCCTGCGGTGATGATGCTGATGGCCGTGATGTAGCCGCCAATTCCAGCCGCCATCGGAAGCAAGGATTGAATCAAACAGCCGCCCGCCATGCCGATGAGCCCGACGAGATTCATCCGTTGAGTTCCAAACCTGTCCACGATGCGACCAGCGGGCGCCCCCGTCAGCGCTGCAACCAGCGGCCCGACAGACATCACCATGCCCACCACGGCCGAGTCGAGGCCGAGTGCCCTCGAGAGATAAAACGGCCCGACCACCAGCGTCGTCATCACCACCGTGGAGACAATCCCGCTCATGGCCAGGTTGGCGCTCAGCCGTGGATCACGGAACACGGACAACTGGATCAAAGGCGAAACCGCTCTCGACTCCACATGCAGGAACAGAGCGAAGCCCACAGCCGCCCCCAGCATCAGGGCGATGTTGATCGTTCCAAATTGTCCGCGCCCAAGTGTCATGGCGAGCGCATAGGCCGTGAGAATCATCGCCAGCAACAGCGTGCCCAGAGGATCCAGACGCGGGCGCTCCTTTTCCGGCCCTCTTCGCTCCCCTGGCAGGTGCTGGCTCACCAGCAGAAAGGCCAGGAGACCGAGCGGGACATTGATGAAAAAGATGGAACGCCAGCTCAACCCAGCAATCAGAACGCCACCGAGCGACGGGCCAAGAGCCGTGCCGATTGCGGACATGGTGCCCAGCAGCCCCATGGCACTGCCAGTTTTTTCCTTTGGCACAATCTCACCGACAAACGCCATCGTCAGCGCCATCATGATGGCTGCGCCGAGACCCTGCACCGCACGGGCGGCGATCAACATCCACAGCGTGGTGGACACTCCTCCTGCGATGGACGCCAGGGTGAAAATCAAGATGCCCGCCTGCAGCAGACGCCGCCGACCCACGAGGTCTCCAAGACGCCCGGCGCTGACGATCAGCGTGGTGATGGCGAGCAGATAGGCCAGGACCACCCACTGCACTTCTTGAAACGATGCACTGAACGCCTTGGTCAACGACGGCAGCGCAACATTGGCGATGCTCGTGCCAAGCGACGACAGCAGCATGGCAAGCGAAAGTCCGGTGAGCGCCCAACTCACGGACGGCTGTTGTACTGCTGTTGCAGCGATTTTCAGATCTTGGGATTCAATGAACGTCTTCATAAGTTTCGTGTGACATGAGACGGATAGCCCTTTGACAGACATGCGGAAGACGCACGGTTTGCACTCGATTCGTGCGTTTGACGCCATGTCACAACCAAGGCATGCTGGCGTCCATCCATGTCGAACCCCGATCTAAATCTGCTCTTCACCCTCGATGCGCTGCTCGCGGAAGGCAGTGTGGCCCGGGCGGCAAAGCGGCTGCGGCTAAGCCCCTCAGCAATGAGCCGGGCGCTGGGAAGATTGCGTGATGCGACAGGCGACCCCCTGCTGGTCCGCGCTGGCCGTGGCTTGGTTCCCACTCCTCGCGCACTCGAACTCCGCGAGCGAGTCCGGCAGCTCGTGGAAGATGCAGCCTCAGTCTTGCGCCCCGCCGCGAAGCTGGACTTCAAACGTCTGGTCCGCACGTTCACCCTTCGAACCAGCGAGGGATGGGTGGAAAATTTCGGCCCCGCCCTCATCGCCCGCTGCGCTGCGGATGCCCCCGGTGTGCGCCTGCGCTTCGTTTCTAAGCCAGACAAAGACAGCACGCCCCTGCGCGAAGGGGCGGTAGATTTGGAAACAGGCGTGGTGGACGAATCCACGGGCCCGGAACTGCGCACGCAGGCATTGTTCCGCGACCGCCTCGTGGGCGTCGTTTGCATGGGGCACCCGTTGTGCAAAGGGAAGGTGACACCTTCCCGCTACGCTGCAGGAAAACACATCCTCGTCTCAAGAGAAGGCCACGAAACCGGCCCGATAGATGAAGCATTGAAACCTCTCGGTTTGCAGCGGGCGATCGCCACGATAGTAAGCGGCTTTGCGACCGCAGTGGCCCTGGCCCGGGACAGCGATTTGATCGCGAGCGTTCCCGAACGCCACACCGCGAGCCTGCGCAATGGCATGCATGCCTTCCCCCTGCCAGTGACCGTGCCAGAGTTTACCGTGTCGATGCTCTGGCATCCGCGATTGGATGCGGACGCCGCCCATCGCTGGCTGCGCGGTCACGTGCGTGCCGTTTGCACCGGCAAACCCCGCTGACTACGCCTCACGAGTCGCGCCACCAGCGCCGTCCATCCCGTCTGATGCGAGGCCCCGCAGCCTCGGCCGGTGTCGGCATGAAAATACTCATGGAAGAGAAGCAGGTCTTTCCAGTTGGGATCGCCAGCATAGCGGGCATCCCCATTGTGGCAGGGCCGGTGGCCGGTGGCATCGGGTTCGAAGAGGAGGCACAAACGCCGCGAGATCTCATTCGCCGCCCACTGCAGCGTCACCCGGTTGCCGCTGCCAGTGGGCAGTTCCACGGTGAAGTCGTTCCCATAGAAATGATGGTAACGTTCCAGCGCCTCCACAATCAGATAAGCGATGGGAAACCACACCGGACCGCGCCAGTTGGAGTTGCCGCCAAACATGCGGCTGTCGCTTTCTCCCGGCACATAGCTGACGGTCAGATCGCCACCATTGAGGTGCAGTCTGTAGGGATGCTCTTCGTGATATTTGGAAAGCGACCGAATGCCGTATGGGGACAAAAACTCCTTCTCATCCAGCAGGTAGCCAAGCAGCCGCTCCAGGCGCTCACGTGAAGGAATCGCCAGCATTCGGTGCCCATGCGTGCCGCCCTTCACACAATAGCTCACATGATGGGCCAGGTCTGCGCGATGCTGCAGGAACCAGTCCATGCGCTTCTTGAATCCCGGCAGCTTGGCGATGCGCCCTTCATCCAGCAGCTCCACCGCGATGATCGGCAGCAGGCCCACCAGCGAGCGTGTGCGCAGCGGGATGGTGGGCCGGCCATCATCATGCAGGACATCATAATAAAAGCCGTCGGTCTCATCCCACAGCCCCTCGTCACCGATGTTGTTGATGGCATCGACGATCTGCACAAAGTGCTCGAAGAACTTGGATGCCATGTCCTCATAGGCCGTGTTCACCGTGCCATCGGGACGCTGCGCGAGTTCCAGCGCCATGTTCAGCATGGTCAGCGCGTAAAAGGCCATCCACGCCGTGCCGTCCGCCTGTTCCAGCCGCTGCCCGTCCGGCAGCGGCTGCGAGCGATCAAAAATGCCGATGTTGTCCAGGCCCAGAAAGCCACCTGCAAAAAGGTTGTGCCCTTCGCTGTCCTTGCGGTTCACCCACCACGTGAAGTTTAGCAGCAGCTTCTGAAAACAGCGCTCCAAAAACTCACGGTCACGCGCCCCCGCAGGCGCGGTGATTTTATACACACGCCAGCAGGCCCACGCATGCACCGGCGGATTCACATCGCTGAATTTCCACTCGTAGGCCGGGATCTGGCCGTTTGGATGCATATACCATTCACGCAGAAAGAGCAGCAGCTGCTCCTTGGCAAAGTCCGGGTCCAGCTCCGCAAACGGCAGCATGTGAAAGGCGGCGTCCCATGCTGCAAACCACGGGTATTCCCACTTGTCCGGCATGGACAGTACATCACGCGCATACAAATGCCCCCAGTGGTGATTGCGGCCAGACAACCGTTCCACGGGTGGCGGCGGAAACGCTGAGTCTCCCTGCAGCCATTCCGACACCACATAATAATAAAATTGCTTCGACCACAGCAGCCCGGCCAGCGCCTGTCGCTGGATCTGCGCTTGCACCGGATTCAAAGCGATGATCGTCTGGTAAAAAGCATCCGCCTCCTGAATGCGCTGCGCAAACACAGCATCAAACTCCGTGGCTGGTGCCATCGCTCGCTCACACAGGCGCAGTTGCAGCGTCACACGGCCACCCGCAGGAATGTTCAGCCGGTACAATGCGGCGGCCTTCGTGCCGGTTTGCGCTGGATTCACCGCGTCACTTTCACCATCGATCACGTAACGATGAAACGCATCCTTGGTGTAATGCGATGAATTGGGCGAACCAAACAGCAGCTTCTGATTCGTTTCGTTCTCAGTGAAAAGCCACTGCGGCTGCACCCCGTCACTCGCTGCCATGGCCTGCAAACAGTGCTGGCCTAGATCGTCCGCCATGGGGGATTTCAGCCCGTCATGCGTCGCTTCCACCATGCCGTCCACGAGCGTGAGCTGAGGCCGTGCCGAGCCTTCTTCCCATGACCACGTATTCCGATACCAAAGCGTCGGCAGCACATCCAGCGCCGCCGCCTCCGGGCCGCGATTGTACATCGTGATGCGGATGCAGATGTCCTCCGCCTCTGCCTTCGCATATTCCACGAAGACATCGAAGTAACGCTCCTCATCAAAAACGCCCGTGTCAGTAATTTCAAACTCCGGCTCGTTCAGCCCGCGCTTCGCATTTTCATCCACCAGCTTCTGGTAGGGAAACTCGCCCTGCGGATATTTGTACAATCCCTTCAGGTAGGAATGCGTCGGCGTGGAGTCGAGATAATAATACAGCTCCTTCACGTCCTCGCCGTGATTCCCCTGCGGGCCGGTCAGTCCATAGAGTCGCTCTTTGAGAATGGGGTCGCGGTGATTCCACAGCGCCAGCGCAAAGCACAGCCGGCACTGTCGGTCCGTGATACCCAGCAGTCCATCCTCACCCCAGCGATAGGCTCGTGAACGAGCCTGCTCATGCGGAAAAGAGCGCCACGCATCGCCATCCGCCGAGTAATCCTCACGCACCGTCGCCCACTGCCTTTCGGAAAGATACGGCCCCCAGCGCTTCCAGTTCGCCTGCCGCTCCCGGTCAGCGCGGAGACGTTCATGTTCTGGCGTGGTCGGGGCTGGCATGGATGTGAGTTTCTTAATTCATGCCCCCGTCCGTGCAAGCCATCGTCACAGCAGTTGCGCCTCCGTCTCTGCCTTGAATTCCTCCAGCAGTTCCTTCAGTTGCTGCCGCGTATAGTTCGCTTTCACCGCCGCAATCGCTTCATTCGCCAGTTCATCGCAGCGCTCGTTTTCAGTGTGCCCCGCATGTCCCTTGACCCAGTGCCACTGGATTTTGTGCATGGCAGTGGCCGCATCCAGCTCTCGCCACAGGTCCGCATTTTTCACCGCCTGCTTGTTGCTGGTGCGCCAGCCGTTGCGCTTCCATCCCGCAATCCACTGGCTGATGCCCTGCCGCACATACTGCGAGTCCGTGTGAAAATCGATCTGGCACGGCTCCTTGAGAATCCGCAGCGCCTCGATCGCCGCCTGCAACTCCATGCGGTTGTTCGTCGTCGCCGGTACGCCGCCCTTAAGTTCGCGCACATGCTTGCCATACGCCAGCACCGCCGCCCAGCCACCCGGACCAGGGTTGCCATGACAGCCGCCATCAGAATGAATAAGAACCTTCTTCACGCTTCCGTCTGGTTGGAATCCGCCGCCACCCACGCCCGCATCCGGCGGTCAATGAAAAACGGCACAAACGGCAGCAGCGAAGCAATGAACACCAGCACCGCCCGGCTGAACGGCCACCCCGTGTTCATCAGCACCCGCCAGAGCGCAAAGCAGAACACCACAAACAGCCCGCCATGAATGGAGCCGCAGATCCTCACCGCCAGCGGCATGCCCCAGAAATATTTCAATGGCATCGCGATGCCGAGCAGAATCAAATACGAAAGGGCTTCAAGCAGGCCGACGCTGCGAAGAAAGGAGACGGGGTGTTTCATCAGATTGGGGGCCTTTAGCACTGGTTGGCGCAGCATGGAAAAGGATTTTGCGGATTGGGAGCACTCGATCCTCGGCTTGGAAGCGGCTTGCTTCTTGCGCGGCTCTTTATTCTTGAGGACGTTGCTCAATTCGAAAGTCTTGTTCGCATTCAGGCCGAAGACGCTCACTCCGGGTTCGCTGTGGCGTATTATTAGGCCGCACTGTTCTGTGGGGTCTCGAACTCATGTCTCTGCTTGGTCCATTGGTCGAGGACGACAATTGACTGTGAGGTAATGTCCGTGAAAACGTAAGCGCCGAATGGCAGCGAATGCTGAACCGACGGACCGTTCGGCAACCGACAGATATGAATGGCGACTCTCGGAGTCCCTGTCATCTCAAGCTCCTGAAACGCTGCGACTCCCAAGTGCTCGTCAACAACAATGCACGGCAGGGCATTCGGTAGCGAGATGATGTCGCCAATCGTTAGAGCGCCCCGTGTCGGCCCTCCCATGCCGCACTCACCCTTGGCGTCGAAGTGCACAGTCATGCCAGACGTCATCGTATGTGTGAAACTACCAGAGTAAGGATCGTCGGTGCGCATAGTGCTGCCTAGCAGATTGATGGTGAAAAGTTGGTTGGGTTTGCCCCCAAGTCTTTATGGCCGGCGGTTTTGGTGCCATTGCGCGCAAAGGTTGATTGGCCCGCAAGGTATTTGTTATTTCAACAAGCCTGTCCCTGGGGCGTCTCCGAGCTTGAAACGGAAGGATCAGTATGATCCCTCTCCGTCTGAGCACAGAGAAGGGGGATCAAGATGATCCCCCTCCGTGGAAAGCTAATGAAACAGCTTACTTCTTCTTCAGCTCCTTCTTCTTCAAATCATTGTACAACTCAAACGCCTTGTTCGCGTTCAGCCCGCCGTGCACCACGCCCTGCACCGCCTGCATCATCGAAACAGGAGCGTCGCTTTGGAAAATGTTGCGGCCCATGTCCACGCCGCTCGCACCCTGTTTGATCGCATTCGCGCACATCTTCAGCGCGTCGAGCTCCGGCAGCTTCTTGCCACCGGCAATCACGATCGGCACCGGGCAGCAGCTCGTCACCGTGTCGAATTCCTTCTCCGTGTAGTAGCACTTCACCACATTCGCGCCGAGTTCCGCCATGATGCGGGTGGCCAGGCGGAAATACTGCGGCGTGCGCGCCATCGCACGACCCACGGCGGTCACGCCCATCACGGCGATCCCGTAGCGGCTCGCCGCGTCCACCAGATCCGTCAGATTCTTCAAAGACTGACGCTCATACGCGCTGCCGATGAACACCTGCACGGCGAGTACGCTCGCATTCAGACGGATGGCCTCTTCAATATTAAGCGCAGTGCTCTCATTCGAAAGGGGCTCAAATCCGGGGCGGCCAAACTTGGCCTTCTTTCCGTCGATTTCGCCTTCCCACTCTTCCATCGGGCTGATCATCGAGGTGCCGCCGGAGGCGCGCAGCGCGATGGCCTTGGTGGTGGATGCCGGAATCACAGAACGCTGGATGCCGCGGGTGAGCATGAGGCAGTCGGCGTAGGGGGCCAGGGGGAGGATTGTCTGGTCCACGCGCTCCAGACCGGTGGTGGGGCCCTGGAAATAGCCGTGGTCAAAGGCCAGCATCACCGTGCGGCCGTCCTTGGGGTTGAAAACCTTGGAAAGGCGGTTCTTGAGGCCCCAGTCATACTGGTGGCAGCCCTTCAGGAAGAAGCCCGGGGCCTCCTGGGGGACGTCGGTGAAAAATTCCTTTTCCTTCTTGTCTGCAGCGCTGGTTTGGATGTCGGCCATGGTAATTTCTAGGGTGCGGGTTAAACGGGCGGGCAGGATGAGCGCGATTCCGCCCTGCGCAAGCACATTGCCAGCGCTTGCAAAACCCCTCAGCCTGTGGATTCTACGCGCCCCATGTCCGCAAATCTCCTCATATACCTTGATGGCAAGCTTGTTCCTGAATCCGAGGCGAAGATCTCCGTCTTCGACCACGGCCTGCTTTATGGGGATGGCGTATTCGAAGGCATTCGCATTTACAACGGCCGCGTCTTCCGCCTCACCGAGCATCTCCACCGCCTCTACGACTGCGCCAAGGCCATCAGCCTCACCGTGCCGATCTCATTTGAGGAAATGGAAAAAGCCACGCTCGACACCGTGGCCGCCAACAATCTGCGCGACGGTTACATCCGCCTCGTCATCACCCGCGGCGTCGGCTCCCTCGGTTTGAATCCCTACCAGTGCCCGAAGGCCAGCGTGTTCATCATCGCCAGCAGCATCACGCTGTATCCGGCAGAGCGTTACGAAAAAGGCCTGGAGCTCATCACCTGCGGCACCCGCCGTCCGAACTCCGCCGCTCTCAGCCCTCAGGTCAAAAGCCTGAACTACCTCAATAACATCATGGCCAAGATCGAGTGTCTTCAGGCCGGTTGTGACGAAGGCATCATGCTCAATGATCAGGGCTTCGTCTCCGAATGCACCGGCGACAACGTCTTCATCGTCAAAAACGGCAAAGTCACCACCCCGCCGATTTCCTCGGGCGCGCTCGATGGCATCACCCGCCGTGCAGTCATGGAAATCCTCGCCGAAATGGGCCAGCCCTGCACCGAGGCCGTCATGACCCGCTACGACATCTACACCGCAGACGAATGCTTCCTCACCGGCACCGCCGCCGAAGTCATCCCCGCCGTGAAGTATGACCGCCGCTCCATCGGCGATGGCACCCCTGGCAAGCTTACGCAGGAGCTGACCAAGCGTTTCAAAGCTCTCGCCAACAGCACCGGCACCCCCGTGACCTATGCGTGATGGGGCGGCGCCAGATTCCAGTTGGAAAATGGCGCGGTAAATGCACGTTTCCCTCAGAATGAATCCGAAAAATCCGTTCGTAGTCTGCTGCAAAGGGCTGCTTGTTTTGGGCTGGTCCTTGGCCGGCCTCAGCTGCTCCAGCTCGAAGCCCGTGGCGGAAAATCCCCTCAGCAGCCGCGCGTGGTGGAAGGGAGATGGCGTCGTCGGCAAGCCCAGGATCGTCATCAATCTCAGCACCCAGCGTGTGCAATACTACAAGGGCAAGGAACTCGTCGGCGTCTCACCGATTTCCTCGGGTCGCGAGAGCAATGGCACGGTGACCGGATCATTCAGCATCTTGGACAAGGACATCGATCATCGCTCCTCGCTCTTCGGCTCCTACGTGGACAAGGACGGCAACGTCGTGCAGGGAGATGTGGACACCCGCACCGACCCCGCTCCTCCCGGCACAAAGTACATCGGGGCAAACATGCGCTACTTCATGCGCATCGTCGGCGGCATCGGCATGCATGAAGGGTACCTCCCCGGCTATCCTGCCTCGCACGGCTGCATCCGGCTCCCCACCAAAATGGCCGCCATCTTCTTCAGGGAGACTCCGCCGGGAACGCCAGTTCAGATCATTGGGGAAGGCTCGCTCGCCGCCACGGAAAGCGCGATTCCGATCGGCGCGGACAAGATCTTAGATGTCACCCCGCCGCCCGAGCCCAAGCGGTCTTCCAAGACCCAGGTTGCCGAGATGAAGGCCGCCGAACCTGTGAAAGTGAAGCCCAAGCCGACCGTGCGTCGCGCCATCGTGGACGCTTCCAAGCCCTCCGGATTCGGCTCCTTCCTCAACTGGAGCCGCAAGCCCCCCCGTGGCAGCACCATTTATTGGAATCCTTGACGCCCAAAGGTGCGCCCTCTAGGCGGCCACCTGAGGAAAGCGATATCCCGCAAAGGGCAGGGGAGCATTATTTCGTGTCCGATCAAAGGGGGACAACGCGGCTCCCCCTCTCCCCGAGAATGCTGTGGGCAATGCCTCTCCCTCCCGCGGCATGGCTGGGCGGTCGAGCATCAGGATACAATGATGCCCTCCTGCCCATACTCGCCATGAACCGCACGCCCCTCGGCCTCTCAGTGCTTCAGTGCGCGCCTTTCACCATGACCCAGCCCACGACAATGAGAATCGGCAGCAGGATGGGTATCGAGAACCGGAACATGTAAGCAAGGAACGAAGGTGCATGCACCTTGGCCTTGTCGGCAATCGATTTGACCATGAAATTGGGGCCGTTGCCGATGTAGCTGCCAGCACCGAAGAAAACAGCGCCGAGGGAGATGGCGATCAGATGCGGCGCATGCTCGGCGGCAAACTTCATCACATCAGCAGGCGAATCGACCGACAGATGCTCCTGGCCCATCGAGGCCGCGAGGAAGGAGAGGTAGGTGGGCGCATTGTCCAGGAAGGCGGAGAGCGCTCCCGTGGTGAAGTAATACTGCATCGGCGAGCTGATGTCCACGCCCTCGCCGCTTTGCAGGATCTGCAGCGCAGGGATCATCGTCAGGAAGATGCCCACAAAGAGGTAGCCCACCTCCTTCACCGGACCAAAGTTGAAGTCGTTGGCCTCATGCACAGCCGGCTTGGTGGTGTAGTAGGAGGCCACCGCTGCGGCAAACATCACCAAGGCCGGGATGGAGAAAACTCCCAGCAGCGTGGTCTCCTGCACGCTTTTCGGCAGGAAAACCGCCGCCAGCACCACACCGAGCCACAGGATGTTGATCAGTCCGGCGAAGTGCCAGTGCTCATTGGCGGTTTCCATGTCACGGATATGCTTCGGGATGCGTGAGAAGTTCTGCGTGTCGAAGATGAAAAAGACGATGAGCAGGAGCGTCACCGCCAGCGCCCAGGCCTGCCAGCAATGCTGCAGCACCCAGAAGAAAGAAACGCCGCGCAGGAAGCCCAGGAACAGCGGCGGATCCCCGATGGGGGTGAGGCAGCCGCCCACGTTGCTGATGATGAAGATGAAGAAGACAATGTGGAAGTTCGTGATGCGGAACTTGTTCATTTTGATCCACGGGCGGATCAGCAGCATGGATGCTCCGGTGGTGCCGATGAAGTTGGCCAGCACCGCGCCGATGAAAAGGTACAGCGTGTTGACGAACGGCGTGGCCTCCCCTTTGACCCGGATGTTGATGCCGCCGGAGATCACAAACAGCGAACCCACCAGCGCCATGAAGCTCACATACTCATGCGCCGCATGGTGCAGCGGGTGCCAGTCGTGCTGCACAAAGGCATAATAGGCGGTCGTTACCAGGCCCAGCCCCACCGCCACCTTCGGATAATGATGCTCCCAGAAGTGCGCGGCAAACAGCGGCATCAGGGCGATGCAGAGCAGAAGAATGGCAAACGGAGCCAGCATGCCCACAGGGGGCAGTGCGGCGTGGGCTGGGGCATTGGCAAGGATGAGCATGCAGTGAGGAATGGCTGAAGGTCTGGACAGAAGGATAGGCGCAATCGGTGTGCCGAAAGCTGTAAAATCCTCGTGAGCGAGGCAGGTTGGCGGATTTAATCCGGGCGGCGTTCGAGAATCACCTTGGCTTTCTCAAGCTCACCGATCGCCCAGTCGCTCACGCCGGGTTCATCCGTGTCTGCGGAACCGGTGATGTGCATGCGGCGGATGTAATACTTGTCCATGAACGCCACGATCTTCTCCGAAACTCCTAGGATGCCGCGGTGCACGTGAAGCACCGGCTTTTTCTGCTTCTTGGCGGAGCTCACAGCCTTCTGGGCGGTGCCTGCGGCCTTGGCGGCCAGGGTGAAGACCAGGGTGGCCTCGGCATCACGCACGTTGGAAGTGACTGCCTCCAGCACGTTTTCAGTCTCGCCCTCCTTGAGCTTGTAGCGCGCGTCCAGCGGCTCCTCGGTTCCGAGGAGGCCTTTGGGGCGCCAGCCTCCGTGCGGGCACTCGTGTTTCAGCGCCCAGTCCAGAGCGGCGCGTTCGACGCCCATCTGGGCGCCCGTGATGATGACTAGTTTGAAGGCCATGGAACGTTCAGAAGAAATCAGGACTGCGCCGACGGCAAGCACGATCTCGCTTTATTCCAAATGACGCCCCAGCATGAGGTCCAGATTGCGCTCCACAATTTCACCCATGGATTTGCAGGATTCGAACAGCGTGGAGCTGTGGTACTGGCCCAGTTCCGCACGCAGTTGCACCACCTTTTCAAACGGTTCGACCGCATTGTTCTTCATGCACCGCAGCAGCGCGGCGATGCGCTGGTGCTCCGAGAGGTACCTCCGGGAGATCAGGCTGCGCTCCTCCTCCTGGTACTGTTTCATCGTCGGATAGTTCAGGCACGAGGAGCAGAGCTGCACCACCGGGTTGTTCTCCTTGAAGAACTGCGGCAGGTACAGGCTCTTGCGCCCTTCGTAGCTCTGCTGGTCGAAGTCGATCGCTCGCACACGGTACTGCACCTCCTCAAAGTCCGGCGTCATGTCCACCACGTAGTTGTAGCTCCGCATGTCGCCCAGCAGGCGGATGAAGCACCGTTCGCTGAACTTCACGAACTCCTTCGCCAGGCGGACGCCGTTGAAGTCAGGCCGCTGCAGGTAGTCGCGGATGAAGGCGTCTCCAGGCACCCCGGCGATGTGCTCCTCCACCAGCGTGCCGCCACGGTGCATCAGATAGTTGATCCGGTTCGGGGAGAGCAGGTGCTCCAGCTCCAGGCCATAGACACGGGAGGCGTCCGCCGTCTTCACATAGAAGTGGTCGTAGTTGTCATTGTACTGGTTTACCACCCGTACGCGGAAGGGCCGGGAGTTGCCAAATTCGCAGTAGTCCACCCTCTCCACGTAGAGATGCGGCACGGCGTGGAAGTCCCCGGTGCGGAGCTGCGAGTAGATGCTGGTGAGCTTCGGGTACAGCTCCTTCTGAAACTCGCGCGGGTACAGCACGCTGCTCCAGTAGGTCGCGTTGCCCTCCTTGTCGAAAAGCGGGTAGCTTTCGGAGAAGTTGCGCAGTTCATCATACTGCGTGGGCAGCGAGTAGCAGCGCCCGAACTGATCCAGGTACTCGATCAGTTCATCAGTCACAGGAATGAAGTTTTTGCGCTTGGTGATCTCGTTCATGCCGCCCGCTGTGTCGCACTTCGCGTTCCAAGTATCAAGAAGCGATCAAGTAGCCCACACCCCACGCGACCTCTCCCCCCTGCCTGTTTCCCTGCTCCAGCGCCGGTAGGGACGCGTTGCGCGCGTCCCAGGTTTCGGGTCTGCCCCGCCCGCAGGCACCCAAAAAGGTTCGCCGTCCCCGCAACCCTCTGCACCACGAGCCCTCCTCGGAGCGCGGAATTCATTCCGCTGCAAGCCACCCACGCCCGACGCCAACTCTCCACCCGGCATGCACTTTTCCCGAGCAGCGGTCGTTCAACTGCCGTTTCAACCACCGCCCAAATCCGCCATCACCGCCCTGGCACCATCCCCGGCTCGGGCAGGAATCCAACCCGTGTGAGGTGCTGAAGATACAGACGCATGCGACCCAGATCGACTGGCGGGCAGACGACGCCGCTGTCTCGCAAATCCCGCAGCACGTTGCCGCAGAACTCCGTGGACTGCTCCTCCATCAGGCTGGTCAGCACCTGGCGCGGCATGAACATCTGGTAAACAACCAGGGGATTTTGCTGCACATCGAAACCGCCGCCTAGGAGCGCCGCCTCCCATTGATCCTCGGGCACGATTCGCACGGCGTAGCCGCAGGCGCTCGTGAGTTCCAGCAGCGTACGGAAATCAGGGGACGCTGAGTTGATGAGGTGGTAGGTGCTCCCGGTCCCGGTCAGGCTCAGCGAGAGTCGCACGATGGCGGCCGCCACGAAATCGACGGGTGTGAGGAGGCTGATGTACCTTGAGTCCGGACCAACCCCGAGACCTAGGCAGGTTTTGAGAAAGATCCAAAGTACGTTGTCGGCCGGGCTGATCCCCGTACGGTCGTCGCCCACAAGGAGCCCAGGTCGGTAGATATGGACAGGAAGGCCATGCGCGCGGGCCTGCACAAACAACTGCTCGGAGACCCAGCGGCTCTGGCTGTATCCCACCACCAATTTCTCATGAAGCGGCAGCGGCGAATCTTCACGCAGCGGTTGCTCCTCGCTCGCCTCACTGGCGGTCAGGACGCTCACACTGGAAAGATAATGTACCGGCTTGAGCCTCCCCTGCGCTGCCAGCCGGATGATCTCCACCGAGCCCTTCACATTGATCGTCCTCAGCTGCGCATACGCGGCGATGTGGTTGATGTGCGCGGCCGTGTGATAGATCGCGTCCACAGATGCGGCGAGCTCATCGAATGCGGAGCGCTCAAGCCCGAGCAAAGGCAGCGCCAGATCCCCAAGCACGGGCACAATGCGCGGGCGGAAGGACTCCTCCCAGCATTCGTGCTGCTGCATGTGCGCCTCGATCTGCTGCGCCGCGTCCGCAGCATCTGCGGCGCCCACAAGGCAGTACAGCGTCGCATGGGTCTGCTTCAGCAGATCGCGCAGAAGGTAGGCACCGAGAAACTCCAGCCCGCCGGTGAAAAAGAGATGTTCCGGCTGCTGAATCTGTGCCGCAGAGACGTGCCCCGGGGCGAAAGGTATCTCCCAGCGGGCAAGGTCGGCATCCTGCACGAGGTCACATTCTGCCGACGAGATCACCGCCGTTTCCTGGGCTGCGCCAGCGGCGGATTCAGTCTTTCCGCCGGTGAACGAGTTCAGCAGGATCTCGGCGATCTTCATCACCGTCGGTGCCCCGCCCATGAGCTGACCCGTCGGAATGGCGATCCCTGTCTGGCCTTCGATCTGGTGGATGAGCTCGACGGCCATCAGCGAGTCGATGCCGATTTCATTCAGCGGAAGTTTCGGGTCGATCTTCGATGGCGAAGTGCGGAGCACCTTGGCCACCTGCTCTCTCAGGAACGCTTCCAAAACACCCAGTTGGTCTCCCGGCGCCGCGCTCAGCACCGCATCCCGCAGCCGGTTGGCATCATCGCTCTGGTGCTTCTTCAGGGCTTCTTCCGTGGTCAGCAGGGCATAGCGCGGCGTGGTGGTGATGGCGGGCGTCAGGGGCGCCCATTTGGACCAGTCAATGCGCGAGACCATCATCTGCGCGATGTCGGGTTGCTGCATCAGACGTCCCAAAATTGGGAGGCTCTCCGCAGGCGTGATGCCTGCCCAGCCGATGCGGGCAAAGTGCTCCTCCAGCTTCTTGTGCCGCGCCACGTAACCCACGCCAGCCATGACACCCCAGTTGATGGTCAGCGCGGGCATTCCCTGCCTGCGCCGGTGATTTGCCAGCGCATCCAGAAAGGCATTGGCTGCGGCATAGTTCGCCTGGCCCGGACTGCCGATGATGGACGCCACCGAGGAAAACATCACGAAATGATCCAGCGCGAGGTTTTTCGTCTGCACGTGCAGATTCCACGCACCATGGATCTTCGGCGTGGTGACCTTCTTAAAGCGCTCCGCATTGAGCTGGGAAAGCAGGCCGTCATCCAGCACCATCGCAACGTGGAAAACTCCCCGCAGCGGCGGATGCGACTGCGCGATTTCTTCGAGCAGCGCGGCCACGCTGGCGGAATCGCTGACATCCGACTGGATCACGCTGACGGCGGCTCCGGCCGCCTGCATGGTGGCAACGCCCGCACGTGCTTCCTCGGTGGAGGCCCCGCTGCGGCTGGAAAGCACCACATGCCGCGCACCTCTGGACACCAGCCACTGCGACATGGCCATGCCAAAGCCCCCAAGCCCGCCCGCCACGAGATACGTGGCTTCGGGATCAAGCTTGAACATCCCGTCCGGCAGGTCGGCGCTGAGCGACACTTTGGCATCGCTCACGCTGAGCACCACTTTGCCGATCTGCCTCGCCTGGGTGATGTAGCGGAAGGCATGCTCCGCATCCACCAGCGGAAACGTGCGGTACGGCAGCGCAGGCAGTTTTCTCGAACTGAACAGCTTTTTCAGGCTGCCCATCAGCGGCTTCGAGTTGCGCGGATCAAGCGCATGCCCGAGGTCGATGGCATGGTAGGAAAGGTTGTGGCGGAATGGGAAGAGCCCGATCTTCGTGTTGTCGTAGATGTCACGTTTGCCGATTTCAAGGAAGCGCCCGTACTGCCTCAGCACGGAAAGGCTCTGATGGATCGCCTCTCCCGCCAGTGAGTTCAGCACCAGGTCAATGCCCTCGCCATTCGTGATCCGCATGATCTCGCCGGCAAACGCGAGCGTGCGTGAATCCAGCACATGCTCCACGCCGATCTTTTTGAGAAACGCTCGCTTTTCCGCGCTGCCCGCAGTCGCAAAAATCTCCGCTCCGGTCGCCTTGGCGATGCGCACCGCCGCCTGCCCGACACCTCCCGTGGCCGCATGGATCAGCACACGCTCACCCTTGCTCATCCGCCCCTGATGCGTCAGCGCGTAGGCCGCCGTCAAATACGTCACCATCATCGTCGCCGCCTCTTCCATCGTCAGATGCGCGGGCTTCGCCAGCACCGCGTATTCGACAGTGGTGACGTGCGTGCCAAAGCACCCCGCAGCCAGCGCCATGACTTCATCTCCCACCTTGAACTGCGTCACGTTGGCACCCACTCGGACGATGCGTCCCGCGCACTCATCGCCAAGCAGCATGGCATCCGCAGCCTCGGCAGGATAGATGCCCAGCGCCTTCATCACATCGCGGAAGTTCAGCGCTGCAGCGCAGATTTCGATCTCCACTTCGTTGGGGCCCGGCGCACGGCGCGCCTTCGCGCGGAACACCAGCTTGTCCAGGGCCCCCGGCTTCGCAGACTCCAGGCGGAAGCACTGCTCCGTCGTGAGCACGGACGTGGATGTCTGTGCCAGATGATCCAGCGAGCCATGCACCAGCCGGTGCGCATAGCGCGCCTCACCGCGCCAGGCGGTTTCGGTCTCCGCATCTCCACGAAGAAGCTCATTGAGCAGATTCTCACGGTCGCGCGCACCGGATGATCCATCGAGATCAATCGTGCGGCAGCGCAGGTCAGGCTGCTCGCTCATGATCACTCGTGCCATGCCGTGCAGCGGCGCTTGCGTGAGCGAGAGCGCGGCATCTTTTTCACCCGCAGGCTGTGCACTACGGGTCACGAACCACAGACCCGGCAGCGTGGAAACTCCCGCCGCATTCAGGGCCTGCACAAGGAGGAGCGGACTGTGGCAGACCAGCGTTTGAGACTTCTCAATTTCATCCGTCGTGAGGTCTTCACCTGCGGGCGCATCGAGGCTCCAGCAATGGATGACACCACGCAGAGTTCCGCTTTTCGGCAGTTCAGCCAGCACTCGCGCGTAGTCCTCGGATGCGGATGCGCAAATATGCACATCGTCTTCGGCGAGCAATGTGAAAGCGTCGGATGCAGTAACGACGACGCAGCAGTCCCCACGCTCGCGCAGAGAATCCGCGAGCGATGCTGCGAGGCCGCTCTTGTCGGCAAAAATCAGCCAGTGGCCGGACTCGGCGGGCGCTTCCTCCGCGACGGCCTCCGCCTGCGCCAGTTCGGGCCCCCGGGCGAGGAGGACGACCTGTCCCGTCCCGCTTTCGTTGGTGGAGTCTGCAATGGCTTCCACGCTGCTGAATCCAGCAGCGCTGATGAGCTTCTGCCACTCGCCGGACGGCAGCAGCGGGTGCCTGGCGCGCAGCGCGGTGTCCTCAAACTGCCACCAGCGCACATCCGTGCCGCATACCAGATCATGCCATGGGCTCGGGCGCTCAAGCTCCAAAACGGCGATCAGACCGCCCGATGCCAGCAGCTGGCGCACATGCCCAAGGGACTGCTGCACGTTCTGCGTCAATGCCAGCGCATTGGAGACGAGGATGATGTCGAACCGCTCATCGGCAAAGCCCTGCTCCGCAGGCGGAAGGTTGAGATCCAGCACGCGGTATTGCACCGAATGCAGGTCGCCGAATTTTTTTCCCGCTTGGTCAAAGTGGCGGTCGAAGACATCCGTAAAGCAGTACTCCACATTCGCCTTCGGCAGCCGTCGCAGCACGCTGGCGGTCACTCCGCCCGTCCCTGCGCCGATCTCCAAAATGCGCACGCGCCTTCCTTCAGGAAGCTGCGCCAGCGCCGTCTCGACGGCCTCCCCCATGAGGTGATTATACACACGCGTAAAGACAGACGCCGCCTCAAAGTGCTCCACCATGTTCGCTGAGCGCACCGCGGCACCGTCGATCTCTCCTCGCAGCAAACCGGACAGTCCGTCAGTGCAGCGGTCCAGCAGGATAAGCTCAGGATGCAAGGCAGGGAAGTGGAAGACCAGTTCCTGCCACAGCTTGTCACGATTCAGCGAGTCCGGTTTCGCAGTGACCGTCCATGTCGGGGCATCCGCGTCCTGCTTCGGCTGCAGCCAGCCGTCCGGCTCCAGCAGCGTGAGGAGCCGGTGAACGAAGCGCTCATACGCGGGCTGCACCTTGAGGCGTTTCAGCAAGGCGGGCAGCGTCACGATCTCCTCCGCTTTGGGCCGCCAGCCGAGCCGTTTGAAGACAGCGACAATCGCGCTGCGGCAGAGCCGCACAAAACGCGGCTCCCACTCCTGATAGCGTGCGTTCAGGCCCAGCGCCGTGCTGAACTTCGCGGCACTCTCGCGCAGTTGCTCTGCCAGCCCGGTGTTGTCTGGAAGATAGTCCGCAGGCCGCTGCTCGCCGGCCACCGTGGCGAGAGGCTTGAGCTGCCACTCGGATTGATAGAGCCAGTCTGCCTGCGCACCCGATCCGGGCGTGTTGCCCAGCGCGGAGTACTTGCACAGAAAATCATTGATCTCCATCAGCACGTTGCCGCCGTCATCGAGGATGAAAAGATCGATGACGATGATCTTCTTCGCAATCGCCTGCGTCCGCCGCACATACGCCCAGACCTTGGCACCGGGCTTGGAGTAGCACCGGATCTTCTCCATGCGAGCCGGCAGGTACAGCCCGTCGGCTGGCAGCGCGATCGCGGGGTGAATGCACGCGTCCAGCAGCGCGGGATGCACGACATAACGCTCCAGTTCTGCCGCGACGGCGGCGGGCAGTTCAATGCGGCCGAGCGCTTCGTCATGCCCCACCCTGACCTTCGTCAGCGCCTGAAACTGCGGGCCATAGTGCAGATCCGCACCGGCGGCTGCTTGGTAAAACATGGGGCCGTCCGTCTCGTTCCCGCAGCGCTGCTGAATCGCCGCGAGGTCAAAGCCCGGAGGCTGCCTGCGCTCGGGTTCGGCACGCACCCGCCCGGTGACGTGCTCCACCCAGCTCGGCGGAGTTTCGGTCAGCGTGCTTTGAATGACAAAGGTGTTTTCATCCGGCACGCACGCAATCTGCATCAGCGTCACATCGTCGCCCGCAGGCAGGATGCACCCGCGTTGGATTTCCAGTTCCTCCACCAGCACCGGCTTGTCAGGATGAAGTTCCTGACCCGCCGCCAGCGCCATCTCCACATAGCCTGCGCCGGGAAAGATCAGGTGCTGCCCCACCCGGTGGTCCTTCAGCCAGGTCAGCACGTTTTTGTTCAGCGCCGTTTCCCAGGTGGGCTGCATGTTTTGCAGCGCCAGCCTCAGCAGCGGATTGAGCTGCGGACTCGTGCGCAATGTCATCGAATAAACGGGCTCATGCCAGAAGCGCTCCTTCTGCCACGGATATTCCGGGAGGCGCAGCTCCGCGCTTGCCTGCGGGTACAGCCCCTTCCAGTCCGCCTCGTGGCCGTTCACGTGCAAGGCGCCCAGTGTCCCCAGCAGCGTCGCGCGCTCCGGCTTCTGTCGCCGCAGGGATGGCAGCACCAGCCCAATGGCGTCCGCCGTGGTGAGGCATTCCGCCATCGAATTCGACAGCACCGGGTGCGGGCTGATCTCAAGGAAATGCGTCTGTCCTGCGGCGATCACCGCATCAATCGCCGGCGCAAAAAGCACGCTCTGCCTCACGTTCCTCCACCAGTACTCCGCGTCGTAGTCCGTGCCTTCCGCCAGCTTTCCGGTGACGGTCGAGTAGATCTTCACCGTGCCCGGCTGCGGCTGCAGGCCCGCAAGCGATTCCGCCAGCTCTCCCCGCACCGGGTCCATGTGCGCGCTGTGAAAGGCGTAGTTCACCGGCACATACCGCACAAACAGCGAGCGCTTGTCCACCTCTTGGAAGATCTCATCCACCGCATCGCTGTCTCCGGAGATCGAGACCATCTTCGGCCCGTTCACCGCCGCGAGCGACGCCCTCTCTCCATACGGGGCGATCACCGCCTCCGCCTCCTCACGGGTCAGTGCGGCCGCGATCATCTTTCCGCGCAGCGGAGTCTTCTCCATGCAGCGCCCGCGGTGGTGGATCACTCGCACGGCCTCCTTCAGGGAAAGCGCCCCGCACACATGCGCTGCCGCCACTTCACCCATGCTATGTCCTACCACGGCATAGGGGCGGATGCCCCAGGACTGCCACAGCGCCGCCAGCGCCACCTGCAGGGCAAAAAGCGCCGTCTGCGCGATGTGTGTTTCATTCAGCCGCGTGCTCTGTTCATCACGCCCCAGCTCATCCAGCAGCGCGCATCCGCCGAGCTTCAGCAGCTCGTCATGGCAGGTCTGCAGGGTCTCGCGAAACACCGGCTCCTGCTCCAGCAGCTCGCGGCCCATCGCCCACCATTGCGGCCCCTGGCCGCTGAAGACAAACACCAGCCGGGCGTTTTTCACGGGCTGGCCCACATGCAGTCCCGGCGCCTGCTCCCCGCCCAAAAAGGCGGACAGCGCCGCGCTCATACCCGCGCGATTGCTGGACACGGCGGCCAGCCGAAATTCATGGTGCGTGCGTCGGCGGCTGGCCGCGGCGCAGATCTCTCGGAGGGACACCGTTTCGTCAGCCGTCTCCAGCAAGCCCTGGAAGGACTGCACCATCGCCCTCAGGGCGGCATCGCTGCCACGCGCAGAAATTGGTAAAATGAGCTCCTGTTCATCCCCGCTTGGGGCCGGCGCGGACTCCTGCGCTGCGGCCGCCGGGGCCGCCTCCAGCACGGCGTGCGCATTCGTGCCGCCAAAGCCAAATGAATTGATGCAGGCCAGCAGCCGGTGCTCGGCGTCCTGTTTCAGCGGCGTCGCCGTGACCGGCACCTTCAGCCTCAGTCGCTCAAAGTTGAGCGATGGGTTCGGATGGATGAAATGAAGATTCGGCGGCACCATGCCATGCTTTAGGCACAGGGCCACTTTGATCAGACCCGCGATGCCTGACCCGGCCTCCAGATGGCCGATGTTCGTTTTGACCGAGCCCACAAGGCAGTCGTCTCCCGGCTCACGTCCCACTCCCAGGATGGTGCCCAGCGCGCTGCCTTCGATCAGATCGCCGACCGTGGTGCCCGTGCCATGGGCCTCCGCGTACTGGATTTCATGCGGAGACACTCCTGCCAGCTGGCACGCTTTCGCGATGAGTTCCTGCTGGGCCCCCCGGCTCGGCACCGTCATGCCGGAGGTTCGCCCGTCCTGATTCACGGCCGTGCTGCGGATCACGGCGTAGATCGGATCGCCATCCGCCACCGCCGCAGAGAGCGGCTTCAGGCACACGGCCCCCACGCCTTCGCCACGCACAAATCCATTGGCACCCGCGTCAAAGGCTTTGCAGCGCCCGTCCGGAGAAAGCATGCCCATGCTGGAAAACGCGACGAACGGAAACGGCGTGATGATGCAGTTCACCCCGGCGGCGATGGCGCTGCTGCATTCCTTGTTCCATAGCGCCTGGCAGGCCATGTGCACCGCCACCATCGAGGACGAGCAGGCCGTGTCCACCGCCACGCTGGGCCCCTGGAAATTCAGCGCGTACGAAATGCGGTTCGCGGCGATGCTCGAGGCCACCCCGGTGGCGGAATGCGGGTAGGCCATGCCTCGCCCTGCCGAATTCTGCTGGATGTCCCCGTAGTCGTGCGTGGAGATGCCGACAAAGACCCCCCTGTCCTCGCCTTTGACGATGTCCACCTGCTGCCCTGCATCCATCAGGGCCTCCCACGTGGCCTCAAGCAGCAGCCGCTGCTGCGGGTCAATGAAGGGCGCTTCACGCTGCGTGATGCCGAAGAATCCGGGGTCAAAGGTGTCGATCTCATCGATCAGCCCCGCCCACTTCGAGTAGGTCTTCCCGGGCTTCCCCTGCTCCGGGTCAAAGTAAACGCGGGGATCCCAGCGCTCCTTCGGCACCTCCCGAATCGCATCCACCCCGCCCATGAGCATCTGCCAGAATGCATCGGCGTTGTTGGCTCCCCCCGGGAGGCGGCATCCGATTCCAATGATGGCGATGGGGTCGGGGGCGGGCAGTTCTGGCATGGGTTTTACTTGCTTACTTGCTCACGGTGCGGCTTGTCAAGAAACCGGCTTGGAAATAGCATGATCTCCAGCGTTTTACACTCCGCAGGCAAGGGCTTGCTCCGGGTGTCTGACCTCGAGTCATGGCCGCCGTTGCAATTTTATTTTGAATGATCACCACCCTCGACCGAAAACTCTTCCGCGACCTCGGCGGCATGAAGGGGCAGGTCCTGGTCGTGAGCCTCGTCATGGCCTGCGGTGTGGCCATGATGATCGTCTCCCAAAGCGTCATCCTCAGCCTGGAGCGCACCCGGGACAGCTACTACCAGCGCTACCGCATGCCGGATGTCTTTGGCTCGGTCCGCAGCGCCCCGCTCTCTCTGGGCAATCGCCTCAGCCACATCCCCGGCGTCGCCTCCGTGGAGCTCCGCGTGGTCAAAACCGCCCTCCTCGACATGGAGGGCGTGCAGGAGCCCGTCCGAGCTCGGCTGGTTTCCCTGCCCGACGATGGCACGCTCAATCTCAATCAAATCTTCCTCCGCCGGGGCAGGCTCCCCGGCTTGGGCACCCAGCGGGAGGCCGTCGTCAGCGAGGCCTTTGCCCAGGCGCACGGCCTCCAGATTGGCGACCGCATCACCGCCATCCTCAACGGCCGCCGCGATCACCTAGACATCTGCGGCATCGGCCTCTCCCCGGAGTTTGTGTTTGAGGCCCCCCCCGGCCAGACCCTGCCGGACAACCGGCACTACGGCGTCTTCTGGCTCCGCTACCAGTCCCTCGCCTCCGCCTTTGATCTCGAAGGCGCATTCAATGACTTTTGCATGGACATCTCTCCCGGCACCCCGCCGGACGAGGTGATCGAGGAGGTGGACCAGATGCTCGTCACCTACGGCGCGCCCGGTGCTTATGCCCTCGCTGACCATGCCAGCTCAAAGCGGCTGGGGGATGAGCTGCGCATCGTGCGGGCGCTCTCCCTCGCCTACCCCATGGTCTTCCTTTGCGTCGCCGCCTTCATGGTCAATTCCGTCACCTCGCGCCTGGTGCGCCTGCAGCGTGAGCAGATCGCGCAGCTCAAGGCTCTCGGCTACACCTCCTGGCAGGTCGGCCGCCATTACCTCAACTACGCCCTCGTGATCGTCGCCGTTGGCACGGCGGTGGGCATCTTTGCAGGCTGGCGCCTGGGGCACACCATGCTCAGGGTTTACACCCTCCTCTTTCATTTCCCCGCGCTGCAGTTTCAGGTCGATCAGCGCGCGCTGGTCATGGCCTTGGTCATCAGCATCGCGGCGGCGGTTCTCGGTGTCGCGGGCGCCGTGTGGCTCGCGGTCAAGCTCTCGCCCGCCGAGGCCATGCGGCCTGAGCCACCCTCGGATTTCAAGCCCTCGCTGCTGGAGCGCCTCGGCCTCACTCGCGGCTCCGGTCTCGTGTTTCGCATGGCCTTGAGAAACATCGAACGCCGTCCCGTGCAGGCCGGGTTCACCGTGGCCGGCCTGGCGCTGGCCACCGGCCTGCTGGTGCTGCCGGGCGCTCTCGCAGACAGTGTGGATCAGCTGCTCACCTACCAGTGGAATGATCAGTTCCGCCAGAATGTCATCATCTCCATGCGGGATCCGGCCTCCCTCAATACCATTCATGATCTGGAGCACCTGCCGGGCGCCCTTCGGGCCGAGCCCGTCCGCGGCTTCGTCGCCAGTGTGAGCAATGCGCACCACGAGCGCCGCCTCTACATCCTCGGCTTCGCCAAAAATCACAAGCTCATCCATCCACGCGACATGCAGGGCCGCCCCGTCGTTCTGCCCGGTGAGGGGCTCCTCGTTTCGAGCAAGCTCGCCGAAGTGCTCGGCGTGAAAATCGGTGACCGTCTGCACATGCAGGTGATGGAGGGCCGCTGCGAACACGTGGAAGTGACCGTGCGCGGCTTCATGGCGGACTTCTACGGCATGTCCGCCTACATGGACATCGATGCCGTCCGTCACCTCCTGCGCGAGAGCGAGACGATGACCGGCGCCTTTCTCACCGTGGACACCAATCGCTGGGACGACTTCATGCGCGAAGTCAAAAAGCAGCCCAAAATCGAATTCGCCAGCGTGAAGAAAAACGATCTCGCCGCCTTTCGTGCCTCCACCGGTCAGAGCATCGGCACCCTGCGTCAGTTGTTTCTCTGGATGGCGGTCATCGTCGCCTTCGGCGTCGTTTACAACAGCGCCCGCATCGCCCTCTCCGAGCGCGGTCGAGATCTCGCCACGCTCCGCGTCGTTGGCCTCACCAAGCGCGAAGTCGCCGGCGTCCTCCTCGGAGAGCTCACCCTCCTCGTCCTCGTCGCGCTGCCCATAGGCCTCGTGTTCGGCAGCGTCCTCGCCTCCTATGTCATCAGCGCCGTCAGCAATGAAACCGTGCGCCTCCCCCAGTACATCAGCTCCATCACCTATGCCAATTCCGTGCTCGTCGTCGTCGCCGCCGCCTGCGCCTCCTTTGCCATGGTCAGCTTCATGCTCCACAAGCTCGATCTCGTCAGCGTGCTCAAAGCACGCGACTGAAGGTAGGGATGGGATATGCCTCCTCACACCTCCCGATCTGAAACTCGTCAGCGCTCTTAGCTTGTTTCCATAGGAGCTATTCCATGCGGAAATATCCTCAATTCAACTCATCCCAGTGGCTTCACCCGTAGCTGCCTCAGCGTGTAAAAGGCCTCTTCACACTCCGCCATGCGTTTCGCCCCGTTCTTGCGCCTCGGGCCAAAAAGCTCACGCTGCGACTCAAAGATCCCTTCCACAAACTCACGGCTTCCCAGCACCACGCCATCGGTGAAGTAGCGCACACGCAGGCGCACCAGCTCCGCAGGGCTCAGCTTTCCTTTCTCCGCCAGCACCGCACGCGCTCTCTCCACGCTC
>Ga0209066_10000439_pt1 | contig 61526 bp, 59 predicted proteins | sample All_14_2_FD_187198 | JGI IMG/M metagenome (GOLD analysis project Ga0209066, IMG submission 187198) | Freshwater microbial communities in response to fracking from Pennsylvania, USA - Allegheny Zone_MetaG_DW_15 (SPAdes) (version 2) ...
GGTGATATGCTTAGACATAAAAACAACAAAAAAGACGGTCGCTCAATATCTGAACAACCATCTTACAATACTGAATTAAAATATTAAAGTCTTTTTTTATTAAGTCCTTGACATAGGGTACACATTACTATACGATATCGCTCTTTTTTTGAGGTAAACATTCATCTTTATTACATGTCTTAGCATAGGAACATTTGGTACAAACACCTTCATCTTTTTTACGAAGCATATTCCACAAAACAAGACCTACAATTCCTGCAACAATGATCACAATCACAACATCAGCGAGCGTCATAACATCACCTCAATCAATCGTCCAATTTGGAACACAAGAACTGCAAGAACCCATGCGATCCCCGTCTGGAAAAGGACAGCTTTCCACATTCTTTTGGTTGTTCCAAGTTCTTGTCTCATCGCACCAATCGCACCAAAACATGGTGCAGAAAAAAGATTAAAAACCATAAATGCGTAAGCGGAAGATGCCGTAAAGAAGCCAAAGATACCGGAGTTAAAGATGAGTCGTCCTTCACTGACATCAGAACCAAATCCCGCAATAATCGCCATCGATCCTACAACTTGTTCTTTCGCGACTAAACCTTGAATGGCTGATATGCTTGCTGCCCATGACATCTCACCAAGCATCGGATAGAAAATCCATGATATCAACCGTCCAAGACCTGCTAGAATTGATTGATTGACATCAATTCCATACTGCATCCGAAAGTTAAATGAGATCAAAAACCATACCACCATCGAAGCGAGTAAAATCACGGATCCAGCACGTTCGATGAAGGCAAGTGCTTTACCGGAAACATCAAACCATAAATAGCGTAAGCTGGGAAGTTTATACTCGGGTAGTTCAAGAATAAAACTTGATGTTTGACCTTTGAATAAGATATTCTTCATCACATAAGCGGATAATAAAATAATGAAAATCGCGAGAAAATAAAGGGATGCAGAAACCAATCCGGATTGATCACCAAAGAAATAACCAGCAAATAGTGTAATAATGGGAAGTTTCGCACTACAAGGAATGAAAGGCGTCAGCATGATCGTCATTTTTTTCTCGTTTTCATCATTGATCGTTCGTGCGGTCATGATCGCTGGTACACTACAACCCGAACCCACGATGAATGGAATCAGTGATTTACCCGATAAACCCACTTTAACAAAGATTCGGTCCAAGAAAAATGCGATGCGTGCCATGTAGCCTGTTGTTTCAAGAAGTGAGATTAAAATAAATAAAATGATCAGTTGAGGTAAGAAATTAAAGATGGCTCCAACACCTGCAATCATCCCATCAACGACGAGTGAGATCGTCCATGGGGATGCATTGACGGATGCTAAGAAAACGTTCATGCTATCACTGATTTTTCCAACTAAACCATCAACAAGTTCAACCGTCCAACTGCCAACAGGTCCTGCGGCTAAGTAATAAACACCAAACATAATCATGATAAAGATGGGAATTGCAAGATAGCGATTTAAAAAAATGTTATCTAATTTGTCGGTTGCTGTCATCATATCTTTTTTTGCGATGACCGCTTCATCTCTGATCATCTCGATATAACGATAACGCTCATCAGCGATGACTTGTTCCATATCGCGATGATATTTCTTCTCTAATTCACTGATTAGGTGATTGATCTCAGGTGTTTGATAGGATGAGAACAGATGATCTTTTTCAATCAATTTGACCGCTAAAAAACGGGAATGCTTGGTATCCACGATAGGTTCTAGCTCAGTGATTGTTGATTCTAATTCGTGATCATAGATATGTTGATAGTGATTACTGCGATAATCTTTTTGTTTGATGGTCTGAATCAAGTTAAAGACGTTCGTTTTCTTCAATGCAGAAATCGGCAAAATGGTCGTGTCTAATCGTCTTTCTAATGTCTCAATATCAAATTTGATGCCGCGCTTATCAGCGATATCCATCATATTGAGTGCGATGACAACAGGAATCTTTAATTCCAAGAGTTGTGTGGTTAAATAAAGACTTCTTTCGATTGAAGTCGCATCAATAATATTTAAGATCACATCAACCTGCTCTTCAAACAAAAAGCGTCTGGAGATGTTTTCTTCTATGCTATAAGGAGAAAGCGAATAAATACCCGGTAGATCGACAATTTCGTAATCGGTTCCTCGGATGATTCCAATTTTACGTTCAATCGTCACACCTGGCCAGTTACCTACCTTTTGATTTGAGCCTGTCAATAAATTAAAAAGAGTTGTCTTTCCCGAGTTTTGATTACCTACAAGGGCGATCCTCATGACATCACCTCGACATCAATCTGGTCCATATCCTTTTTTCTTAAACATAACTCATAACCGCGAAGTTCAATATCAATTGGATCACCCAGTGGTGCAATCTTCTTAATTTTAACTTGTACACCTTCAGTGATCCCCATGTCTAAAAGACGTCTTCTTAGCGAAGGATCAAGTGTGTTCAATTGAACAACTTTCGCACGTTGTCCTTTTTTTAGTTGTGATAAAACCGTCTTTTCACCAGCGTTTTTCTTACCAAACCATGTCATCTACAAAACCTCTTCATCGTTTGAATTCACCCTCATTATATGGATTTTCAACCGATAGTCAAACAATGTTATCATACATTCTAAATAAGTTCATAAATAAGAAAAAGATGAGCATTTTGCCCATCTATTCGTCATTTTTATTCGATTTTGTTAATTGTTTATCCTGATACATCCGTTTATCGATCCGTTCCAAAAATGATCGAAATGTTCCGTGATTTTTCTGATCAAAGATTCCATAACCCATGGATAAATGAATTTGAAATTGATCTTGTTTTTCTTCATTATAGATATCCATGTGTTGATGAATGCGATTAATCACATCGTGTAAAATCGATTCCTGATCACTATCGATAATCATGCAAAATTCATCCCCACCAATGCGCGCAATAAAATCATTTTTACGAACACTGAGCTGTAGAATTTGACTGACATCAACAAGCGTACTATCACCTACTTGGTGACTATGGATATCATTGATCTGTTTAAAATCATCGATATCAATAATGATAGCACCCACACGTCTTTTGAATACTTTGTCATTGGATAAATAGGCGACCTGTCTTTCATATTCTCTTCGGTTAAAGACACCTGTGAGAGGATCCGTATTGGTCATTTTGGATTGGATATTGACGTAGACAATCAACAATGAAACCGTCATGGAAGGCCACAAAAGTTCAGCTCCATCGATAACTTCATTTAAAAATATTCCAATTGCTGGTGGTAGTAAATACATAATCAGTGTCGTAAACTCATTTTTAGGCAAATCATCTTTATGCCATAGAACATAAATGATCGATCCAATCATGATGATATAAGCAGTAAAGATCACGGGACCATACATGATGTAGCGTTCGATGTTGCCATTTGATTGGATACGATACATGACAGGAATACCAACTAGTGACAAGATAATCGATACAAAACTCATTAAAAGATAGGGAGATATGGCAATCATCAAATATTTTTTGGTTGCTTGTTCTCCTTTAACGTGGTTATGTAAATAGAGTAACCAATGGAACACGATGACAACCGAACTCATGTAATAGATGGCTGTTGATCCATGAAGAATGATTTCTTCAATTCCGCTGACGTATCCTTTGGTTAATGCCATCAAGATTTTCATACTCATGGTTAAACCATTGAGCGCTAAGAGTGGAACAAAAAACCGGTTCTTCTGTCTGGTCGAACGCGCTTGTTGTTGTGTGCTCATATAGAGTACAAAGAGAATGAGAATGGAAAATGCATGAATTTGAATCGATTGTGCCATATTGAACCTCTCATTACGATTACTTTTTATGATATCACATTTTAATAAAATTGGTGATAATCTAATAAATTCGTAAGAGATGAACAAAAAAAGGGCTCCTGTTCAGTGAACAGAAGCCCCGAGTTTGAAACCTAGAACCATTCGTAAATTTCTACATAAACGCCTTGCATCATATGGTAATCGCTATCACCTACCATAATCATGACATCAGTGATTAGATTAACATAGAACGCATTGATCATCGAATAATCAAGTGAAACGTGATAAACATTGGGTTCGTCAGTGGTTTGAATCGTATTAATAGCCACTGGGTTACCGCTTTGATCATACATGAAGAGGTTATCAATTAAAGTCTGTAAACTTACTTGGTAATCAAAACCAATATCAAACCCCATATTCGTCACATTGGTGACATAACCCTGATTAGGAATCTTTGGTGCATCTTCAATCAAGACTCTTAAGACACCGCCTGCACTCATTTCGTTACCACGCGCTTCAAACATTAAATAATAACCAACATCTGCTAGCGTGGTGACATATAAATGACCGTTCGCTCCTGGAATTGGTGTTTCAGCGAATGTGTAGGGATTGATTCGATACCACTGAATGTTATATCCGTTATAGACTTGATTACCCATGAGATCAAAGATAGCGAGCGTATCAAATTGGATACCATATCCCACATAGGGATACATCGTTCCTGTGATATAGCTGCTCATATCGTAACTCCAACCTGCAAAGTAAGTATCGATTTCTGTGTGGAATAATGAAACTTCATTGGAAATCAACCCTGTATCTGTCACGACACGTACCGTGATATTACCTGGATTTTGAAGAACAAAATTATCCCAATATGATTTGAGTGGTCCATCAAAATTGGTTATCGTGACCCATGTTGATGTCATCACATCCCAATATTGAATCGTATAGTATTCAGCACCAAGATCAGAAGGATATGGCATTTCTAAATAAACTTCAAGATAATCGCCACCCATCCAGTCATTGGATCTGTCAATTTGATGAACATAAAGTCCAGCAAATTCACCCATTGGGGTTTCACCAACGAAAGTTGGAAGCATACCGAGCGAACCCGAATTAAATGATGGCATTGGATCTTCATAGGCATAGACAAAGACGGTTACAGGTACTGTATAGGTCACTGTTTGATAGGTTACTGTAACATCGATGACGATTTGGAAATCTGTAGCAGACTCTTTAAATGTAATGACACCATCATTAATTGATGCATCCATAGCATATACGGCTTGAACCGCCATCGTGTAAGTGCCTTCATAAATTCCGTGAGTCAATGGTAAGAAGTAGCTCAAACCATCTTTATATTGCACATCGAGTCTTACTTGTGCATAAGCCATCATGATATCGGCGATGTCTTGATCCGTAAAGGTTGTTGCCACAACAATATCAACACCATCGATCACATAACCTGTCCACATCAAACCTTGTGATGTCCACCAAGCTTCATAGTTGAGCATCTTAATGATAACATCTTGATCCACAAACATTGCTAATGCGGCATCAACATCAACATTTTCGACCCATATACCGAGTGTATATAGACCATCGGTTAAATAATAACTCATCGCATCTTCATCATAGATGAGATGACCTTTAACTGCATAATAGTACATCAAATTCATCTGTTCAAAATCGCGTGTCGCAAGATCACTAAGCTGTCCATCTACCACGATATGTGGTGATTTCATATCAACAGCTAAAACTGAATAGTAACCTTCACTACCTTCATCGATATAAACAGATCCATTATTCATTTCCTTACGACCAAAGATAATGATCTGATCACCTTCTACAAGACCAGTATAGCCATAAGCATGAAGTAATAAACTACTCATAGGTTCTTGTAGAATGACATCATAATCGTTGAGGACTTCAACAACCACAACATTCAACTTACCATATTCACCTGTTTGTAAACCATAGAAATCTTCAATCATAATCAATGGATAGGGTTGAACGGTTAAGGTAAAGACGTGTGTTTCAGTAATCGCACCGATTGTCACAGTTGCTTGAAGTTGAACGGTTTCTTCTTCAGTGACATCAAGGAATACCATGTTCACTGGATCAAAGATACCTGTAAGATCACCTAAGAATTCCCAGACGAAGGTTGCACCTAAAACAGGCATTTCATCGGGTAATTCAAGATCGTTACCCGGTCTAAAAATCTTACCTTCTAGATGATATTGACCCATCATGATAAGTGCATCCATCTTTTCTTGATCCGTTTCATAATCGAGAATGATTTGTTCTTCAGAAGGAACTAAAATCATCTTGTTTGGTGCATATGGATCTGATTCATCCATATTGGGTAATAGGAATCCTTTTAATACAACACGCAAACCATTATATTGATAGAGTTGTTCATAATCCGGGAACATTCCACTTTGGAAAACATAAACGGGAACAAATGGAACAATTTCGCCTGATCCAAGTTCAGCCTGTAAAATGGGGAAGAATGATTCTTCCATATACATCACATAACCGGTGACTTCGACATAGCGACCCCAATTGGATACATCTTCCATATTAAGAAGATTCAGTGCTGGAATCGTAAAGACTTCAGGCGTTAATGGATTAGCTACACCATGAGATACAATTTCAACAAGCATCGTTGTTTCATAATCCCACATCAATTTGATGCCCATTTCAAGGGTAACAATACCTTCAACAATGATTTCATCACCAAGCTGAACAGGAAGTTTCTTCACAATAAACATGTATCCTGTTTCATCAGCGATGATGATGGGTCCTTCTTCAAATTGTGAAAGCACGACAACACCACGAACAACAAACGTTTCGTTTTCATCACCAAGAAGGAATTCAGCAATGGTTGAAGTTGCAATGGGTTCAACAATCATATCAAATTCGACGATGACCACTTCAATGCCTATGGTAATGGTCGCACGAATACTTATTGCGGTATGTTCAGTAATCGTATCTGAAACATAGCCGGTTGAAACATTATAAAGCGATGCATTAGTTAATACTTCATAGACGATATTGACATCGTAATTTGGATAGTCAACAGGAAGCTTTTGAGTCGATCCCGGACGAACGATCTTGGTTGCATATGTTTCTTCGAGTTTATTTCCTAAATAAGCTGCGAGTTCTGCATCGGTAAACATCGGACCAACATCCCCTGGACGATTCAAGAAAACAACCACAGGAGCTCCTGCATCTTGTGTATTCATCCATAAACCACGAATACGAACATCTGAACCAACAAAACTGTTCAATACACTTAAGTCATCGAATTCCATCGTAAAGATGTATACACGATTCATCAGTTCGTCGACGAGATAATAAATTTCATTATAATCATCTCTTTCAAGATGTCCCATCACATCGACATACAACAAATAAATCGATGGATCAACAGGTCCCATGTCATTTAATTCTTGAACAGTATAAAGTGTTGGGATAAGTGGAATATCATTGCCATGACTGATGATCGATGATACGAGTTCAGCTGGATGATTGGTGATAACTGTCATGCCCTCTTGTTGCATCTTTATACCATAAAGTAAGACGCGATCACCGACTGCTAAAACATCATACACAGGAGTCATCATCAATAGTCCTGTTTCATCAGCAACAATGTACATTTGACCTTCAGGATGTGCATAGAGGACAACTGCGTTAACATAATAATAGTTTTCATCTGTGACTTGTAAGAATTCAGCAACGGTTAAAACTTCAATCGGTTGAACATGGAGCTCAATATCAATAGATGCTGTTGCAGTACCCTTCGTTAACGTTGCGATTATGCTAATCCATGTTTCTGTATCAATATCGGGTGAAATTGTCCATGTTGGAACAATGAATGAAGCATCTTCTAAAACAACTTGATAAGAAACGGTCAATGGGAAAAGTGGATGTTCAACAGGAAGATCGAGTGCTTGTCCTGGGAAGAATGTCTGGCTTTCCAAATAACTTTGAAGCATCAAGGATATCGCATCAACTAATTCTTGATCGGTGTAATTTAAAACAATGTCATCCGGTGTACCTAAGAAGATAAACATTAAGAAAGGTTCGTCATCAAAGTTGGGCAATGCAATACCACGCATACCAACTTCAAATCCTTGAAGACCCATCAATGTTTCATACATCATTGGATCAAAAATCATGACTGGCATCATGTATGGATCATCGACTAAAACGAATGTTTTCATCGTATCATTCCATACTAAGGTACCGCTGATTTCATAATAGCGTGCCCAGTATAGGGTATCCATTGGATCGAGCGATGTAAATTGTTGAACCGTTAATGGAATGGGTGTTAATGGGTTATCAAGATCTGTTTCCAAAACTTCGAGAATTGTATCTTCCATACCCGCCATAATGGCAAGACCCATCATATGAACCACATGACCATGCGTACGGATCTTATCACCGACTTCAGCAAATTCTTTTGTTTCAATCGGTAAAATAGCACCTGTTTCATCAGCAATAATCATAATGCCTATTTCGGACATACTGAAGATGACAATACCTTCAGTGACACCATAAGCACCATCTTCTAAAAGAATGTATTCAGAGATGGATAATACATCTAACGGTAATAAGATAATGGTAACATCAACATAATCAGTAGCAGCATTGATGGTCACTGTAATGCGTAAAGCAATCGGACGTTCGATTTCTGTTGGTAAGAAGTGACCGGTTGAAACGTTGAAATAGGATGCATTATCTCCTGATGTTTGAACAAGAATGGTTGCTCCATAAACAGGTTCAGTCGTTGGAATGTCAAGCATTTCATGGCTGTAAAAATGTTGATTATCAAGCATCATGACTGCAAAATCCAATAATTCTTGAACTTTATCTGCATCACTTAATGTTGGATACGTTGCAGCAGCAACTGGATCGTAAACCACATGCCATTGTTCCTTCATTGGATCGTATCCATGAACGATCGCATGAATAGAAACAACTTCTCCCACATGACCCATGAATGGGTTATCCATCGGTGATAATGACTTATAGTTCACAACCACCATTGCACCACTACCCGCTTCAGATAAGGTGAAATTCATCATGTCTTGTCCGACAACACCTTGAATGATAACTGGTAATCCCATCATTGAGATATCGCTTGGATTAGCATGTGCAATCATCGAAATCGGGATTGTATTGTGTGTTAAAGTGATTGGAGTACCTTCAGTTATAATGACGCGATTTGATTGGTTCGTAAACTGTGGTACAAATTCAAAGAATCCAAAATCAGCTTCAAATTCAATCATCGTACCAACCGGTAGATCGGATGGTGCCATGACAAAGATAATACCTGTTCCATCAGCAACATAATAACCTGGATCCATTGGATTCGGGAATTCATAAACGATGGTACCACGAACTTTGGCATGATCAGGTTGATATAAGAGAACATCATGAATTGACCAAACTTCTGTGGTTGCTACCCATTTCGCATGAATCGTGATTGCGGATGCTGGCATTGATTCAGTCGTGATTGGAAGTGTATAAACATCATCAAAGTACCAACCAACAAATGCATATCCTTCACGAACGGGGTCATCAGGAATCGGAATTTCCATGGTGTAGATACCATATTGAGGTTCAATTGTGCTTCCACCATGTGTGTTATAGGTGACTAAGTATTTCGCAAGTAACCATTTTGCATAAATGGTCACATCATGCTCTGGCATGGTTGTATCAGTGAATGGATTCAAGAAAAGTTCATCATTGAACCATCCATGGAATTCATAGCCTACACGTGTTGGAGTAGGTAATGTGAGTGCTTCATGAGCTTTGATATGATCTGGCATCAAGTCATCGACATTCATGTAGGTTAATGTGTATGTATCATAATCCCATTTAGCATAAAGTGTCGTGTTTTGTGCAGGCATTGTCGTGAATGTATAGGCAGTGGTTAAAGCGATATCGCTATACCAACCAACAAACACATAGCCTTCTTTTATGGGAGCTGTCGGTGCGACCACGGTTGTTCCAAAGGCTTGGGTGATATCAGTCACTGCAGTTCCACCATTTTCTTCAAAGCTGATGGTGTAGTTGTTGACTGTCCACTTCGCATAAACTGTCGTGTTTTGAGCAGGCATCGTCGTGAATGTATAAGCTGTTGTTAATGCAACATCTGCATACCAACCACCAAATGCGTGTCCTTCTTTAGTGGGTGCTGTTGGAGCGACTACGGTTGTTCCAAAAGCCTGAGTGATGTTTGCAACCGTGCTACCACCATTTTCTTCAAAGCTAATGGTGAAATTATCAGCTATCCATTTTGCATAGAGTGTTGTGTTTTGAGCAGGCATCGTTGAGAAAACATAAGGATTGTTAAGTGCTGCATCACTGTACCATCCACCGAATGTATGACCCAACTTGGTTGGAGCGGTTGGTGCTGTGACTGCAGTACCAAATGCTTGTGTCAAATCAGTAACCACACTACCACCATTTTCTTCAAAGGAGATCGTGTAGTTGTTAATTATCCATTTCGCATAGAGTGTCGTGTTTTGTGCAGGCATCGTTGTGAATGTGTACGCTGTTGTCAATGCAACATCGCTATACCATCCGTCAAACGCGTGTCCTTCTTTAGTTGGAGCTGTTGGAGCAACCACGGTTGTTCCAAAGGCTTGGGTGATGTCTGTGACTACACTACCACCGTTTTCTTCGAAACTAATGGTATAGTTATTCACAATCCATTTTGCGTAAAGCGTCAATGGTGTTGCTGGCATCGTGGTAAATGTATAGGGTGAAGATAGTGCTCCATCACTATACCAACCACCGAACGTATAACCTACTTTAGTTGGTGCAGTTGGTGCACTTATGGTGCTACCGACAGGAGCTGTAAGATCAGCAACGACACTACCACCATTTTCTTCAAAACTGATGGTTTGATTGACAACAACTGCCGTCCATTTTGCATAAAGCGTGATGTTTTCAGCAGGCATATTGCCAAACGTGTATGCCGTTGTGAGTGCGCTATCACTGTACCATCCACCAAAGGTAAATCCTTCTTTTGTGGGAGCTGTCGGTGCGGTAACTGCAGTGCCAGCAGTTTGAGTGATTGCAGTAACAGCAGTACCTCCATTCGTCTCAAAGGTGATGGTATACGTAACAACATCCTCATCCCATTTTGCATAGAGGGTTAACGCACCACTTTGAGTAAGCAATGATGCTAACGTAAAGGGTTGTGTCAACGCTTCATCTAAATACCATCCGTCGAATGTGTAACCATCACGTGTTGGTGTCGGAAGTTGGACACTTGTGGAGCTGATACTGATCTCCATATCTTCAACTTCTACACCTCCGTTTTCCTCAAAGGTAATGTTAATCTTTTCGGATCCGGTACATGATGCGATACCAACGGCGAGGAACAAAAAAGCTAAAATCAATAACAATTTTCGCATAAAAACTCCTCCTGATTTTATCGAGCTGATGAAATTAAAAACGCAAGATAGAGTCTCCTCTTCCTGCGCGTTTATGTATGTACATGGCTCTTTAGCCTTATATTACCTCTAAATCTACGATTTAACAAGACTTCGCACTTATTTCTTTATCTTGAATATGTATCAATTTGTGATACATATTTTTGAATATCAAACTTTCTTTCCAAACCTTTATCATTCATGTAGCGTAATTTACCAAAAATCGTACGCTCTGTCCATGGTCGATCATGCTTACCAAAACACCATGCAACCCCTGCATAACTGTTGGGATCTCTGCCATCAATGAAGTACGTATTGTTTAATGAAAGAATGGTGTCATAGGCTACCTTGAAACTAGGACTCCACTCGATGATCTTCTTTGCCCAATACATCCGCATGTAGTTATGCATATATCCAGTGATCACCATTTCTTTCATCGCTGCATTGAAATAAGGATCGTGTGTATTTGCTTCAATGAGTTGCTCTTTCGAATAGAGATAGGGTCTAAAATCGAGATCATGAGCCTGCATCGTCTGATATGCCCAAGGTTCTGTCATCGATTCAAATTGATCATAACCTTTGTGGTAAGTTACATAATTAAAAGCGAGTTCTCTACGCACTAAAAGCTGTTCAATATAGGCATCGAAAGAACCACCATCAATCTGTCCTTGAGCTTGTGCAAAAAGCAAGCGATCGAGTAATTCAAGTGACGAGATTTGACCAAAATGAAGATACATGGACATCTTTGATGTTAAGTTTTTTGAAGGATCATTACTATCCATATAGCTATTTGCTTTATCGTGAATAAACGACGAGAAGAGACGGCTTGCTTCAAGATAACCCCCTTGATAGAAAGTCGAAGGTTTTATCGATTGATCGATGGATAATGCGTCAAGTAAGCCATTGATATCATCGAGTGTGTAATCAGATTTTAGTGTCAAACATGTTTTATTCATCACATCAGGTAATCTTCTAAAATCTCGAAAGTCTCGAAAATGTTTTGTGATTTTTGGTCTCAACGTATAAGCCCCATATTCGGCATGATCAGAGACATATCTAACGGGTACGATCACATCGCTATCCACTAAATCGATACCACACGAATACCCTTCTTGGTTCACCTGATTGAGGACATATTTTCGCCAAACTTTTTGATGTCTTAAATAACCATAATCCATCACGAGATATGCTGCATCTTTGACAATTTCTAAGACACCTTTTTCTGGTGATACCAGACGAAAGACAAAGGTCATCCCTAACTTTTCAATCCAACGTTTGACTTCAACTAAGCCTTCCATCATGAATTGATAATGTCTTCGATTAGCTTCTGGATACGTTGGTGTTAAACCGAAAAAAACAACGACCGGTAGACCCAAATCGTTTGCTTTTTCAATCGCGTGCATCAATGCATGGTTATAATGGACTCTTTGAGATTGTTGCATCCAATAGAGCACATATTGACCTTGCTGATGAATTCCTTTTTTTAATATTTGTATACGATGTTCGTTCATATTATAAGAATAAAACAACAGTCAAAATGGATGCTGCTAAACCTGACAAAAGATTGACAGCATCATTCGTAATCATGGCTAATCCAGATGCTAAAACAACTTTTTCATTAGGAAGCCATCCCTTTTCTGTATAGGTACCTGTTTCGACACCGCGGTACTTTGCCTGAATCGATCCACCCAAATAGGAGTCGATCAAATTACCCAAAAATCCACAGATCGTGATCACTGCTCCGAAGAACATAAACTGCGTAAAATCAAGTCCGAAAACAAGTGCATAAAGTCCTAGAAAAACACCTGCAATAAATAATGATCCTAATGCTGATGCGAATGTCCCGAGACCTGATATCGCTCCAGATACTCCTTTAGGAGCAATCTTAAAGTTCAAAATATAGAAGGTCTTTCCTTTGGATAATCGTCCAATCTCTGATGCCCAGGTATCTGAATTCGATGTCGCAATCGATACAACGGCAGCAATCAAGAATATTTCCATTTGTAAAAAGTAGTATAGAATCGAAAATATCCCAGCAACTAATCCATTAGCAAGCACTTGAATGTAGTTTCGACCTTTACTTTCTTTCTTCTCACTTTTCTCAGAAACTTTCGTAATCAGTGATGATGAAATAAAGAATGCGATGAGAGATCCCCAAACGACGATACCACCAAACGCATAAATCACAGCACCAAGGATAGTCGCTGTGTATAGTCCGCTTTTATCAAGTGATTTTTTAAGATATGCTAATCCAGCAATCAATAAACTGATGCTGATACCAATGATGGCATTCAAAAACATGGTGTCACCTCGACTAGAACACTAAGAATAAGAGATAGTAAATCAGTGAAACACTTAAAGGAACCGATAAGTTATCAAGTCCTTTAGGTGTAAAGAGTTCAATCAATGTCGCAAATGCACTGACACCAACTGCTAAAATCAGTGCTGTCCATACTGGGTAATAGAATAATCCAACAGTTAAAGCAACAACCAGTGAAGCAACAAACATGGTCACTGTACCTTCAACTGATTTGCCGAAGACGAGTTTGTGTTTTCCATACTTACTTCCGATTGCTGCTGCCAAACCATCACCATAACCCATGATTAAAATACCAATCGCACCAATTTCTGGACGTTCTAATACCCCAAACGTCAAAATAACAAGAATGAGTAGTGAAATTGGAAAATAAACGGTACCTAAGTTACCTTTACCGCCACGTTCCATTGCTTTGAGTAGGTTTAAACGATATGATAAATAATTAAGAACAATAAATGTTACAGGAGGTATCATCGCAAACCATACTGCATTGTCTCCTGTGAAAAAAATCATCGCCAAAATCCACCAGTTCGATACGCCGATATGAATGAATTTACGTGCTCCTTCTTCACCCAATATTTTCTTGTTTTGTAGAACTGTGGATATACCAATAATTAAAAATATTAAGACATACGATAAGATTAATCCCCAAACATTTGACACATTCTAACCTCTCTTCATGGATTCCACATAGTTTCGAATCAACACATCTTTACGCTGATCAGATACATAATTCTTCTTTGAAAAAACATCATATTGACTTTCACGACAAGCTTGAATAATCTCGCGATACAAGATGATCGACAATGCTAATGGTAGTTGAACATCTTGATCAAAGAGATTCATCTGATGAAGTGCTTGTTCAAAATAAACTTCTGCTTTCTTCGCAAGACCCTCAAACAAATTTATAAATTCTATGTTTATCTTACCATGAGCCAAATCATCTGTTGAGTAATTTGCTTTCTCCATTAGATCACGTGGTAAATAGATTCGATTGTTCTTAAAATCTTCTCCAATATCACGCAAAATATTGGTGATTTGCATGCCATATCCTAAGTTAATGGCAAATTCCTTGAGCTGATCTTGATGCTTGTTAGCAAGGATGGGAACGAGCATTAAACCAACCGTACTTGCTACATGATAACAGTAGTTTAATAATTCTTCTTCTGTTTGGTAACCCTTGAAATTCAAATCCATGGTTTGACCTTCAATCATGTCATAATAGGGTTTGAAATTATAGTCTTTCGGGTAAAAGGACTTTGTTGTTTGACGTAATGCGCGCCAGCGAAAATGATTGGGTGTTTGACCTTTAACATACACATCTAGTTCTTCTTTGAGCGTGTTAAGTCCAACCTCATCATGATCTTCATCAATCAAGTCATCTGCATAGCGACAAAACGCATAAACCGCATAAACCGCTTCTCTTTTTCTTTGATGTGGAATCTTTGAAAATGCTTTATAAAACGTGAGTGAATTCTTTTTAATAATCTCTTCGCACGCTTTTATATCTTGTTGTCTTCTTTTAAAGTCAGCAATCATCATCCAGCCATATCCTACAACAAGTAGACCCACGAGTATGATTCTAATCAGATCAAGTGGCATCATGTTAGATCCCTCACAATCTCTTGTGTCGCAATCTTTGCACTCATGAGTACAATAGGAACGCCTGCGCCTGGGTGTGTACTACTTCCTGTGAAATAAAGATTTTTAACTGTTCGACTTGTTGCTTGTGGTCTAAAATAAAGACTTTGAAGGATCGTGGGTTTTAGTCCAAAAGTTGCACCAAACTGCAGATTAAACTGTGACTCAAAGTGATTGGGTGTAAAGATTTTTTCATACACCACATGATCTTGAATATCCTCAAATCCATGGATTGATTTGATCTTATTCATCACAAGGGTCTTTACCTTATTCACAAGGGTTTCATCCCATTGAATGTTGTTTTGATGAAGCGATGGTACGGGAACAAGCACATATAAAATCTCATGATCTTGTGGTGCTAAGTCAGGATCAATTTGAGTGGGGGAATACAGGTAAAAGGACGGGTCTTCAGGAACAACACCAATAAAAAGTTCTTCGATATTCTTTTTGAAATCGTGTGCAAAATGAATTTGGTGAACTGTTGTAGGATACTTTTTATTGAGGCCAAGATACATAATCAATGATGATGATGAATACTCCATCTTATCGATCTTTCGATCCGTATATTTTCCTTTATCCTTTTTATTCTTAATCAGATATTTCATGGTCCAAGGGAAATCTGCATTCGATAAAACAGCATTTCCTTCGATGAATCGATCATCAATACGAATGCCTTTTGCGACACCTTTATCGATGACAATTTCATCAACAGTTTGATTCAAATGAAGGTGACCACCTAATTCGATGAAGCGTCTTTCCATCGCCTTAGCCATTTGATACATACCACCTTTGATGTAATGAACACCATATAAAAGTTCAATCATCGGAATGATCGTATAAATGGAAGGTCCAGAAAACGGAGAGATTCCAATATACAACGTTTGGAAGCTCAATGCTTTTCTTAGTTTATCTTCTTCAACAAATGATGATATCGATGAATAGGCATTATTTAATGTTCGAAGCTTAAAAAGTGCATGAAGGGTTTTAAAATGATAAAAGTCACGAGGTCTACGATACGACTTTTCCAAAAATGCTTCTTTAGCAATGATATAACGTTTGTAAACATCGCTTAAATAACGAAGATAACCCGCTGTTTCTTCTTCAGAAAATGATTCAAGTTGACCAATAAACTTGGGTAGATTCGATGAGATTGAAAATGAATAACCGTCAGGATAATGAATCGTGTTCATGGGTTCAAGTAACGTCATGGGTATGTAATCATCTGGGTTTGCACCACTGAAGCGAAATAATTCCTGGTACATCTTGGGCATCAGTACAATCGTAGGACCTACATCAAAAGAAAAGCCTTTCTCGCGAATTTGATACATACGACCACCGACTTGATCGTTTTTTTCATAAATCTCGCACTGAAAGCCTAACGTTTGTAGTCTGATACCACATGCAAGTCCAGCTGTACCTGCACCTATGATGATGATTTTCTTCTTCATGAAGACACCTCACTGGATGATGGATTACTTTTATTATATCATTCTACGTAGCCATCGACACTTCAAATCGTGGTGTCGATACTTTTTCAAACCTACAGGTTTCATCATACACGATATTTATTTCGATTTCAAAGCATTTTACTTTAAAGCATCACCAATTTGCATTAAAATGATGATGTAAATGAATAAAGGAGAGAAAAATAATGCAAAAAACGACTTTTGAAAAATTAAGACGATTTAACATGATTATGGGAGCATTTCACCTTGTACAAGGGTTGCTCATGGTTGTATTTGCCGTGACGGTCTTAGGAGACATTAATCCTGCTTTTAAAATCACGATTACACAAAACTTCCTGAATTACGATACCGTCGCACAACGTTTATTTTTAGATCAAAAGGCACTCTTTGACTTGCCCTTTGGTATTTTGGTTGGTGTTTTCCTTCTCTTATCAGCAGGTGCACATGCCCTCATCTCTTTCCCTAAAAAGATCAATGAGATGTATAACCGCGATTTGTCTAAAGGCATCAACAAACTAAGATGGTTTGAATATGCACTCTCTTCATCCGTGATGATCGTGCTCATCTCAACACTCTTTGGTATCTATGACATTGGATCACTCATCTTAATCTTCATTGTTAACGCAGCCATGAACCTCTTTGGTCTCGACATGGAAATCATCAACTCCAAGCGTGCTGAAGGTGAAAAAGTGAACTGGGGTCCCTTTGTATGGGGATCTGTAGCAGGGATTGCACCCTGGATTGCGATTGTATTATACATGCTAGGTTCTGGTGATGTAACACCTCCTTGGTTCGTGTGGGCAATCGTTGGTACATATTTTGTGGCATTTAACACATTCCCCATCAACATGGTGTTACAATATAAGAAAGTGGGCAAGTGGAAAGATTACCTTTATGGTGAACGTACGTATATCGTTTTAAGTTTGGTTGCTAAATCCATTCTTGCATGGCTAGTGCTCTTTGGTGCACTTCAACCCGCTTAAAAAATTCATCGCTAGGCGTAAAAAACCTAGCTTTTTCTTTCAGGTGAGATCATGTATGTGAAAAAGTTGATTCACCCTGAATATTTTCAGGGCAATAAGAAAAAAGATAAATATTTTGAAGGCTGGTATTATAAACTCGTGAGTGCTGATGAGCATACGACCTTGGCATTTATTCCTGGGATCAGTAAACATCAAAAGGATCCTCACGCGTTTATCCAAGTCTTTATATCCCAACATCGTGAGGGACAAACTAAGCTCGCAACCTATTATTTTCGGTATAATATTGATCAATTTCGTTTTGGTCATGATCAGTTCTTTGTTCAGATTGCTGATAACACTTTTTCTCTTGATAAAATCACGATTAAACTTAAAAATCAGAAAATCGATTTATCGGGTACATTGATCTTATCCAATATTACCCCCATCGAAAGAACTTTATTCACGCCGAATATCATGGGATTCTTTGGTTACTTCAACTTTATGGAGTGTTATCATGGCATCGTGAGTATGACACATCAGTTAGATGGATCCTTAAAACTCAATCAATCGATTTTAACATTTGATCATGGGAAGGGCTACATCGAAAAAGATTGGGGACGATCATTCCCAAGAGCTTATGTATGGCTACAGTCCAATCACTTTAACGATGATAAAACATCATTCATGTTTTCTTATGCAGATATTCCATTTCTTGGGTTCTATTTCAAAGGGTTGATCGCTAATCTTTACTATCAAGGACGCGAGTATCGTTTTGCAACTTATAATGGTGCGAAAGTTGTTTTGGAACAAGTAGAACCCAAAACAGTTCACTATGTCATTAAGAAAGGTCGCTATTTATTTGATATTCAAGCGAGTTCTCAAACAGAAATCGCACTTGCTTCACCTAAAGATGGTGCAATGATCAATCAAATCAAGGAAGGTCTTTCTGGTCAAATCACGATTAAATTGTATCAAAGAGGTAGCCTCATCTATGAGGATACTGGACATCATGCTGGTATTGAAATCATGAAATCCTTACAATCATCATAATGACATTTTCACTCATAACGATCGATAAACCCTTGACAACAAAGGGTTTTTCTTTTAACTTAGAGGTAGTTTATAACGTTTCTTTTGTCTAAATGATGATTAAGAGCATCTCTTTTCTTTGCTTAACTTAAGTACTGATTGATATTTTTCAAAGGAGGTTATTAAAATGTCTAGTATCCTGATTATTTATCGTAGTCAATATGGGGCTACAAAATCATATGCTCACTATTTAGCTGATTGTGTTGGTGCTGTTGCTAAATCCTATAAGGATGTAAAAAAGAAAGATATCCTCGATGCGAAAATCATTATATTCGGTGGTGGTGTTTACATTTCAAGACTTTCCATATTAAAAACAGTCAAACGATTCCAAAAACATCTTGAGTCAAAGAAACGATACTTGTTCGCTGTTGGACTAACAGATACTGCCTTTGAGGCAATACCACGTATTGAAGCTGCGAATTCAGACATCTTTAGCTATCACTTCAAAGAAGTCTACTACTATCCAGGAACATTTGACGTCAGTCATATGAATTGGTTCCATCGCACGTTATTGAACATGATTCATAAAATGATGGCGAAGAAAGAACACTTAACCGATGAAGAAAGAGCCCTTTATGATGCGATTAATCATCCACAAGATAAGCGTGATATGCAGCTTCTTAATCCATTGATTGAATCTTTAGAACACGATATTTACCAATGATGAGAACGTAATATTCTCAACATAAACTCAAATAATGGCTATATTTTGTCCACCATCATTAAAAAGTTTAATCAACTCATACGAATAGGGATAATTGAAATAGAAATCGAGATGCAGACATATTCTTGTCTGTTTTTTATGCATAAAAAAACACCCAGTCGATGACTGGATGTTCATTAAGGCATAATCATGGTCCCACTTTGACGTTTAAATGCATCCACTGCTTTTTCAAGTGCTGCAATAATTGCAGGTCTTCCCGTAGCTTTTGCAAACATCATACATGCTTCAATCTTAGGTAACATGGATCCTTTTTTGAAGTGCTGCTCTTTTAAGTATCCTTCGAGTTCAGAAACTGTCACTTGAGATAATGCTTTTTGTTCTGGTGTATTGAAATGAAGGAATACATGCTCAACCGCGGTTAAAATGATCAATTCATCTGCACCGACAATTTCAGCCATCTTCGCACTTGCAAAATCCTTATCGATGACTGCATCAATACCTTCAAGTTTACCATTCTTTTCAATGACAGGTATACCGCCACCGCCTGCAGCAATTACAATTTCTTTATGATCAAGCAGTGTTAGTATGCTTTCTTTTTCAATGATATCGATCGGTTTAGGCGATGCAACGACACGTCTGTAACCCCTACCCGCATCTTCAACCATGGTATATCCAAGTTCATTTTTCATCTTTTCTGCTTCTTCAAAGGTATAAAAACTACCAATAGGTTTGGTTGGATGAATGAATGCAGGATCATCAATATCAACCAACACTTGTGTGACGATGGTTGATATCGGACGTTTGATATGACGTTCTCTCATGATATTTTGTAAAGCATTTTGAATATGATAACCAATGTAGCCTTGACTCATCGCACCACATTCAGCAAATGGCATGACAGGTGTTGATGTCGATTCTTGAAAAGCTAAATTGATCATGCCTACCTGTGGACCATTTCCATGAACGATCACGATGTCATGATTCATTTCAATCAGCGGATAAATCGCATGTGCGACATGATTTAATAAACGCTTTTGTTCATCGGCGTTATTACCGAGGGCATTGCCCCCTAAGGATATGACGTATCTAGACACGGGGTTCACCTAATGTTGCATACATCACAGCTTTAATGGTGTGCATGCGGTTTTCAGCTTCATCAAATACAACACTTTGTTTGGATTCAATCACTTCATCCGTCACTTCAAGTGATCCCATCTTGACATTGGGATATAAATCACCAAATGTCTTCGCAATCTCTTGACCAACCTCAGTATCAAGTCCATGAAATGCGGGTAAACAGTGCATGAAGATGGCTGTTGGTTTTGCGAGTTTCATTAATCGTGAATTGACTTGATAACCATGTAATCTTTCAATTCTGGTTTGCCATACTTCTTTAGGTTCACCCATCGATACCCATACATCAGTATAAAGGACATCGACATCTTTTGCTCCTAACTCAGCATCCTCGGTGAGTGTAATGGTTGCACCTGTTGTTTTTGCAATATGTTGACATGTTTCAACAAGTTTCTCATGAGGCCATAAATCTTTTGGTGCTGCAGCTGTAAAATGCATCCCCATCTTTGCACAACCGATCATCAGTGAATTGCCCATGTTGTTTCTTGCATCCCCAAAATAGGTTAATCGGATCCCTTTTAAATGACCACATTTTTCCCAAATGGTCAGTAAGTCAGCAAGTATTTGTGTGGGGTGATATTGATCGGTTAGACCATTCCATACGGGAACACCCGAGTACTTCGCCAGCATCTCAACATCACTTTGTAAATATCCTCTAAATTCGATACCATCATACATTCTACCCAGTACACGCGCTGTATCTTTGACCGATTCCTTTTTACCCATCTGTGAACCTGTAGGTCCAATGTAGGTCACACCCATACCGAGATCAAGAGCTCCAACTTCAAACGCACAACGGGTACGCGTTGAATCTTTTTGAAACAGTAAGACAACATTTTTATCAGACAATACTTTATGGGTAATGCCTAATCTTTTTTGTTCTTTTAATTTTTTAGATAGTTTCAATAAGAAATCAATCTCTTCAGGTGAATAATCTAAAAGCGTTAGTAAATGTCTTCCTTTTAAGTTCATCGTTTTCTCCTCTTATATGTCTTCTCTTTCTAGGGGCATACTCATACATCTGGGACCTCCACGCCCTCTTGATAATTCACTGGATTCAATCGTAAGTACGGTAATACCCGCTTCTTTAAGCATTTGATTGGTCACATGATTTCGATCATAAACAATCACTTTACCTGGTGCAATCGCAAGTGTGTTTGCTCCATCATTCCACTGTTCTCTGACACTTGTAATTTGATCTTTTCCACCACATCGGATGAGTGTGATAGGCCGATTCAAATGTTTTTCAAGAACTGATTCGAGTGAACCAACAACTTTGGTAATTGTAAAGCGTGTCTCATCTTTGACGATTTCAAAGACGGTGAGTTTATTCTCAATCCCTGGATGAATCGTAAAGATCCCATAATCGACTTGAGTAAACACGGTATCAAGGTGCATGAATGCACGGCTTTTAGGAATATTAAATGCAAGCACCGTTTTAAAATCTTTTGATGTTTCAAAGAGTTTTTCTGCAAAATATTCGATTGCACGAGGATCTGTTCGTGATGAAATACCCATCGCAATCACATCTTTGGATAACACTAAGATATCGCCACCTTCAAGAGGATAACGATTCAATCGGTGATAATAATAAGGCAGTGGGTGATCTTTAAATCGTGGATGATAATTGAGCATGTATTCAGCAAAGATTGTTTCTCGTTGTCTTGCTTGTGTACTCATTTTACTCATCGCAACTCCATGACCAACCGTTGAGAAGGGATCACGTTGAAACAGTAAATTGGGGATGGGGTCGGTATAAAAAGGATACTCATCTTCAAGCATATCCATGATTGAATTCTTATTGGGTAAGGTAATCTCATTGGTACGAATACCCTCAATCATTTTTTGGATCATGTCTTTCAATGGTAAGCTCGATAAGAATTGATAGAGAGCTGTTTTAATGGTGTGAGATTTAATCTTTGATTCTTCAATAAACGAATTGATGAAGTGAGATAACACCTCAGGATGCGCTTCAAGAGCTTCAGTCACCATATCGGTTAAGTAAAGCACTTCAACACCCTCTTTTCTCATCGTTTCAGCAAATAAATCGTGCTCTTCTTGAGCAACTTTTAAGTAGGGAATATCATCAAAAAGAAGTTTTTCTAAAACATCCGGTGTCAAGTTCTCTAGTTCTTTACCTGGACGATGAAGAAGAACGGTTTTGAGTTTCCCAATTTCAGATGTCACGTTAATCATGAAATTCCTCCTTTCGTGTAACAACGTGGTACACGTGCACCAACTAAACAAGTGACTTCATAGTTGATGGTTGATAAGCGTCTTGCTACTTCATCGGTTGAGATTAATCCACCAAAGAGTGTCGCTTCATCACCTACTTCGATGGAATCATCAACTTTTATGAAACACGCGTCCATGCAAATGATACCGACGATTTTATAGCGTTGACCTCGTATCTCAACCATACCTGTCTTATTTCGTCTGATCCAGCCATCAGCATAACCAATGGGGAGAATAGCGATTCTTTCTACTTCCTTGGCTTGATAAGTTGCCCCATAACCAACGGTTTCACCTGGATGTAGTGATTTGACTTGAACAACTTTCGATTTCAATTTCATCACAGGATGCAATCCTGTTTTATCTTCATCAAGAGATAGTCCATACAGTGAGATACCGAGACGTACGTGCGATGTAAAATCAAAATGATCCTCATAACGTAAACTCGATGATGAATTGGATAGGTGAATCATGGGTGGCAAATATGGAAGATGCTCCATCAATGATTTCATCTTTGCAATCTGCTGAAAAAAGAGATCGTTTTGTTCATTTGCTGTTGCAAAATGACTAAATATTCCAATGAGTTGATGGGGTGTATTCTTCATCGCATCCATCAGTTTGATCACTTCTTGTTCAGATGTAAAACCATAGCGATGCATGCCTGTATCATATTTGAGATGAAAAGAGAGAGTGCGTGGATAGCGTAGAACTTCATCTGCAAGTTCTTGATCATAGAGTGTAAATTGAATGTGATGCATCTCACATAATGCCAATTGAGATGGTAATACGGGACCCAACATCAAGATTTCAATCTCTTGATTTTCTTTTCGAAGTTCAATCGCTTCTTCTAATAAAGAGACAGCAAAAAACCGAACACCTTCATGGACTAAGGCCTTCATCACTTCTATCGCACCATGCCCATAAGCATTTGCTTTAATCACTGGAATGATGGTTTTAGGATGAACTTTGTTTTTAACATAACGATAGTTTTGGATTAATGCATCCACATCAATCTCAGCCCACGTTGGACGATAGAACATAGTGTTTCTCCACATAAGGGGAGGTCATCAGTGATAAGATACCTCCATAACTTAAACCAAAATGAATCGTATCGCCAAGATGGTAACGATCATCTTGAAGTTCAACAATCAAATGATCCGAAGATGAACCCAGTATGGTTACACCTGCGGGAGGTTTTAATTGATCAAGTGCAATATCTTGTTTACCAATCGCAAGAATCCCACGCTTAATCATCCCTCGATCAGTAAATCTGACACGATGACCAAATGCATCAACCCCAAGTTTCCCCTCTGGTTTGGAAGGCTTTGTTTTGAGTTCAATGATTTCAGCATCAAGCGTAAATACATCTTGATGCATCCCAATAATGTCTTGACCATAAGCTGTTTCTCTACCTAAGACGAGAGCTTCGCCCACACGCAGTTGATTGATATATTTAGGTAACTTTTCATCCATCACCAATGGTAGAGATGATGAGTTACCTCCTGATACGATCATCATGGGATAGCCTACAATACTTTCCACACGATCTTTGATTTCTTTAAGTTTAGCATACGTTTTCTGTGTAGGAATAACACCACCATAGCAGGTGAGATTTGTTCCTATACCAATCAAACGAATATGCTTCATGGATTTGATGGTTTCTATCCAGACATGATCATCATGCTGATAATAGACACCTTCACGTAGATCACCAATATCATACATGATGATGATGTCGTGTATTTTCTTTTGACGTTTAGCTTCTTGATTGAGTGCGATGATGACATCAATTTCTGAATTGAGTGAAACATCGGCATACCGAATGACCTCAGAAATTTCTGAAATCATGGGTATGCGTAAAAGCATCTTCTTCTTCGATGTCTTGATATTTTTAAGGTTTGAGATTCGAGAATCAGCAATCATCTCAACATCTGATTGATTGATCAAATCGATCAGATTCTGATCCCCACAAAATACTTTGGTTACAGGGACAAGCTTAATACCTTGACGCTTTAGAATATTTGATAAGTATCTGAGGTTATCTTTGTAGTGGGACAGATTAATAGTAATTTTAGGATACATCACAGTCCTCCAATCGCTTCATCGTTTGATGAATAAGCTTCTTTGTTTGATCGGGATAAATACGCGATAAGACGCCAAGTGAGGCGAAAATATAGTGTTCATCGAGATAGATGGGTGTCTTAACATCGGGAATTAATTTGGTCTTTTGACGCGACAAATAACGTCTAATCATCTGTTCGGGATGATTGGCATATCGAAGGGCTCCACCTGTTAAAAAGATCGCTTTGACTTGTGTCGTATCTTTACCTTCAGGAATCACTTGATAACCGTTGGTGGTAAAGATGCGTTTGAGATCGCCAACATGTCTGTCAAGTGCAAGTTCAACACAACGTTCGGTTAAATGATCAATGATCTCTTGACCTTCTTGTGTTTGTGGAATAAAGGGTTCTTGTTGAAGGATAGAAATGATCTCTTCTTTGGACCGTCCAAATACTCGGTTAATCTCTGATTCCTTATACGTCTTTAGTACGCTTATCCGATTAATATAGACACCTAAATCTCCTTCAACGCTTCGCTTCATGAGAGGTTGTCCTTCAAGCATACGTTTAAATTCCATCTTGGGTTCAGAGATACTATGAACATCCGTGGTTGCACCCCCAACATCAAGTGTCATGACACCTTGGAAAAGCTCATGAAGTAACATGGTTGTATCCATGACAGCTCCTGGAGTTGGGATAATTCCTTTTTGAACCATTTGAAAAACATGTTCCATCCCTTTAGCATGGATGATATGTTTCTCAAATGTCTCATATATGGCTTCACGAAGCGGCATGATGTTGAAATCATCAACACGAGGGTAAACATTATCAACCATTCGAATGTGAGAATATCCCAGCTTTTTGATGCGTTCATGATTGGCAATATTCCCCGCATAGATCATGGGTATACCCAGTTGAGCAAGAAGAACTGTATTGTTATAGCTAACTTCTTGTTCACCATAATCGGTGCCACCGGCAACGACCACAATATTGGGCTTAATTTTTTTTATTTTTTCAAGATGGATGTCATCAATTTGATTTGCTGTGACAAGATGGATATTTCCACCTGCATTGAGTGCTGCTTCTTTTGCAGCTTTCACGGTCATCTCATAGACGAGACCATGAACGGTCATCTTGAGTCCACCTGCTGCAGAAGAGGATGCATACAGTTCACCATATGTCAAAAGGTCGACACCTAGGTTTTTCCTAAGATCATCAATTGCACCTTGAAGTCCTTCTCTAACATCCGTATCGACTGTTGTTTGATGAAGTCCTCGCCCCAAAAAAACCACGGGCTCTTCATGGATGTTAAATGCATTAACGACCGTTGTTGTTGATCCAATTTCTGCAACTAAAACATCAATTCTCATACATAGCCATATGACGCTTCACAATGAATGAAGCGACATGTTTTCCTTTCGTCCCACGACCAAATCCTTGATCCATACCATATTGTCTTGCAAGTTCAGGTGTGACTTGTGTACCCCCTGCAAGCAAGATTAACTTATGTCGAACGCCTTTTTCAATCGCGTAGTGATGCAGTTTTTCCATGTTTTTATAATGGATATCATCATGTGAAATGATCAGTGAGATCATGATGACATCTGCATCTGTCTCGATAGCTGCATCAATGAATTTCTCAATGGGAACACTCGTTCCGAGATACTGATATTGAATACCGTATTTTTCAATGCCACCATGCTTGATATCTAAAACTTCACGCATACCTACGCTGTGTTCATCTGAACCACCTGTTCCAGCAATGACTTTGATAGGATGGTTTTTGACATATTCAAAGATGAAGTCATCACTTAAAAGATCTTCCTTTTCTTTGAGCACTAAATCCTTTGTATCAATGTCAAAGCAGACAACTCCTTTGAGTTGAATGCGTGTGCCTTCAGCAGGATGTAACATTTCTTTATGGATCACTTCTGCTTGTTTGAGTTGCATGTTTTTTGCAACCACTAATGCTGCAGCTTCAGCTGTATCACTATCGGTTGGAAAGAATAAATCTAATGTCACCACGCCATCACCCAACCACTGAACTTCAGGTTTTATTTTGGTTGTGCTTCGATAGGTTTCTGTGTCATCTAAACGAATGTTGACATTATCATTTTCATCAAGTTCATCGATATATTGAATCCATTCTGGATGATCAAATGTTGATCCCCCCAATAAGATTGAAGGATCTTGATTCTTCTTTAATCCATATTGCGTGATGTTGTTATATCCATAATGTGCAGGGACAGGAGCGAGATAATCATCAGCACGTTTGAGAATAGAATGTGCACCAATCCCACCATCCATTTTTCTGACAATACCATCACCCATGCGTTCTGGGTAATAGCCACTATCAACAAACATGCCCTCTTCAACGGCTTTAAAATAACCACCAAGTTGAATGATTTCTTCCATCATCAAAATGGCACGTTCTTGAATTTCACGTTTGGTTTCTACAAGATAACCATCCTTTTTGAATTCCAACATGCTCATCAAATCATCCATGCCCATCATTGCTTGTTTAGCTGTATCCAATGCTTCTATATTATAGACGTGCCATGGGACATTACGTCCTTCATCAGGGGTAATGGTCGATTGAATATCGGCAGATGTCAATCTAGAAATGAGGAGATTAAGAACGTGTGTTACTGTTGCTTCTCGGGTTGAGGAGTCCATATATTTTGTATTCATCTGGGCACGCATCTTGTATTTCGACATCAATTCACGAAGCGCAAGTGCATATGGAAGATTGAGTTTTAGATCGGGAGAAGGAGGTGCTGCAGGTGGAACAGTTGAAAGACAAATCAAGTCAGGACGAATCCCAATTTTTTCACTCATCCGGCTGTTGATCGCATGTTGAACCAAGAGTTCTGGCATGACTTTCCATGCATCACGAGCGGTCGCATTGGCATTATGTGCACCATCAATTTGTGCTAAACCACCAAATGCCATGATCTTTTTACTTTCGCATGCATCAACAAAACTTCTAATCATGTTGATATTTCGATATAAAACATTATATTGAGGATCCTGGTGTGCTCCGTTGACACCTTCTTCAACAAACATCACAGCAATCTCAGGACCAGCAACACCTGATACATACGAGTGATAATTAATAGGTCGACCCACTTCTTCTTCAATCAAGTCAAGTGCCTTACGTTGTGCACGAACTTGTTTACGGGTGATGGGAACGCCACCAACACCTTGTGGTGTCCCTTCAAGAAGGCCATCCATGTGTGACTGTCCAGCTGTTCTGATCACCATGATATGGTCAGCACCATGCCATGCAGCCATGCGCATTCTTCTGATATCATCTTCAAAACGACCTGATGCGATTTCTGTGGTGATGGTAGCATCCGGTTGAGGATCAATATTTCCTAAATGACGGGCACTGGGAAGTGGAATGCTGTTTTTGAGTGAAGCACTTGCTTGAACATAGTGAAATGCACCTAAATCCATAGGTTTCTGATTTCTCCATACCCATCCTCTTCGTTTGGGTCGATAGTGTTCAAGATCGTTTAAGATGGCGCGAATATCAAGCTTTTCGTTAATTGTCATTTGAACACCTCCACCATCTTCATTATCTCTGATGTATCCATCAGTCTCATTCCAGCTTCTCGAATAGGAATGTTATATGTTTTCGCATATTTAAACACCACATGACCTGCTCCATGAGCAAGAAGGTGATGTTCCATCATTTTTTCAGTCAATGTTTTCGCTTCTAAACTCGAAAAACCCATCCGCATCAAAACACTACGTTCAATTGCAGGTGTGGTGTGATCTTGTGCAAGTTCAAGCATCGGATCGATAATCTGATCGGTCAATTGTTCAAAGTATACCTTTAATTCTTGATCGGTCATACTTTTCAAATGCTTTCTGCGTTCATTAAAGTCATCATTTCTTGGTTTCATTGATAGCCTCCATCCATGTTTTGATGTTTTCGATTGACGTTTTGAGTTCTTCACTTAAATACTGATAATCAGAATCAAACAATAACTGATTTTGATAATGCTTTAAATAACTCATCTTCAGTGTTTCCATCGGAACTTCTTTATGTTTAAGCATTGCTCCAGAAGAAGGGAAAATCAAATTCTGTCCTGGTTTTTCTAAAAGAGGATTTCCAAGTTCTAATTTGATTCCACGATCGCTTGCAAACGATACTTGTGCGTTCATATGCTTTCCAGCACCGGTATATTCGGTTTCTTGAACGACGATAATATCTGAGTCTTTCATGGTTTGAGCGAGACTAAATGCGAGCGCTAAACTCGTATTTCCAGCTGGACCCCTTTCCATACCCTCTAGGATTGCGAGTGCTTCGGTGATAAAAAAGACACTTCCTTGATTGACTAAACCATACATATCCATATAACGTAGCGGTCTTGCTGCACTTCTAGGGACATCGCTTCGATCAGGGAACGTTGAAAACGGAATACCAAATCCTGTATGACCTGTCGTAAATGATTTGAGATTGAAGTCTTTATCGGAGGCCATGTGTAATCCGGTTAAATCAACACTTGCTGCAATAATCTTCGTATCTTTTGCTCCTGCTTTGATTAAACCACGTGCAGTCCCTGTTAAGTTTCCACCACCCGCATTGGTACAAATGACAGCTTCTGGATATTTTCCTGTCATCTTCATCACATCTTGTGCGATCTCATAGCCTAATGTTTCAATGCCCATCACACCATAGGGAGAGTAGAGAGATGCATTAAAATAACCGGTTTCTTCAAGTAGTAAAAGAAATTGATAGAATAGTTCAGGTCCTACTGAAAGCTGAACGACTTCGGCACCATAAGCTTGACAAGCTCTCGCTTTTTCAATGATTTCTGGTTGTCCAACACCGTTTGAATCATAGCACTCTTGGACGATGATGCATTTTAGACCTGCACGTGCTGCAAGTGCAGCGACTGCAGCACCATAGTTACCTGATGTTGCAGCAATCACACCTTGATATCCCAATCGCTTGGCTTGATAGATGGACATGGCAGCTCGTCTTGCTTTGAAAGATCCTGATAAATTCTGAGCTTCATCTTTCAAAAAGATGCGTGCACCAAACCCAGGTTTTGCCCACTTTCTTGCATAAGCGGATAAACGTTTAAGTTCAATCAGTGGTGTACCACCAATATTGTTTTCTTTTTGAATGTTGATCACATCATCAAGTGTAAACCCTGCGGATGCCATCATTTTTTCATAGTCAAACCCTATACCAGGATACTCAAATTGTTCATAATCGAGTTTAAGCGCGCGACGCATAATCTCTTGTTTACGGTTCATCACATCTTGATAGCTCATGATAGATCCTCCGTCTCTTTAATGATGATGTTTCGAATGGTTGTCATCATCGGAACATAATGTCCAAAGTTATGACTAAAAAAGGGATTAACAGATACCAAAATCCCACGTTCGATCCGTTTGGATGCGGTCACAATTTCAACCATATCGCCAATGGATGCTTCCTTGAGGAGTTGACCTCGAAGACGCATCTCAAAAGGAACTCGTTTTGTTTCAATCGGTAGATTGGACGAGCGTTCTTCAGGTGGTAGAATCATGCGATAAATCTCAACGTATGTCATCGGATCAATCATGTTAACCCTCCTTTTGCATAAAAAAAGGAACTCATTAATTGAAAGCGCTTACCTATCTTTAGGATACCATTTTTTGGCTTTTTTGTATAGTGTGGCTCTGTAAAAAAGAAAAAAGAAATCTTTTTGAGATTTCTTGAGTACGACTATTCATGGTTTTGATGGGAATCTCCATGGAGTGATTTTAAGATATGGCGATCTTTTCGAATGTTTTTTATGTATGTGAATATTGCTGGAATAAACACATACGCTAATGTGGCAAGAACAGAAATATAGATCAAAGATTGTTCATAACCCGGAAGATATGTCTCAGGATCATAAGCATGGAGAATCGCTAAGCAGGATAGTCCATACCAGTATAAAACAGGGATAATCACATAAATCAACATGCTTATCGTCGGTGGATGATCTGCTTCTTTTTTAGGCCAAAGACTTAGACTATAAAAACCGATAATGATGAGCGCGGTATAAATGATTAACACTTTGACCGCGATATGTCCAGGTTGACCTATAACGATTTCGCCTGCTAATCGAAAGAAGAAAATCACTAAGACATAGAGTAACAAACTGAAAATCTTTTGTTTCATGATTTTTCCTCCTTCACAATCGATTCATCATCTATTTTGACGTGATGGCTTTGATTTTTTTCATAAAATAACCGGTAAATTTTTAGTATTACTGAAAACAAGATGATATATAAAATAAAACCACCTAAGAAATATAACTTGAGACTCGTATCACTCATAAATGAAAATCGTTCAGGGTAGACAAAATGAAATGTTCCCAGATGCATACCAATAAGGCTCACAGCTAAAGGTATTACACCTAAAATGTATATCCACCATTCTTTTTTGAGTTGATGTTTATCAAATGGCTTTAAGAATATGGAAAAAGATATACAAAAAATCATCAAGTTAAGAACAATCAATAATTCGTTTTTGATATCATCTTGCAACGTAACAATCAAGTCATCTATAACAACGATAAAAAAACTAAAAACAGCATATAACATGAAGATAATGATATCAGACTTCACGTTTCCCCCCCGTTCATTCATTTGTGTCTATCTTATCAAAAAATGATTGAAAAATGAAGACTATCGATCAATTAAATCTCTCATATCGCCTAAAATCGCACGAGGAACTGGTAAATCAATCATCGTCTTTAAACCTGGTTTCGCATTGATGACATGTGGAATCATATTGACACACATCGCAATCGTCCCAATTCCACCATCCACTTCAGGTGTAATGGCCATATTGATGTTCGGTGTACCTTTTAGTGTAATATAATCCCCAGTTTGTACACCTGCAGAACCTGGTTCAATCTGTTGAGGATGAATCATATTGATAAATACATCGCCATTAACAAGACCTTGACCTGTCATATTTATACCCGCGAGATGTCCAGCTTTCGCTTCTCCATATGGACTTTTCCGATCGATATCTGTGACAATAGGTTCCATCTGTTGTTTAAATGCATCGAGTTTAACACCAAGTGCATCAGCAATCATATTGACGGATTCATTAAATCCAACATGTCCTGCAAGTTCTCCTTCTGCAACACGATGATAGTATTCATCAAGTGTACTTCCAACACCTTGTTCATGCATCACTGTTGGTCCAAATGGAGATAGGGAGTTAATACGTTTCGCTTCTATAAAATCTACATCAACCATGGTTCCTGTTAATGCAACGACGAGGAGATCCATAATGAATCCAGGATTGATTCCAGTACCTAAAACGGTGACTCCAAATGCTTTTGCAAGATGATCAATCTGTCTTGCTAATTCGGGTTCAGATGCCATCGGATAAGCCATTTCTTCAGCGGTACAGATGACATTCATTTTATGGGTGACAATCTTTTTAATTTTTTCAAAAGCTCCTTTGACAAAACTATCGGTACACAGTAAAACAACATCCGCTTTTTGATGGTCTAAAAGAAGATCGATATTGTCGCTGACAAAGACCTTAGGATGATCAGAGTTAACGCCAATAATCTCGGTGAAATTTCTTCCGATAAGTTCTGGGTTAACATCACAGATACCTACAACTTCAACACCTTTTTTCAAAAGAAGCATGTGGGCCATACCACGACCCATGGCTCCAAATCCCCAAATGATGACTTTAATCTTATTCATACATAAACCCCCTATTGAACTTCATCAAAATAACGAGCAACCGTAAACAAGAAATCTGATAATCGATTGACATACGAAAGTGTAAAAGGATTCATATCTTGTTCAGTTGCGAGTAAAACAAGATCGCGTTCAGCACGTCTGATGGTCACACGTGCGATATTCAACCAAGAACCTGCTTTTGTCTGATCAAGCTTGATAAATTTGGTCAGTGGTTGAAGGTGACTATCATAGTAATCTAAACGATTTTCCAACCATTTTACATCATCTTCTTTTGTGATGTATTTGGTTGCATCATTTAATGCGATTTCATGGGCAATCGAGAAAAGATGACCATGAATCATATCGAGATCAGAAAGTACTTCAGGCACTCTCATGTAATGCTTACTCATCAATAGAAAGGCCATGGTTTCATCAAGTGTTCCATTGACATGAATATGTAAATCAGCTTTACTTACGCGCTTATTAAATAAATCGGTTTGGCCTTGATCGCCACGTTTTGTATAGATCTTCATGTTAGTCCCTCTTTTTTCTTTTCTTGTCTATGTTAGCTGGTAGAACATCATAAGTTTTAAGGATAAGTTTTCTGATGAGATCACGATCATCCGTATCTTCAATCAATAAATATGGTTTTCCTTGTTCATAAAACTTTTCCATGACAACATGCTCAAGCATGGCTTTTCCCTCGTCTGTGGGTTTAATAAAAAGTTTATTATCGGCGAGCACACCCACCATTTTCTCTTTGTAGAAAATCCCATACTCACCAAACATCTTTTTGAAACTCACATACCCTAAAACAGAAACTTGATCTTCAATATAATCTTTGAAATCAACGGTTGTAGCCATTCGATGTCACTCTCCCCATCCACGTGGATAACCAGATAAAAATCGTGATCCATAACATCCGTTCAAATATTCCATCTATAGAATGTGTCATCCATATCAAGACGACTTCAATGATCAAGACACCCATTAATACACCATGGAAAAGCCGTGACTTTTTGTCTTTTGATAAGATGAGATGAACCATCATTCCCAAAACAATTGAACCGATAGCAATCCCATAAAACATCATGTGCTCATTTGCTTCTTCGAGATTCAATGCCATCGTTGTAAAGGGATGATCACTTTTCCATATACCCATAAAAATAACAGACATTCCAAATGCAATGAGGGGATACGTGATCGCGGATGACCAATCCTCATGATAGTGATAGCCTATCGTAATGATGATCATCATCGCGCCAAATCCAATCCACCCTGAGTTCATCAACCATCCTTGTACAAGTTCTTGACCACCTAACCAAGAGAGTGGGTCAACATACTCATTAAAAAGGATTGGTGCGTCGCTTATCGCAAGGATCACCATAACTACGAAAAAAACAATGGGAATGATGTAGGCTGGATAGTGTATCAAACGTTTCAAATAGGGTCCCTCCAGATCATCATGGGATGTAGTTTTATTTTACCACAGCACCTATGATTGGCTTATTTTTTAACCTTAACACCACGCGAGTAAAGTCGTTCAACAGCAAATGATGCAACATCAAATGCATACTTTTTAGGACCAAAACCAGCATCGTATCCTAACTCTTTAGCAAGTCCATGATGGATTCTTGGACCACCAATAATCACAATAAAATCTTGTCTTTTATTTTCGGCTTCCAGCAATTCGATAAACTGTGTTAAGTTCTCAATATGGACATCTTTTTGTGTTACCGTTTGACTGATGAGAATGACATCTGCTTTAAGTTCAATCGCTTTTTGAAGGAGCACTTCGTTGTCAACTTGTCCTCCAAGATTATATGCTTTAATGCCTTTATAACGCTCTAATCCGTAGTTTCCATTGTAACCCTTCATATTCATGATCGCATCGATTCCAACGGTATGTGCATCAGTACCCGTGGATGCTCCGACAAAGACAAGAGGTTCTATAAAATGTGATTCAATGTAGGCTTCTACCTCTTCTTTTGTCATCACATGATGACCTGCTTCAACGACATGTAGCGATGATATATCGACTTGATGTTCAGAACGTCCGTAGACGATATAAAAGCTAAACGAATCAGATAATGCTTCAGCATGGACGACTGCAGGATCATGAATACCCATTTGCAATGCGATCTTTTTAGCCGCTTCTTCACCGAGTGCACCAAGTTCTAAAGGTAGTGAAAAAGACAGTTGAACTTTACCGTCATTTTCTGTATCACCATATGGACGAATCCAGGTTGATTTAGCGCTCATGTGATCCCTCCTTCACGCGTTTTTTTAAAGCATCCAAGATTGGGTTATCATAGATTTCATGTTTGACAAATACACCAGACAATCCTTTACCGCCCTCTGGTTTACGTGAAATCTCAGCAAATCGTCCTTTTTCAAGGGCTTGGAATAATCCCTCATCTTTAATCTCTTGAAGCAATTCATGGGCATCTTGAAGAACATCATGTGCGCGTTTAACGATGATGCCATCAGGGTTAAACATCATCTCGTTACCAAAATCTTTAAATGCTTTTTCGATATAGGATGCTATGTTTAATGCGATCGCTCGATCACTCATGAATGGTGTATGGATGGCTTCAGTCATCATACCAAGAAGATGAATCGATTGATGCGTTGATACTGCAGTGATATTGAAAAGTGCATCTTGTACACATCCTTTGAATATATCACCTGTCATGTGTTTCGTTGGTGGCATGTACTTGAGTGGTGCATGGGGAAAAATTTCTCTTGCCATCTCTGCTTGAGCAAGTTCATAAAGAAAACTGTTGTCCATGTTGGGATCAATTTCATAGGCATGACCTAATCCCATGAGTGATTCTTTCATCCCTGCTTTTTTTGCAAACTGTTCATTGATAAATTGTGATGCTAATACCGTGTGTGCATGATCAAAAGCATCCGATGTCGTTAAATAATTATCTTCACCCGTATTGATGATGATTTCTGCATAACTCGATAAGACACGTGAAAAGTACTGATCGATCAGTGTTCGTTTGGGGTTGATATCTCGGAAGATGATGCCATAGAGTGAATCGTTTAGCATCATATCTAATCGTTCGATGGCACCCATCACTGCGATTTCAGGCATGCATAATCCTGATGCATAATTGACTAATTTGATGTAACGTCCTTCTTCTTCAGAGACTTGATCGAGTGCTTCACGCATCAATCTAAAATTTTCTTGTGTTGCATAAGTTCCACCAAAACCTTCCGTGGTAGGTCCAAAGGGAACATAGTCTAAAAGAGATTGTCCGGTACTCCGGATGACAGCAATGATATCAGCACCTTTTTTTGCTGCTGAAATCGCTTGTTTGATATCTTCATAAATATTTCCGGTGGCAACGATCACATATTTACTAGGTGTTGTCTTTTTAGGTGTTTTATCAATCCAGGATGAACGCACTTTTTTCATCGCATCGACACGTGCTAATGTGCGTTCAAAAAAGGGCATCAGTTCTCCAAAATATGGACAACGACCTTCATTTGTATAGATAGATAAATCAAATTTTTGAGCAGCTACACGACGTGCAATCTCTTGAGGTGTTTCTTCAGTATCATGGACTGCATATCCCATGTAATGGCTGATACCTTTAGACAAATCTCCTGTCTTGACGATGTGATCGATCACTGCATTCACAAGAGGTCGTCCAAATTCATCGACACCATCGATACCAAGGAGTCTTAATACCGTTCTTTCAACAGCAACAGTGGTGTGCTGATCGATAAAACGTTGCATTTGATCAGCAATATCTTTGGCATATTTTCTGCAGCTTTGAATGGTTTCTTGATTTAAGTTAAGTTTATTATTCATATGTTTCCTCCTGTTTCACGTTGATGACGGGTATATGGGTTAATTGGCGAATCTTTTGAAGCATGAGGGTTTCATCATAAGATGTACCATTGGGACGAAAAGGATTAATCGTGATTAAAAGAATAGGACAGGGGCGGATCACTTCAACACGAATCCTTAACTTCTCAAAGACATCGTGCATACGATGGTGAAAGAGGAGTTTCGTGGGATCATCAATGACTAATGTGATGTCATGTATCTTTGAATCGATGAGCATATCCATCCATCGTGATGTGATTGCACCATGAACAATCATCTGATGAAGATCACCTTGAGCTTCATGCACAGCACTTCTGAATGCTTCTTCCGATTTATTCATACGAACAATCATGTTGTTTTGTCCTACAAGGATAATGGATGCTTTCGGATGATCCACAACATCGATGGCTTGAGGATATGAAAAAACATTTAAGATATGTTGGGTTTTCATCACTGTTTCTTCAAGGACAGGTGAAAATGCAGCACCAACTGCAAGGACAATTCCTTCTAATTCAGACATTGCAGAAAATGTCATTCGTGAAAAAGCACCATCAACAAAGATGCGTTTCACATACATCTTCATCAGTTTTAAGAGAACATTCATGTCTTGATTGGTCGATGGACCTGCAAGCATGATGGTACCTTCAGATGTCACTCGTACCACAAAAACGTGACCTAATGGTGTGGGAAACGGTGTTTTCGAAAGCACTTCATAGGTAACGTTGGTTTGTTCCAAGCATGCTTGTGTGGTTGCAACCACCATGCCTGGATAGACTGTAATTTTAGGTTTTGGCAAATAATTCACTTGGTCAATCGCTTCACCATCTAAACCGATTGATGTTAACCCCAAAGTTTCATGGCGATAATCTTCAATCAGTCGATTGAATGTCGTGGTTTTTCCTGTGTTTTTTGCTAAACCCACAATGCCGATCGTACGAAAGGCATCAATGCTTCTGATCATGGTTTATCCGTTCTTTTCTCTTTAAATGCGCAGGTTCAATCGCAATCTGATTGCCCTGTAATAATCCACTAATACCATCACGTTTTTCTTTTTGACATGCTTCACAATGGCATTCTGAAACATAGTGTTCTGGCTCACTATACGTCGTCATTAAACCCTCATAGTTGCGAAGAACAACCTTTCCTGGAGCTTGTGAGATGACATAATTAGGCATAACTGGAATTTTTCCACCACCGTTGGGTCCATCGACCACAAACGTTGGAATCGCTAATCCACTGATATGACCTCTTAAACCTTCGATAATTTCAATACCTTTAGAAACGGTTGTTCTAAAATGTTCAATACCAAACGATAAATCGCATTGATAAATATAATAAGGTCTTACGCGAATCGCAATAAGGCTCTTCACAAGGTTTCTCATGACAAATACGCAGTCATTGACACCTTTTAATAGTACCGATTGATTACCAACCGGAATACCAGCATCGACTAAACGATCGATCGCAGCTTTCGATTCAGGTGTGATTTCATCTGCGTGATTAAAGTGAGTATTCACCCAAATAGGATGATATTTTTTAAGCATATTCACGAGTTTTTCAGTGACGCGTTGAGGCATCACGACAGGTGTACGTGTCCCAAAACGAATCACTTGAACATGATCGATTTCTCTTAACTTCTTTAAAATATACTCAATGCGTTCATCGCTTGCCATGAAGGCATCGCCACCCGACAATAAAACATCATTGACTTCTTCATGTTCACGAATGTATTCAATCGCACGATCAATTTGCTCAATCTTCATTTCTGCATCTTTTTGACCTGCAAAACGACGTCGTGTACAGTGACGACAATACGTCGAACACATATCGGTAATCAAAAAGAGCACGCGATCAGGATAACGATGTGTTAATCCTGGAACAGGTGAATCGTGATCCTCATGAAGGGGATCGAGTAAATCATTTTTTCCTTGAATGAGTTCACCACTAAACGGAACAGCTTGTTGTCTGATCGGGCAGTGGACATCATCAGGATTAATCAGTGTGAGATAATAAGGGGTAATGGCCATTCTTAAATGCCCTAAGATATGATGAATGGTGTCTTCTTCCTCTTGGGTCAACGGAATATATTTTTTGAGTTCTTCAGCGGTACGAATGCGATGTGAGGTCTGCCATTTCCAATCATTCCAATCCGTTTCACTGACTTGACCGAAAAACTTATGTTTCCGTTCAAGATACTTTTCATTCAATGTGAGTTTCATCGTGTTCTCCCTCCGGCATACTTATCCATGAAATAATCATGGAGTTTTTTGTTTTCTCGAAAGAGTTGAAGCGTCAACTCTGCATGATGTTTGGTGTAGCCGTTACCAATCATCATCGTGACATCTTTTCCAACACCTTCAGCACCAAGTGCAGCTTTGGTGAATGATGTCGCCATACTGAAGAGATAGACAATGCCTTCATCTTTGGTTGATAAGATGGATGTCATTTCAGTCGATGGAACATTGACGACATTGATGGTCAAATCTGCCAATTGACCATCTGTGAGCATCATCATTTTTTCATAAACAGCGACACTATCTTTGGCATCTTCGATGAGAATCGAATCAACAAATCCCATCTCTTTTAATAATGAGGCTTGTGCATCTTCATTCACTAATCCAATCACGCGTCCTTGTGGACCAACGTTCTTCTTAGCTTGATAACTACAGAGTAAGCCTGATTTTCCAGCAGCACCGATAATGAAGACGGTATCATTCTTTTTTGCGAGCTTAGCAACCTGAGCGGGTGCTCCACACACATCTAATCCTGCTAAGACGAGTCGTTCGTCTAAATCAGATGGGATTTCAGCATAAATGCCTGAATCAAATAAAATGGCTGAACCGACAATACTGACTTGCTCGTTATTCATATTAATGGTTAAGATATCTTCAATATAGAGTGGTGTCAGTGATAAACTAACAAGCGTTGCAATCTTTGTTCCTTTTTTAAGGGATTGATTATGGTATAAATGCCCCACTTGTTTCACAGTACCAATCAACATACCCCCGCTTTTGGTCACTGGGTTTTGCATCTTTCCTTGTGCTTTAACGATTTCTTTAATCATGACCTTCATCTTCTCAACATCATGATCACATGCTTCTTTGAGCTGATGAAAGGATGCACTATCGATATTTAAGACATCAACATCAATCAAAACTTCCGTATCACCACAAATCGGTGTAGCATCAAGGTGAAGTGCGCCTTGTGGGAGACTTCCCTTCGGTTCAATCACGCGATGTGTTCCAAAACGAGATTCCATCATACCATCCTCCCTATTCCTAAGATGCTTCTAGCTTCATGGGGGGTTGCGATATCTCTACCATAAGCTTTTGCCATGTTAACAACCTTTTGAACAAGTTCAGCGTTACCCTTAGCTAGAACTCCTTTTTCAATGTAGAGATTATCTTCGAGTCCCACCCGAACATGTCCACCGTGTTTGATGGCATACTCAGCAAGCGAAAACTCATACTTTCCAATGCCTGCAACGCTGTATGTGCAGTGTGCAGGGATGCTTTCATGCATAAATCGTACGTCTCTTTCTTCACCACTCATCCCTCCATTGATGCCTAAAACAAAGGAAAAGTGCATGGGATCTTTGATGAATCCTTTCTTGCGAAGTCTTAGCACCATATCAACATGACCTTTTTCAAAACATTCAAGTTCAGGAAAAATCCCCCGGTCATAGATCTTTTCAGCAAAATACTTGATATCATTTTCTGTGTTGACAAAAATGTCGTCACCGCCAAAATTCAACGTCCCACAATCTAAGGTGCACATTTCTGGATGAAGAAGTGTTGGTTTAAGTCTTTCATCTCTTGACATACCTAAAGCACCACCCGTTGATGGCTGAATGATCACATCAGGACATTTCTTTTTGATCGCCTTCATGACTTTGTCATAACGAAGTTTACTTTGTGTTGGCGTTCCATCATCTCTTCTCACGTGAAGATGAAGAATAGAAGCTCCAGCTTGATAAGCTAAATAAGCTTCACGAACCATCTCATCTACGGTATAAGGTACATAAGGATTTTGTTCTTTGGTCACTTCAGCACCTGATATGGCACATGTAATGATCAATTTATCCATGATGAACCCTCATTTTGTCTTTTGGTACAACACATGTTCCATAAGCTTCTGTAACCAAAACCTTTTCAGCTAAGACATCAGCTGCAGATGAATTGATATCTGGACGAGATGAAATCACTTTAAAGCATTGAAAATGCATACGTCTTGATGTTGTTCCAACATGAACAATTTCACCCATGACTTCGATAAAATCACCGGCATAAAGAGGCGACAAAAAATCAACTTTTTCATAAGCCCGAAACAAGCCTTCATCACCATCATATTGAATCAATAATTCGGTCGCAACATCCCCAAATAATCCTAATACACGCGCTCCATCGACTAGGTTTCCACCATAATGTGCGTCGTGTTGCGATAAACGTAAACGATGAACTACTTTTAGCATATTAATCAACCTCCATCAGTTTAACCTCACCTACATGTAAGGTTGCTTCTGTTTTTGCAATGATTTCTTCAATGGATACATCAGGATGCCGTTCGATCAAGTGTAAGCCATCTTCTCTCACTTCAATCACACCAAGTTCTGTGACAATTAAATCGACTTTCTTATATCCTGTCAAAGGTAGACTACAACGTTTCTTAATCTTTGGAATGCCTTTATTGGTGTGTGTCGTCGCAATAATCACTTTCTTAGCACCTTCAACTAAATCCATCGATCCACCCATACCTGGAACCAATTTTCCAGGAATGATCCATGATGCAAGAGATCCCTCTTCATCGATTTCAAGCGCACCTAATACCGTCACATCCAAATGTCCTCCCCTAATCATGATGAATGATAACGAGGAATCAAAGAAGGCAGCATGTCTTTTCACGGTTGCATATTGTCCTGAAGGATTCGTTAGATGAACACACACTTCTTCATTGACAGCGAGTGGTCCTAACCCGACGATGCCATTTTCGCTTTGTAGATAAATATCACTGTCATGAGGAATATAATTAGCCACTAATGTTGGAATACCAATGCCTAGATTGACGAGGTTTCCCGGTTTTAATTCTTTTGCGATGCGTTTCGCAATAATATCACGTTCATCCATGGTTGACCTCCACTAAAACATCCACGAAGATATGCGGTGTAATGACCACTTCGGGATCAATATCCACAACTTTTTCATGCACTAATGCAATTACTTTTTCTGAAGCAACTGCCATCATGGGATTAAAGTTTCGTGCTGAACCTTTATACGTTAAATTTCCAAGTGGATCCGCGTGATAGGCATTAATCAAACTGATGTCAGCACCAAGAGGTTCATACAGTAAATAGGATTGTCCATTGATGTCAATGATTCTTTTTCCTTCTTCAACCGGTGTATGAAGACCGGTCGGTGTTAAGACGCCACCTAATCTTCCACCGTAAGCTCGAATTTGTTCAATAAACGTTCCTTGAGGAATGAGTTCAACTTCGATTTTACCTTCCCTCATCAATTTCCCTGCATTGGGATTGGTTCCAATATGGGTCACGATGAGTTTTTTAACTTGATTGCTATTTATTAACTTCCCTACACCTTTATCGGGATATCCAGCATCATTACAAATAATGGTTAAATCTTGAACTCCTGATTCAACGACCATATCGATCAATTTTTCAGGTGTTCCACATGTTAAAAATCCTCCAACCATGATACGCATGCCATCTTTAAAGAATGACTTAATCTCCTCGAGTGATTTCCATTTATTCATGGTGATCATCCTTTCTAGGCATTAATGTTGCTTCCCCTGTTAATGCAAGTTCATCGTGTTCATTAAAGACTTCTGTCGTAAAGACAACACGATTCTTTTCAAGGATGATCTCTTTTACTGTAATCACGATATGAATCGTTGTTTCTGGATAGATTGGCTTAAGAAATTTGAGTGTTTGTGAACAATAAATCATGCCACCCCCAGGAAATTCTAGACCGAATACTTTTGAAAACAATGCACCAACAAACATGCCGTGAACGATAGGCTTTTTGAATATGGTTTTTGCACAATAATCGATATCATGATGTGCAAGATTGAAATCTCCTGTAAGCTTGGCAAATTGATTCACTTCATCTTGAGTAATGATGCGTTCATACGTTTTTTGATCACCAATCTTAAAATATCTAATCATAAAATATCCTCTCTTTCCAAAAAAAATAAAGAACTGTTGTTAACAGCTCTCCATTTATGCTAAATGGCAGTGAAGAAAGTGTTCCCTCAATCACCAAGGTTAATGTGTGGACGCACATTAAGCTTTCGGCGGTCTACACCTTCAATGAACCAAGCGAATGTCCGATCTTGATTTGGATCATCTACACAATAGCCCGCGCCTCTGTATCGTATCTACATCCATTATAAACGAAGGATGAAAGCGCTGTCAATTGGTTCCTTGCCGATTTTACTGAAAGTAAAAGAGATGGTGATGAAAACCCTTATTTCTATACGTGTCATCATTTACAATTCCAAGAACTGGGCGTATACTATAGACATAATACGAAGGAGGTTTTGTGAATGAAAGATTTAGTGAAGTTTTTTGATGGTCTTCCCTGGATTGTCAAACTGATCTTTGCACTGCCAGGTCTTGATGGTATTCTTTGGGGTATTTATCGTATCGCTAAAGGATTATCAACCAATAACACGATGCTTGTGATCATTGGTATTCTCTGGATTGTCCTCGGATTTGCCATTTTGTGGATCATCGATATTGTATCGATTCTTCTCAACAAAAAACTTGTTTGGTTCGTTTAATGATTCAATAAAAATGACGGTTTAGCGACCGTCATTTTTTTCTTTTTGTTCAAATTTTTGGAGTTGTTCTGCAAAGCTTGTCTTAAGTGGGGGATATAACCAGTAAATCGTGAGGAAGTTCGTAATCCCCATCACAATCTCAAAAGGAATATCCATCATCAGATAAGGGATGAGGGGTGAGCCAATAAAGAACACTTGTGCGGGGATATATGCCCATCCATAGATAAAACCAAAGATAAAACCAAAAATCGCTAAACCTAAAGGTGAATCCACCTTCTTTAAAAATGTCGCTAAACTGAACGGAATAATCATCCAACCGATAAACATCGAAGGAAGATGAATCGGTGTCACTGCACCAAATGGGGATAGAATGTTATACGCGAGGACGTGAATAATCACGATCAATGACGTGCGTTTAAAGCCTAATGTTTTGGCGTAGATCACAATCAAAAGTGTCGTCAGCTGAACATTGGGCAAAAAAGAGAAAGCTATTTGTTGAGCCAAAAGAACCGCGGCACATATCGCGATGAGTGCAGTATCTTTGATGAGGGTCTTTTGGTTTATCGCCATGTTATTCTCCTACATGTTCATGCTTAATCATAAAACGGTCTCCGTTTTCAAAGGGGATGTTACTCGGACCCACAGTTGATAGAACGTATTCCGATTCATGATGCGTATAAAACGCTAAAAAAGTGTTTGACCAGTTTGATACGATTTCAACATCATCATGTTTAATACCTAAAATGACTTTACCTTGATAGGCAAAATTATTGAATGTATAGCTGCATGTCTCATCTTGTGCATATGTTGCTGTTGCACAGATCAGATCAAATTGCTGATCAAGGATATCATAAAAGGAATCACCCTGATAAAAAGGGATATCTTCATCAAAGATGGTTTCGCCTTCTAAATCAATCATCGTTAGATGAATGAAACCATCAACCTCTGCGGTGTGGTCTTCGCTGATCAGTCTGATGACAACAATTCCCGCTAAAACCACAACAAGTGAGATGATAAACTTGATGATGGGCTTTTTCAGCCATGCGATATGTTGCATTATGATGAAAAACTCCACAGGTTAAGTTCGGGTGATGTCCATCCCACATGTTGATCGCGATAAATCTTATACATCACAAGTGCTGCAAAAGCTTGAGGTGTTGAAAAAGCGAGATCATCTTGGGCATCACCACTTAAGTATTTGAAACCTGATGAGCCGCGATAAGACCAAAGAGCTTCGACCAAGTCGATATCTTTGATGGTATATGCTTCAGCACGTGGATCTTCACCAACGGCATAAAGTCCCATAATGGACGCAGCAGTTGATGATGCATTGGCATTTCCCCATGCACTGACGCCTGTGCTTGTTTGATTATTGGTGATTTCAGCGATCATTCGTGTGATATAGAGGCTGACATCAGGATCATCTTGATGTGATGAAACAGCACTTAATGCCATACCTGCAAAATCAGCATCCATAAATGTTGGGTCGTTTGCGAGTAAATAACTGATCACTTCTGTTTGTTTTGTTGAAACTTCCGGACCAAACAAAATATCGTAAATATTTAAGAACGTTACAGCATCATATGGATTCGTTGGAGTGAGAGCAAGAAGTGCATCTTCAAGGCTACTCATGGTCCCATCTTGAGCATATGAAATAAGTGCTGATTTTAAAAGATTACCCATGGAATCAACACCTGGATTTGGATATGTCAATGTATTCAAATCAACCACATCATATCCATGTTCATTGAGCAAAATAAGCGCTGCCAAAACATGTTGACTCAAACCCTCTTGACTGATGTAGGTGTTGAGATGTTCATCTACAAATGATAAAATCCACGCATCAATGGCTAAATCAAATTCAGAAAGCATCGTCGTTTCACGAAATGAAATCACCATGTCCTCTTCATAGGTAATCACATCAAGTCCTGTAGAACTCATTTCATCATTAACATATAAACCAAGATAGTAATTATACGTGATGCCAAATTCGGTCGGATAAAATCCAGCGACACCTTGTATGAAAGCACCCCACTGGGAAGTCTGATAATCCAAATCAACCGCTTCATCGATTAATTCGAGTAGTGATAGCGTTGTATCCTTTGGATACACAACTTCCTCACTGATCACAACATCACCTGATAAATCTCTAACTTCAACTGTGAATGTATCTTGATCTTCTTGACATCCAGCAAATAAGACGATACTTAAGAAAAACAACAACCATAAACCAATCTTCTTCATGTCTATTCTCCTTTTTTCAATAAAAAAATCCATACCAATGGGGTATGGAAATAGACAAAAAGAGGATTTTTGTCCTTCTCAACCCCAGAAGATGACTCGCGTTGACGCATGTGGTAGGTCTCCCGGCTTAACATCATCCTACTCTGCACCTTCCCGCTTACGCAGTGGTCGTCGCATTTCGTCCGTTTCACGGTTGCTGGGACAGCTCAAGAATATACTTGATTCCCTGTTATGCTTGTTAGCACCATCTCGTCGATTCGATTACTTTCATTATAAGCCACGAAGGTTGATTCTACAAGGTGACTTTTGGACTTTTTTTCTTGTTTAGAATGAATCTACTTTCTTACTTCGTTTTCATCAAATCATAAACCTTTTTGAGAAGGTCATCACGTATTACTTGAATATCTTCGATCAATTCTTCTGCTTGGAGTTGATATTGTTTTTTTGCAATCGTATCTGTCAAACCAGGAAGGTTGATCATGATGTTAAGACATGCCCCAAGACCCCCTGAACTGAGTGCTAAAACAGCAACGCCCAAGTCTGAAAGTGTATTTTGATTTTGATAGCGTAAGATCAGTTCAAACTGATGCAGGGCAGATAGTGAAAGTGTCGCAACCTTTAGAGGAACCATAATAGCTTGAACGGTACCTTCTTGAATCTTTTCGTTACGTAATCTCACTTCGTCTTCAGTCGTTTTTGGCATTTGATAAGCTTTCATGATGACATTGAAAGCTTCTGTATCACGATCGATAAGGTCCATTAATGCATCTTTGATGACAATGAAACTTGATATAATGTCTTTGAATTCAAATTGAATAGCTGAATCAAGAGCTAAAAATTTCTTTTTATCCACGGTTAAGTGTCCAACCATACGCGCTAATGCGACACCCATCGATGACATCAGTGCAGATACTGAACCTCCACCAGGAGCTGGACTCTTCGAGTCAACTTCTTGAATAAACGATGTGACATTTAAATCAACTAATTTCATGCTAATCCCTCACAATCTTTTGGTCACTGACCACTTTTTTTCCTGCAATATAAACATCTTTGACGTGATTGACACCAAAATGATACAAGACATAGGTTAGGTTGGGTGCTTGTAGTAAAAGAAAGTCTGCATCCTTACCTACTTCAATGGATCCTTTTGTGTGATCAATCTTTAAATGGTATGCTGCGTTAATCGTTGATGCATGCAAAATCTCTTCTGGTGTCAATCCCATATGATTGGATGCAAGTTGTAAAATAAACTGAAAGTTTTCAGTTGGGCATGATCCTGGATTATAATCCCCAGCAATCGATAGAATGACACCTTGATCGATCATCTTGCGTGCGGGTGCATATGTTTTTTTCAAATAGAAGGATGTTCCAGGTAATACATTGGCAACCGTTGTTGATTGACTGAGTTTCTTGATATCTTCATCGGAGATAGCCATCACATGATCAACCGATGTACACCCGAGTTCGACACCTAATCCTGCACCACCCAATGAATGGATTTCATCAGCATGCATTTTGATGGTAAAACCTAATCGCTTCGCTTCTTCTAAAATGCGTCTGGTCTCTTCGATAGAGAAGACACCTTCTTCACAAAACACATCAACAGCTTCTGCGAGATTGTTTGATGCGATGAACTTCATATCGTGCAACATCGATTGAATGTAATCTTCTTTTCGTCCTTTATATTCTCTTGGAACTGCATGAGCTGCCATGTATGTTGAAATCACGCGCATTGGATGTTCGTCATTCAGTCGTTGGTTGATGCGTAGTTGTTTCATTTCATGTTCTAACGATAATCCATACCCACTTTTTGATTCAACGGTTGTCACGCCGTGTAACATCATGCGATCAAGTGAATGATATGCTTGATGATAGAGTGCATCAAAACTTGCTTTTCTTGTTTTTTCAACCGTTCCTAAAATCCCTCCACCTTTTTCTAGAATGGATAGATATGGAACACCTTGTTGAAGTTGTTCATATTCATCTTCACGTGATCCAGCATGAACAAGATGGGTATGTGAATCAATCCATCCTGGTATGATGATGGCACCTTTGGCATCGATGAGTTCTGTTTCGGAACCAAGAAAAGTATCACCATCGCCTTCACCAAAACCGAGAATCTTACCATCTTTAATGGCTAAGTAGGCTTGATGGATGGTCTTTATATCATTCATATCTTTACCACGAACAGGTGGTTGATGATAGGGTGTGTATAAGGCTTTGATGCGATAGATGATCAGATCAGCGTACACGAAAGTCCCTCCTTTTATCGATAAGCTTCAATGATTTTTTGAGTGTTAAAATCGCGGAAACCTAAATAATGGATCGCATGTTGAGTGATCTCATCCAAACTCATCTTGTTATCAAAGGGAATGTGATCACATGCAAAGTAATATTTCAAAGAATCAACTAAAGCTTCTTTCGGTAATAAACCTACGATTTCAGCACTGCTCACGGATACATGGTAACGTTTGATTTCCATTTTCACAGTTTCTAAGATTCGATAGATTGGGTTTTTCTTGAAATCTAAGATATTCATCGTCACTTGGACATGTCCGCGTTCTTTCAGTGTTGCTGGTCCTGCTTGAATATATTGAAATCCACCCGATGATTGTCTGATGACTTTCGCAAGATTGTTTGCAATCTTTTCATCTTCGGTTGCAAGATCAATATTGAACGCGATTAAAGGCATCCGTGCTCCAATAGCAACCACACCAAAGGTAGGATGAATCATGGGTAGACCATAATCGGGTTTCCACATGGGATCTTGGATCTTTTCTTTCATGCCTTCAAATTCACCTTTTCTAATTTCAGGTAAACTTTCACGTTCTTTGGTTTGTGCTGCTTTTGCATAAAGAAACACAGGGATTTGATACATCGCTGATACATGATCAGCAAGTGATTTTGCATATTCGACACATTCTTCCATGGTGATTCCTTGAATGGGGATAAAGGGAACCACATCAACTGCTCCCATGCGAGGGTGCTCACCCTTATGGATGTTCATATCGATTTCGATCATAGCACGTTCAAAAAATCGGATCAGCGGTATGATCATTTTTTCAGGATCACCCAAAAGTGTAATCACGGTACGATGATAATCTTGATCAGGTTCATAACTGATCAGTTTAAATCCTTCTTGATCTTTTAAGGGTTCGATAATCGATTGAATTTTTGTAAGATCGCGCCCTTCACTGATGTTGGGTACACATTGAACAATACGCATGATGTTATCCTTTCCTTTTGCAAATAGCTTCCTTGATTTTGTTTACATCTGCATGCACTGGCAATGTGACAGATGCCTGAACTTGCTTCTCATTGAACGCTTTGACGGTTTCAATCGCATGTTCATTTTGAGCCCATGCGCGACGTGATACACCTGCCATGACGTCATAGGTCATCGCTTCAGTTAAAATACGATCAACCTCATATGAACCATCAAGGACCATACCATAGCCACCATTGATTGACTTGCCGATACCGACACCACCACCATTGTGAAGCGCCACTAAGCTCATCCCACGACTCGCATTGCCTAATGCGACGTGGGTTGCCATATCTGCCATGATATTGGAACCATCTTTGATATTTGCTGTTTCACGGAATGGAGAATCGGTTCCTCCTGTGTCGTGATGGTCTCGTCCTAACATAATTGGACCCACACGTTTTTGTCGAACAAGTTCATTAAAGCGTAGAGCAATGTTAAGTCTTCCCTCTGCATCTTGATATAAAATCCGTGCTTGAGTACCGACAACAAGAGCATTCTTTTTGGCTTCTTTGATCCACATGTAGTTATCATAATCTTGAAATCTTCGATCATAAGGAATGAGCTTCATCGCTTCCTGATCGGTGATCTCTAAATCTTCCTTTTTCCCAGATAGGCACACCCAACGGAACGGTCCATACCCATAATCAAAGAGGAGAGGTCCCATGAGCTCTTCAACGTAAGAAGGCTGTACAAAGCCATCGAGATCATTAAGACCATTCTTGCATATGGACGTCACACCGGCATCATAAACCGCCTTTAAGAAGGCATTTCCATAATCAAAAAAGAAGGTACCTCGATCGACTAAAGTCTCAATTAAATGATAATGTTTCTGAAGTGATCGATTGACAAGCTCCTTGAATTGATCTGGGTTTTCTTTGAGCATTTGGGTCCGTTTCTCAAAGGTTAATTGATAAGGACAATAACCACCTTCATAAACAGCGTGGCATGAGGTTTGATCACTTAATAAATCAATCATGATATGCTGTTTAACCGCTTCATCAAGCAAATCAACAATATTACCATGGTAAGCAATTGCACATGCTTTTCTTCGTTGCTGTGCTTGCTTTGCACGTTGAAATGCTTCATCAGCAGAGGTTGTAATTTCATCAATCCATCCTTGCTTGTAACGTGTTTGAATGCGTGAAAGATCAACTTCTGCGATGATCCCTACACCACCTGCAATCACAATCGCTTTTCCTTGTGCTCCACTCATACCACCAAGACCCGATGAGACAAATAACCGTCCTGCAAGATTATCCTTGTGAGGAATATTTAGTTTTAAACGTCCTGCATTCAGAAGCGTTGAATATGTTCCATGAACAATGCCTTGTGGTCCAATATACATCCAACCACCGGCTGTCATCTGTCCGTAATTGGCAACACCTAAAGCTGCAGCACGATCAAATGATGCTTGATTGTCATATAACCCAACCATTAAACCATTTGTGATAATCACCCGTGGTGCTGTTGGATGACTTAAAAAGAGACCGAGTGGATGACCCGACATGACGGTCAACGTTTGATGGTGATCCATGATCTCTAAATATTTTTTAATCAAATGGTACTGCATCCAGTTTTGACAGACTTGTCCAGTTTCTCCATAGGTCACAAGCTCATAGGGATATAAGGCGACGTCAGGATCTAAGTTATTATCCATCATCACCATGAATGCTTTACCTTGTAATGTCTTTGCACGATACTCATCAATCGGTTTTCCATAAAGTCGATCCTTGGGTCGGAAGCGATAACCATAAATACGTCCCTTTTCCATCAGTTCGTCAAGAAACTCTGGAATGAGTGTATCATGCCATGCTTCAGGAATATAGCGGAGTGCATTCATCATCGCTTTTTCAATATCGCTATCACTTAGATGTGCATGACGCTTGGGGGCACGTCTAAGTGAAGGATCAAAAACGATGGGTTCAGGCAACCGATCAAATATATCGTTTAGGGTTATACTCTTCACGCTTCATCCTCCTCAAAAATCATTTTTTCAAATGATGAATCGGTTAAAAGTTTTTCCATGGTATGTAAATATGGGTATAAGACAACATCTTGTTGTAGTGTTGGAATGTGTTTTCTAATGGCAGAATAGGCACGTTCTGTGATGCGCCCTAATGGTTTTTTACCACGCATATCAATAGCTTGACATGCTGTAAACATCTCCATCGCAATCACTTTTCTCACATTCTCTAAAATCGTTTTTGATTTTCTTGCAGCAATCGATCCCATCGACACATGATCTTCTTGATTGGCAGACGATGGTATCGAATCAACACTTGCTGGATGAGCTAAAACTTTGTTTTCAGATACAAGTGAAGCTGCTGTATACTGGACAATCATCAATCCAGAATTAAGCCCTGAGTACTGTGCTAAAAAGGGTGGAAGTCCTCCTGAGAGATGTGGGTTTACCATACGTTCAATGCGACGTTCACTGATATTGGCTAATTCTGAAAGTGCGATACCTAAATAGTCAAAACTTAAGGCTAATGGTTGACCGTGGAAGTTGCCTGCACTGATTGCTTGTTTATCTTGAACGAACAAAATAGGATTGTCCGTGACAGCGTTCATTTCTCTTTCGACGATCATCTTGATGTGATCAAGAGCATCATAGGTTGCACCATGAACCTGGGGTGCACAGCGAAGTGAATAAGCATCTTGAACACGAAGTTCATTTTGATGGGTTGTCATGTGGCTATCCTGAAGATAATTGAGAACATCGTTTGCAACCTTGATTTGACCTGCCTGTTTTCTGATTTCATGAACGCGAGGATCATAAGCTTCAACAATACCATTCAATGCTTCCATGGTTAGTGATAAGGCGATGTTCGCCATCTTCAAGAGATGAAAAGATTCTTCTAAAACAAGACCACCGATGGCACACATCGCCTGTGTTCCATTGATTAAACTTAAACCTTCCTTAGCTTTTAGTCCATCTAAGGGGGTTAGACCTGCTTGACGCAAGCCCTCTTGTGCTGCATAACGATGTCCTTGATATTCAACTTCACCTAATCCGATGAGTGGCAAACTCATATGAGAGAGTAATGCAAGATCACCACTCGCTCCTAAACTTCCTTTTTCATACACAATAGGAATCAGATCATTATTTAAATATTCGAGTAACTTCAAAATGGTCTCCACACGAAGACCACTATATCCTTGAATGAGTGCATTAATACGAAGTGCAATCATCGCACGAACGGTTGATTTCGGAAGAGGGTCACCGACTCCACATGCATGACTCATTAAGAGATTGGCTTGTAGTTCGGATAATTCACGCTTATCAATTTTTACCGATGAGAGGTGACCAAATCCCGTGTTGATACCATAGATGGGATCATCACCATTAGCCATCTCTTTCACGAGCTGTCTTGCCTGTTCAACCAACATGAGATTGTGTGGATGAATGCTCACTTCTTCTTGATCGATTGCTATTCTTTTAAGTTGTTCTAATGTTAATGATGCACCATCAAGTACAATCATACGCGTTCCTTCATCACTTGGCTTCTGCAATCAGACATGCCAGTGCAATTGAGTAAAATTTCGATTCTTTGCTATCCGCACGAGATGTTAAAACGATAGGTTTTCTTGCACCTGCAATCACCGATGCGCTTTTTGCTCCTGCTAAAAACATCATACTCTTATAGAAAACATTTCCCGACTCAATCTGTGGCATGACAACAAAATCAACATCACCAGCCATGGGATCGGTAATACCTTTATGAACAGCAGCTTCATGGTTAATCGCATTATCAAGGGCAAAAGGACCCCCTATGGTACAACCCTTAATGCGTTCGTTTTGATTTCTTTCGATGAGTTCAACAGCATCTATCGTTGCTTGCATTTTAGGATTAACCTTTTCAACCGCAGCAATCATGCCAACTTTTGGATGTTTCACACCAATCGCGTGAAGTACTTCCACACCGTTTTCGATGATTTCTTGTTTAATGTCAACATTGGGATCAATATTCATTGCACCATCTGACATCATGAGAAGTTTATGATATGCTGGAATCTCCATGACACTGACGTGTGAAATACGGTTGGGTGTTCTTAAGCCAAACTCTTTATCAAGAGCTGCTTTCAAAATCACAGACGTATCCACAAATCCTTTCATTAAAATATCACCTTTACCTGACGATACCATCTTGACTGCTTTTTCTGATGCAAGCATCGGATCCTTCTCGTCGATGATTGTAAATTCACTAGGTTTCGCTTGAAGTTCAATGAGGATTTTGATGATCTCTTCTTGATCACCGATCAAAATGGGATGAATGAGCTTTCCTTTTTTTGCCATCACAACAGCTTCCAAAACAGGATGATCGTTAGCTGCTGCAACCACCATCGTTTTTGGTTTTAATAACTCTGCGCGTTTGACTAAGTCTTGCATGGATTTAATCATGTCATACCTCCTGATTTTTAACGATATTCTTTCGGTGTTTCTTCACCTTGAAGTACACGAAGTGCACCCAAAGCGAGAGCTTCCATTTCATCTTCTCCTGGATAAACTAAAACAGGTGCAATAAAGCTGACACGCTCTTTAATCAGATCAACAGTTAATGTATTATAAGCTAATCCACCTGTTAAAACGATCGCATCAAGATGCCCCTTCAATACAGTTGCATATGCACCGATTTCTTTTGATATTTGATAACACATCACACGATGAATAAACTCAGCGTGTTCATCACCTGCTAAAATGCGTTTCATAATCGTTGCACCATCATTGGTTCCTAAATAAGCGACAAGACCACCTTGTCCATAGTTCTTTCTTTGGATTTCTTTTAACGTATACTTTCCAGATAAAGCCATCTTATAGAGGGGTCCCATAGGAACTTCACCACTCCGCTCAGGTGACATCGGACCATCACCATCAAGCGCATTGTTGACGTCAATCACACGTCCTAAATGATGTGCACCGACACTGATACCTCCACCCAAATGGACAACCACTAAATCCAATGTTTCATAGGGACGACCTAAATCTCTTGCAACTTTTCGTGCAACAGCTTTTTGATTAAGAGCATGAAATAAGCTATCGCGTTTAATATCTGGCATCCCGGTATAACGCGCAATGTCATCCATTTCATCAACCGCGACTGGATCAACAATAAAACTTGGCAAACCATATTGATCAGCAATCATTTTAGCGATGATGCATCCTAAGTTCGATGCATGTTCGCCACGTCTTGCATCTTTCATATCTTGAATCATCTGATCAGATACGGCATAGGTTCCACTTGGAATAGGTTTTAACATACCACCACGTCCAACAACAGCATCCAATGTAGAGAGGTCAATACGATCTTTCTTAAGCTCATCCATGATGGCTTGCATACGAAAATCAAGTTGATCAATCATTTTATGAAATGACAAAATGATGTCAGAATCGTGTTTAACGCTCGCTTTAAAAACCATCTTTTCATCTTCATAGATGGCAAGTTTCGTGGAGGTTGATCCTGGATTAATAGCAAGTATACGATAGGGCATAACAAATCTCCTTTTTATAATGGTTTAAATGTTGATGTAAAGTGACGCAAAATCGGTGATTCATAATCAAAGACGTAGCCTTTGAGTTCATGACGGTGTTGATAAACATGAATCACAGCGTCTGCGACGACATCGAGATGATTATAGGTATATAGACGTCTTGGAATCGTTAAACGCATCAGTTCCATCTTACTTTGTCGATTTTTATGCGTGTCTGGATCTCTACCTAAAAGGAGTGATCCAATCTCAACTGCGCGAACACCTGCTTCTATATAAATCGCATTGGTCACTGCAAGCGCTGGAAATTGATCATAGGAAATATGCGGACAAAACGCTTTACAGTCAACAAATACAGCATGTCCACCAACAGGATATTGGATAGGTACACCCGCTTCATGCAAGCGATCACCTAAATAGCGCACCTGATCGATACGATGATGTAAATAACGTTCATCTAATGCTTCCATCAATCCCACTGCAAGTGCATCCATGTCACGTCCATTGAGTCCGCCATATGTAGGAAAACCTTCATAGGGGACAACATAGGTTCTGCACTTATCAAAGAGATCATGATCATCTTTAATTGCGATCACTCCACCCATGTTGACTAATCCATCTTTTTTCGCACTCATTAAAAATGCATCTGCATATGAAAACATCTCTTGAGCAATTTCAAGAATGCTTTTTTGTTGGTATTCCTTTTCTCTTTCTTTAATGAAAAAACAGTTTTCAGCGTACCGTGCACCATCAATGATCAATTTGAGTCCAAAGCGTTCACAGATGGCTTTGGTATCTTTGATGTTTTTCATGGAAACAGGTTGTCCACCCGCTGAGTTATTGGTCACCGTCATAATGACGCCAGCAATATTTTCTTTTCCTTTTTCAAGAATGGTTTGTTCAAGGCATTCCAAACACATGTTTCCTTTGAAATCATGCCAATGTTCGATGTCGTAACAATCAGGAACAACACAGTCGAGTGCTCGTGCTCCGGCGAGCTCAACATGGGCACGTGTTGTGTCAAAGTGAATATTTGCGATGTAAAACATCCCTGGATGGGTGACAAGCTGTGGTAAAAAGACCTTCTCAGCACCGCGTCCTTGATGAACAGGAATGAAATATTTATAACCTGTAATCTGTTTAATGACCGCTTCTAACCGGTAAAAACTTCGGCTACCCGCATAAGCTTCATCACCAATCATCATCGCTGCCCATTGTTCTTGACTCATCGCACCTGTGCCTGAGTCTGTCAATAAATCAATATAAACATCATCACTTTTCAAAGAAAAAGGGTTATACCCCGCATTCTTCAAGAGTGTGATGCGTTCTTCTTTCGTGGTTTCTCGGATGGGTTCGACCATCTTAATGCGGTATGGCTCTGCCATGTATTTTTTATTCATGAAACGTCTCCTTCGTGTTGATACCCTTATTATACATAATAAGAAGTAAAAAATAAATATTTCTTGAAAGCGCTTTATATTTTCACATCATTTGATGCATTCTTACATGAAAAAGGCATGTAAATTGCTTCATCATGTTACAATATCAAGTGATAGGAGGTCATGACATGGACTACCGTGAACTCGCCCTTAAGGTTCATCAAGAACTCAAAGGCAAAGTCGAAATGATATCACGAGCATCAATACGCTCGAAAGAAGATTTGGCTGTTTTATATTCTCCCGGTGTTGCAGAACCTTGTTTAGCCATCCAAAAGGATGTAAAACTTTCTTATTTGTATACCAGAAGACATAATACGATTGCTGTGATCACTGATGGTTCCGCCGTACTTGGCCTTGGCAATATTGGACCTGAAGCTGGTATGCCTGTGATGGAGGGTAAAGCGATTCTTTTCAAACTATTGGGCGGTGTTGATGCAATCCCTTTATGTATTGACTCGCAAGACCCAGATAAAATCATCGAAACCATTTCACTTCTGCAGGGAAGTTTCGGGGGTATCAATTTGGAGGATATTTCTGCACCTCGATGCTTTATAATTGAACAAGAACTTAAAAAGCGTTGTGACATACCCGTCTTTCATGATGATCAACATGGAACAGCAATCGTCGTAGGTGCTGCACTGACAAATGCATTGAAACTTGTCAAAAAATCAATCGATCAAATCAAACTCGTCATCAATGGCGCAGGAGCCGCAGGAACATCCATCGCCCACTTTTTGATGTCACTCGGTGTTAAGCATATGGTCATTTGTGATAAAAACGGAATCCTTACAAAAGGCGATCCCACATTATCACCCACCCATCAAGCTCTCGCACACATCACAAATCCTTATCAAGAAAAGGGATTACTCAAGGATGCCTTGAAGGATGCTGATGTTGTGATTGGTGTTTCTGTACGAGGAGTCATCAACGGAGACATGATTAAATCAATGAAGCCCAATCCCATCGTCTTTGCGATGGCAAACCCAATCCCTGAAATCATGCCTGATGAAGCTTATCATGCAGGTGCGTTTATCGTAGGAACAGGTTCCTCAAAATTTCCTAACCAAATCAATAATCTCCTCGCATTCCCCGGTATCTTTAGAGGAACACTCGATGCACACGCTAAAGACATCACACACGATATGATGAGAGCTGCATCACTTGCTATTGCATCGTTTATTCCTGAAGATCAACTTTCAAAAGATTACATCATTCCAAACCCTCTTGATCCTCTTGTTCATCAACGTGTTGCTGAAGCTGTGAAGAAATGTGCTTTCGAAACACACGTCCCTAAAACACATGATTAAAAATCAAAAAGGCTCTAGCGTTGCTGCTAAAGCCTTTTTTTGATCCGTCATCATCGTTAGTATGCGATATGTACGGTGTCTTGTGTTTGTATGGTTTCGCGTGCTATTTGCGCAATTTCAGCGGTCTTGCTGTATAAAGTATTTTCTGAATTATTGACACATCCAACGATGCATTGTACGACGAACTTGACAAACTCTTTGACATAACGTAGTGTTTTCATAGGGACCTCCCAAATTGATATTGATCTGCAAATTAATTTTATCAATCTATTTTTGCCATCACTTGATTTTTTTAATTTACACCTTAATTATATTCATTAACAATCTTCTTGTCAAGTGTTTTTGCTCATTTTTATTGATTTTATTGATTTTTGTATTGATTTTATTAATCATTTATCGTTTTTGTTGATATATTTTTGATTTTTACATCATTTTTATCAAATAAATACAAAAAAGACCAATCTGTTGATTGGCCTTATTCTTAAGATACATCTTATGAGAAATTATCGAAAAAGACATTTTCTTGTCGAATCTTGTGTCTGTTTAAGACTTTGATACATGCGTTGATCATTCCTGGTGAACCACATAAGTAGGCTTCGCTTTCGGTTAAGTCACCCACGTGACGATCGACAACATCGGTAATCAATCCTACTTCACCCTTCCAATCATCGGTTGGTTGAGGTTCAGATAATGCTGGGATATATTCAAAGTTAGGAAATTCTTTTGAGAGTTCCATAAACTCTTCTGTATAATATAAATCTCGTTTTGACTTTGCACCAAAGAAATACTTGACGCGTCTATTCATCCCTTTGTCTCTTAAGTAATAAAGGATTGAACGAATGGGTGCTTTTCCTGATCCACCTGCGATACAGATCATATCGCGCGATGATTCTTCTTGTAAATAGAAATCACCGTAGGGACCTGTCAGGATCACCTTGTCACCAACTTCTAAAGCTTTGTGAACGTAGGTCGTTGCTTTCCCGTTGGGTACTTGACGAATGATCAATTCAATCTGATTGTTATACTTGGGATGCGATGCGATTGAATACGCGCGAATCACATCGATTCCAGGTACTTTTAACTGAGCGTATTGTCCTGGTTTAAAGATCATTTCCTTGGGTTCAATCAGTTCAAAGCGAACCAATTTAATATCATACGTCAAATCTTCGATGTGTGAAACTTTTGTCTTATATTCCTTCGCGTTCAATAATTCTTTTGGAATCTCAATTTTCATGTTGTCTTTGACTTTGACTTGACATGATAATCGTATACCTTCAGCACGTTCCTTCTCGTTTAAAAACGGTAATTCGGTTGGTTTAATATCACCACCGCCATCAATGAGCTTAAACTTACAAAAGCCACACGTTGCTTTACCACCACACGCAGATGGGATAAAGATCTTATGCTGAGAAAGCGTATTTAATACAGTTTCATCTCCGGTTACCGGAATGATCTTATCATCATTGATTTGAAGGACTTTTTCGCCACCGCCACCTAATGCCTTTTCAACGACGATTAAGATGACAGCGATGATCACAAGCACTCCAATTAAGACGATGGGAACAAAAATGAGATTCATGTCGTCCTCCTTATATGCTTGCTAAGCCGGTGAAGCCAATGAATGCGAGCGCTAAAATACCTAAAATGATAAACACAATTGCTTTGCCTTGTAAGCCTTTTGGTAAATCAGAAATCTTTGCCATTTTTTCACGAATACCAGCAAGTAAGATGATTGCTAGTGCCCAACCAACGGATGAACCAAAACCGAAGGCTGCTGTTTCACCAAATGTGTATTCACGGTTGACGAAGAATAACGAGACAGCTAAGACCACGCAGTTCACGGTAATGAGTGGTAAGAAAATACCAAATGCATTGTACATGGATGGAACAAATTTTTCCATAAAGATTTCAAGTAATTGTACAACAGCTGCAATCGTAATGATGAAGACTAAGAGTGCAAGCTTCTCTGTACCCGTGGCAAGTAACAGTTGATAAATAGGCCAGTTAATAATCGCTGTCAATGTCACAACGATGATCACGGCAAGCCCCATACCTTTTGCATTCTTCACATTCGTTGAGATTGCAATCAGCGGACACATCCCCAAAATATAGACGAGGGCGATGTTATGATTTAAGATTGATGCTAAGATCAGTTCAAATAAATTACTCATCGTTTATCCCTCCTAATTCGTTTCATAGAACTTGGACCATTCACGAATGCCCCAAATCAACAAGCCTAACACGAAGAATCCACCTGGAGCGATCGACATGACAACCCAATTGGGCCATGTATCAGGCATAATTTGATAACCCAAAAGTGTTCCACTCGCTAAAAGTTCACGAACAATGGAAACAACCAAGAGTACTAATGTATAACCCATACCTGATGCAAATCCATCCACTAACGTGTAACGTACAGGATTCTTAACTGCGAATGCTTCAGCACGTCCCATGACGATACAGTTGGTAATGATCAATCCAACATAAGCACCTAAGGCACTCGCGATACTTGGGAAGTATGCTTCCAAGAACATTTGTACAATAATAACAAAAGCAGAAATGATCACCATATAGGTCACCATACGAACTTTGCCAGGAATAAAGTTGCGAATCAGTGATATAAATGCTGATGACGCCATGACAACAAAGGTCACGCCTAAACCCATCGCAATCGCATTTTCAACGCGGTTCGTGACAGCGAGTGACGAACATATACCGAGGACAGCAACAACAATAGGGTTATTGCGATGAAGCCCATCTTTTAAGATGTTAAACCATTTGGTATAACGCAAACGTATCCATTTCATCGTTTCACCCTCCTATTCTTCTCGGCTATCCCAAGCCGCTTGATATAACGCATACTGATCATTCATAATGATTTCAAATGCTTCTGAGGTTCGTGTGGCACCTGTAATCGCATCAACTTCATTCGGTTGATTGGGCGAGCTGTCTTTATTGACTTCTAAAGACGGAACCATTTTGATACCTACAAAATTAGCAAGGTACTTCGCTTCAGCGATAATACCACCTAAACCAGGTGTTTCTTCTTGTTTCAGCACCTTAATCGCAACGATCGTTTCAAAATCATCTTCTAATGTGATCACTCCAGAAATGGGACCCCATACACCACCACCAATGAAGGTGTAGGAAACATTGCCTGATGCTGTATGAAGATAAAATGTCAATTCATCAACAACAATCGTTTCAATTTCATCATCGAAAACAGTGTGAATATTACCAAAGTTATAACTGACTTCATTCGCATCAAGTACCGCAGCTTTAAGTTGAGCAATTTTATTTTGTTCGATGCGATCACGCGTTAGAGCATCCACACCCACGAGCAAGCCTGACGTTAATAGACCTAGAATCAAAACGAAAACCATCATTTTCATGTTTTGTTTCATGCTTGAACCTCCTCATGTTTAACGGTGAGGTTATCAATCAAAGGTGATACTGCACTCATCAAGATGATTGCAAATGTGACACCTTCTGCATACGTTCCAAAGAAGCGAATGATAAATGTTAAGAGTGCGAGTCCAAATCCATATAAAATTTTACCTTTGGTGTTTTGAGGTGCTAACACAGGGTCAGATGCAACAAAGAATGCACCAAATAAAAGACCACCAGTTAATAAAGAAAGGATGGGATCACGTCCAAAGCTATCTTTAAAGAATAGATATGATAATCCTGTGAGGACAAAGAAGAATCCAAGATAACTCACAGGGACTTTCCAGTCTCTAACATTTAAAACAAGAAGTAAAACACCTAAAAGTAAGACACCTGCTCGAAATGTTTCACCCACAACACCGGGAGCTTGTCCAAATAAAAGTTGCGCTGTTGTGAAGGGATAGGGATTAGTTCCTCTAAAAAGACTTAAAAGAGGTGTAGCACCTGTAAAGAGGTCACCACCAGCATTTAACCAATTGGTTGACATCTGAACAGGGAAGGAAATCAAGACAAATAAGACACCTACAAGTGCAGGGCTAAAAATGTACTTGCCACTTCCACCAAAAATATTTTTTCCAAAAAAGACCGCAAAGAATGTCGCAATACCGACAAGCCATGCGGGTACTCCTGGGGGTAAAATTAAAACCACCAAAAGAGGTGTGATCATCCATTCGGAATCGAATGGTCGTTTTCTAATCTTCGAAAATGCATAATCAATGATCAAACTGATTGCAAATGCAACTGCTGTTAATAGAAGCACTTGAAAACCGAAGATGAATGTTCCAATCGCAAGCAAAATGATTAATGAGCCTGCAAATAGCCACGTGTTACGTGTCTTCAGTGCGTCGTTTTTAACCTTAAGGTTCGTATCACCCATGTTGTCACCCTTTTCTATAAAATCACTTAGATGGAATTGTAGACCACCGTATTTTTAACCATATTATAGCATTCATCAGCCTGTTTCACAAACGCTTAGCACTTCAAACGAATGATTTGTTTACATTTGGCACTTTGTAAATTATTACAAAGAAAGACTACCTTATGATAAATAACTCTTCTATTTAGGAACAAAAGTGAATAAATTCACTCAGGGCGATTGAATCGCCTTTTCTTTTTCTTTGTTTGTTTCTATAATAGAATCATGGATCCTATTTTACTCAAGTATAAGTATAGAGACATCTTAGCTGTTGCT
>Ga0209066_10000440_pt1 | contig 61421 bp, 58 predicted proteins | sample All_14_2_FD_187198 | JGI IMG/M metagenome (GOLD analysis project Ga0209066, IMG submission 187198) | Freshwater microbial communities in response to fracking from Pennsylvania, USA - Allegheny Zone_MetaG_DW_15 (SPAdes) (version 2) ...
GGGAAAACTTCCCCTGATGGCGGTGTCGGCGTGGCGTTATTTTGCGCGTTCATTTGCAGCGGTCCAGACGTGTTTGAAAATCAGCCGCTACATTAGCCCAGAACACTTATGAAACCAAGATTTTTAAGCTGTTTTATAACTTCAAAAACGCTGTTTTTTACGCCTCTTTATTTACCTTTATGAAAATATAATATGACAAACTAAAATGGCTATGCTAATTCATCCCCGCAATGCCGCAAACAGCCTCACTTCTGGCCCGTCATTTTGATGACCAAGCCACCCTGCCAACCCTCACGCAGGACATACTTCCTGCGAACGGGTTTAGCGCGGCTACGTTACGCCTGACCGCCCTATCCTTATCCAAAATGCAGGCTCCTGATATGTGGGCTTACACGCCGCACAACTATTCGCGTGTCGAATGCTTCCAGAGTGAAGATATGCGCGAGCTGCATATTCTGCGCTCTGACCGAAACGCATGGGCAGTCGGTAATACGCGATACCGCGAAAGCGTGATTGCTGAATTGCTGATAAGCCGCTTGGCGGCGTTGGCACAATTGCCTGTAGCACCCATGTTTCTGCACGGCTCCGCGACGTGCAAAGACCAGTTCAATACCCTGAGCGTCATCCCTTTTACCCATGTTATCCGTGGGCGCAACCTGCAGCTGGACCACATGCCGCATTTCAAAAACCACTACAGCCGCATGCTACCCTTCATGCTGTGGATGGGCGATGACATGGACCGCCACGAAGGCAATTTATGCATGAACGCCGATAAACATTCGCAATTTGCCGAATATGATTTCGACAGCATTTCAATTACCACCCTGCTTGAAAACCGCGAAGCCGATCTGCCCGCCAATTTTGCGCGCATCCGCCGCCATAACTTCCATCTGGCACAGGAACCCGAGATCATGGCAGCCGACTTCCATTTGGGGCTGGCGGCCATTGCAAAGATAACAAGCGCGCGCGTGAGCACCGTGCTGGACATGATTGCCCGAGACGTGCCCTTCAGTGCCGATGACCGCGACATGGTGATGGATTATGTGGTGGCGCGGCGTGACGCGCTGGAGCGTTCTGTCTGCCAGGGGCATTTCGACCGGTTGTTCAGCGATGATACAGGCGATGACGATACGACATACACACTGCCGGGCGTATCAACACCCGCCAGTCTGGCTGCCTTCCGCTACCGTTTTGGCTAATTAGATTTCAAGGACCAGACGTGCTGGGTCTTCCAGCGCTTCTTTCACCTTCACAAGGAAGCTGACAGCTTCGCGGCCATCGATGATGCGGTGGTCGTAGCTCAGGGCTACGTACATCATCGGGCGGGCTTCGATGCTGCCATCAGGCATAACCATCGCGCGCTGCATCGTCTTGTGCATACCCAGAATACCCGATTGCGGCGTATTGAGGATTGGCGTGGACATGAGCGAGCCGAACACGCCGCCATTGGTGATGGTAAATGTACCACCCGTCATGTCGGCAGGTGCCAGCTGGCCATCGCGGGCCTTTTTGGCGTAGGCGCCGATATCTTTTTCAATGCCGGCGAGCGACTTGCTATCGGCATCACGCACGACAGGCACAACCAGACCCTGCGGTGTGGAAACAGCCACGCCGATGTCGTAGAAGTTTTTGTAAATCAGATCTTCGCCATCAATTTCGGCGTTCACGGCAGGGAATTCCTTGAGGCCCTGAATGGCGGCCTTCACGAACAGACCCATGAAGCCGAGCTTCACGCCGTGGCGTTTTTCAAACTTGTCTTTGTACAGTTCACGCATCGCCAGAATGGCGGTCATGTCGACTTCGTTGAAGGTCGTCAGCATGGCGGCGGTGTTCTGCGCCTCTTTCAGGCGCTTGGCGATAACCTGACGAAGGCGGGTCATTTTCACGCGCTCTTCGCGAGCTTTCAGGTCACGTGGGACATGAGGCGCTGCAGGTGCAGCAGCCGGAGCTGGTTTGGCCGCAGGGGCTGCAGGTTGTTCGATATGGGCGATAACATCGCCTTTGGTCACGCGGCCATCTTTGCCGGTGCCTTCGATGGACGTGGCGGCGACGTTATTATCGGCCATGATTTTACGTGCAGCGGGGCCGGATTGTGCATCCGTTTTCGTATCAGGGATGGCCGAGATGGAAGCAGCCACAGCTGAAAGTTTCGGCCCTTCCTGTTTCACAGGTTCGGCTTTCGGGGCTGCGGCAGCAGTCGCGCCTTCAGCAATTTCACCAAGCACGGAGCCCGGTTTTACGTTGGCGCCAGCCTGCACAGCTATGACCGACAAAACGCCGGCGGCAGGTGCGTTGACTTCCACCGTGACTTTGTCGGTTTCCAGTTCCACCAACGGCTCATCCGCCTTGACGGCGTCGCCTTCTTTTTTCAGCCATTTGGCGATGGTGGCTTCAGATACGGATTCACCCAGTGAGGGGACGACGATGTTTGTCATGGATTAGCCTTGAAAAACGCGTTGAATGTGGTGCCAAAGATGTGACACGCGGCAGCCCCAAGGTCAAGGGGCTGGGAGGAGTTTATACCCGCTGAAAAGTCAGATTTTTAGGGCTTTGAGGCGGTTTGCCACGGTTTCCGCTACAGGGCTGTCCAGATAGACGGTATCAGGATCTATACCGGCATTGGCAACATTATGGGCAGCACGGTGGAAGGTGCAGGCGCCCAAAGCTTCTTCAGCACGGCGCAGAGGCAGGCGGCAAGGTCCATGAGACCCGACCACGCGCGTACAGCGTTGCGGGCGCGGCTGGCCTTTGAACATGGAGTTGCCGCTATCTATTCCCGCATCAACCGCCTGTGCGGATTTGGCGAAGGTGAACAGATCGGCCAGTGTTTGCAGGGCGTCACGTTCAGACGGCAGCGCTGCGTCCTTTTGCGCAGCCAGTTTGGCGGCGCTGGCGTCAGCCACGGATTTCCACGATGTCGCGCGGGCACCGGCTAACGGGTAGGATGCTTGTGATTTAGGAGGCACAGCCATGGCTGCTACTTAGCGGGGCCAAGCGCGTTCTGTCAAATTTTGGTCTTCAGGTTCTCGCCCAGAAAACCGCCGGACTGCAAACCCCACAGGCGGGCATAAAGACCGCCGCGGGCCAGCAATTCCTCGTGCGAGCCATCTTCGACCACGCGGCCTGCATCCATGACAATCAGGCGGTCGAGATGCGCGATGGTCGATAAGCGGTGGGCGATGGCCAGTACGGTGCGGCCTTTCATCAGTTCGCGCAATGAATCCTGTATCAGGCGTTCGGATTCGGAATCGAGGGCAGATGTCGCTTCATCGAGCACAACAATCGGCGCGTCTTTGAGCACCGCGCGCGCAATGGCCACGCGCTGGCGCTGCCCGCCAGATAGTTTCACGCCGCGTTCGCCAACCACGGCATCATAGCCCTGCCCGCTTTTGGAATCGCGCAAGTCACGAATAAACTCATGCGCTTGGGCTACTTTGGCGGCGGCCACAATCGCTTCATCGTCCGCCTGCAAATCACCATAGGCGATGTTGTCACGCACGGACCTGTGCAGCATGTCAGCCATTTGCGGGATGAACGCAATATTCGAGCGCACGGAATCTTGCGTCACATCAGCAATATTCTGCCCATCGATCAATATACGGCCGCCCTGCACATCATGCAGGCGCAACAGCAACTGCATAAGGCTGGACTTACCTGCCCCTGACGGCCCGACCAGCCCCACGCGCTGATGTGCGGGAATATGCAGGTTGAAGTTTTCAAACATCGGGCGGGACGGGTAGCTGAACGTCACGTTATCGAAATCAATCGCGCCATTGCGGGCCCGCAGTATGGGCGCTGCGGGTTTATCGACCACATCATGGGCGCGGACAATGGTTTCCATGCCTTCTTCGACTTCACCGATACGCTGGAAGAAGCCTGTATAAATCTCGGTGAGCCAGAAGGCTGCCTGTATCATGTTGAGGGCGACGGGCAGGATGGTTGATATTTTGGCGGTGTTCATCGCCCCTGTCTGCCAGCCATGCACGGCAAACAGCACAAGCGAAAGCATGAACGATGAATTGAGCACATGCTGGATACGGAACATGCGCGTGATCATCACTTCTTCCGTGGCGACGGCCCCTGCCGTTGCGTGGAGGCTTTCGGTAAAATACCTGTCTTCATGGGTGCCGCGGGCAAAGATTTTGACGAGCAGCATGTTGGAGAGAATATCGACAAAGCGCCCGCGCATGACGCTGCGCTTTTGGGAGGCAACTTCAGACAAGTGGCGCACGCGCGGCACGAAATAGACCGTGTTCGCCATATAGAGCGAGAGGTAGATACCCGTCGCCAGCGCAAACGAACTACCTACCCACAGGAAGATGGCGAAGGATGAGAGGAAGGTCACGCTTGCATAAACAAACGGGCCTGTAATATCGCTGACGATCTGGCGCAGGGCATACGGCATTTCAACTACCTTGCCGGCGAGACGGCCTGCAAAGTCGTCCTGAAAATAGCGGTAGGAATGCTGGTGCAGGTAAAGCGCCAACTGGCGGCGGATGAGGCTTGCGAAATACGGCAGCGATACGGAATTGAGCCAACCCTGCGTATTGTAAAGTATGGGCGCGCAGACCAGCACAAAGATTACGTACAATGTGAACGGCGTTTGCAGCGCGGGCCAGATATCGCCGCCCTGCGGGGTCGTCACAAATACGTTGATCATCTGGCCGAAGAAGAAGGCCGCGCTGCTGGACAGCATACCGGCCACAACCCCAAGCGCCATCAGCACGGCAAAACGCCCCTTTATCTGGCGCAGGAAGAACCAGATAAAAGGCCAAACCTTGTTGGGTAGGATTTTCAGCCCTTCGGGGGGCAGGCGTTCAATGATTTCGGCGTGATCGAGTGACATGCCTTTTAGGTAGCCACCCCTTAGGGTAATTGCAAGACATCATCCATGGAATAAAAGCCGGAAGGCTTGCCCGCCAGCCACAAGGCCGCCGTGACCGCGCCGCGGGCGAACACACGGCGGTCAGTCACCGAGTGGTGCAGGCGGATGGTTTCATCAAGCCCCGCGAACAGCACATCGTGTTCACCCACAATGTTGCCGGCCCTCACAGACGAATAAGCGACAGGCCCACCCACGGCATCACCCAAGGCTTTGGCAGTGCCGGACGGTGCATCTTTCTTATGGATGTGGTGTTCCTCGTGGATCGCGACATCGTAGCCGTGGGGCTTGAGCATCTGCGCCATCAGGGCTGTTGCGCGTTTAGCAACCGCTAGCGACAGGCTTGTATTAGCGGCGTATAGCACGGGGATGGTTGCGGCAGCGGCCTTCAGCGGCGTTACATCCAACCCCGTCGTGCAGCAGACATAGGGTTTTTTAAGCGCCACTGCTTCGGCCACCAATGCGGGCGTGGCGTCGGCACGGGTAAAGTCGATCACAACATCGGCATCGGCCATGGTCTCGACATAGGTGCAATTGGCGCGCGCGCCGATATCATCGACCACATGGCTGCCCATGCGGCCTTTATGGCCGAGTACGAAAATACGTGTCATGCGCGGGCGGCTTTGGGCAGGCTTGCCAGCATGCCAAGTTTGTCCATCGCGTCTTCCACCTGTTTTTCGGTAGCTTTGGTGACTGGCACCAAAGGCAGGCGCAATTCGTTGCGGCACAAACCGAGCAACGATGCCGCGTATTTCACGGGCGCAGGCGATGTTTCAACAAACATGGCATCGTGCAACGGCAACAGGCTGTCGCTGATGGCCTGCGCGGTTGCCATGTCGCCCACCCTATACGCATCGTACATCTGGGTGCAAAGGCGCGGCGCGATGTTGGATGTGACCGAAATAGCGCCATGCCCGCCTTGGGCCAGAAACGGCAATGTGTTGGCGTCTTCGCCCGTCAATTGTATGAAATCGGGCCCGCATGTCATGCGTGTGCGTGCGGGGCGGATAATATCGCCCGTCGCGTCCTTCACACCGACGATGCGCGGCAACTGTGCCAGACGCGCCTGCGTTTCGATACTGATGTTCACAACGCTGCGGCCGGGGATGTTGTAGAGAATGATTGGAATATTGGTCGCGTCATGGATGGCTTTGAAGTGCTGGTACAGCCCTTCCTGCGTCGGCTTATTATAATAGGGCGTGACATGAAGCGCGGCATCGGCACCGGCTTTTTGCGCGGCCAATGTGAGTTCGATTGCGTGGCGGGTGGAATTGGAGCCACAACCGGCAACCACAGGCACGCGGCCTGCGGCGGCTTCGATGCAAAGGGCGAATAGGCGAACCTGTTCGGCATCGGTCAGTAACGAGACCTCACCCGTCGTGCCGCAGGGAATAACCCCTTTGATACCTTCGGTGATCTGCCAGTCAACGAGGCGTTGATACGCCGCTTCGTCCACGTGGTCATTGGCGAAAGGCGTGATGAGCGCCGACATGTAACCGGAAAAGCTGTGTTTTGTCATAGGCCCAGTCAATCACCGTTGCAGGCAAAGGCGCCAATTTTTGTTTTGAATACCGCATGCAAAAAATGCATGCGGTACCCGAAATGGTTTATTTACCGACTGTTATTGCCTGATCGACCAATGCTGCCTGTTCGACGGCATGGCGTTTGGCGGAACCGGTTGCAGGGGCGGCAGCTTCTGGGCGACCGACAAAGCGTGGCCTTGCGGCCTTGTGTTTGATGGCCGACAGCACAGCTTCGATACGACGGTCAACGAAGTACCATGCCCCCTGATTGAGCGGCTCTTCCTGTACCCAGACGACTTCGGCGCTCGGGTAGCGTTTCATTTCCTCGGCCAGTGCATCGGACGGGAACGGGTAAAGCTGTTCGAGACGCAGAATCGCAACATCTTTGATGCCCTTGGCTTCGCGCGCTTCGTACAGGTCGTAATAAACCTTGCCCGAGCACAGAACCACACGGCGGATGTCTTTTGGCTTGTTGATCGTGCCTGCGGCTTCCGCATCATCCCACAAAATGCGGTGGAACATGCTTTCGCCCACGAAGTCGTCAAAGCGGCTGATGGCACGTTTGTGGCGCAGCAGCGATTTCGGCGACATGACAATAAGGGGTTTGCGGAAATTGCGCTTCATCTGGCGGCGCAGGGCATGGAAGTAGTTGGACGGCGTGGTGATATTAACGACTGACCAGTTATCTTCAGCCGAGAGTTGCAGGAAGCGCTCAAGGCGAGCTGACGAGTGTTCAGGCCCCTGACCTTCCATCCCGTGCGGCAGCAACATCACGAGGCCAGACATACGCAGCCACTTGGTTTCAGCCGAAGCGATGAACTGGTCAATGATGACCTGCGCGCCGTTCACGAAGTCACCGAACTGACCTTCCCAGAGCACAAGCGCATTGGGGTCAGCCAGTGAATAACCATAGTCAAAGCCAAGCACAGCGGCTTCCGACAACGGGCTGTCGAACACTTCAAAGAAGCCCTGTTTGGCGGCAACGTTACGCAGCGGGTGGTATTTTTTCTCGTTCGACTGATCGTACAGAATGGCGTGGCGGTGCGAGAATGTACCGCGGCCAACATCCTGACCTGACAAACGAACGGTGTGGTTTTCAGCCAGCAGTGAACCAAAGGCCAGTGCTTCGCCGATTGCCCAGTCAAAACCTTCGCCGGTTTCAAACATCTTTTTCTTGGCTTCCAGCTGGCGCGCGATTTTTGGGTTTACGTCGAAATCGGACGGCACGGTGGAGAGTGCCGTTTTCAATGTTTCCATCATCTCTTTCGAGATGGCGGTTTTTGCGCGGCGGGCAGAACCCGAGGCATCAACCGATTGTTCGAGCCCTGTCCAGTCGCCTTCCAGCATGTCGGCGCGGTTTGGCTTATAGGTTTTGGATGCCGCGAAATCGCTTTCAAGGCGGGCGGTGAATTCTTCCGCCATTGATTGCGCCTGCGCGTCCGTCAGCGCACCTTCGGCTGCCAGTTTTTTGGCATAGAGCGTGCGTGTGGTTTCACGCGCGGCAATGGCCTTGTACATCAGCGGCTGCGTGAATGCAGGTTCATCGCTTTCGTTATGGCCGTGGCGGCGGTAGCAGGTGATGTCGAGTACGACATCCTTTTTGAATTCCTGCCTGAATTCGATTGCCATGCGCGACATGCGAACAACGGCTTCAGGGTCGTCACCATTCACGTGGAAAATTGGCGCCGAAAGCATTTTGGCAACATCGGTGCAATATGGGCCGGAGCGGGAATAGGACGGCATGGTCGTAAACCCGATCTGGTTGTTGATCACGACGTGGATGGTGCCGCCGACCTTATAGCCATGCAGTTCAGACATCATGAGCGTTTCGGCAACAAGACCCTGCCCTGCGAAAGCGGCATCGCCGTGGATCAGGAACGGCACGACCTGCAAACGGTCGGCATCGCCGTGTTTTTCCTGCTTTGCGCGCACGCGGCCTGCGGCCACGGGGTTGACGGCTTCGAGGTGGGATGGGTTTGGCGTCAGCGTAACGTGGACGGTACCGCCCGAGAACTGACGGTCGGCCGAGGCACCCAAATGATATTTCACGTCGCCCGAGCCCATGACGTCATCCGGCGTGGATGGCGTACCCTGAAATTCGGAGAACAGCGCCACGAAGGGTTTGCCCAGTACGTTGGTGAGCATATTGAGGCGGCCGCGATGGGCCATACCGAATACGACTTCCTTGACGCCGAGCTGCGAGCCGCGATCAAGAATTTCCTCAACCGAGGCGATCATCGATTCACCGCCTTCAAGGCCGAAGCGCTTCGTGCCGGTGAATTTGACCTGCAGGAATTTCTCAAGCCCTTCAGCTTTGGTAAGATCTGCCAGAATTTTCTTTTTGCCTGCGGCATCAAAGCCGGTCTGGAATTCGGGCTTCTCGAGACGGTCCTGAATCCAGAAGCGCTGGTCGGTGTCGGTCACGAACATGTATTCAACGCCGATGGTGCTGCAGTATGTATCCTGCAGGCGGGCCATGATCTCGCGCAACGTGGCCTGCTGGAAGCCCAGATTGCCATCAAGGAAGATCGGGCGGTCGTAATCGGCATCGGTGAAGCCCCAGTAATTCGGCTCCAGTTCCTCGTGCGATGCGGCTTCGCGCAGGCCCAGCGGGTCAAGATTGGCTTTAAAGTGGCCGCGCATACGATACGCACGAATGAGCATCATGGCGCGCAGCGTGTCGCGCGCGGCCTGCTGGCCGCCAACGGATGCGATGTCGTTTTGCGGGGCTGGTACGGCAGATGTGCGCGCAGGCTGCGCTTGCGTATAGGTAACGTTGCCCAGTGTTTGCGTAGCGGTGGCAGTACTTGCGCTGAAGCCGCGTGTGTCAGCGCGGTTTTCATCCGGCGTCCAGCTTGGGCCGTGCAGTTCGCGCAGTAGGGTCAGTTCGCTGTCAGACAAATCACGGAAAAACTCGGCCCAGCCCGGTTGCACGCTTGAGGGTGCGCGCAGGTATTGTGCATATAAATGCGCGATATATTCAGCGTTCACACCGGTAAGAAGGGATTTGGTTGCAGCTTGCGACATGTCAGGTTCCTGAAGCGGTTTGTTTGGTTACGCATGAATAGCATACAGCTTTGCTAAGAAAAGAGGTTTTAGAAGACTTCTTGACGTTATTCGCAAAGACGGGCAAACCACCGCTGTGCAATTGACCGACCCCACCCCCCAGACACCGCTGGATGATTTAAGCCTCACGCAGCTGTTTGATGCGGTGTTAAACCGCCATGCGGGCCAGACCACGCGGGTAGGCACCTTGGTTGAAGCCCTGCACGAACGCGGGTTCGGAGTGCTTTTGATACTCTTCTCGTTGCCCTTGTGCATCCCCATCCCCAAGCCACCACCAGTTGACACCATATTGGGCATCCCCCTGTTTTATCTGTGCCTACAGATGATTTTAGGCCGTGACCGCCCGAGCCTGCCTAAAAAGGTTATGGATTATGAGATTTCGGTTGATCTGCTGATCAAGGCCTTTGTGCGGGGCCGCCCATGGCTCGAACGATTCGAGCGTTTGTTTCGTCCGCGCCTGACCAGCGTTCTCAGCGACCATACGTTATCGCGCATATGCGGTGTACTGGGTATGGGGCTTACGGGCGCTGTGCTTGTGCCCTTCCCGTTCAGCAACACGGTACCGAGCCTTTGTATGGTTATTATGGCGACCGGCATCATCAACCGCGATGGTATTGCCGCCCTTATTGCCGGTATTTTTGGTACGCTCTGGGTCATCGGCCTGTCTTTCGCCGCTTATTTTCTCGGTGAACAAGTGGTGACGGGACTATTCTGACCCAATATTGGGTGCTAGGTTTCGCGTATGCTTTACACAGCCATCATGTCACGTTTTACGTTGCGCGCAGTCGCCGTCATGCAGATGGCCGTATCGGTGCTCAGCCTTGCGGCCGCCTACACGGCGCAATACGGCTTTAATTTGCAGCCCTGCATTTTGTGCCTGTACCAGCGCGTGCCGTTCGCGGTTGTCATCGCACTTAGCATTATCGGCTTATTTGTACCCGCACGCGCAGCGCGCGCGCTTGTTGCCCTTTCTGGTACGGTATTTCTGGCGGGCGCCGCCATCGCCTTCTTCCATGTCGGCGTCGAGCAGCACTGGTGGGAAGGCACATCAAGCTGTGGCGCCACCCTTCACCAAGGAAGCATAGAGGATTTGCGCGCACAGATCATGGGTGCACCGATTGTGAAATGCGACACACCGGCCTGGACGCTATTTGGTGTATCAATGGCAGGGTATAACCTTGTGATGTCGCTGGGGCTGGCATTGGCCAGTTTTTATGCCGCGCTGAACGCAGGTCCAAAAAAACCCTCCTGAAACGGGGGGCGCTTCAGGAGGGACAGGGAACCACTTCCGTTCTTTAAGCCGCGTTTTTGCGGCGTGACGAAAGGGGAATGACGTTATGCCCCAGCGTAATGGTCACCGATTTGGCGCCAGCATCATTGGCCGTGCCACCAAGGCTTTTCATGTATTCGTTGTAGGCTGCGTGAAAGTCGCGATTGACCATCACATAAAGGCGCAGGGCATCGCGCAGATGGTCGCGCATGAAAATGCCTTCATAGCCCAAGTATAATTTTTCGATAGCGTCGGTTTCAGCCATGTGTGTACGCTTGTGCTGGCGGTAGTCGCGCAGGGCCTGACGGGCCTTGTCGCGCTGGCGAACCAGAATGTCGGACATCTGTTTGACTTCAAGATACTGCCATGCGCCGTGATTGTTACGGTCTGACATGATCTTGGTCATCAGGTCTTGAATAGCGCCCATGGTAATACACCCTTTTTTTATACGGCCTTTTAAAAAAGGCCTTTGGTAAATCATAACTGCCGTTTGTCCGTTTACTTGCCCCTGAACGAGCCTATTTTAGGCCTTCTGGTCAGGGACAAAACACACGCTTTGGTAAATTCAAAGTTAGTCTTGCTAATTTCCATATGTTTACGTGACAGGGGCGGCTTGTGTCAAGCATTTAATCTGGCTAAGTTAAAAAAAAGTAATTTCAAGCTTGCTTTTTTCCACTATCAGTATTATGTATAACCCCGAACAAAACCACTTGCAGGGTTTAGCAAAAGGTATAGAGACGCAACGTATGACGATCACAACGGCACAAATTCGCGGCGCACGCGGCCTTTTAGACTGGTCCCAGGCGGAACTTTCCCGCCGCACGGGCATATCAACCACATCCATCGGCAACATTGAAAGCGGGCACACGCAAGCGCGTGAAAGCACGCTGCAAACGATCCGTAAGTCGTTTGAAGATGGCGGTATCGAATTCATGGGTTCTGACGGCGTTCGCCGCCGCAACCTGATCGTTGAGATTTTGAGCGGCGCTGAAGGCGTCAAAAAATTCTCGTATGATTTATACCGCGCAGCCGACAGCGATGCGCGCCCTATATTACAAGCGTATGTTGATGACTTACAATTTGCAAAGCTGCTGGGTGAGGAAGCGTACCCCCACGTCCAGCGCATGGAAAAAGCGAAAAATTTGAATTTCCGCATCCTGCAAAAGGAAGGCGATGATTACTTCCCAGCCAAAAACTACGCAAAATACCGCTGGATTCCTGAGAAGAGCTTTATCGCAGTGCCCTTCATGGTCTATGGCGAAAAACTGGCGATCATTGTGTTTGAAACCGAACCGAAAATTATTGTCATAAGCTACCCGCTTGTGGCAGAAGTCTATCGCCTGCAATTCAACGCCCTGTGGGAGGCTGCAATCATCCCGCCACAAAACCTGGTGGATGATTTTAAAATTCCGCAAAAGTACCTAGAGGAAAAGTAATTAATGACCGAAGTATCAGCACAGGATTCTTTCGCGCAAAGCGCCGGACCGATGACGGTGCCGGTACAAATGCGTATTACGAATCTTGCTGACTTCCTGCACCTGGGGAATGGCGATAGCACACGCGGCAAACAGCTGAATGCGCTGAACCATCTTATCCATTCACAGGCCGACATGCATGAAAGCCTGTATCACGGCAACCCGAATACGCTTGGCCGTGCGATCAAAGACCGCGCCAGCACATTCCGCGGCTTCATTGTCCATTCTGAAGAAGGCCGCCCTGCTGCCTACTGCGTCTATTACCCGATGGTTGATGCCGAGGGTAAACGCGCTGCTTATTGCGAAGATATTTTTATTGTTGAAGCGTTCCGTGGCTACGGCATTTTTTCATCCGTCCTGAAAGAACTCGCGCGCCTGACCGTCAGTGAAAATCTTGAGTATGTTCAATGGTCAACCGATGCGCGCAACAATGATTTTCTGGCTGCATCAAAAAGCAAAGGCATTGTACGCGCACCCATTCACAAATGGGACTGCATGGGCCTGATGGACCATGGCCGTTGCAACAGCGTTGCCCAGAAAGCGCATATTGATACGAGCGAATATATTGCCCGCCCGCTGAACAAGGACGATATTTACCGTGTAGCATCGCTGGGCCACAGCAAGGATCTGATTACCAATACGGGCGACCTCGATTTCCGTGGTTTCATCGTATTCCACAAAGACGACCGCAACGCGCCTGTGGCCATCGTACCGGGCTGGAAGCGCCTTTCGACATTCCGCCTTGTCGAAGATATTGTGCTTGAACAACCGCGCATCCGTCAGGGCCATGAAGCGCTGCCTATCGTACTTGCTGTAGCCGACGCTGCACGCAAAGCCGGCAAAGCCAATTTGCTGTGGCATATCATTGACGGGCAAAACACCGAACTGGAAGACGTGCTGAGCCAAGAATTCGGCGCGCACCCTGAAACCATGTCGGGCACGCCTGAATCCATGATGATTACGCATATCCTGCGTAACGGTAATTTGCGGGCGCTGGCCGAAGCCAAACCGAATCTACTGATCCAGAAACCGGTGAACGCCCCTATTGGCGCACGTGTTGGCCGCGCTCCGGCATCTACACCTGATTCAGTGCAAACACGCACCATCAAACCTGCCAACGGGCAACAACCACATGGCAAAGGCTTCATGAGCCCGCCGCTTGCGGAAACCGTGAAGCCGGCACGGCCTTAAACCACCAGCCCGCCATTTAAAAAAGCCGCGCCAGAAGACAGCGCGGTTTTTTTGTACCTGATGTGCCCCGTGCTCCCCATGTAATGACAACGGATAACAATCTTGCTAAGTTGCAAAAAAGGAATCTGATACTTGCTATTTCCATTAATAAATATTATGTATAACCCCATGTAAAAATCCCCCATAAGCGTTTTTACGGGCGGCTTTTTTGGAAGGTATAGGGACGCATCTATGACGATCACTATGGCACAAATACGCTGTGCACGCGGGCTTCTTGACTGGTCGCAGGCGGAATTATCCCGCCGGACCGATATTTCCACTACCTCCATCGGTAATATTGAAAGCGGCAACACGCAGGCACGCGAAAGCACGCTGCAGGTCATTCGCAATGTGTTTGAACGTGCGGGCATCGATTTCATCGGTATGGACGGCGTGCGCCTGCAAACCGAATTCATGCGAAGCTATTCAGGCACGCAAGGTTTCAAGGACTTCCTTGATAATCTTTACGAGACCGTCAAAAACACCGGCGGCGATGTTCTGCTGTTCAACGCCTTCCCCGAAAACTGGATCAAGTGGCTGGGCGAAGAATGGTTTTCCATGCATTCCAAACGCATGGCCGACCTTGGCGGCAAGATCCGCATGAAAATCACATCCCGCCCGGGCGAGACGAAATTCATTTCCAAGGACTTTGCCGAGTATCGCTGGTTCCCCGAAGATCTGTTCAGCAAACGCTGCCTGTATGTATATGCCGAAAATCTTGCTTTCGTGAATTTTGACGACAACAACGTATCGGTCGTCGTGCTTGAACAAAGCGATTTTGCCAAAGCCTTCGGCGTTTTGTTCAATATCGCGTGGGATAAGGTGGCCGTTGTGCCTGATGGCGATGCTGCCCTGCAGAAAACTGCCGGTAAAAAATGACATCAGGCAAACCCAAAATCGCCCTGTTTCTTGGCAGCGATATTGTCGCGCATCGTATTGCGTGCGATGTCGTGCCCGAAATGCTGGCGCAGGGTTACGAGCCTGTGTTGTATTACCCAAAGCACAAACCATCAAACGACATCAATGCGCGGCAAACGGCCCTGCAAAGCTATGCCTATATCGAGCGCCAGATTTTAACCGATGTTGTTTACCCCTTCCTTGATACGCACCCGGCCAACCATGACGCCTTTTGCGTAACGCCGCAGCAACTGGCCCGCAAACACGGGCTGCATATTGAAGCGGTTGAAAACGTGAATGCGCCTGAGTTTATCGACAAGCTGGTCGCAACCGATAATCTGGCCGGTGGCTTTTCAATACGCTGCTTTCAGATGTTCGGACCAACCATTACCCGCCTCATGAAATCGGACGGGCGCTTTTTCCTGAACCTGCACCCGGGCCTGTTACCTCAATTTCGCGGACTTTATTCAACCGCACAGGAACTGGCCGACGCCCGCCGGAACCCGTTACAAATATCGGAATTCGGCTGTACATTGCACCATATCGACCCATTTGTTTTGAATAGAACAGACGCGGCCAAGCGTTTTGACGGCATTGATACCGGCAATATCGTCAACATGAAGGCGCGGCGTATTACCAATGACCGGACGGTCTATGCCACCAATATCGAACTCTCGGCCATGGCATCAGATTCCATCAAGGAAGCGTTGCGCGATATTTTCCGTGGCAACAGCCTGCGCGGCTACCCGCAGAATAATGCCGACGGCGGATACTTTTCCCACCCCTCGCCCGCACAGCTTGAGGAATGGTCGAAGCTGGGCATCACCATGTTCAAACGTGCGGAAGTCACCGATACGCTGGTTGATAGTTTTACGCAGCCCGGCAGCTGGCTTTCGGGCGAACTGCGTAAACGGCTTGATATAGCGTTTGACCAGAAATTCCGCCAGTTCCCCGTGGCTAATGCCCATGCACCTGACAGCGTGATGGGACGCACACGTTCCTTCGCAAGTGCCGCACGCGCAAGGCTGCTGCCCTATATCAAAGGCGCGTCTTAAAACGCTTGTTTTAGGCCTGTTTTGACCTATCATTACAGGTATGATCAAAGCACCTGATTTTTCCAAATACACCAATTTCGATTATATCGCCGCCATCAATGATGCCATTGCGCTTGCGCGTGGCCGTGTGGCCAATATCAAAGCCGCAGGCATAACCGATTTCAGCCTGGTCACTGAACTTGAAACCTGTGATGAGGAACTGGGCGAAGTTCTGGAAGTATTTTACTCCCTGCTCGGTACCGATACGACCGACGCGCTACAGGCCCTCGCGCAGGAAATCGGGCCGCTGAGTTCGGCCTTTTCATCAGAAATCTCACAAGATGAAGATTTATTCCGCATGGTTGATGCGCTATGGCAAAAGCGTGAAACGCTTAAGCTGAATACCGCGCAATACGCCACGCTTGAAAAACACTGGAAAGGCTTTGTGCGTAACGGCGCCTTACTGGACATTGCAGGCAAATTGCGTTTGAAAGACATCGATTCCGATATGTCGAAGCTCGGGCCCCAATATTCGGATAACGCCCGCAAATCGGCCAAAGCCTTCAGTATGCTTGTGCTTGAAAAAGGCGAATTGTCGGGCCTGCCTGAAAGCGCCATCACGGCCGCCGCCGAGGAAGCCGAAGCCAAGGGCCATAAAGGTGCCTGGCTATTCACACTTGATTACCCGTCTTATGGCCCGTTCATGATGTATGCCGATACGAGGGCCTTGCGCGAGAAAATGTGGCGCGCCTTTTCAGCCCGCGCTTTTGGCGATGAATTCGATAATTCCGAGACAACGTTAAAAATCGTGAATTTACGCCATGCGCGCGCCAATCTGCTGGGCTACAAAACCCATGCCGATTTTGTGCTTGAACGCCGTATGGCCGAAACGCCGACACGCGTTATGGCGTTTTTGGAACGTCTGAAATTTGTGGGCTTCGATAAAGCCAAGGCAGAACTGGCCGAGCTTAAGGCCTTCATCAAATCAACCGGTGGGCCGGATGATTTAAAACCTTGGGATATCGCCTACTTCAGCGAAAAACTGAAGCAGGATAAATACGCCTTCGATTCAGAATCCCTGCGGCCTTATTTCTCGGTCGATGCCGTTTTAAAAGGCTGTTTTACGCATTGTGAAAAGCTGTTCGGCCTGACCTTCCGCCCAGCCACTGGTTATTCTGTTTACCACCCTGATGTGCAAACGTTTGAAGTGGTTGATACCGATACAGGTGCTGCTTTGGGCGTACTTTATGCCGACTTCTTCCCGCGCGATGGCAAACGGTCGGGCGCGTGGCAAGGCACTTTCCGCGAGCGCCGTATCATGCGCGACGGCACAACCGGCCTGCCCTTATCGGTCATCGTGTGCAACTTCACGAAACCGACCAAAGACAAACCGTCCCTTCTCAGTTTCGATGAAGTCGAAACGCTGTTCCATGAAATGGGCCATGCGCTGCATACATTATTGACGGAGATTGATTACCCATCCGTATCAGGCACATCGGTGCACTGGGACTTCGTGGAACTGCCAAGTCAGGTCATGGAAAACTGGCTGACCGAAAAAGAAACACTGGATTTGTTCGCCAAGCATTACCAGACGGGCGAAACCATTCCGCAATCGCTTATTGATGCGCTTCGCGCTTCACAAAACTTCATGGCAGGCTGGACGCTGCTGCGCCAGGTACAACTGGGCGTGCTGGATATGGCATGGCATATGACAGACCCCGCCGAAATCAAAAGCGTGATCGCATTTGAACGTCAGGTACTGGATCCGATGTCGCTTATTCCCTACGTGGCAGGTTGCGTTACCAACAGCTTTGGCCATTTATTCGCGGGCGGCTATTCCGCCGGTTATTACAGCTATCAATGGGCTGAAGTGCTGGATGCCGATGTGTTCTCGCTATTCCGTGAACGCGGGTTCTATGATGCCGGCACCGGCCGGGCGTTCCGCGAGCATGTGTTGTCCAAAGGTGGCTCCGAGCCGCCGCTGGAACTGTTCAAACGTTTCCGCGGCCGCGAGCCGGACCCCGATGCGTCCTTGCGCCGCAAGGGCCTGCTGGACGCGGCTTAACCAGCATGATTTTGCACTTTCCACAGTGGCAAGGTATCGGCTTCCCCAGTAATGTGGATGCTGGTGCCAAGCGCCTTTTTGATGCGATTGACAACAAAGCCGGGTCGGCCAGTGTCCCTGTTGCCGGCAAACACGACCTTACGATTGAAAACGGCGTCTATGGCTACGGCGATGTGCATGACCAGACCAAAAGCGCGCTCGATATTCTGCACGCACACAAACCAAGACGCGTGCTGACCATTGGCGGCGATTGCGGCGTGGAGGTAGCCCCTGCCGCTTACCTTAATCACCTGTATGGCGGCGATGTGCAGATTTTCTGGTTCGACGCCCATGCCGATATCAATTCGCCTGACACCTCATTTTCCGCCCATTTCCACGGGATGCCACTGGCCTATCTGCTGGGCGAAGCCAAGGGCGACGCGATAACCGATATGATTGAACGTAAAATCACACCCGGCCAAATTGCCTTTGCGGGCCTGCGTAGCATTGACCCACCCGAGGATGATTATATTAAAGACAATAATATTGGCGTTTATGATTTTGCATCGCTGCACACAGCGCCTAAAAAATATAAGCACGCGATTGTGCATGTGGACACGGATGTGCTGGATGCCAGATTTTACCGCGAATGCGCGACGCCAACAACACGCGGCGTTGACCCAGATACACTCATTGCCACACTTGAAAAGATTTTTGCGACTTACGATGTTGTGGGCGGCACCATCACCGAATACGCCCCCGGCAACGCAGAAAACAAGAAGCCTGATGTAGCCTTCCCCATGATCCGCGATATTTTCATGCGCGGCCTTAAGGCCGACGACACATTCTGGGTTTAAGACGGCACTTCGAGATTAAATCGCGGTAATATATCAGCCTGCCGTTTTGCCACCTGCTTCACATCGAAACCGTCGATCATCTCGTTAAATACTTTGAACCAGTTGATCTTGGCCTGTAGGTGAATGAATACAGAGCCCAAGCCCAAAGCGGCGCGGTCCATGAACACAAATTCCCGCGGTATTGTCACGCCGCCTAAGGCGCGCAGGCGTTTATGCACTTCGGCGGCTGTTTCGCGGCCATAGACGCCGGCTTTGGATTCTCCAATTACGCGGGTTTTATCTTCCATCAGGGGGCCGTATAAAAACCGCGCCCATGTATTGAGCACATCAATCAAATCATTCGAGAGGTTTTTAAAGCCCCATGTTTCGTAAGCGCGCACGGCGCGGGCTTTATCGTCATTCATCAGCGCGTGGTACAAATCAATCACGCCGCCCACGAAGGCTGGGCGGAAAATACGCACGCAGCCGAAATCAAGCAGGTTGATACTATCATCCGCCCTGATGGTGTAGTTGCCCAGATGCGGGTCACCATGAATGGCACCGTAATTATAAAGCGGTACATACCATGCACGGAACAGGTTCATGGCAATGCGGTTGCGCTGTGCCTGTGGCGCATCGACATAATCGAGGATTTTATTACCATCCAGCCAGGTCGATGTCAGCAGGCGTTGGGTTGAAAGGCTATCAACCACTTCGGGCACATGCACCGATGCGCCTTCATCGGCCAGCATCGCGCGGTATAACTTGCAGCGCTGGGCTTCGAGCCCGTAATCGAGTTCCTCGCGCAACCTGTCGGCCAGTTCGGCATGGATGTGCTTGGTGGTGACAGCACTATCGGCCCGTTCATATAACGAGAAGACGAGCTTGAGTTGGTTTAAATCAGCCTCTATAGCCGACGCCATATCGGGGTATTGCAGTTTGCAGGCCACAGCGCGGCCATCATGCAGGGTGGCCTTATGCACCTGCCCCAATGATGCTGCGGCAGCGGCGTCCTGCCCGAAGGCTCTGAATTTTGATTCCCAGCCAGCGCCCAACTCAGATTTCATGCGGCGGCGTACGAAAGCCCAGCCCATAGGCGGGGCGTTCGACTGCAATTCCTGCAAGGCGCGGGCGTATTCGGGTGGCAGGGCTTCGGGAATGGTCGCCAGTATCTGGGCTACCTTCATAATCGGCCCTTTGAGGTTGCCCAGGGCTGCCAGCAAGGCGCGGGCATGGTCTTCACGGTCTATGGTAAAGCCGAAAAACTTTTCACCAGCAATTTTAGCGGCCAAACCGGCCATAGTGGTCGAAACCTTGGTATAACGGCCAAGGCGGCTGGAAAGACGGCTATCGTCGCTGTTTTTGTCCATGCATCATTACATGGCGTTGTTTATCCTTTTTTTCCAGCGTTTCTTTTCTTATGGTGGTTAGCATGTCTTATACAGCCCTTCAGGACCGGATTGTTCTATATGCCCTTGATGCCGCCCCGCATGACGGCTGGAGCATCGACAGCCTGTATGCCGCCGCCCATGAATGCGGGCGCAGCGGGCATCTGGTGGGCGAGATGTTCCCCAACGGTCTTAAAGACGCGACCGCCCATATAGCCGCCCTGTTTGACCGCCAGACACGCGAATCATTACAAAAAACAAAACCCGATACAATGCGCGTGCGTGACCGCGTGGCCACAGCCGTGCGTACACGCCTTGAACTGATGGCCCCGTACCGTGACGGCCTGCGCGTAGCGCTGGCCTATCAGGCGCGCCCCTTGCACATGCCACAGGCCGCCCGCACCCTGTGGGCCAGTGCCGATACGATATGGGTATGGGCGGGCGACACCGCAACCGATTATAACCGCTATACCAAACGCGCGTTGCTTGCGGGTGTTATGGCGGCCACCACGCTATTCTGGTTGCAAGATACATCACCCAAATTTTCAAAAACCCACGCCTTCCTTGAAAGGCGCATTAACCAAGTTCTGAAACTTGGCCGTACCATTGGCAGCATCATCCCCAAAAAGCACGAGGCCGTATGAAACATACATTGTTGTTAAGCGCGGCTATTGCGGTCGCTATTGTAACCGCTGCGCCGATGGCTTATGCGGCCGATGATCTGCTGGGCATGTATCAAGGCTATTCGGCCGATAGCCAAGTGGGGATCGACCAGCCGCATCGCAGCCTGTCAGAACTGGCCGACTGGATATCGGACACAACTGCCAACGCGCTATTATACGTGCCCGGTAAAACAGCGCAAAAACTGTCTGCCATCCGGCCTTTGTTCAGTGAACAGGGTTACAAGGCCTATACCGACTTTCTGGCAGCACAGGGTTACGGCCAGTCCGTGCAGGCGCAAACCCTGAGCATGTCAACCATCGTCAATAATGCGCCTTTACTTATTGGCCAGGGCGCAAGCGCAGGCCGTTACGCGTGGGCCTTTGAGGTGCCGATTGTTATGACCGTCAGCACCGACCCCCGCGTTGCCCCCAACAGCCGCAAGGTTGTTTTACGCATCCAGTTCGGCCGGTCGCCGCAAGGTGCGCCGCCACACGGCCTTTTGATTGAAAACTGGCAGGTTTTTGATGAAAAAGCCCCGCAAGGTGATGCCGCACAGGACGGTGGACAACCTGCCGGAACACCTTGAACCGCCTTTGATGCGGCTTTAGGTTGACCCATCCGAAAAGAACATAGCAGGAGTGGCCATGACACAATCCAACGTGACGCCTTTTGATGCGTCGAAATCAACACCCCCTGCCGATGTTGGCGGTGTGGGCGGTGCACGCCTCAAGGCCGTGATCGAACGCATCGAGCGCCTTGAAGAAGAAAAAGCCGCCATCGCATCCGATATCAAGGACGTGTTTGCCGAAGCCAAAGGTACGGGCTTTGACGTCAAAACCATTCGCAAACTGATCAGGATGCGTAAAATGGACCATAACAAGCTGGCTGAAGAAGAAGCCTTGCTCGAGACGTATCGTGCGGCTATCGGCCTTTAATTCCGACCCCATAAAACATAGTAAAAAACGGCGCTTTTGCGCCGTTTTTTAACAATTACATAAAGTTTTATCGACCCTTAAGACCGGATTCATGCTTTTCGGTTAGTGTGCAGATATAGGGAGATAACAAAAACAATGACGACCGCTACCGCCACCCACACCGAGCACACAAAAGGCCACGCGCAAGCATCAAGCCTGATGGAATGCTTTGGCACAGTGCAGGCAGTTTTAACAGCCATGCCCGACAATGTGGTACGGATGCCCAGCAATGCGGCGGATGCCTTCCTGCTGGTTGACCCTGCTTTATCGATGATCCACCGCCAGTTGGCCGATGCACGGGGCCACAATACCAAGCTGACAGCATTCACCACCAATAACGCACCGATGCTGGAAGCATTGGATACACAGATAGCAGCGTTGGAAGAAGCCTATACCGCCCGCCTGACCGCCTTGCGCGGCAAACGCGAAGAAGGCCGCAGCCACCTGAAAGCCAAGAAAGATTATAAAGCGTTTGAAGCAGCCCCTAAGGCCGTACCGCTGGTGATGCACCGTGAACGCGATGACGACACAACCCGCGCCGAACGTCAAAAGCGTTACCTGTGGTTATGGGCGTTCCTGTTCCTGATCGAGGCCAACAACAAGGCCGAATTCAAGGCACCCCGTTTGAACGTGGCCTGACAGGAATTCAAAAAATTTTAGATCAGAATGATGTAACGGGCGCCTGATAGGCTGCGTTTACAATGCGTGCGGCATCGTTGCGATTTTTTTCGACAGCTTCATCCCAGTTATCGGGCGTCATGCCGGCGGCTTCCATCATCGCGATTTCCATCGATGCTGCGTCCATGTCATCAACAGCAATCAGGCGGATAGCCCCTGCATCGCGCACCTGCATGGCCGCATCGCGGATCATGGTTGCAGCCTGCGCCCAGTCGGACGCGGTATCGATCACAACGCCTTTAGGCGCGGCTTCAGCCGCGCTGACCAGCATTAATACAGCGGCATTCGCCTTCACGCTGGCTGCCAGAATATTGCGAACATCATTCCAGCCTGCAAGCGATTCAATATGCAGCGATACAACTGTCATGCCTTTTTTGCGGGCGGCCATGGTTGCTGCCACATCATCGGCGGTGCAGGCATAAATATTGGTGGGCAGTGATTTACCCAATTGCACGGACAAAACTTCGGCGGCTTCGGTGCCGGCGGCCACCGCCCACGGGTAGGCCTGCAGGCCCACGCACATGACGACATCATTCGCCGAGAGCATATCGCCCATGATAGCAGCCATCGCGTTTTGAACAGCAGGCACGGCGCGCCATGCAACCACACCGGTATCAAGCATCGACAATGCGTCTTCGCATTTTGCAATCGTCATCCATGACGAGGCGATTTGATGGGCGGCATTGGATGCGATTTGCGGCGCTTGTTCGATAATCTCTTTTTTAGAAATGCGAGCTTGCGCGGATGCCGTGGCCATGAAGAATCTTCCTTGTTAAAATCTCAACCTGACAACGCTATCACGCGGCTTTAAATTTCCGCAAATTTTGCGACTCAAGATGACATAATACCGGATACCGCGCGCTGCCACTTCGCATAGGCAGATTCCGATAGCGGGTCGTCGAGCGGCGTAAAACGGGCATCCACGCGCCATAACGCTGCAATATCATCAACCGATTGATAGATGCCCGCCATCAACCCCGCCAGCGCCGCCGCGCCCCATGCGGTGGTCTCGACACTTACGGGGCGTTCAACGACGCAGCCCAGTTGCGATGCAATCATACGGCAAACAAAATCATTGCGGGCAAGCCCGCCATCAACGCGCAAGGCGGCAGGTGCCACGCCGGTGTCGGCGCGCATCGCGTCCATCAAATCGCGCGTCTGGAAGGCCTGTGCCTCGAGTGCAGCCCTTACAATATGGGCGCTTTGCGTGCCGCGCGTCAGGCCGAAAATACCGCCGCGTGCATTGGGGTCCCAGTAGGGTGCACCCAAACCTGTAAGCGCAGGCACAAAAATAACACCGCCCGCATCAGGCACGGTTTGCGCGATGGCCTCGCTTTCGCCGGCTGACGCAATTAACTTCAGATTATCACGCAAGAACTGGATGGCGGCACCCGCCACGAATATTGCGCCTTCAGCGGCATAGGTTGTTTTACCTGCGAGCTGCCATGCGACAGTGGTAAGCAAACGATGCTTCGACATGACAGGCTTATCGCCAATATTCATCAGCGCAAAGCACCCCGTGCCATAAGTGCTTTTGACCATGCCGGGCTTGAAACAGCTTTGCCCGAACAGGGCTGCCTGCTGGTCACCGAGTACGGCCAGTATGGGGATGGATGCGCCGAATAACGCGGCATCGGTTTTACCAAAATCGCCGCCGCTATCGCGCATATCGGGCAACAAGGATGCCGGTACATCCAGCGCCTTCAGCAACGTATCATCCCATTGCCGGGTTGTGATGTTGAACAGCATGGTGCGCGAGGCATTGCTGGCATCGGTTGCGTGAATCTGACCCGCCGTCAGGCGCCACAGCAAATAGGTGTCGATAGTGCCGAAGGCCAGATCGCCTGCATCGGCCGCCGCTCTTGCGCCTTTGACGTTATCGAGCACCCAGCGGATTTTGGTGCCGGAAAAATACGGGTCACATAGCAACCCTGTTGCTGCCTGCACGCGTGCTTCAAACCCCTGGCCTTTCAGGTCAGCGCATAAAGTGGCGGTGCGTCTGTCTTGCCACACGATGGCGTTATAGACGGGTTTGCCGGTTTTACGGTTCCAGATAATTGTGGTTTCACGCTGGTTGGTAATGCCGATCGCTGCAATGTTTTTAATATCGGTCTTTGCAATCACTTCGCGGCACACGGCCAGCGTATCGTTCCAAATCGCTTCGGGGTCCTGTTCGACCCAGCCGTCATGGGGTGTCGTCAGCGCCAGTTCACGCTGGGCAATCGCCGCGACCGTACCATCGGTATTAAACAGCAGCGCGCGTGTGCTGGTGGTGCCTTGATCGATTGCCAGTATCAATTGACCCGTCATGTGTTGCCCATATAGCGCTTGAGCGCGGCCACGGTTTCAGGCGATACATGCAGGCCTAATTTTGAGCGCCGCCATAAAATATCATCCGCATTGCGCGCCCATTCGACCACGCGCAGATATTCAACTTCGGCTTCATACAGCCCGCCACCAAAGTCACGCCCCAGATGCGCTATATGCGTGGCATCGCCCAATATACGCAGCATCCAGGTGCCGTAGGCACGTGCGTAGCGCAAAAGCGTATCGGAATCGAGCCAGTGGAAACGTGCGGCCATGTCACCCAGAAATTCAGGGAAATCGCTTTCCACCAGATCGCCACCCGGCAGGGTTGCGCGCATCGTCCAAGGCCCTGCCTTGCGGCCCAGCACATTTTCAATTTCAAGCATGGCAGCTTCAGCCAGCACGCGCGCAGTTGTGATTTTACCGCCATAGACGGATAATATGGGTGCGCCCGCATGGCTGGCACGGTGCAGATGGTAATCGCGCGTGACGGCAGCGGCCTTGCCGTGACCGTCATCGAATAAGGGGCGCACGCCGCTATAGGTCCAGACCGCATCGCGCGGCAAAATCTGTTTTTCAAAGTAGCGATTAACGGCATCGCATAAATATTCAGCTTCATCCGGTGTACAGACGGGCGGCATTTCCGGCCCTCCTGCGTGGTCGACATCGGTTGTGCCGATCAGTGTAAATTTGCCTTCATAGGGTATGGCAAAAACAATGCGGCCATCGGGCTGCTGCAAAAGATACGACTGGTCGCCTTCATAAATAGCGGGCACCACGATATGCGAGCCACGCACGAGGCGCAGTTTGGGCGTATTTGGTTGCGTCAGCCCATTCTTTTCAAGCAGCTGGCGCACCCACGGGCCGGTTGCGTTGATAACCATGCGGGCGGCGATACGTCTGTCGGTTTCGGTTTCAATTTCCCATCCGCCACCTGCGGGTGTTATATCGCGTACGCCTGTGCAGGGCCAGATTTCAGCACCGTTGCGACCAGCATCGAGCGCCTGCAAAATAACCAGACGCGCGTCATCCACCCAGCAGTCGCTATAAGCAAAGCACGCGCGCAGGTTACCGAACAGGGGCTTGCAAAAATCATGTTCCGAATTGCGGATGCGTTCGGATGCGGGCAGCACATCGCGCCGCGCCAGACGATCATAGAGCGACAGGCCCAGCTGTATTTTCCAGGCCGCGCGCGATTTTTCGGGCAGCGGCAATACAAAGCGCATGGGCGACACGATATGCGGGGCGGATTTTAAAAATATCTCGCGTTCGGCCAGCGCTTTTTTAACAAGGCGCAGTTCACCGTATTCCAGATAGCGCAGGCCGCCATGAATCAGCTTGGTTGAGGATGACGACGTGGCCGATGCCAGATCGCCCTGTTCCAGCAGGATCACGGAGTGGCCACGGCCTGCGGCATCACGCGCAATCGCCGTACCGTTCACGCCACCACCGATGATGGCGAGATCATATGTGGGCAGAGTTTTGACAGAGAACCTATTTGTATTCACAATTTCATCCATACTTATGGCGGGAAGCCCCGACCTTGACCAAACATAGCCTGATTCTGCTTCTTTTAGCGGTATTGTCCATGCCTATCACGCAGGCCGTGGCGCAGGACGATTCGGGCAAAGGCATCCAGCGCTGCGTGACCATGCGGCTTGATGCGCCAATGCCGCCGCGCATCGGCTATGGCCTTAAGCGCATGAAGCAGCGCGACATTGATATTGGCGATGCGCCCGTGGTCGTCCAGCCCGTGATGGCGGGCCTCAGGGGGCCGAGTTTAACATTGCTGGGCCGCGATGTGCGGCTGGCGGTCACGACCGGCCAGTCATCGCCACAGGAACTATGGCAAAACAGCCTGTGGAACCATGAGCAGATTGCCTGCGCGCAGCCATCGGTCAACACAGTGCAACAGGCGATTGCGCGCGGTTGGTACTGGCGCGGCACCTTTGATAACAGCGTGGGCGTGACCACGTATGAACCCAAAATCATTTACCGCAGCCGCGCCGTATTATCGGCGCTGCTGGTGCGCCCTTACGGATTTACCTTTGGCGGCGGCATCGCCGCGCCCATTGCCACCAACACCACCGCGCTACTGGGCCTGCCCGACCAGCGCCAACCCATACGGCGCGATATGGCACGTTTTTCAAATGGTGGCGGCATTGAACGGTTATTCGCATCGTGGCGGCATACACCGCTGGTCGATACGCATCTGGCCATCACGGCGGGCTGGCTTGAAGAAATGTATGGCGGGGTTGGCGCCGAGATTTTACACCGCCCGTTCGGCAGCCCCTTCTGGGCAGGCCTCGATGGTTGGGAAGTATGGCGGCGCGATGCCGATGCCACCTTGAACATGCGCTGGACCGATACGCGCGCGTTCACCGGCCATGTGCGCGTGGGGTATGATGTGCCTGATACAAGCTGGCGTCTGTCGCTTGCCGGCGGGCGATACCTTGCGGGTGATACCGGCGCCACGCTGGCGGCCCTACGGGTGTTTGAAAACGGCATCAGGGCCACGGCATCTCTTACATGGACGGACAGGCGCGAGGATGAAGGCTTTTTCCATGACAGCCATTTTGACCCCATGCTGCGCGTGGTGTGGCCCCTGGGCACCAGCGGCCACAAGGAAACGCAGACGAGTTTGCGCCAAGTTGGCCGCGATGGCGGGCAGATGCTGGACCGCCCGATGCCACTTGAAGACATGACAGAGGCGTTCTCAACGCGCGAGATTATCCGCCAGTGGCCCACTATGTTATTAGCCCAAAAAAAACCGCCCGAAGGCGGCTACTAAGTCTTTAAGAGTGGGTTACAAAAGTAGTCTCGTATCTGAATTCTGCAATATCGTGGAGTCATTGTCGGTCACCATTGACACCATCTATCTAATTTACATAAAACTTTAAGCAAAGGCAATGGGTTTTTTTAGATTCCTTTGAAACAAGCCGCTAATTCTTTGATATCACTTGGTAAATCAACCTTAAATTCCATCGACTTGCCCGTGCGCGGGTGAATGAAACGGATAGCCACGGCATGAAGGGCCTGCCGGTTGAAGTTGCGGATGGTATCGGCCTTTTCACCCGCGATCTCGGCCCGTTTCAGATACCCTTCCACGGCCGATTTGGGGATACCGTAAAGCGGGTCGCCCATCACCGGGTGTTTTATATGCGCCATATGCACGCGAATTTGGTGCGTGCGGCCTGTTTCAAGCCGGCATTCGACCAAGGCTGCCGTAGCACCATAGTTTTTAAGCACCGTGTAGTTGGTGACGGCTACGCGCCCCTCAATACGTACCTGCATGTAAAAGCGGTTATTGGGGTTACGGGCCAGCGGCGCATCCACGCGCCCTTTCACAGGGCTTGGCACACCCCAGACAATGGCCTGATAGGTGCGTGACATGGTGCGGTCAGCCAGTTGAGCCGAAAGCCCCGTATGTGCCACATCGTTTTTGGCGACCAGCATCAGGCCCGACGTGTCTTTATCAAGCCGATGCACAATACCGGGGCGTTTGACGCCGCCCACGCCCGACAGACTATCGGCACAGTGATGCAGCAACGCATTGACCAACGTGCCATCGGTATGGCCTGCGGCGGGGTGAACGACGAGGCCCACGGGCTTGTTCAGCACCAGTAAATCTTCATCCTCATAGACAATATCGAGCGGGATATCCTGCGCGGTGGGTTCAGCCGCCACGGGTGCGGGCACGGCCAGCACCACGACCTGCCCTGCACGGACTTTCACAGAAGCCGTATCGGCCACTTTGCCATCCAGCGTCACATCACCCGCATCAATCAACGCTTTCAGGCGGCTACGCGACACATCGGGCAGCAGGCCTGCCAACGCACGATCAAGTCGTGTATTGTCAAATTCATCTGGTATGGTGAGACTATCTGTCATGGGGCAGCACCATAACCGAGGTTCATACAGAAAACCATGCGGCTTTTGATTATCAGCGATGCCTGGGAACCACAGATTAACGGCGTGGTTCGGGTCTATCAGAACATTGCGCGCGAATTGCGTGCCATGGGGCACACGGTTGGCGTCATCGGGCCTGACCAGTTCTTATCGGTGCCCATGCCAGGGTATAATGAAATTAAGCTATCGCTGTTCCCTGCCCGCAAGCTGACAACACTGATCAAAAAATTCGCGCCCGATAGAATCCATATCGCCGTTGAAGGGCCGCTAGGCTATGCCGCGCGGGCCTATTGCCTCAAACACAACAAACCGTTCACAACCTTCTTTCACAGCCAGTTCCCTGATTATGTGGCAACGCGCGTCAAATGGATGGGCGCGTACCTTACCAAGGCCATCCGCAACCTGATGATCGAGAGCGCACGTAGCTTTCATGCACCTGCGCGCGCAACCTATGTGGCCACCCAAAGCCTGAGCGACCAGCTACGCGGCTGGGGCATGGAACAGCCTTTCGTACGCATTGCCTTCGGGGTTGATTTCGCACTGTTTCATACCGGCCCGCGCAATTTATTTCCCAATCTGGCCCGCCCCATCCATTTATATGTCGGGCGCGTGGCGGTTGAAAAAAACATCGAAGCGTTTCTGGCGCTGCCACTTGAGGGCAGCAAAGTGATTGTGGGGCAAGGCCCGCAACTGGAAGAACTTAAACGAGCCTACCCCGAAGTTATTTTTACCGGCCCCAAGCAAGGCCAAATGCTCGGCGACCATTATCGCAGTGCCGATGTGTTCGTTTTTCCATCCAAGACAGATACATTCGGCCTCGTGCTCATCGAAGCCATGGCCTGCGGTTTGCCGGTTGCAGCCTATAATGTGACCGGCCCCAAAGATATTGTGACCGATGCGTCCCTCGGCGGTGTGGCCGATGGTTTATATGATGCAATCATGCTGGCCTACACATCCAAAGGCAGCCCAGATGCACGCTTTGAACATGCCAAAAAACTTTACAGCTGGCCTGCTATTGCCAAAACTTTCCTCGAGACCGAAACGATGGCGCAGCAATGAACATAACGCCCGCACCAGCGATACCAATCCGTATCCGCGCGCTGTTTTTGTCGGATCTGCATTTCGGATACAAGGGTGTCGATGCTGCGGCGATACTGGATTGCCTCAAAACCTATTCACCGCAACGCATCTACCTTGTGGGTGATATTATTGATGGCTGGAAGCTATCGAAACGCTGGCACTGGTGTGCGGATTATACGCGCGTGCTTGATGCGCTGGTGGACCACCGCCGCCGCGGCGTCAAAATCATTTACCTGCCCGGCAACCACGATGAACAGGTACGAAGAATAAACCCGATCGAACGCGCAAAATTTGCGTATAAAATCGGCGTACAAATCACCAACACGTATATTCATCGTACCAAAGATGGCCGCCGCATTATTGTGCTGCATGGCGACCAGTTTGATAACGCCCTGATACGCGGCGCCATCTCACGCATCGGCGACTGGTTTTTTGACCTGCTGAATGACTGGTTCGATTATGTGGTGCCGCCACCACTTGTCATCATCGAAGGCAAGAAAAAACGTTTCTCGCTGGCGAAATCACTCGTCAAAAAATCAGGCAAAATGGCATTGCGGATTTTGAACAACCTTGAATGGGTAGCAGCACGCATGATCCGCCGCAAAGGGGCTGACGGGCTTATTTGCGGGCATACGCATGTACCCAAAATAAAGACGCTGCGCCGCAAATATTTCTTCGGCAATTGCGGTATGTGGCTGGGCTACACCAATACAGCCATTATTGAAACACTGGACGGCGCACTTGAACTGGTTCACTGGCCCGATATGCGCCAGCCTGAAAAATCCATCCCCGCATCGGAAGCCGTGCATATGGCACGCAATTTCGAGACAGCGTGGATGATACGCCGCATACGCCAACTATGGCCCAGCAGACGTGGGAACACCTCAGGCGCCGAGCGCGTGGACCCGCAAACCCTTGAGAGCGAGAAAAGGCTCATCGACCAGAAAAGTGGGCATGGCGTTGATAAAATCAGTCATGCGACCCTTGGCGATGAATTCGTCGCGTAAGCGCGATTTTAGCACGGCATCAAGCCCTAGCTTGGGCAATATACCACCACAGAAATAAACCCCCCCGCGCGTATTCGATACAAGCGCGAGGTTGCCTGCCACACGGCCTAAAAACCCCAGCATCAAATCAACCGCTTCCACACATGTGGCGCAGCTATTGGCCAATGCACGCGTGCTGATGGTTTCGGCTTCAATATCGGCTTCGGGCGTTTTGTTATCAATGGCGCAGATGGTGTCGTATAAATTGACTAGCCCCTTGCCCGAACAAACACGTTCGGCCGATACGTGGCTATATTTGTTATCGAGCAACCATTTGACGATGGCCCATTCACGATCCGTCTTAATCGGTACCGTTACGTGCGGCCCTTCGGACGGTACAGGCACATAATACCCGCCGCGGGCATCCCATATCAGCGATGCAACGCCCAAGCCCGTGCCGGGGCCGATAACGCCGATATTGCCATGCTCGATGGCTTTCCCGTCACCAATGGCCTGCACGCTGGCAGGCGCTACCTTTAAAATACCCAGCGCCATGGCATGAAAATCGTTGATGAGGTCGAATTGTTCAAGCCCCAAAGCCGCACGGCTTTCGTTGATGGAAAAGCGCCACGGGTGGTTGGTCAGTTCAAAAAAATCATCGCCGGTGACGGGCCCTGCCAATGCAAAGGTTGCGCGTTTTGGCAGGCCCGAAGCCGTAACACGCGCCAAGTAGGCACGCGCGGCATCAACCGGACCTTGATAATCGGCCACCTTCAACACATATTCGTCATGGATGCCTAACGCATCGACGCGCGCGAAACGCGCATTGGTGCCGCCGATATCGGCTACAAGGGTATAGGGTGCGGTTAAGGTCATAAATGCTTCTACCACAAAGACGATTGTGGACAACGGCGCATTTTAGTTGCTTGCCAGACCCCACCACGCTTGAATGAACACTGTTTACAACCACAAGGCATAACTGATGGCCAAAATCCTTCTGGCAGAAGACGATACGTCAATGCGCGGTTTTTTAACTGCGGCACTTGCCAAAGCCGGCCACGAGGTTGAGGCCCGCAATGACGGCCTTGACGCCCTGGCGGCTATCAAAGACACAGATGACGGCACCTATGACCTGCTTCTGGCCGACATTGTCATGCCCGGCATGGACGGTATTGAGCTAGCGCAAAAAGCTACCGACCTGCACCCGACCATCAAGGTCATGTTCATTACAGGCTTTGCGGCTGTGGCCATGGGTGCCCGCAACCCCCAGCATACGCAGGCGCGCGTTTTGTCCAAACCCTTTCATCTGCGCGACCTTGTCGATCAGGTGAACCAGTTGCTGGCTGCCTAAAAGCAGGCATTTCCTAAAGACACTTGCAAAACCCGTCCGATACAGCTATTTAACCCCCACTTGCGAATGGACCGGGCACTTAGCTCAGCGGGAGAGCATCACCTTGACATGGTGGGGGTCGCAGGTTCAATCCCTGCAGTGCCCACCATCTGCGTTCCTATAACGTAGATGGACACGCCATTCGCACAAGCCTTTATCAGGCCGCAACTTCCCGGGGTGCGATTATCCGCTTTTTGGCATAGACTGCCCTTCGATGAGTCTTTTCTACAAAAACGTCATCCTGACTTTACGTGGGGCTGTCCTTGGGCAGATCATCCCCATCATCCTCATGCCGCTTGTCCTGCGCCTGTATTCACCGGCTGAGTACGGCACCTTCGGCTCACTCATGAGCCTTGCGGCCATTCTTTCGACCTTCTTCATGTTGCAGCTTGAGCTTGCAGTCGTACTGCCCAAGGACGAACCGAAAGCCGAAACACTGGCCAAAACCGCGCTTCAGATCAGTGTTGGCATGATGTTTTTATGTCTGCTGCTACTGGCCGCGTTTTTTATAGTCACGCGCCTTGCGGGCGGGTTTGAACATATCAGCGCATGGATCATGATGGCGCCTATTATCGGCTTCAGCTTATCGATCATGAATTTGTGCAATTACATATCTGTCAGGCATATGTATTTTAAAGATATTGGCGTCAGCGCCGCCAGCCTGCACAGCCTGAACGGGCCTATGGCCATCATATTAGGGCTTTTGAATGCCAATGTATCGGGGCTTGTATTATCGCGCATGGCGGGCCAGTTTTTGGCGATTGCGATGTACAGGCGTGCGGCCCGCTGGCTTCGGAACATCTTTATGTCAGGCCCGGCCAGCATCACGCAGATGAAAAATGTGCTGCTGGAATACCGTAAATTCCCACTTTACAGCACGCCGTATCTTTTCCTCACGACCATTGCGCGTGAAGCCACCAGCATTATTCTTATTTTCTTCAATCACGCGCAGGCTGCCGGTTTTTACACGGTCGTGCGGATGATTTTACTGATTCCGTCCAGTCTTTTATCGACATCCATGGGGCAGGTTTTTTACCGCGAGGCATCGCGTTCCCTGCACCATCCGCGCTTCCCCGCCTTCCTGCAAACATTGATGCTGGGCGTGGTTCTTATCATGGCGCCGACCTGCGCCTATGTCGCCGAATGGGGTCCGCAGTTCTTCCGGCTGATCTTCGGGCCGCAATGGGCTGATGCCGGCATTTATGCGCTGATTTTGATGCCCATGGCTTTTATTTTTACGATCAATGTGTGGATAGGGCGCATCTTCGAAATCAGCAATAAACAAGATAAAATCTTCCGCCTGCAAGTGTGCTTTGACAGCCTGTCACTGGCGGTTTTAATAGGAACCTTATATGCGGGGCTGACGCCGGTTGTGGCCATATCGGCCTTCGTGTTCTGCCAGACGGTGTATTTTCTGGCTTATCTGGCCATGGCCTTCCATATCATCCAGCGCCCCATGTTCCGCTTTTTCGGGCTGGTGGGTATTGGCATGGCGCTGGCAGGTGCTGTCATGGCCATGCACGCCGTCGTTGAAATGCTGATTGACGGCTTCTGGCTTCGTTTTGTGCTGGAAACCGCCATTGTAGGGGGAGTCGCCGTTGGTTTTCTGCTCTATACCATCAGGAAAGTTCATAAAATCGCCCTTCTTCTTGAAGCCGATGCCACGACCTGATAGCGTGCCCTCTTGCGCTTATACTGGGAGGTAAACGAGATGCAAACATCCGCTATGCGTACAGAAAATACCGTGTTTCTTGATGCTGAAATTGCGGCGTTAATTCCCGTCTTACGTGAAAATGACCGTATTGCCGATGCCGAATGGCGCCAGACCTTAAGCGACCGCAAACTCAAGGAACTGCAATTCCATGACGCCAACCGTGACCGTGAGCTGGCCAAAACACAGGAAGCATCCGAGGCATACGAAAAATTTTACGGTAATAAAAAATATTATGACGGTATCCGCCGTACCCGTGAATCCATTGCCCAGTGGATCATCAAGAACACGCCCAACAAAATCTTCCTCGATTACGCCTGTGGCGACGGTATGAACGCCATTGCAGCCGCCAAGGCAGGTGCCAAATTATCCATCGGCATTGATATCAGCCCCGTATCGATTGAAAATGCCCGCCGCGATGCCGAAGCCGCCGGCGTTGCCGACCGCTGCTTCTTTTTGCAGGCCGATTGTGAAAACACGAAACTGCCGAATGAATGCGTTGATCTGGTCATATGCTCGGGCATGTTGCATCACCTCGACCTTTCCTATGCCTTCCCGGAATTGCGCCGTATCATGAAAACGGGCGGCAAATTGCTGGCCGTTGAGGCGCTTGATTATAACCCCGCCATCAAGCTGTACCGCATGATGACGCCCGCCATGCGTACAGAATGGGAGAAAGCGCATATCCTCTCGCTCAAAGACTTGCGCTTTGCATCCCGCTTTTTTGATGTGAGGAACACCAAATACTGGCACCTGCTGGGTATCCTGACCCCACATGTGCCCGCCAGCATGGCCCGCGTGCTTGAACGCATCGATATGATGCTCGAGAAAATCCCGCTGGTGCAATTGATGACATAGATATTCACGTTTGAACTGATCAAACGCAAGGAAGCCTAAATAATGAAACGTTTTTTTGATGTTATAGCGGCTGCTGTCGGCCTGCTGGTTTTCAGCCCTGTCATCCTGACCTTCATGTATCTGGTCTGGCGGCAGGACCGCCATTCACCCTTCTATATGGGCGAGCGCGTGGGCATTGGTGAAAAACCGTTTAAAATGGTTAAGTTACGGTCAATGGTTAAGAATGCCGATAAAAGCGGGGTTGATTCAACCGGTGCCAAAGACATGCGGATTACACGCGTTGGCCAGATGATCCGCAAATACAAGCTGGATGAAATCACCCAGCTATGGAATGTGCTGGTAGGCGACATGTCACTGGTCGGGCCGCGCCCGAACGTGAAGCGCGAAACGGATATTTACACCCCGCTTGAGAAAAAACTGCTCAGCGTGCGCCCCGGTATTACCGACATTGCGTCCATCGTGTTCTCGGACGAAGGCGATATTCTGAAGGACCAAGCGGACCCTGATCTGGCCTACAACCAATTGATCCGCCCGTATAAAAGCCGTTTGGGCATTTTGTACGTCGAAAACGCATCGCTGGCACTTGATATCAAGCTGGTGATCCTGACGGCCATGGCCATCATCAACCGCGACAGCGCGCTTACCGGTGTCCAGACCATCATGCGCGAGCTGAATGCCGATGCCGATCTGACCCGTGTGGCCGCCCGCCGCGACGCCTTGCAGCCTGCCCCGCCACCCGGTGCCGCTGCCATCGTTACCACGCGCGACCAGCAGGCCGCCTGAAGTTGCTGCGCTGCATACCAAATATGGGCTTAAAACAACGAGTATGGAATTGACTCCCCCCCCCTGAAACCTCTAGGTTTCAGGGGATTTTTCATACCTTCACGAAGGAAAACGGATATGTCCGCCCCATTGCAAAAAGTCCATGAAAGCTTGGACGCCTACAAGCGTCAGATTCCCTTCTTCAATTATCAGGCGCTGTTTAAGGCGCAGGAAGAAGATTATGTCCGTATTTTCAAGGATGTCTGCGGTCGCGGCGCTTACATTTTGCAAAAAGATCTGGCGCAGTTCGAAGACAACCTCAAGAAATTCCTCAACGTCAAACATGCCTTCGGCACATCGGACGGCACGAACGCCATCATGATCGGCCTTATGGCTTTGGGCGTGGGTGCGGGCGATGAAGTCATCTGCTCGTCGCACACCTATATCGCCACTGCCTCGGCCGCCCAGATGCTCGGCGCCGTGGCCGTGCCCTGCGACATCGGCCCTGATAATTTACTCGATCCCAAAGACGCCGAAAAGCGCATTACGCCGAAAACCAAAGTCATCATCCCGACCCAGTTGAATGGCCGTACCTGCGATATGGACGCCATTCAGGCCATGGCCGACAAGCACGGCATCATGGTGGTTGAAGACGCCGCGCAGGCGCTTGGTTCTAAATTCAAGGGCCGCCATGCCGGTACGTTCGGCAAGTTCGGTACATTCAGCTTCTACCCTGCCAAAGTGCTGGGCTGCTTTGGCGATGGCGGTGCGATCGTTACCAATGATGACGCGATTGCCGCCAAGCTTTATGCACTGCGCGACCATGGCCGCGATGAAGCGGGCAATGTTGTCATGTGGGGTACCAATGCCCGCCTTGATAATTTGCAGGCTGCCTTCCTTGATTTCAAACTGAAGGCATATCCCGCAGACATGGAACGCCGCCGCACCATTGCGCGCATGTATAACGAAGCCTTCAAGGGCATGCCGCAACTGACCCTGCCCCCGGGGCCAGACGACGATGCCAGCCATTACGATGTTTACCAAAACTACGAACTGGCCGCCGACCGCCGCGATGACCTGCGTGTGTTCCTCAAGGACAAGGGCATCGGTTCGATCATGCAATGGGCCGGTACGCCCGTGCATAAATTTGCCACGCTGGGCTTCAATGTCAGCATTCCCGGCGTTGAAAAATTCTTTGAACGTTGCCTGATGCTGCCCATGAACGTGACACTGACCGATGAAGACGTTGCCTACATCATCGCGTCCGTTCAGGAATTTTACGCTGCATGAGCCAACCTGTTAACAGACCCCGCAAGGCCGATGCCGGCGATGACGCGTTTTATACATTGCCCGTCAAAGGCTGGTCGGATCTAGGCGATCTGGCCGACCCAGCCTGCTATACGGCCCCGCTTGATTTGCGTAACCACCCGACAGACATGCTGGTTGAAAAGCTGCATGACATGGTGCTCATCCGCATTGCGGAAGAAGTGATTGCCGATATGACAGCGGCAGGTGAAATCAAATGCCCGACACACCTGGCCATCGGGCAGGAAGCGGCCAGCGTTGGTATTGCCGCCTATCTGCGCCCGACCGACCGCGCGTTTGGTTGCCACCGTTCACACTCGCATTATCTTGCCATGGGCGCATCGCTTGATGGGTTGATGGCCGAAGTGCTGGGCCGCGGCACCGGCTGTTCACATGGGTTTGGTGGGTCGATGCATCTTTACGGCAAGGATGCGGGTTTCTACGGTTCGGTGCCCATTGTGGCCGGTACCATACCATTGGCTGTTGGCGCTGCCATTGCGGCCAAAATGGATGGCCCGCGCGCCGATACCGGCGACCTTGATGTGGGTGTTGCCTTTTTTGGTGATGGCGCCTGCGAGGAAGGCGTTTTCCATGAAAGCCTGAACATGGCGGCATCCTTCAAGCTGCCGATGGTTTTCGTGGTCGAGAATAATTTGTTCTCGAGCCATCTTGATATCCACTTGCGCCAGCCATCCGACCGCATTGCGCGTTTTGCCGATGCTGCAAAAATCAAATGCGCGACAATTGATGGCAACGATGTTGTGGCCCTGATGGAAAAAGCGTCAGACCTTATAGGCTATGCGCGGCGTGGTGAAGGCCCGGTGCTGATCGAGGCTGTGACATATCGTTGGCGCGGGCATGTGGGCCCTGAGGAAAATATCGATGTGGGCGTACGCCGCACGGCCAGCGAAGTTGCAGCATGGAAGCAGCGCGACCCTGTTGGCCGTTTGCTTAAATCCCTTGAGGCACGTGGCTATACGGCGGCACAATATGATGCTTTGTGCGCGCAGATCCGTGCGCGTGTACACGCGGCGCGCGATGATGCACGTCAAGCCCCCTTCCCTGAAAACAAGATGCTGCTTGCGTCTGTGTATGCCGCACCCAAAAAGCGCGAGAGCAAACCGGTTGCCGTAACCCCCACCACGCGTATGAATTACGGGCAAGCCATCCGCGCAGGGCACGAACATTTGCTGGCCAACCACCCTGATGTATTCGTACTGGGCCAAGGGGTCTGGAGCCCGTGGTATGTCGGCAACACGATGACTGACCTTGATAAACAATTCGGCAAAAACCGCGTGATCGACAGCCCTGTATCGGAAGCCGCCTGTACGGGTGCCGCCATCGGCGCATCATTGTCAGGTTACCGCCCGATTGTCATCCACCCGCGCATCGACTTCATGATTCTGGCGTGTGACGCCATTGCCAATCAGGCGGCCAAATGGTCGTCAATGCTGGGCGGGCAGGACAACCCCAAAGTCACCATTCGCGGTATTATCAACCGCGGCGGCGAACAGGGCGCACAGCATAGCCAGGCGCTTCATTCGTGGTTTGCCCATTTGCCGGGGCTTCGTGTTGTCATGCCAGCAAGCGTGGCCGATGCGCGCGACCTGTTTATCGCGTCCGTGCTGACGGACGACCCAGTCATGTTTATCGATGACCGCTGGCTCTATGCCTTGGAAGATGATTTGCCCCCGCCGCGTGACCTTGACCTGCACAGCATCAAGCCCGCCATCCGCCGCGAAGGCAGCGATATTACGCTGGTGGGCGCCAGCTATTCAGTCCAGCTTGCTTTGGAAGCTGCCAAATTGCTTGAAGCCGAAGGTATCAGCGCCGAAGTTGTTGATTTGCGTGTCATCAACCCGATTGACCATAGTGTGGCTGCGGCATCTGTTGCCAAAACGGGCAGACTGCTTGCGATTGACGGCGGCTGGGCCAATTGCGGCCTGGCTTCCGAAATTGTTGCCGGCGTGAGCGAACGCGTTGATTTTAGAAGGCTCAAGGCCGCGCCCCAGCGCATGACCCTGACCGATGCGCCAGCCCCCACCAGCGCCCCACTTGAAACCATTTACTACACAACAGCGGCACAAGTCGCCGCGCGCGTTCTCACCATTATAAAGGGCTGATATGTCCACCACATCCGTTGATCGTTACCCGTCAGTCCTCTGGACCATGGCGCCTGTGTTCGTGCTTGCTCCCGCCATTACCTGCGTGGCTCCGCGCATCATGATCGCGCTTTATGCCATTTGCGCGTTCATCAGCGTTGCCGCGGGCGTGATCGAAACGCGCAAGCTGCCGCCCATCGAAAAAACGCTGGGCTTCGGCGTTCTTGGGTTTGTGGTTTACGGGTGCATCACCCAGTTCTGGACCATCGCGCCTGACCAGACGCTTTCAAAAGCGTTCGAGATGGGCGCCATATTCCTACTGACAGCCATGCTGCTGCCGATGATCACGGGCTTTGACGCGCGTGCCCGCCGCCGCCTCGGTGCCATGCTGGGTGCAGGCCTCGCACTCGGCCTTACCACCTATATGTTCGAGGCGTTCAATAACTTCCCCCTTTATGATCTGGTGCGCGGCGGGCAAAGCCATGACGTACCCGACATCAAGCAAAACAAGGTCGTATTTTTGCTGGCCGTGTGGGCATATCTGGCCTTCCCGTATTTCATCAAAAATACAGATAAGCTTAAAAAAGCCGTCTTTGCTGTACTGGCCATCGGCGTTTATGCTGCGACTTTCATGGGTGAAAGCGCATCGGCACAAGGTATTTTACTGGTGCTGCCGGTGCTTGCCGCCGTGCTGTTTATTCTGCCTGTCAGAGCCAGCCTTATAACGACCTTGCTGGTTGCTGTATCGTTGTCGGTGTTCATGCCGGTGATTGCGATTGCGACGTTTAACCATACTGACTGGAAAACCAGCCCGTATCTCAACCGTTCTCTGCAATCGCGCATTGAAATATGGGATTTAACTGCGCGCCGCACATCAGAAAAACCTGTATTCGGCTGGGGCCTCGATTCCGCACAATACATGCCTGACCGTGGCGAACGCTCCTCTCTCTATGGCCCTATCGACCCTCCGTCTATTGTGCATCTGCACCCGCATAACGGGCCGCTGCAAATCTGGTTTGAACTGGGACTCATCGGCATTGCAGGGTTATGCGCACTCTTCGCGCTGTTTTATAAGCGCATAAAAAATATCGCCGGCCTTGCGGGCCAGCGATATGCCATTTTTACATGGGCGATTGTGTTTTTATATACGCTGTCCATCTGGGGCATCTGGCAGAGCTGGTTTGTAGCTTCGCTCTGCTTCGCCGGTGTCATGACAGCGTCCGGTGTCAGGCACCTAGAGGATCGGGCGTAGCCGACGGCACCGAAGTTGATGGCACAGCTGCCATTGCCTCGCCGTCATCAGGGTCGTTGCGGACGATTTTCTCGCCGCGCAGCAGGGTTTTGATTTCCTCGCCGCTCAGCATCTCGTATTCAAGCAGGCCTTGGGCCACCGTGTGCAATTCAGCCAGATTGGTTGTCAGCACGTGCTTGGCACGGTCATAGCCTTCCTGCACCAGACGTTTGATTTCGGAATCAATGACACCTGCTGTCTGTTCAGACATGTTTTTGGACTGCGTGACGCTGTGGCCCAAGAACACTTCTTCTTGATTTGCGCCGTAATGGATCATACCCAGTTTCTCGGACATACCCCATTCAGTGACCATGCGGCGGGCCATGTCGGTGGCCATGCGAATATCGCCTGATGCGCCGGTGGTGACCTTGTCATTCCCGAAGATGATTTCCTCGGCCACACGGCCACCCATGGCGACCGCCAAGTCGGCATGGAGTTTGTCGCGCTTGAGGCTCAAACGGTCACCTTCCGGCAAACGCATGACCATACCCAAAGCCCGGCCACGTGGAACGATGGTGGCCTTGTGGATAGGGTCCGATTGTGGTTCGTGCAACGCCAATACGGCGTGGCCGGCTTCATGGTACGCCGTCAGTTTCTTTTCATCTTCCGACATGGCCATGGAGCGGCGCTCGGTGCCCATCATCACCTTGTCTTTGGCATCTTCAAATTCTTCCTGACCCACGACACGCTTGTTACGGCGGGCAGCCAGCAGGGCAGATTCGTTGACGAGGTTTGCCAAGTCAGCGCCCGAGAAACCGGGTGTACCACGAGCAATCACGGCCAAATCAACGTTACGGGCGACCGGCACGTTTTTGGCGTGGACGCGCAAAATTTTCTCGCGGCCCTTTACATCAGGGTTCGGGATGGTGATCTGGCGGTCAAAACGGCCGGGACGCAACAAAGCGGGGTCGAGCACGTCAGGACGGTTGGTGGCCGCGATGATGATGACGCCTTCCGTGCCTTCAAAACCATCCATTTCAACAAGCAACTGGTTGAGGGTCTGTTCGCGTTCATCGTTCCCGCCGCCGAGGCCTGCGCCACGGTGACGACCGACAGCGTCAATCTCGTCAATAAAGATGATGCACGGGGCTGATTTTTTGCCCTGCTCGAACATATCGCGCACGCGGGAGGCACCCACGCCCACGAACATTTCTACGAAGTCGGAACCGGAAATGCTGAAGAACGGTACGCCTGCTTCGCCCGCAACGGCGCGTGCTACAAGCGTTTTACCGGTGCCGGGAGGGCCTACCAGCAATGCACCTTTAGGAATTTTGCCGCCGAGACGTTGAAATTTTTTGGGGTCTTTAAGGAAATCGACAATCTCCTTCAATTCCTCTTTCGCTTCCTCGATGCCGGCCACGTCTTCAAATGTCACGCGCTTGGTTTCCTCATTCAGCATCCGTGCGCGGGATTTTCCAAAGCCCATGACACCGCCGCCACTGCGGCCCTGCATCTGGCGCATGAAGAACACCCACACACCAATAAGCAGCAGCATCGGGAACCATGACAGCAGCAGGCTGAATGCGCTGAATTCTTCTGGGTCTGGTTTCTGTGCGGTAATTTTTACGGGCGTGCCTTGCAAACGCTCAACGATATTTTCGTTGGCTGGCAACATGGTCGTGAAGCTCGCACCTGAAGATGTGCGGCCCTGAATATCCTGCCCTTTGATCACGACTTCGGTGATGTCGCCTTTTTTGGCCTGCTCCATAAAGTCGCTATACGACACGGGCGCTGACGCCTTGTCGGCCGCTGGCAGCGACGTGCGGTTCTGGATAAAGCTGCTATATACAAAACCCAGCACCACGATGATGCCGAGCCATGTCAAAACATTACGGCCGAATGGGTTGTTCACGAATGTTATCCTGCTGTTTTTGATGGTCTATCGTAATTATAAACCGATTGCCGCTAAAGGCAATGATTGCGGGGGTTTTATGTGGCTTCGCACAGTATTTTAAGGGTCATGCGCGTAGGGTCCACCCGTAAAACGCAGCCGCCCAGCGTTGTAGCGGTTTTTTTATCAGCTTCCAGCAGGCCTGCCGCCAGCACTTCCAGCCTGTCAAGGCGCGGGCCATAAGCCCCTCCATTTCCCAAAGTTTCGACGGCATCGCGCATCACGCGCAGCACCAGCTCAAACGGTTCGGCCTTCAAGGCCGACAGGTCATAAACATGCTGGGTGACCGTGCGGGACTTGAGCGCCCTTTCCCCCAGACGGGTAGCCAGTATTTTAAGCGCCGCCTGTGCGCGTTCGATTCGCGCCAGCGTCATACACAGGCGCTTGGGGCTAAACCCTTCCTGCACCAACACGTTACGCAGGCGCGCGCGGGTGTATGCATCATTCCTGTTACTGGGGTCTTCGATCCATTTGATTTTATGCGTCTGGCAATAGGCGACCAGATCATCATGCCCCATACCCAGCAGCGGGCGCCATAACGTAAGAGCATCATTGTAAGGCTGGAGAGGTTTCATGCCCGCAAGACCATCTAGGCCGGAGCCATGGGCCACGCGCATGAAAAAGGTTTCAGCCTGATCGTCACCATGATGGGCCAACGCAAGATGTGTGATGCAGTTTTTTTGGCAATAATCAACCATCAGGCGGTAACGCGCCTTGCGCGCGGCATCCATAATTCCCGTGGCCGGTTTTTTACCAGTCCAGTTTAAAACGCTATGAATGGTGTTGGGCCATTTGGAAACCCATTTGGCAACACTGGCGGCCTCGGCTGCGCTATCGGGGCGCAGGCCGTGGTCAACCGTGAGGGCATGAATTTGAATGGATGGTTTGTGGTGGGCCAGCATATGCGCCAAAGCCATGCTGTCTGCCCCGCCGGACAGAGCTACCGCGATTTTGGTACCATCGCTGTCGGGTAAGATCAGGCTTTGCATCCCATGCGCTGGCCTTCTTCAGACGCGCGGCGCAATACAGATGCAGGGCCGGATGTGAAGCGTTTTGTAAGTTCTTTGAGCGTCAGGCAGGCATCGTCATTTTTGTTCATTTTTTCAAGCGTCAGGGCCAGCTTGAAAAGCGAATCAGGTGCTTTTTGGCTTTGGGGGTGGTCCTGAAAAGCCTTGGCAAATGTTTTGGCAGCCGTTGGGTATTGCGCCTGCGCGAAATACGATTCACCCAGCCAGTATTGCGCGTTGGCTGCCAGCGGATGAGTTGGATAGGCTTTCAAAAAATCGCTGAAAGCGTGCTGAGCGTCAGCGGCTTTGTTTTGCTGGAGGTAGGAAAATGCCTGGTCATATGCTTGCGCCGGTGACGAGGTTTGCGGCTTTCCCGAGGTTAACGTGTCACCCTTGCCTTTCGCCGATGGCTCGACAATCTGGCCGAGTGCGCGATCAGCACGCCCCTGCACTGATGAATCCGGTTTAAACGCGCCGTTTGCATCATCAAGCGTGCCGGCATCGGCGGCAGCTCCTGTTTGGCCCATTGGTGCCGGCATAGGCGGCGTGGCGCCGGCTGCGTTCGGTGCATCGGATGCGGGCGATTCAAAATTTGATGCGGCTGCCTGATTGGCAGGCGCTGGCGTACCATTACTGGCCGAGCGCGATTCCAGATCCTGCAGGCGGGTATTGGTATCGGCCGAGAATTTATCGAATGCCGATTGCAGCTGGCGCAACTGGTTATCGCGTTGCTCAAGCTGGTTTGTCAGGTCACGGATTTGCTGTTCAAGCGCAGATACGCGCGTCATTTCAGCGGAGGCTGACTGAGCCGCCCCAACAACAGGTACTTGCCCATAAGGGGCATCCTGCGCGAAGGCGCCACCAGACATAGCAAACCCTGCCGCAAGCGGCAGGGTTGCAATAGCTATAGTGGCCAGAAGGTGCTTACGAAAACGCATCACGACCACCTATCCGTCTTAATCGACGTGTGTGACAGCGCGACGGTTTTGAGCCCATGACTGAGCATCGGAACCTGCAACTTCAGGACGTTCTTTCCCGTAGGAGATTGTCTTGATGCGGGTGCCGCTGACGCCGAGGGATGTCAAGTAATCGCGGACAGCGTTGGCGCGGCGATCGCCGAGAGCCAAGTTGTATTCGCGGGTACCGCGTTCGTCGGCATGGCCTTCGATCGTGACGTTGACGTTCGGGTACTGGTTGAGCCATTGGGCTTGCAGTTGCAATTGCTGCAGAGCTTCAGGGGTCAGGTCGTAGCGGTCGTAGCCGTAGTAAACACGGTCGCCGACGTTGACGGTGAGGTCTTCTTGCGAGCCTGCAACAACGTTGCCTTGAACGGCACCGGTGCCGCCTGTGCCATCGCCGAGCATCCCTTCGCCGGTGCCTTGCACCTGGCCTTGGCCTTCAACGACGCTGTCGGCATAGGGCTGTTCTTCCTTGGCGGTCGAGCAGGCAGCCAAAGCCAGCGTCGACACGGCCAGCAAAGACAAAAGTTTGAAACGGAATTCGGTAGGCATGGGCGCTCTCTCCAGTAAAAAAAGGTTAATCCTTTTGAAATTCGATGCCATCAACATGGACCAGCGCCTACACGCAATCAAGTGCCATGGCATTTTATTCATTATTTTATCCAGTGGTAATTTTGGGTGCGGATTATGACCTGAATGTGGCGGCGATCCGTTGATTGTGAGGCTTGCCACCGATTATTTCACTGTTTTCAGTTCAACGACCCTTTGAGTTCCCGTAACAGCTGGACCGCCTCATATTTCTCACGCGGGTCGGGTACGCGCGATACATAACGCTCCAACGCTTCGATGGCAGCCGCAGGCCGCTCGAGTCGCGCCATTAAAACCCCGGCATCGAGATCGAGCCTGTGCTCATCGGGCGCGAATCGTTTCATAAGGTCAACGCTGGCCAGAGCTTCCTGATAATCCTCAGCCTCGATCTGGCGGAACTTGATATTGTTCTGAAGCCGCAAAAGCGTTTCGCGGTTGCTGGCAGGGTCATAATACTTGGCTGATAATTCGGCCTTTTCGCCCATGGTCTTTTTAAGAATATCGCGCAAATCATGTGCACCCAGCACAATACAGCCCTGAAACGGGTCAACAATCTGGCGGATGCCGCCCTCACTCATACGGATCACGAAATGCGCGGGGAAGTTGATGCCAACCACCGGCCAACCAACATCGGCGCCCATGGTCATACAAATAAGGCTCAGGGTAATCGGCAGGCCCAGACGACGGTCGATCACGCGCATCAAATCAGCATTCTGCAAATCGTTATAACGCAGATCATCACCGATATAGCCTTGGCGTCTTGTAAACACCTCGCCCATCGCGTGGATTTTTGCATCGAGGTTATCGAGGTTGCCGGCAGCAATGTAGTCCGCATGTGTTGCGATAAGTTCTTCGGCTAAGCGTATGCGATGATTGCGATATTTATCGAGGCTTATGCCCGGATGGCTCTGAATGGACAAGGCCAGCGCGGCTTCAAAAACATCAATCTGGTCATCAGCCAACTGGCCGAGACTTTCAAGATACAGCAAGGCTTGCTCGGCATCGCGGAAGTTGGCCTCCCCCAGCGCCATCTAGAACCCGCCATCAACAATAGGCTTGGACTTGCCGATCGGCGTAGTGCCTGACGTTGCGCCTGATTGCGTTGTGGTCGTTGTCGTCAGTGGTTCGCTTGATACGCTGCCAACGGGTGCCGTGGAAGGCGCCACCGGCATTGTGGCCACACCTTGCGGCGCGGTAGTCGCGGCGGCACCTGTTGCAGGCAGGTCACCCATCGGGGTGCCCGCGAGCTTCACGTACGATACCACCTGTGTGACGTAAGGGATTGAACGCGCATGTGTAATGACGGTGTTCAATTCCTGCTGCGTCTGGGCAATACCCATCAGGTAAATAACACCCTGCACGGTATCGATGCTGTAATTGACGCTCTGGATTTCCTTATCGAACAGGATGGTTGCACGCAGGCGACCCGAGATCCAGTTATCGCGCGCCCAGCCTTTGATGCCATCGCTGTTATCGACTTTGATTTCGTTGATGACCTGACGCACGCCGGTTGGCTGCCATGCCAGGCGCACAGCTTCAACGCGGTGCTGTTGTTTTTGGACAACGCCCGTCAGCAATACGCGGCCCTGGTCCACGGTCAGGTTGACCTTGCGGAACATGTCGAAGTCTTTGTTGATCCAGAGCTCGTTAATCTTGGCCCTGATTCGCGTATCTTCGAGTGTGGATTTAAGCCCCCCTTCGCGCGCGGCGGCAACGCCAGCCGTTGTGCCCAATGTGGCACCAACGCTGACCGGCGTGCAGCCAGCCACCATTACCGATAAACCCATCAGGGCTAGAAATGCGGAAGTATGTTTCATGGGAGATACCTAAAAAGCGTTGGGAATATGTTTCGGCCAAGCGTACGGCGCGCAGGCGACAACGTCAAAGCGGATATCGCATTTATCCGCAAGCTGGGGGTTTTGCTTGAGCCACCATTCGGAAGCGCGGCGCACACGCGCCGCATTTTCGGCCGAAATGGCCGCCAGCGCATCATCCATCACCGCGCGGCGCTTTACTTCAACAAAGACGAGCGTCGCGCCACGGCGGACGATGACATCAATTTCGCCCACAGGGGTTTTGAAACGGCGGGCCAGCACGCGGTAGCCCTTGGCGCATAGCCAGCAACCTGCCACCGATTCGGCCCATAAACCGGTTTTATAACTATTACTCTGGCCTTTATTCGGTCTGGCCATGCTTGAGCCTGAGCGCCATGTCGTAGGCGGTTTTTTTAGGCACGCTGTAGGCTTGCGAAACTTCGGCCGCGGCATCCTTGACCGAAAGGGTTTCAAGTGCGCGCAGTAATGCCAACCTGATGGCATCAGGCGTGACAGCGCCTGCGGCAGGTGCCGCAATCATCAAAACCAACTCCCCCTTCATGACGCCCAGCAACGATTCGTCAGCCGCCCATGCGGCCAATGTGCCGTGGCGCGCCTCTTCATGAATCTTGGTGAGTTCGCGGGCGAGGGCAACCGGCCTGTCGCCCAGCACGGCCAACGCATCGACAATCGCATCGTGCAGGCGGTTGGGTGATTCGTAAAATACGAGGGTCGCGGGCACGGCCTGCAATTCGGTAAACATGGCCTGCCGCGCACTGGCTTTATGCGGCAGGAAGCCCGCGAACAAAAAACGGTCGGTCGGCAGCGCACCCAGTTGAAGGGCCGGCAGGAGGGCCGAGGCTCCGGGTACGGGCACAATAGGTACGCCTTTTGCCATGCAGGCATGGACGAGCTTATAGCCGGGGTCAGATAACAGAGGTGTACCGGCATCGGTCACCAGTGCCAGTGTTTCGCCTGATTCCAGCCGGTTTACGACCCTTGCGCGGTCGCTGTCATCGGAATGATCGTTATAAACAACGAGCTTTTTTTTGAGGTTATGGGCCTGTAAAAGACGGGAAGTAACGCGGCTGTCTTCGCATAATATGGCGTCGGCCGCGGCCAGAACATCAAGCGCACGCAAGGTTATATCGCGCAGATTACCAATCGGCGTCGATACAAGATAAAGGCCGGGAACCGAAACGGCAGGTTGCGTTAAACTCAGTTCCGTGGAATCAATCAAGTCGTTCATACGACTAATATATACGGGGTAATTGAATGATCCGCGCCGGTTTTTTTAACGCAGCCATTTTTGCGTTCGCTTTTTTCCTGCTTTCGGGGTGCGTGACCCCGGGCATGGCCCCTATCAGAGGGTCAGATTCGGCTGACGCTGGCGCTACACAGGGCGCGGTTGATGTGGGTACGGGCGTGATTGCAACCCATACCAATAATGCCGCCACAACAACGGCGCTGCGCGAACCTATCCGCGTGGCGATCCTCGTACCACAAACAGGGCAAGGCGCAGCTTACGGCGAAGCCCTGCTGCAGGCAGCGCAACTGGCCGTGTTCGATGTGAACGAACCGCAATTCCAGCTTATCCCGAAAGATACCAAAGGCACTGCCGAAGGTGCACGCCGCGCGGTTGACGAAGCTGCCCGCGAAGGTGCCAAGCTGATTTTGGGCCCGCTTTTTGCCCAGGAAGTAAGCGCTGCCAGAACAGCTGCGCGCATGTATGGCCTGACCGTCATCGGGTTTTCAACCGACTGGCGCGTAGCGGGTGACAACACCTTCACGATGGGCGTTCTGCCCTTCGGTCAGGTTGAACGCATTGCCGATTACGCCGCCCGCCAAGGGTTGCGCCGCATTGCTGTGATTGCCACCAAAGACATGTATGGCGACGCCGTATTGTCACTTTTCCAAAGTTCGGCCCAGCGCCTCGGTATGGGCGTTGTGAAGGTTGTGCGTATTGCAGCCGATGGCAGCGACGCCACGACCGCGCTTCGTGAACTGACATCCGGTTACGACCCTGTGAGCGGGCAAACATATGACGGTTTATTCATACCCGTTGGCGGCAAGACGATGCACGTCATCGCATCAACACTGCGTCCCTTCGGTCTTGGTGCTGACCGTATCCGTTACCTTGGCACCGGCCTTTGGGATGATGCCGACATGCTGAGTGACCCGAATATGGGCGGCGCTGCTTACGCCGCACCGTCACCGCAGGTTCGTGCCGCGTTCGAGCGTAACTACCAGCGCATCTACGGCAAAACACCGCCGCGCCTTGCCAGCATCGGGTATGATTCGGCTGCGCTTGCGATTGTGCTGGCCCGCAACGCCGCACTTAACAATGCGCGTGTGGCCTATGACCGTAACAGCCTGCTCAATGCCAACGGGTTCTCGGGCGTGGACGGTATTTTCCGCTTCCGGTCCAATGGGCTGGTTGAGCGCGGCATGGCTATCCTGCAGATTGCAGGCGGCAGCGTGCACATGGCCGAACCTGCACCGACCAGCTTTCAGGGGCAATAACAGACTTTTTAGCTTAATTAGCTGACAGGCAAGCTATGCGCGAGCGAGCGCATGGGCGACTTGCATGTGCGAATGATGTGCAGTGACGTCAGGCGTTCGGTGCGTTCGTGGGCTTCCACGGCGGGTTGCTCATTGTAGCAGCTTTCATAATCATACGTGCCCCTGACATAACCGCGCGACAGGCAATAAGCCTGTGCCGCCTTCAAGTTGCCCACCTGATTGGTAGATTGATAGGGCGTTTCGGTTGTCGCGCAAGCAGATAGAAGGAGGACAGATAACAGAAGTGCGATTCGCATAAGCGCATTTTAGGTATAAAAAGGCTCCCTCGTCATCCACCGTTTTTGAAAATTTTGACCATAAAAAAAGGGCGGCCATGACGACCACCCTTTTTATGATTCATTTCAAAGTCGAAGCCGATATTATTTACCGGCCGGTTTACCTTCAGGCTTGTCGCCTTCGTGTTCTTTCTTCATTTCCTGGAACTTGTCTTTCATGTTCTGGAAGTGGGCTTTCATTTCGTCTTTGCTGACTTTACCGTCGCCGTTGGCGTCCATTTCAGCAAAACGTTTATCCTGAACAGCCATGAATTCGGCTTTGCTCAGGAAACCGTCACCATCGGTGTCGGCATTAGGGCCAGCCATAGCGGCATGACCGGCAGGCGCAGTAGGTGCTGGTGCAGGTGCGGTTTTAGCGTCTTCTGCCATCGCGGGTGCTACGGCCATAACAGCCAGAGCCATTGAAGCCAGAAGCAGTTTGCGGATTTGCATGGAAATCTCACTTTCGTTTAGGGAGTTAAATTGTACTTCCAATGTAGGGCCAGTCTTGCACGCGATTGTGCCTGAGATAAGGCAGGAACCACACATTTCAACAAGGCTGTGGCCTCCCTACAAAAAAACACTGGAAAATGCGCCCTTAAAGGCTTAAAAAGGGCGAGAAAACAAGGAATTACGCTTATGACCGTATCCGCCTCCGCTCTTAAAACCGCAACCCAAACCACGGCCACATCGGGGCTTGCCTCCGCGCTTATGCAGAAAATCAAAAACCGCAATGCTGTCGTGGCGGTGATTGGCCTTGGCTATGTGGGCTTGCCACTGATACTGGGTTTTGCGGATGCTGGCTTCCCCGTGCTCGGGCTTGATGTTGATTCAAATAAAATCGAGAAGCTGCGCGCAGGCAAATCGTATGTAAAACATATATCGGATGCGAGCGTGGCGGCAGCCACCGGCAAAGGCAAGTTCGAGACATCGGCCGATTTGAACGATGCAGCTAAGGCCGATGCCATCATCATCTGTTTGCCGACCCCTCTTACCAAACAACGTGACCCCGACCTTTCGTACATCATCAGCACATCGAAGGCGATTGCGCCGTATCTGAAACGCGGGCAGCTTGTTATCCTTGAATCGACCACGTGGCCTGGCACCACGCGCGAGATCATGATCCCGCTGCTCGAGACATCGGGCCTTAAATCGGGCACCGACTTTTTCGCGGCCTTTTCGCCCGAGCGTGAAGACCCCGGCAATAAAGACTACAATACCCGTTCAATACCAAAGGTCGTAGGTGGTGACGGGGCCGATGCCACGGCATTGGCCGATGCGCTTTACTCCAGCTTCATCGACAAAACGGTTGTTGTCTCGACCCCCGATACGGCCGAAGCCGTGAAGCTGACCGAGAACATTTTCCGTTCGGTCAACATTGCTTTGGTCAATGAACTCAAGGTTGTTTATGACGCCATGGGCATTGATGTGTGGGAAGTGATTAACGCCGCCGCCACCAAGCCCTTCGGCTTCATGCCGTTCTATCCGGGCCCAGGCCTGGGCGGGCACTGTATCCCCATCGACCCGTTTTACCTGACGTGGAAGGCGCGCGAGTTTGAACTGAACACGCGCTTCATTGAACTGGCCGGTGAAATTATCGCCAATATGCCGCGCTACGTTGTCGGGAAACTATCTGAAGCGCTTGATACTCGGTTCCAGAAAGGGCTGAATGGTGCCAAAATTCTGTTGCTTGGCATGGCTTACAAAAAGAATGTCGATGACATGCGCGAAACACCGACCCTCAAGCTGATTGACCTGCTTGAAGCGCGCGGCGCGCTCACGACCTACCATGACACATGGATTCCCGAAGTACCAATGACGCGTGAACACCCTGAATATGCAGGGCGCAAGTCATTATCACTCAATGCCGCCATGCTGGCTGCCTATGATGCAGTTGTCATCGTGACCGACCATGACGACGTGGATTACGCCCTTGTGTCCAAGCATGCCAAGCTGGTGGTTGATACACGCAATGCTATGGTTAAATTCGATGCAACCAACGTGGTGAAAGCCTGATGCCAAACCTACCTAAAAACATTGCCGTTGTCGGCTGCGGTTACTGGGGGCAAAACATCGTACGCAGCGCGTCGGAAGCGGGCATTCTTGCCGCCGTTTCAGACACCGATGCCGCACGCGCCGCCCAGTTTGCAGAAAAATACAAAGTCCGCAGCCTGAGCTTTGAAGCGCTGCTTTCTGACGACACCATCGTCGGTGTCATGCTGGCTGTGCCCGCCCCCCAGCACGCCGAAATGGCTTTGGCCGCGTTTTCCGCAGGCAAACATGTATTTGTTGAAAAGCCGATTGCGCTGTCACTTGAAGATGCACAGGTGATGATTGATGCTGCCAAAAATGCCGAGCGTGTTTTGATGGTTGGGCACCTGCTGCACTATCATCCTGCCTTCATTGCGCTTAAAAAAATGGTGACCAGCGGCATGGTCGGGTCTATCCGCCATATTTATTCAAACCGCCTTAATTTCGGGAAAATCCGTACGGAAGAAGATGTCTTCTGGTCATTCGCACCGCACGATGTTTCGATGATATTATCGCTTGTAGGCCGGATGCCTTTGAATATTGACGCGCATTACACGGCTGATTTGATGCAAAGCGCCCTTGCCAGTACAGCCATCGCCCATTTCGATTTCGGGCAGAATTTGAACGCACATATCCATGTGTCGTGGCTCAACCCATTCAAGGAACAGAAACTGGTCGTGGTCGGTGACCTTGGCATGGTGACTTTTGATGACACTCTGCCGTGGGACCAAAAACTGACCGTGGTTAAAAACAACGTGGTGTTCAAAGACGCCCAGCCCGTGCTGCATAAAAGCCAACCAACCTTTGTGCCCGTTCAGGCATCGGAACCTTTGCGCGACGAATGCATTCATTTCGCGCGGTGCATCGCCACTGGCCAGACCCCTGATACAGACGGGGCTGAAGCTCTGCGTGTTCTACGCGTTATGCAGGCTTGCGACAAAGCAGCCGAGGCCCATTCATGAGTTATGATTTTTTTGTCCATGAAAGTGCCTATGTGGACGATGGCTGCACCATTGGCGCGGGCACGAAAATCTGGCATTTCGCGCATATCATCAGCGGTACGACCATCGGGCGTGATTGCGTGGTGGGGCAGAATGTTGTTGTCGGCCCCCATGTAAGCGTGGGCAATGGCTGCAAAATCCAGAACAACGTATCGCTTTATAAAGGCGTGACGCTTGAGGATGATGTTTTTTGCGGACCGTCCTGCGTGTTTACGAACGTGCTGAACCCGCGCGCGCATGTGCAGCGCAAAGACGAATTCAGGCCCACACTGGTAAAGCAAGGCGCCACGATCGGTGCCAACGCCACCGTCGTGTGTGGCCACACGCTGGGTGCATATTGCATGATAGGCGCGGGCGCGGTTGTAACACATGACGTACCAGCGCACGCGCTGATGGTGGGCGTACCAGCGCGGCAGGCCGGCTGGGTCAGCCATGATGGTGAAATATTAGGGCCGGACCTTGTGTGCCCCCGTTCAGGCCGCGTATATAAAGAGACAAACGGCGAACTGAAAGACGTACCCAATGGCTGATTCAAACATCCTGCCCATCGAATTTGTGGATCTAAAAAAGCAGCGAGCCCGTATTGGCGATAAAATCGATGCAGCTATCCAGAAAGTTCTGACGCATGGGCAGTTTATCCTCGGCCCCGAGGTTAAAGCCTTTGAAGACGGCCTCAAAGAATTTTGTGGCGCCAAGCACGCCATCGCATGTTCCAACGGTACAGACGCAATTGCCCTGGCCCTACGCGCGCTAGATGTTAAAGCCGGTGATGCCGTGCTGGTACCAGCCTTTACCTTTGCCGCCACTGCCGAAGTTGTCGCATGGATGGGTGCCAGCGCCGTGTTTGTCGATGTGCTGCCCGATACATTCAACATGTCACCCGCCAGCCTTGAAGCGGGCATTGATACCGCCAAACAAAAAGGGTTGAAGCCCGTTGGCGTTATTACGGTTGATTTGTTCGGCCTGCCTGCCGATTACGATGCGATTGATGCGTTGTGCGAAAAACACGGCATGTGGGTGATTGCTGATTCAGCGCAAGGTTTTGGCGGCGTTTACAAGGGCCGCACTACGGGGTCGATCGGCAAGTTTGCAACGACCAGCTTTTTCCCCGCCAAGCCCTTGGGCTGCTACGGCGATGGCGGCGCGGTCTTCACCAATGATGATGACATGGCGGCGTTGCTTCAATCCCTCCGGTTCCATGGCAAGGGCGGAGATAAATACGACAATGTACGCATTGGCATGAATGCGCGCCTCGATACGCTGCAAGCAGGTATTTTGCTTGAAAAACTGGCCATCTACCCTGATGAGCTCGTGGCCCGCAACGCCGTTGCTGCCGCCTACACGGCGCAACTATCTGACATTGTGAAAACACCGCATGTGCCTGAAGGTTTAACATCGGTCTGGGCGCAATATACGCTTGTTTTACCTGAGGGAACCGACCGTAACGCGCTGGCCGCCGCGCTTAAAAATAAGGGCATTCCCACGGCTGTGTATTACCCGAAACCTTTGCACCAGCAGACGGCGTACAAGCATTACCCGGTTGCGGGCAACGGCGTGCCGGTTTGTGAAAATCTGGCCGGGCGTGTTATCAGCCTACCGATGCACCCGTATCTAAGCGATGAGCAGATTGAGTATATCTGCTCCAGCTTCCGCGTGGCGCTGACATCACCGCAAGCCGCTGCCGCATAATTACGCGCTTTGGGTTTTTTCCTGAAATTTACGCATTGAATCCGTGATGGCGGATTGCATGGCTGCAGGCGTGCAATCCATATTCCACGGCGCGCGGCACAAGGCCTTGGAGACGACACAAAAACCCGTAATGCCTGATGCGGCCAGCGCCACACCCACAATAGCCGCGAGTGAATAAAATACAGGTGACACAAAAGCCCCAAGCGCAATGCCCAGCACAACAAATGTGCCAGCCAGCATCCGTATCTGGCGTTCAATGGGAATGGCTTTGCTGCATGTGGTGGCGATGCCTTCATCCAGGCAGGTTGCAAGGCCACCTTCAACCACTACGGCATTGACGCCGCGCGTGGCCAGCAATTCGGCAGCGCCAATGGCGCGGCGACCATGGGCACAGAGTATGTAAACCGGCTGTTCAGGTACAGCGCCGTGTTTAGCGACCCATGCACCGGCATCCAGTTTATCAAGCGGGATGAATGCGTGCGGAGCTTTCAGACGGCAGGTTCTGTGTTCAACCTTGGTGCGGACATCAAGCACCGTCATCGCCTGCCCCGCCTGAAGGCGGTTACAGAAATCACTGGATGAAATGGTTTGCGGTGTCCACATAGGCCTGATCCTCTTTTTGTTTTTATATGGTGCCCATTGGTTTTATGCAACCTTAGGGCATATTCATAACCCTGCAGGGGTTGACGGAGCGGCCTCCCTCCCCCATTCTTTGGCGCATGATGACAGATCTTTTCCTCAATACGCCTATCTGGATGTGGGCTCTTTTCCTGACTGTAGTTGTGGTTTTGCTGGTGCTGGACCTTGGGGTGCTTCACAAGCGGCAAAAAGACATCTCGACCCGTGAGAGCCTGATTACATATGGCTTTTACATACTCATGGCCGTGGCCTTCGGCGGCTGGATATGGTTCCAGATGGGCCGCGAAATGGCGGTCCAGTACTACACGGGCTATGTGGTCGAACAATCACTCTCGATGGACAATCTGTTCGTCATGGCGATGATTTTCGGGTTCTTCAAGATCCCGCGGCATTTGCAGCACCGTGTGCTTTTCTGGGGCATATTGGGCGTGATTGCCCTGCGCGGTATCATGATCGGCATGGGCGCGGCCCTGATCGCCGAATATCACTGGCTGCTTTATGTGTTCTCAGGCTTCCTGATTTTCAGCGGTATCAAGATGCTGGCCGTGTCCGACCACGAAACCGATATCAGCAAAAACCCGGTACTCAAATTCATGCGCCGCCATTTGCGTGTAGAAGACACGCTGCACGGCGACAAGTTTTTTGTGCGCCAGATGGATAAAAACATCGGCAAAACAGCCGTTTACATGACACCGCTGATGGTGGCCCTTATTATGATCGAGCTGGCCGACGTTGTGTTCGCCGTCGATTCCGTACCGGCAGTATTTGCCATTACGACCGACCCTTACATCGTTTACACATCGAACATCTTTGCCATTCTGGGCCTACGTACGCTTTATTTTGCACTGGCCGCGATGATCGACCGTTTTGCGTATCTCAAATACGCGCTGTCGGTTGTACTGATCTTCATCGGCTCCAAGATCTTCATTGCCGATTTCGTACTGGCTCCCGAAAAGTTTCCGCCCGCATTGTCGCTGGGACTGACCTTCATCATTCTGGCCACGGGCGTTGGCTATTCGCTGTGGAAGACGCGCAAGAAATAAGCGCCCGCACATAATACAAAAAGGGCGGCCTTACAGCCGCCCTTTTTAATGCTGTACTGGTTAGCCTCAGGCCGCTTTGAAGGCAGTGATGGCGTTGGCGACTTCTGCCATATGGCTCACATAATCTACTTTGCCTGCCATTGGTGACGCATCAAGCTTGCGCTGCACACGTTTCAGGACATTGGAATGCCCCACCAGCATGATGCGGCGCTTGCCGTGAATAACGGTTTCAACCAGCGACTGGATGGCGACCAAGCCCGACATGTCGATGAAATCAACATCGGCCATATCAACCACCAGTGTTTTGACGTGCTCGAGCATGAAATCCGCCTGATCCATCACCTTTTCAGCCGTCGAGAAGAACAGCGGCCCACGAATGCGATAGACCATGACATCGCGCGGCAAATGGCTGATGGCGTCTTCGGTCAGTGCATCCGGTGCTTTGTTGTTTTCCAGCTCGATATGCGTCATTTCAGTGATGCGCTTCATCAACAGCAATGCCGCCATCGCCATACCAACGCTTACGCCGGCAACCATGTCGATAGCCACTGTCAGCACAAAGCAGACCAGCAGCACGGCTACATCACTACGCGGTGCAATTTTTACCGTGTGCACAAACTGGCGCCAGTGCGACATGCGGTAGGCGGTGTTGATCAAAATCGCTGCCAGCGCCGCCATTGGTATTTTACCAATATAAGGGGCCAGCACCATCATGTAGGCAAGAATAAGCAGCGCGTGGATGGCCGATGCAAAAGGCGATATACCGCCGTTATTGATAAGTGCTGCCGTACGGGCGATGGCGCCCGTGGCAGGAATACCCGCGCACAGACCCGATGCCAAGTTACCAAAGCCGATGCCCAGCAATTCGGCATTCGGATTGTGCTTGGTGCGGGCCATGCTGTCGGCCACTGTGGCTGAAAGCAACGATTCAAGCGCTGCCAAAAAGGCAATGACGAGCGCGGGATAGAGATAGATTTTAAATTCGGCCACCGAGGGGATCGTGTACCACTGCCCCGGTGTATGTGTCGGCATATTAATGCTGGGCGCATAAGGCGGAATACCTGGCATGATCGTGCCATTCAGGGCCGTATAATGGAATTTGCTAGCCAGTGTTTCAACCGGGTGGCCCATATTGGCGAACAGCATCGACAGGCCAATGGCTGCACCAACACCCAGAATGGTGGACGGTATGATGCGGATGATTTTCTGGCCGTAGATGATCAGCAGCAAAGCAGTCAAACCCACCGCCGCTTCATACGGATTGGTGTTGCCGATATTTTGTGCCAGCAGGCTGACTTTCTCAGGGAAATGGCCTTTGGACAGGTTGAGGCCGAGGCCCAGCATGTCATTCAGCGATATAACGCCCAGAATAACCGCGATACCTGCCGTAAAACCGGTTGTGACAGGGTATGGCACGTACGAGATAAGGCGGCCCAAACGCAGGACGCCAAACAGCAGCAGGAAGGCACCAGCAATGAGCTGGCACCAGATGAGGCCATGCAAACCATATTCGGACACAATAGGGGCCAAAATAACGACGAAAGCCGCCGTAGGGCCCGATACCTGTACCTTCGACCCGCCAAGCAAGGGCGTGACAAACCCTGCAATAATGGCTGTATAAAGCCCGTGCTGGGGCGGCAAACCGACCGCGATTGAAAGCGCCATGGATAAAGGCAGCGCTACGAGTGACACCACAAAGGCGGCGACCATGTCGCGTTTGAATTTTTCTAAATTATAGCCTTCGGCCAAGGTCGCACGGACGGCGGCACCAATCGGAAACCAGCTTGCCTTTTTGGCAGTTGCTGAAGCGGCAGTCATTTCTACACCCTCTATCGTTTTCAACAGCGTTATGCTGTTATTATGATTAGGCCCCTTATAGACCCTTGGTCCAAATGTCAGTCATTGATCTAAATCAAGCACCGTCCATTTTAAACGTGGATTTATCAGCAATATTGGGGAACTACCACTTATTGCAGCAGAAAGCCGAAACTTCGGCCATTGCCGCGTCCATCAAGGCCAACGCATACGGGCTGGGCGCCGACCGTGTAGCGCCCGTGCTGGACCGCGCCGGCTGCCGCCATTATTTTGTGGCGTCCGTAGATGAGGGTATCAAGCTTCGTACAGTCACACCGCATAGCATTTACGTATTCGGCGGCATCCATGCGGGCGACCATGATGCCTTTACCGCGCATAAGCTGACACCCGTTCTCAATAGCCTTAATGATATTACGCGCTACAAGGGCGGCCCCTGCGCCGTGTTCTTCGATACGGGCATGAACCGCCTGGGCCTTGGGGCCGATGAAACCGCACGGGTATTGGCCGCGCCCGCGTTGCTGCGCCATCTTGATGTGCGCGCCTTCATCAGTCACTTCGCCTGCTCGGAGGATGCGCCGCACCCTTTGAACGCACTTCAAATCGAGCGCTTTGCGGGCATACGCACGGCGTTGGTGCCACATTACCCAAACGCGCTTTGGTCGCTTTGCAATTCATCGGGCATCATGCATTTCGGGCAAGCACATTACGATATGGTGCGCCCCGGCTATGCGCTATATGGCGGCAACCCTACACCCGAGGCCGCCAACCCCATGCGGCCTGTTGTGACGTTACAATCACGCGTGTTGCAAACGCGCCATGTGGCGGCGGGTGATACGATAGGCTACAGCGCTACACACCGTTTTGACGCGCCAGCCGAAGCCGCGACCATCTTTTTAGGCTATGCCGATGGCGTGACCCGCAAACTCAGTAACAGCGCAGGGCATGTGTACTGGCAAGGCCAGCCCTGCCCGATACTGGGCCGTATATCGATGGACCTCACAACCATCGGCATCAGCCACCTCAAAGGCCCCAAACCACAGGCCGGCGATATGGTTGAGGTACTGGGCCCGCATCAGGATATTGACGCTTTGGCTGGGTTTGCAGGCACAATCGGGTATGAAATACTGACATCCCTTGGCTTACGCTATGCGCGCCGCTATATAGATGCCCCATGAGCACAGCAAACATGACCAAACAAATTCCCGTTACCGTTCTGACCGGCTATCTTGGCGCGGGCAAGACTACATTGTTGAACCGCATCCTCAGTGAGCCGCACGGCAAGAAATTTGCTGTCATCATCAACGAATTCGGGTCTGTCGGCGTTGATAACGATCTGGTTGTCGGGGCCGATGAAGAAATATTTGAAATGAATAACGGTTGCATCTGCTGCACGGTGCGCGGCGACCTTATCCGCATTATCTCCGGCCTCATGCGCCGCGGGCTTGATAAATTTGACGGCATTATTGTCGAAACGACAGGGCTTGCTGACCCTGCGCCCGTTGCCCAGACATTTTTTATGGATGATGACGTGCGCCGCGCCACACGCCTTGATGCGGTTGTGACGGTGGTTGATGCGAAACACATCAGCGAGCGCCTGAAAGACAGCCCCGAGGCCGAAGACCAGATTGCGTTTGCCGACACGATTGTTTTGAACAAGGTTGATCTGGTGAACGCCGAAGAACTGGCCGCCGTTGAAGCCATGATCCATGCCATAAACCCTTATGCCAGCGTGTATAAAACGCAAAACAGCCAAGTGCCTTTAGACGTCGTGCTGGACCGCGGGGCATTTGACCTTAACCGTATTCTGGCCATCGAACCCGCCTTTCTTGAAGGCGGGCATACCCACAACCATGACAGCGAAGTCAAAAGCATCGCGCTGACTGCCGAGCGCCCTGTCATCATGGGCCGTTTTGAAGAATGGATCGGCCAGACATTGGCTGACCAAGGGCAAAATATTCTGCGTTCCAAAGGTGTACTTAACATCCGTAATTCGCCACGCCGTTTTGTATTCCAGGCCGTGCACATGATTGCGGATTCAGCACCAGGCAATGCATGGAAAGACGGCGAGAAAAAAATCAGCAAGCTGGTTTTCATTGGCCGCAATCTTGACCGCGCCGCCCTTCAAAAAGGTTTTGAAGACTGTGTTGAGGCCGCGTGATTCCGGCCATCGAACAAAAACTGAAGGCTACCGCCTACGCTTTCGATGCGCCCGTCAATCACGGATGCTTCAGCCATAACGGGCTTGCCTGCGCTTTCGGCCTTGGTGACGGGCATGTGCATATCGTGCGCGGCGACCAGCGTAACACCATCAAGGCGCATACAGGGGCTGTGCCCATCATCAAGCCATATGGGCAGGATGGTTTTATCACCCTGTCCGATGACGGTACTCTAAAACATATTGATGGTGCCGATACGTTGCACGATGTTGCCGACTTCAAAGGCGCATGGACCGAACGTATGGACGTACACGACAATGGCAGCATTGCAGTAGCTGTTGGCCGCCATGTGTATTTGTGGGCGCGCCTTGATGCTGAACCAAAAATCATCGGCCCGCATGACGGCACGGTCAATGATGTGCATTTTGCGCCTGACGGCATGGGCCTTGCCGCCGCCCATCGTGACGGCGTGACCCTCTGGGCATGGCCGCATTTTGAACCACAGCCGATGCAATTACCATGGAAGGGCGCGCACCTTGCCGTGACCGTCAGTGCCGATAAACGCTGGATTGTGACGGCCATGCAGGAAGGCGCTTTGCATATGTGGAATGTCGCGCTCAAACGCGATTACCAGATGCGCGGCTACTGGGCCAAACCCACACAACTTGCATGGTCGGCCGACCGTAAATGGCTTGGCACCAGCGGTGCCGAAAGCGTGATTTTATGGCCGTTCGACAAAGGCGGCCCTGACGGGCGTGAAGCCATGCAGCTTGGCTGGTCGAACGCGACTTTTGTAACCGCGATTGCCGCACACCCCGATTCACCCATTATGGCGGCAGGTTTTGAAGATGGTGCCGTGGTGATGCTGGATTTATCCCAGCGCAAAGCTTTTTCTGCTGGTGTCGCCACCGGCCATGCCGTTACCACACTGGCTTTTGCCCCCACAGGTGATTCATTGCTGGCGGGTCGCGCGAAGGGCGGCGGGGTTATTTTCAGCCTTATGGAATAGCCGCGCGCGACAACTATCCATAATCATTGGTCAAAATGTCGCACATTATTCGCGGCATGGGCGAAACATACTTTTTCACTTTGGCTTCAAAGCATTGAGGTGATTCAATTTGAGTCTGTTTTGTAGCAATTATATCAACATACAATCGTAAGTAGTCCTTGAATTTGCGGCATGAAAAGCCAAGCGATTTGCGTTAAAATCAACGGGATAAACCAACCTGCCGCAATTCACCGGAAAGGGTACCCCCTCATATGATGCCCCGTGTCATCGAACGATTGATCCATAAAATCGAAGACGATGTTAAAAAGTTCTCGAAGGACAATGAAACGATTGCCAGCCAGACCAATATGCTGGCTTTGAACGCGACCATCGAAGCCGCCCGTTCGGGTGAAGCGGGCCGCGGGTTTATCGTCGTCGCGAACGAGGTAAAAAGCCTAGCAAAACAGGCCAAGGAAAACTCTGAGAAATTCAAATCCCTTGTCATCCACCGTATCCAGTACGGTATCAATATCACCGAACGCATGGTCCAGCAGGTTGAAGGCGGCCGCCTGACCGACATGGCGCAAACGCTCGTGCAGATCATCGTGCGTAACCTTTATGAACGTACGGCCGATTGCCGCTGGTGGGCAACAGACGAAGCCTTCTGGAAATGCCTCGATACCCCAACACAGGATTTACGCGATTTTGCGACCAAACGCCTTGGTGTTATCAACAAATTTTACGGCGTTTACATGAACCTGATACTGGCCGATGTAAACGGCGAAGTGCTGGCGACGTCACGGCCTGACATTTTCCCGTCCGCCGCCGGCGCCAACGTCAAGCGCGAGCGCTGGTTTCACGAAGCCCTGCGTACCCAAAGCGGGGCAGATTACATCGTTGACGATATTCATAACTCCGCAATCCATAACGGCAACCCTACGGCCGTCTATTCAGCTGCGGTGCGACGTAATGGTGAATTGCAGGGCGAAGCGATTGGTGTGCTTGGTGTTTACTTCGACTGGGGGCCGCAATCGCGCGTTATCTGCACGAATGAGCCTACCCTGACGGACGAAGAAAAATTACGCACGCGCGTTCTGCTGCTAGATGATAAAATGCGGATCATTCAGGCATCGGACGGGATGGGCATCTATTCGCAGTTCGATTTGCAGACAAGCTGACCTGCCCCCCAAGTTTAGTCCATCTGCGGGTAGAGTCCTGTTTGGGTTATAGACGGCGGTGTTAAGACCGTCAACGAAAGATCAGGGGGTATACCCCCTGATCTTTTTGCACCGTTTTTTGCGG
>Ga0209066_10000441_pt1 | contig 61347 bp, 56 predicted proteins | sample All_14_2_FD_187198 | JGI IMG/M metagenome (GOLD analysis project Ga0209066, IMG submission 187198) | Freshwater microbial communities in response to fracking from Pennsylvania, USA - Allegheny Zone_MetaG_DW_15 (SPAdes) (version 2) ...
GTGATGACCAGCCCCCTGTGGATCGCCCAGAGACACGGCCAGGATTGGGAGGATCCGGATTGTCTCGCAGCAATCGCCTGGTTGACCCAAGGCCTTCCGTCCAGAGCTTGGTCGAACCGTATGGAGGCTGTTCAAGCCACGTTCGAGGCGGCGAAGGTCAGGTGGGCGCAAGGGGAGCGCGTCTCCTTGTTCGATCCGGCCGACGCCGCCGCCTGGTACGTTTTCCAGGCCAGGGCCTATGCCGCCGACCGCGAGCACTGGTTCGAACCTGAGGCCTACAGGATCGTCCCCTTGTTCCGACGGATCGGCCAACTGCTTCCCCAGCTCAAGCCGGTCAAAGGGGCGGAAGATCGGGTCGTCGAAATGATGACGCGCTACAGACGCCAGCCCGATGACGGACTCTACGAACTGCTCGTCGCGGGCGCCTACCGGACCGCCGGATGGACCGATGTCGCCTGCGTGCCTGCGGAACCCGGCGTTAGGCGCCGTCCCGACCTGTTCGTCTCCCGCGGACGGCGAAGCTGGGCGGCAGAGTGCAAGCGGGTCGGTCGATCCGGCTATGGCGAAACGGAACGCGCACGGGGCGAGGAAATCTCGCAAGCGTTCCATGCGTTTTGCCGGGGGCGCGACGTCTCGCTATCCATCCAGGTCGCTTTCAAGGATGAGCTCGCGGCTGTGGGCGCAAGCTACCTCGCCGACAGGGCCGAGGTGTTCCTCCAGAATCCTCGACGGGACTCCTGGGATGACGCATCGGGCGCAGGGTGGATTCGGGTCGTCGATCGCCGACGCCTCGATCTGGTGCTGCAGCAGGACGATCTCTTCTTCGGGTCCAGCCGAATGATCCAGCTAATCGAGGGCGCGTACTCGCCTTCGGTCCAATATAGTCTGGATGGCTCATGGCGGCCGGCGAAAGACCGACCTTTCCATGCGGCGCAGGTCGGAAGGGTTTCGGCCGTGTCCTGGCTCAGCGCGTCAGAGAAAGCTCAGAGCCGCAAGGCCAAGCACTTCCGAAAACTGATCCGGGAGGCCGCGGATCAGCTTCCGGGCGACAGGCCAGGCGTCGTCCACGTCGGCTACGAGGCCTTCTACGACGATGCGACCGAGGCCCTCAGGCATGCTCTGAACCATCAGCACATTCGTGAACTTGATGTTTCGTCGAGCCGACTTCGTTATGTCTACGCCAACTACATGGCGCCGGAGCACACCAACGACCGCAACGAGTCCTCTGCGCTCACCGAGACGACCGCGACCTATCCGGTCGGCAATCGCAGCACCGCGGAGCCGCTCAAACACCACCTGCTATTTGCAGACGCCGAGCCGTCTCCCGGACCGTTCTGGGCGCGACGGCGCTAGCCGGCTGTAGGCACCGCCAATGACGGTCCTGACCCATCTCCCGCGGAGCAGCGAGGCAAGCGCTCCCGGTCAGGCGTGGGCGGAGGGCTGGCTTTGCGCTGGAGTGGAGGGCACCTGCCCGGCGTCACCGGCGGGATTGTAGAAGCGAAGCGCGGACCTCGCCTTCGCGGCGTAGTCCGACGCGTCGGCGGCATGGTCGGAGTTTGGATTCACGACCGAGAGAAGAAGTGTCTCCAGCTTGGCGATCGCGGCGCGCTTCTCGGCCATGTAGTTGTGCTGGACATAGACGGCCATGGTGATCGGCGATCCACCGCCGAAGTCCCCGGCGTGATTGAGCAGCTTCGACAAGATGAAGGGGCTGACACCAGCGATCGCGAGGCGGGTAGCCCCGCTACGTCTGAGATCGTGGGCGGTCAGGTCCGGCGACCCGATCCCTTCCCTGATGTCGCGCATCGCATGGCTGATGGCGGCAGGCGACAGATAGGGGACCGTCTTGCTGCGACCGACGAAGACATAGGACGACGGGTCGTCACCCGGCGTCGGCTCGGACCGGAGCGCGATAGCCTCACGGATGAGGTCGATCGCGCTGGCGCAGAGAGGGACGGCCGTCACCCGACCGGCCTTTGTCTTCTCCGCAGGGATCGTCCAGACGGCCGCGCCGAAGTCGATTTCCGGGATGCGCATGGCGGCGATCTCGCCCCGCCGCTGAAGCGTCAGCATGGCGAGCTGGATGGCGATGCGGACCGGTCGGCTGACCATCACCGGCTCTTCGCGACCGCGGGGGAGGGGACGGCGTAGCCCGGTGGGATCGATGAGCGCCTTCCATAGGGCACGGGTCTCATCATCCGTCAGGATGCGGGTGCGGGGGATCTCTTCGGCCAGGTCCGCGAGCTCTCCGGCGGGATTACGGGTTACGCGCCCCTCGAGCACGCCCCAGGCGTATATCTGGCGGAGCAGTCCTCGCACTCGGTTGCAGGTCGTGCCGCGCCCGGCGGTTAGAAGATCGCGCAGCAGCTTTCGAACAGCATCGCGGGTGAGGGCTTCGACCCTGATGCGGCCGAGCGGGGTCAGGTATTTCTTGTAGAGATAGCGCTCGGCTTTGATGGTCTGAGGCCGTTTGCGACGGCGGCTCGGGCGATACTCGCCGGTTTCGCAGACGGTGAAATAGGCTTCGGCCAGATCCGCGACCGTGCGGATGGCCTCAGTCTTGGCCTCGGCCTTGACCAACTGGCGCGTCGTTGCCGGGTCCTTGCCGTCGTCGACCTCGGACTGGATCTTGCGGGCTTTCGCCCTGGCTCCGGCGACCGTCAGGGAGGAGGTGTCGCCTATGGCGTGCTCGGGCGGGACGTAGTGGCCGAGCCGGATGCGCGGTTGACTTCCGTCCGGCCGGCGATACCTATAACCCCAGATTTTGGTGTCCGAGGATACCCGGAGATAAAGGCCCTTGAGGCCCGAATCCCAGAGCTCAAGACGGCCGCCTTCGATGGCCTTCGCCGACGCAACCGTTCGGTCCGTGAGCTTCAAAGTCGGCATCCAGATCTCCGATGGCCCCGTTTGCTGGGGCACATATGGGGCACAGATTGCAGCAACTCAGAAAATAGCGGTGAACAGCGATGATGTCAAAAATCTACGCAGGAACAATGCGCTAGCACAGTCCTGCACAGCGGTGAAAAGTGCTGAAAACAACCTCAGGTTAGCCTGGGGGTCAAGGGGTCGCAGGTTCGAATCCTGTCGCTCCGACCATTTCCTTAAGGAAATCGGTTGGTTGAAGGGGTCGCTTTCGGGCGGCCCCTTTGCAATTTCGGCATCTATCCGACGCGAGGTCCTGCTGACCATTTGAACAGCGGATAAAGCGGAAGGCCCCAGGCGGTGCCCGCGATCCCATAATAGATCAGGTCGATCCAGGGATTGCGCGGCAGCCACTCGCCGATGGCAATCACCGCCCACACATAGAAGATCAGCCAGACCAGGACGCCCATGCAGGCGATGAAACTGCGAAGGCGGGGATGCATCAGCGCTTGCTCCGGAACAGGAAGAAAGCGACCAGGCAGATCAGCGACCCGGCCATCGACCAGGGGATCCAGCGCCAGTCGTCCAGGGTCGCGATCCCCATGACCCTCACGGTCACGAACCAGCCGCACAGGGCCCCGATGCCCGCGACCAGGCTGGTCGCGAATAGACCGCGGCGACCCGTCAACTGGTCCGCGATCCAGGCCAGGACGAAGGCCCCCAAGGCCCCGATCAGGATGTCGAGATACTGCAAGCGTTGAGCCCTTCGTGACCTGATGCGACGGTTGGTCCGTCATTAGCGACTCGATCTCGCCACTGCAGGGGGGCATACCGCCCCCTCATGGCGCAAATCGATGCGCCAGACACTGTATCGTCACCAGGAGCGGGCGTCGAATGAACCGTTTCGGCCGTTTGGATCAATCGAAGGCGGTCGGCCTGTGGCTGTTCGTCTGTGCGGGCCTGGTGTTTGCCATGGTCGTCGTCGGCGGCATCACCCGGCTGACGGGATCGGGCCTGTCGATCACCGAATGGAACCCGATCATGGGGGCGATCCCGCCCATGAATGCGGCCGACTGGTCTGAGGCCTTCGAAAAGTACCGCGCCATCCCGCAGTATCAGCAGGTGAACGCCGGGATGAGTCTGTCGGAGTTCCAGGGCATCTTCTGGTGGGAATGGATACACCGGCAACTGGGGCGGCTGATCGGCCTGGCCTTCGCCCTGCCGTTCGCGGCCTTCCTGATCCTCAGACGGATACCCCGTCGACTGATCTGGCGCTGTGCCCTGCTGTTGGCCCTGGGCGGGCTCCAGGGGGCGATCGGGTGGTGGATGGTATCCAGTGGCCTGTCGGAGCGCGTGGACGTCGCCCCCGAACGACTGGCCACGCACCTGGGACTGGCCCTGGCGCTGTTCGCGGGGCTGATCTGGACCGGGCTGGAGGCGTGGTTCGGTGCGGAGCATTCGCGCTCGCCGGGCGGCTGGTCGCGCGGGGCGGCCGTGCTGTTGGGAGCTGTCTTCGTGCAGTGCCTGCTGGGGGGGCTGGTCGCGGGGGCCAAGGCGGGAATGGTCTATACCGACTGGCCGCTGATGAACGGGGCGGTCTTCCCATCGGCGGACTGGAGCCTGGGCGGGCTCACGGTCCTGCATGACCAGGCCCTGGTGCAGTTCAATCACCGCATCGTGGCCTATGGGCTGCTGCTAGGCGCCACAGTCTATGCCGTTCAGGCGTGGCGCTGGCGACTAGCCGAGGGTTTGGGGACATCCGCCTTCGTCGTGGCGGGCGTGATCTGGATGCAGGCCGTCCTGGGCGTGGTGACCCTGGTCCATGCGGTACCGATCGGCCTGGGGGTGTTGCACCAGGCCGGGGCGGCGGTCGTTCTGGCCGCCGCGACGATCAATCTGTGGCTGGTGCGGCGGTCGCAGCCGCGCCTGTTCAGCCCTTCACCGAGGACCAGGGGCCTCTGATCGCGAAGGTGATGCCCGGATACATGATGTTGACGAACAGGACGCTGCCGTCCGGCGAGAAGCAGGCACCGGCGAATTCGGAGTTTCCGGCAAAGACGTTGCGACCGATCGTATAGACCTTGCCCTCGGGCGTGACGCCTTTCAGGTGGTTGCGGATGTCGTCGGAATAGTTGTCCTCGCAGACGATCAGGTGACCCCAGGGGGCGACGACCAGATTGTCGCCCATGTTCATGGTCCGGATGTCCTCGCTCTCGACGAACAGCTGGATCCGGCCGGTTTGATCGGCCTCGCCCGGCTGACCCTCGACGGACGAGGGCGTATAGCGCAGGATCTGGCCGCGACGCAGCGGACCGCCCGAGGTTGCCGTCAGATACATATCCGACTTGTCGAAGAAGATGCCTTCTCCGCGCGCGACCAGAGTAGCGCCCGCAGCGTGGCCGCGCTTACGCAGATCGTCGTTGGGGCTTTCGACATCCTCCATGTCGATCCAGACCACTTCGCGCCAGTCGCCGACCGCCCATTCGCGTGACGCGGCGTCCTGGTTGCGGCTGTCGGCACCCATCTTGTCCTTGAAGGCCATGGCCTGCAGGCGTCCGCCGTCGGCCAGTTTGCCCGGCGTGGTCGGGATGAAGCGATAGAACAGGCCCGCATTGTCGTCCTCGGTCAGATAGACGATGCCGGTGGAGGGATCGATGCAGATTGCCTCGTGATCGAACCGGCCCATGGCCTTCAACGGCACGGGCTCGACCAGGCCGGTGGCGTCGGCGGGGACTTCGAACACCCAGCCGTGGGCCTGTTTGACGTCGGCGTCGTCGGGGGTTTCGACCGTTTCCTCACACGTCAGCCAGCTGCCCCAGGGGGTGTGACCGCCGCCGCAGTTGGTCGAAGTGCCGGCGAGCGACAGGTGCTGGCGCACGGTTTCGCGAGTCTCGAGGTCATAGACCAGCGTCGTGGTGCCGCCCGGAAGGGCGCGGCCGTCCTTGTAGGTGTCGAATCCCTTGGCCGGGTCCAGAAGGTCGATCCGCTCCTGGTGAAAGCCGCCGGGGCCGAGATTGCGATGCAGGGCGCTGGACCCCTTCAGTTCGTGGTTGCGAACCAGGGCGACCTGACTGCCGGACAGGGGAAAACAGCCCATGCCGTCCGGCTGGCCTGGCACGAACAGACCGTCGTCCATCGTGTCGCCGCTTTGCGAGATGACCTGATAGGTAAAGCCCTGGGGCAGGTCGAGCAGCCGGTTCGGATCAGGCAGCAGGGGTCCGTAACCCTCGACCTGATTCACATAGGTCTCTTCCGTTGTAGCGACCTGGGCCTGGACGTTGCGGGCCAGCCCGGTGAAGGCGGCAGCGGCGGCACTGGTGGCGATCAGGTTGCGACGGTCGATACGCATGGGCTTGGAACTCCGAATTTTTGTGCCTTATGGCCCGCGGTCATCATGGTTGTGTGACACGCGGACCAGGCCCGGTGATGCGCGACCACGGGTCACACATCCACAGGGATTTCGGTCATGGCGCCGTCACGCTTGAACCCCGGGCGGTCAAGACCACATAGTATCCCGAACGCCGTCGGAATCGACGGGTCGCTTCTGGGTGATCGGCATCGCGCCGGTTGTCGGAGGCGACGGGCCGGAGATCACCAAAGGCCCGGGAAAGTGCATCATGTCTGAATCCGTTACCCTGCCTGTCCTGCCTCTCAGAGACATCGTCGTCTTCCCGCACATGGTCGTGCCGCTGTTCGTCGGCCGCGAGAAATCCGTGCGGGCCCTGGACGAGATCATGAAGGGCGAAAAGCAAATCCTTCTGGCCACCCAGAAGAACAGCGTCGATGACGACCCGTCGGCCGACGCCATCTATCCCGTTGGGGTGGTCGCGACCGTACTGCAACTGCTGAAACTGCCCGACGGCACGGTCAAGGTGCTGGTCGAAGGCAAGGGCCGTGCGCGGCTGACTCGGTTCACCGACCGGGAAGAGTATTTCGAAGCCGAGGCCGTCTCCATCGAGGACGAAGCGGGCGACCCGTCGCAGGCCGAAGCCCTGCTGCGCGCCGTGGTTGAGCAGTTCGAAAACTATGTGAAGCTGAACAAGAAGATTCCGCCCGAAGCGCTCAGCTCCATCCCCCAGATCACCGATCCGTCCAAGCTGGCCGACAGCGTGGCCGCCCATCTGTCGGTCAAGATCGCCGACAAACAGGGCCTGCTGGAAACCATCGCCGTCACCGCGCGGCTGGAGAAGGTCTATGGCCTGATGGAGGGCGAAATCAGCGTCCTGCAGGTCGAGAAGAAAATCCGCTCGCGCGTGAAGCGCCAGATGGAGAAGACTCAGCGCGAATATTACTTGAACGAGCAGATGAAGGCGATCCAGCGCGAGCTGGGCGAGACCGACGACGCGCGCGACGAGGTCATGGATCTGGAGAGGCGCATCCGCAAGACACGCCTGTCCAAGGAGGCGCGCGCTAAGGCCGAGTCCGAGGTCAAGAAGCTGCGGAACATGAGCCCGATGTCGGCCGAATCGACCGTGGTGCGGAACTATCTGGATTGGTTGCTGTCGATCCCTTGGGGCAAGGCCAAGACCAAACCGATCGACCTGTCCAAGGCCGAGGACATCCTGGAAGAGGATCACTATGGCCTGGAGAAGGTCAAGGAACGGATCATCGAGTATCTGGCCGTCCAGGCGCGCACCAACAGCCTGAAGGGGCCGATCCTGTGCCTGGTCGGCCCTCCGGGCGTCGGCAAGACCTCTCTGGCCAAGTCGATCGCCAAGGCGACCGGCCGTGAATACGTTCGTATGTCGCTGGGCGGCGTGCGCGACGAAGCGGAAATCCGCGGCCACCGCCGGACCTATATCGGCTCCATGCCCGGCAAGATCATTCAGTCCATGAAGAAGGCCAAGACGACCAACGCCTTCATCCTGCTGGACGAGATCGACAAACTGGGCGCCGACTGGCGCGGCGACCCCTCCTCGGCGCTGCTTGAGGTGCTGGATCCGGCACAGAACAATGCGTTCGGCGACCACTACCTGGAAGTCGACTACGACCTGTCCAACGTCATGTTCGTGACCACGGCCAACAGCCTGAATATGCCTCAACCCCTTATGGACCGGATGGAGATCATCCGGGTCAGCGGCTATACTGAGGACGAGAAGGTCGAGATCGCCAAGCGTCACGTCCTGCCCAAGGTCACGACGGACAACGGGCTGACGCCGGTCGAGTTCGTGGTGCCGGACGACACCATCCGGGACCTGATCCGCTACTATACCCGGGAGGCGGGGGTGCGGTCGCTGGAGCGGGCGCTGGGCGGGCTGGCCCGCAAAGCCGTGCGCGAGATGGCCAAGGAAAAGACCCTGTCGATCACGGTCGATGCGGCCAAGCTGGCGACCTATGCCGGGGTGCAGAAATTCCGTTTTGGCGAGACCGACGAGGAGGATCAGGTTGGAATCGTCACCGGCCTGGCCTGGACCGAATTCGGCGGCGAAATCCTGACCATTGAGGCGATCAAGATGCCGGGCCGGGGTCGCATGACCGTGACCGGCAATCTGAAGGACGTGATGAAGGAGTCCATCTCGGCCGCTGCCTCCTATGTCCGTGCGCGCTCGCTCAGCTTCGGCGTCAAACCGCCGGTGTTCGAGAAAACCGACATCCACGTCCACGTGCCGGACGGTGCGACGCCCAAGGACGGCCCGTCCGCCGGTGTCGCCATGACCGTGGCCATGGTGTCCGTCCTGACGGGCATTCCCATCCGCAAAGACATCGCCATGACCGGCGAGATCACCCTGCGTGGACGGGTGACGGCCATCGGGGGGCTGAAGGAGAAGCTGCTGGCCGCCCTCCGAAGCGGCATCAAAACGGTCCTGATCCCCGAGGAGAACGAAAAGGACCTGGCCGACGTGCCCGACAACGTGAAGTCGGCACTGGAGATCGTACCGATCAAGACGGCGGACGAGGCCTTGAAATGGGCCCTGACCGGCGGGCTGACGCCGGTGGAATGGGACGAGGCCGCCGATCCTCTACCCGCCGCCCAGCCGCCTGTCCCGGGCGATGGTACCGTCGTGGTCAGCCACTGACAGCGTTCGGGTGGGCAGGGTGCGAAAGCGTCTTGCCCGCCCCGCCATGCCGGGGCACACAACCGGACAGGGGCGGCTAGCTCAGCTGGTCAGAGCACCTCGTTTACACCGAGGGGGTCGGGGGTTCGAACCCCTCGCCGCCCACCAGATACGAAAAAGCCGCCGGATTGCTCCGGCGGCTTTTCTCTTGTCGGTCTGTCGTCCGATCAGAAGCGGAAGCTGGCGCGCAGCAGCAGCATATAGCGGATGTAGTCCTCGACCTGTTCGGCATCGGCGCTGATGCTGAGCATCCCCAATTCGTTGCCGATGTTCAGGCGGAAGCCGACGATCGGGCCGCCACCTTCGATCGAATCCGGGCTGAGGCGGAAGTCGGGGCCACCCGACGAGAAGCGGGCTATGGTCTCGCCCACGTCGACGGAGATGTTCTGGCGCCAGCCGACACGGAATTCCGGGCGCAGCCAGCTGTTCTCGCCCATGCCGAAGCTGACGTTCATCGCCGCAACGGCCGAGAAGAGGTGGCCGTCGCGCTCGTCGATTTCCAGATCGAAGGCGTCGCCGCCGCCTTCCTCGATGCGGGAATCCTCGCTGAGCGAGAAATACTCGGCATAGACTTCGGGCCGCAGGGTGAACCGGCCGTAGGTCCGCTCATAGGAGGCACCGCCGGCCGCCGCCAGGGTGACGCCGTTCCAGCTGGATTCGTTGGACAGGTTCAGACCGCTGCCGACCAGGGACCGGGTCGCGTCAAAAGTGGCATAGCCCGCAGCCGCGCGGGCCCAGGTCGTCCAGTACTGGCCCTGGGCCCGCCAATAGACGCCCAGTTCGATCAGATTGGCCGACAGGATTTCCTCGGCCTCGGCCTCAGGATCTTCCAAATCTGAGGAGGTGAAGGCCACGGTGACGCCGAAGGCACCCAGATCGGTGCCGCGCTCGACCCCGCCCGCCACGCCGAAGCCCTCGGAGCGGAAGCCGTAGGTGTCGGTCTTGTCCTTGTCCGCGTAGAAGTTGATCTCCTGCAGCCAGGCACTGGTCTCACCCGGCTGCGCCGAGGCGTTACGCCCGGTGAGGGCGCGCGTCACGGCATCGACCCCCGACGCCAGGGAGAGCAGGGGGCCGCCTGAGTGGTCCGGCAACAGTTGCTCGTACAGGTCGATGAAGCCTTCGCGATCCGTCTGGCCGAGGAAGGCGTTCAGCAGGGCGTTGTCGCGATCCAGGGCATCGTAGAAGGCATCGAAAGCCGAGGCTTCGACATCAAGCAGATCGGCCTCCTCGGCTGTACGACGCCGCGCATCGACATAGACGTCACCGTTCGCAATGTCGGCCCCGACCGTTGTCACGAACAGATAGGGTTCAGCCACATTGTCTGTTTCCACATTGCCGTAGTTCAGCACGTCAGCGTCGATGATCGTGAACCGCTCCGGCCCATCAAGCAGCGATGAGAACGTCAAACCGAGCTGGGCGCCGTCTTGGAAAGTCGCCGTGCCATTCACAACGAAGCCTGCGTTGGCGCCGCTTTGGGGGTCCAGGGAAACCAACAACTGCCCGTTTTCTCCAACGGTCAGACCGCTGATTGTCGCCGGGGCAGACTGCAATGTTTCAAGAACGCCGTCGGTGACCGAGACCTCGAGCAGGCCGTCTGAATCAATAATAGCGCCTCGAACCGAAGCACCGCCAGTAATGACCAGGGCGTCGTCTCCTAATCCAAAATTGAGGTCGCCCCGAACGATGCCGTTGCGGATGTCGACCAGATCATCGCCGGACCCCAGCAGCACATCGCCCACAATGATGGGCTCAAACTGATCGGAAACGCCGTCCCCATCGGTGTCGGGGTCCGTGCTGGTCGGCGTGTTCGGCGTTCCCAGTTGGACGAGGGTCACGCCGGACGTGTTGGCTCTCACGTCGATGGCCGTGGCCGTTCCAGTCGGCGGATCATCGTCCGCAGTCGTCAGCAGTTGGACCTGGATCGAGCGGGAGTTCGTGATCGACGTCAGGCTGCCGCTGAGGTCCAGGACACCGACCACCGTCGCTGCTCCGCCACCCGCTGTGGAAATGATGCGACCGCTGTTGTTGAAGGTCCCAACATTGGCACCTTCCTCGATCACGAGGGTCGCCACTCGAACGTCGATCTCGGAATTCACCGATGTCGTGAGGCTGCCGGTGTTCGTGAAGCGGGGCGTCGAGGAGCCTTCGCCAAAGCGAACAGCGGTCGCATCCGCCTCGTAGCCGGCACCCACGATGTTGCCAGCATTGAGAACGCCGCCTTCGATCGTGACCGCTTGACCGCCTTCTACCCCAAAGACGAGGCCTTGACTGATGATCCCATCATACACGCCCTGGCCCGTAATTTGTCCTCGATTTATGAACCCATAGGCCAGGTCGCCCGTGCCCACCTGACCGAGGGTTACAGTCTGAGACGTCGATCCGATCTGAATGGCCGGAGCAGCACCGAAGCTGCTCACGTCTGACGATGTCTCCTCGGTATCGATGACGCCATCACCGTCCTCGTCGTCTTCATCGTCATCGGTGCCGACAAAAGCGGTGTCCAGAAGGATGCCGCCAGCGACATTACCACCGACCAATATCGCGGACCCGCCCTGGTAGAGGTCTTCGGCTTCCAAGCCGTCACGGACGGCCTCGCTGGGCCGGTTGGTGAAGCGGTAGCCGGACGCCGAAACACTGCCCTGTACAATCAGGCTGTCATTCAGGTCGCCGACGATCGTGACACCGGTCGAATTCCTTCCGTATCCCTCGACGCTGCCGCCGATAAAGGTCTGGCCCGAGACATCGCCTTCGATTCGTATGGCGGTCGAATCTTCACCGATCACCGCCACTGAACCGAGGTTGGTGAAGCTGCCGGTCAAATCGCTTTCGAGCGAAATCCCGAAGGAGTTGTTCCCCTCGATATTGATGCCGCCCGACCTTGCCACACGGACATCGCCGACGAGAGGAGCGCCACCCGATATGAGCACGCCATACCGATCGGTGCCGTTGGCAAAAGGCCCGTCCACATCGCCGTCGTTGTCTGTATTGGGATACGACTCGATATTGTCGGTGATGGTTATTGTTCCAGCGATCGTTACGTCAGCCGTGTTGCCGCCGTTGACGCGAATGCCTGTCGCGCCATCCGCCGCATTGGCCATGTTGATCGAACCACCAAGATCGATGGTCACATCGTGGCTGGAATTCACGGTCACTGCAGAGCCGCTGTTGACGGCGATGGAGCCCCCGCTGGCGATGCGGATGATGTCCGGGCCGGACCCGGTCGCATTGGACGTCGTGATCGGCGTGGTCCGGGTGGTGGAGATCACCACCTCGGCCATGGCACCGGTCGCCGCCAGCAAAGGAGCGATCGCCACCGCGGTCGCGAGCAGATTACGCATTCGGAAAAACACCCTCGGTGGACACTCGGATCGAACGCCGCACACCCGTTAGCAGGGACCGCGCCAGCCTGCCTCAAGTTTCTCGAATTTGAGGCGATTGCAAGGCCGAACGCATTCCCGGGATCGTGTTGGGCCCATCGAGGCTTGTCGAAGTCGCGATCAATATGATATCACTTTGCGATCAATAGGGGAGCGTCATGACGCCATTAAATTCCAAGTCTCAAGAGCGGGCGGCCCATAGTGCCAACGGCATTGTGATGCTGCTGGTCGGCCTGGGCCTGATCCTTGCTGGGCCGGTCGTGCTGGCTTTGATCGCGATCAAGGTGTTGGCCGTCATCATGGCCGCGGCCCTGGTTTCCGTCGGCCTATTCATGCTTTGCGGTCTGTATGCGCTGCAACCCAATGAAGCGATGGCGATCCTGCTGTTCGGCGACTATCGCGGCACGGATCGCAAGACCGGCCTGCACTGGGTCCTGCCCTGGTACACCCGCAAGAAGATCTCGCTGCGCGCCCGCAACATCACCAGCGACACGCTGAAGGTGAACGACAAGCGGGGCAATCCGGTGGAGATCGCGGCCAACGTGGTCTGGCGCGTGTCCGACTCGGCTCAGGCCCTGTTCGATGTCGATGACTATCAGGCCTTTGTCGACATCCAAGTGGATACCGGTCTGCGCGATATCGCCTCCCACTATGCCTATGACCACGGTGAACAGGTCGAGGGCGAGGACAATGAATTGACCTTGCGTGCCGATGCCGAGGACGTGGCCGAACGTCTATGCGTCGAGCTGGCCAAGCGGGTGGCCATCGCCGGCATTTCTATCGACGAGGCGCGGCTGGCACACCTGGCCTATGCGCCGGAAATCGCCGGGGCCATGCTGAGACGGCAACAGGCCGAGGCCATCCTGTCGGCGCGTCGCCTGATCGTGCGGGGCGCAGTGGGCATGGTCGAGAGCGCACTGAACGACCTGGGCGAGCGCGGCGTGGTGCACCTGGACGAGGATCGCAAGGCAGCCATGGTGTCCAACCTGCTGGTCGTGCTTTGCGCGGACCGGGAAGCGCAGCCGGTCGTCAATACCGGCACACTGTACGGCTGACGTGGTCCGATCGCGCAAACCCTTTCTGATGCGGGGTTCGCCCCAGGTCATGGCGGCCGTCGAGAAGCTGGCGGCCGCCGAACTGCGCTCGGTCAATGCCCAGTTGGAGGTGCTCCTGCGCGAAGCCCTGATGCGGCGGGGCGTGGCGATCGCGCCGGATCGTCCGCCTGCTGAGAACACTTGAGCTTGGTCGCAGACCGGTCTACGGGCGCTGGATGGCAAGATCGAAAATCGTTCGACGCATCCATGGACGATCGTCCGGCGTTAGGCACGACGACGCCACCGGAGCAGACCCCATGACCCTTGTCGGCCTTGACGTCCAGGAGACGGAACTGAGGCTTATTCCCGGATGGGACGAAGAGGTGTCCCAGACGCTCCAGGCCATGCGGGCGTCAGCGGTGGACCCACGCGCCAGGCTGGTCGATACGACAATGCTGTATGCGCCCCGTTCCGGCGGAGTGAAGCGTTATCTGATGTCCAAGAAGGCATGGCTGGCCGAGAACAGGCCGGGCGTGGCCCACAGTCTGGTCGTTCCGGGCGCGCGACATCATGCTGGCACGGACGGCATCATCAAGCTGCACGCGACCAAGCTGCCATTTGGCGATGGCTATCGGTGGCCCACGTCGGTACGGCGATGGGGAGCCTGGGTGGCCTCTCTCAAACCCTCGATCATCGAGGCGGGCGATCCCTATACGCCGGGGCAGGGGGCCCTGGAGGCTGGTCAGCGGGCGGGATGCCCCGTGGTCGGCTTCTGTCACTCGGACCCGGCCGGTCTGGCGGCCCTGCATTTCGGCGAATGGGCCAAGAAGCCGGTTGAGAAACGCTGGGCCAAGTTGTTCGGACAGTTCGACCGCGTCGTCTCGCCCAGCCGGTTCATCGCCCAACGACTGGAAGAAGCCGGGGTCGGCGATATCGTCATCCGTCCCTTGGGCGTGGAGATCGAAACCTTTCGGCCGGATCGCCGCGACCGGGACTGGCTGCTGAAGAAGCTGGACCTGCCTGCCTCGGCGCGCTTGCTGTGCTTTGCCGGACGCCCGGCCAAGGAAAAGAACATCGACGTCCTGATCGAGGCGGTGCAGCGACTGGGGGCCCCCTATCATCTGGTCCTGGTCGGGGCGGGCACAGGGATGCCGCCCGAGGATCGGGTGATCGCAATGCCGTATGAGCGTGATCCCCGCGCCGTCGCCCGGATCATCGCCAGCTGCGACGCCTTCGTTCATGCCAATGACAAGGAGCCGTTTGGCCTGATCGTGCTGGAGGCCATGGCCTGTGGCCGTCCGGTCGTGGGGGTCAATGCGGGAGGGGTGGCCGAGACGGTGGACGATTCGGTTGGGCAGTTGGCCCGCAGCGCCGATCCGGGCGATTATGCCCAGGCGATCGAGGCCCTGTTTGAGCGGGATATCGAAGCCATCGGCCAAGCCGCGCGCGTCCGCACGGTCGAGCGCTTTTCCTGGAACCGCGTGTTCGAGGATCTGTGCATGGTCTATGGCGAGACGTCGGGCAAACCGGCCTTCGTCCAGCCCGCCGCCGACTGGGCCGTGCATTGAGCTGGATGGGAGCAGGGCTGCTGGCCCTGGCGATAGCCGCCTGCGGCGTGTGCGGCGCGACGGCACAGACCGTCGTCATCGTCCGTCACGCGGAAAAGGCCGATTCGTCGGCCGATCCAGACCTGTCCCTGGCGGGACGGTCGCGCGCCATGAGCCTGGCCCAGTTGTTCGAAGACGCGGCTCCTGGTTTGATCCTGACCTCGCCCTTGCAACGGACCATGCAGACGGCTTTGCCAACGTCCGGGAGGGCCGGGGTTCCGGTCCAGACGGTATCGTTCGACGGTGGGACCGAAGGCCATATCGCCCGAACGGTCGGACTGGTCCGCGCAGCCTCCGCAGACACCGTCATCCTGATCGTTGGGCACAGCAATACGGTGCCGCAGATCGCGGCCGCCCTTGGCGATCCGTCGCCACAGCCCCTGGGTGAATGCGATTTCGACCGGGTGACGACGCTGGTGCTCGGCCCGTCAGGCCACGCACCGGCTGTGACCCACAACCGCTATGGTGCGCCCTCGGTGTCCTGCTCGCCGTCTGGGCTTCAGCCTGGTGCGGATGAGAGGACTCGAACCTCCACGCCTTGCGGCGCTGGAACCTAAATCCAGTGCGTCTACCAGTTCCGCCACATCCGCATAGGTCCGGCGCGGGCTTTACGGGGGAATGCGGACGGCGGCAAGCGGTGTCGGGCGGCTATTGTTCCAGCGGGACAGGTGCGGCCCCATCCGGTTCCGCAGGCGGCGGGGACGTGACGACAGGGCGGTGTCTTTCGATCACATAGAAGCCGCGAGCGACCAGGGCCATGGCGAGTGTCGCGTCGGCCTCGGCTTTGAGAATTTCGCGTTTTCTTTGCGAATCCAATGAACTGCTCCCTTATCGGCAGCAACGTGCCAGAGGTGATCGGGTTCAAAACGGCAAGGCGACAAACGCCAAAGAAAAAGAGGCCCGGGGTTACCCGGGCCTCTCGTCCATGTCAGGCGGGGTTTGAGGGCCCGCGTCAGTCTTTCTGGTTGTCGACGCCTGAGCCCAGGGCTTCGGCCGGGGAAGACATGGTGGTCTCCTCGGTGATGTCGATGCCCTTGGCCAGCTTGGAATTCCAGAAGCCATAGGCGGCATAAATGACCGCACCGACAACCGCATAACCGCCCAGCAGCATCAAGGGCAGGGGGTTGTCCTCGGCGGCGTGCTGGAACATCGGGATCAGGTTCTGGCTGGCCAGGAACAGGCAGGCCAGAATGCCGAGTACAGCAGTGAAGATGCCGCCCGGGACCTTGAACGGGCGCGGCATATCAGGGTGCTTGATGCGAAGGAAGATGACGCTGAGGCAGACGATCGAGAAGGCCGTGGCGGTGCCCAAGGACACCAGGTCGCCCAGGATAGAGATCGGCAGGAAGGCCGCCGCGATGGCGATCAAAATGCCCAGCAGGATGGTGCCGATCCAGGGCGTGCGGAACTTCGGATGGATGACGGCAAAGGCCCGCGGCAGAAGGCCGTCGCGCGCCATGGTGTAGAAGATGCGGGTCTGGCCGTAGCACAGCACCAGCATGACCGACGACAGGCCGGTGACGGCTCCGATCTTGATCAGGAAGGCGATCAGGTTCAGTTGTCCGCCCGGTGCGGCCGCCAGCGGCACATCGGCCCATTCCAGACCCATGCGGTCGATGGCGACGGCGACAGGAGCCGGGCTGGCCAGCTCCAGATAGGGAACCACGCCCGTCATGACGGCAGCCACGGCCATATAGATCAAGGTACAGACGAACAGGGCGCCCAGGATGCCGATCGGCACGTCCTTTGACGGGTTCTTGGCCTCGGCTGCGGCGGTCGAGACGGCCTCGAAGCCCACGTAGGCGAAGAAGATGATCGCCGCGCCGCGGAAGATGCCGCCCACGCCGAACTGTCCGGCGACCCCGGTCGGTTCGGGGATGAAGGGCACCCAGTTGTCGGGGTTCACATAACCGATGCCCACCGCGATGAAGGTCAGCAGGACGATGATCTTGATGACGACGATGGCATTGTTGATGTTGGCGCTTTCCGACACACCCAGCACCAGAAGACCACAGACGGCGGCAATGCCGATGGCGGCGACCAGGTTGAACGATCCGGTCAGGGGGAAGCTGGTGGCCCCGGCGTCCTGAACCAGTTGGACCAGCGGGGTTGCCCACTGGGGGCCCTCGCCACCCGCATACTGGATGGTCGGGAAGATCTGCTGGCTGATGCCGAAATCACTGAGGATCGACACGACATAGCCGGACCAGCCGACCGCCACGGTCGAAGCCGCGACGCCGTATTCCAGCACCAGCAGCCAGCCCATGATCCAGGCGAAGACTTCGCCCAGGGTACCATAGGCATAGGTATAGGCCGATCCCGAGACCGGCATGGTCGAGGCCAGTTCGGCGTAACAGAGGCCCGCCAGGCCGCAGGCGATGCCCGCGACCACGAAGGACAGCATGATGGCCGGACCGGCATTGGCGGCCGCGACCTGTCCGGTCAGGACGAAGATGCCCGCGCCGATGATGGCCCCGATGCCCAGGCTCATCAGGTTGATGGGGCCCAGCGTGCGTTTCAGCTCGCTCTTGGCCGCTTCCTTCTGAATCTGGACGACGGATTTCTTCAGGAACAGCCGGTTCCCCACGGGCTTCACGCCATTATCGGACATCGTGTCGCGACCCCTCTTGGCGAACCCTCCCCGGGCCGCCTTCACTGGAACGGGACGCTAGCGGCGGATTGTGCGGCGCGCAACGCGGTTTCCGAACGATGAAGGCCCGACGACGCTTTCGTGAAAGCACACGAGGCGTGGTGGGCCCCACGCCTTCGGGCTATTCGAGGCTTGGCCTTTTGAACTTCGATAGTCCGTATGTTGCCAATTCACGATGTCCTCGATGATCTGCAGGCTGCTCTTGCGGTGACGAACGCCGTGGTCCTGGCCGCGCCGCCCGGAGCGGGCAAGACGACGGTCGTGCCCCTGGCCCTGCTGGACCAGCCGTGGTTGGGGGCCGGCAAGGTCCTGGTGCTGGAACCGCGCAGGCTGGCAGCCAGGGCGGCGGCCGAGCGGATGGCGGCGACCCTGGGCCAGACGACGGGCCAGACGGTGGGCTACCGGACCCGGCTGCAATCGCGCATCGGCCCGGCGACGCGCATCGAGGTCATCACCGAAGGCGTCTTCACCCGGATGATCCTGGACGATCCCGGCCTGGAAGGAATCGGGGCCGTGCTGCTGGACGAGTTTCATGAGCGCAGCCTGGATGCGGACCTGGGTCTGGCCCTGGCGCGAGAGGCGCAGGGGCTGTTGCGCCCGGACCTGCGCCTGCTCGTCATGTCGGCGACGCTGGACATCGCGGGGGTGTCGCGGCTGCTGGCCGATGACGATGGAAGCCCGGCCCCTGTGATCGAGGCGAAGGGGCGGATGTTTCCGGTGGAGACCCTCTACCTAGGCCAGACGCCTGGCGAACGGATCGACGAAGCCATGAGCCGTGGCATCATCACCGCCCTGGGCGACCAGGACGGATCGATCCTGGCCTTCCTGCCAGGCCAGGCGGAGATCCATCGCGTCGCCCAGCGGCTGGGCGAGCGCCTTCGTGACCCTTCCATCGATGTGGTGCCGCTGTATGGCGCGCTAGACAAGGCGGTTCAGGATCGGGCGATCAGTGCCACGCTGCCGGGACGCCGCAAGGTGGTGCTGGCCACCTCCATCGCCGAGACTAGCCTGACTATCGAAGGGGTGCGGGTGGTGATCGACGGCGGGCTGTCGCGGGTACCCCGTTTCGAGCCGTCCAGCGGCCTGACCCGCCTGGCCACGGTGCGGGTGTCGCGCTCCTCGGCGGAACAGCGCCGGGGCCGGGCAGGGCGGACCCAGCCGGGGGTCTGTTACCGTCTATGGGACGAGGAGACGACACGCGGACTGGTCCCGCATCAGCGGCCCGAGATTCTGGAGGCCGATCTGACGGGCCTGGCGCTGGATCTGGCACGATGGGGCCGGACCTCGACGGAGGGGCTGGCCCTGCTGGATCCCCCTCCCGCCGGGGCGATGGCAGAGGCGCGTTCGGTGCTGAGCCGCCTGAAGGCACTGGACGGCGATGGACAGTTGACGGCGCACGGTCGACGACTGGCCTGGATGCCGCTGTCGCCGCGGCTGGCGCACCTGGTGGCGATGGCATCGGACCTGGGCGACGCCATGGCCGGGGCGCGGATAGCGGCGGTGCTGAGCGAGCCGGGGCTGGGCGGACAGGCCGTGGACCTGCGAGAGCGCCTGAAGGGCCTGGACCGCGATCGATCCGCCCGCGCCGCCGATGCCCGCACCCTGGCGGCGCGCTGGGCGAAGGCAGCGGGGGGCGGCACGGGGGCCGACGTCGATCCGGGCACCCTGCTGGCCCAGGCCTTCCCAGAGCGCCTGGCGCGGTCACGCGGAAAGCCGGGAGAGTTCCTGCTGGCGTCCGGGCGGGGGGCGACGGTCGATACGGCCGAGGCCCTGTGCGCCGAGCCCTGGCTGGCGGTGGCCGATCTGGGCGGGGGCGACACCCGCGATCGGGTGCGTCTGGCCGTGCCGGTCGATCCGCTGGCGTTGGAAGACCGGATCACGATCCAGGATCGTCTGACGCGCGAGCCCTCTGGCCGCATGGTCGTGCGCCGGACGCGCCGGATCGGGGCCATCGTCGTGGACGAGCGGATTACGGGCACCCCCGACCGTGCGACGGTCACAGCCGCCTTGCGCGATGAGATCGAGCGGGATGGCCTGGCCGGAATCCGGTGGGGAGAGCGGGCCGCCTCCCTCAGGGCGCGGCTGACCTATCTGGCGGACATGGAAGAGGGGTGGCCGGATGTCAGCAACGCAGGCCTCCTGAACCGTCGAGAGACCTGGCTCTGGCCTCTGCTGGAGGGGGTTCAGGCCCTGCCCGATATTGGCGACACCGCTCTGGAGCAGGGGCTGAGAACGCTGATCCCCTGGGATCGCTTGCGCGACCTCGATCGCTTGGCACCCGCGCGGCTGGAAACGCCCCTGGGCAGTGCGGCGATCGACTATGCGGCGGACGGGGGGCCGCGCGTGGACATCCGCGTCCAGGAACTGTTTGGCGTCACCGTCCATCCGACCGTGGGGGGCGGTCGCACGCCCCTGACCCTCGCCCTGCTGTCGCCGGCCCGGCGCCCCGTCCAGGTGACCAAGGACCTGCCGGGCTTCTGGAAAGGGTCGTGGGCGGGGGTGCGGGCCGAAATGCGAGGCCGCTATCCCCGCCATCCCTGGCCCGAGAACCCGGCGGAAGCCCCGCCGACCAATCGCGTGAAGCCAAGGGGGAGATGAAGGGTTCGGTGACCGGCCAGCCACATCTGCCCCGTGTACTGGAGCCGACCGGTGTTGCCGGGGGCGGGGACGCCATATTCGTCATAGCGGTTGAGGGCATAAGGCCCAGCCCGTGGCGGCGGTCGGGGCGACGACCGACGACCGTCCCGCCCGCACCGGTCACCTGGTTCAGGTCGTTGTTCGTATGGGCCGTGATGCCGGTGACGGGGAATAGACATAGTCCATCACCGCCCCATTGCCCCGGCCGATCGACGTCGCCCGGTCCAGCGTGTCATAGTCATAGGTCGCCAGCACTCCCACCCCGTGGTGGCGGATGGCGGTCACACCTTGTAGTCAACGGGCTTCTTGCAACGCGAGCACTGGTCCGACGGAAACCGGGGCAGGGGGAAGGAGCCAGTCTTCTTTGGGAAATCGACCCAGATCGGCAGGCCGCAGTTTGCACAGCGAAGGCCAACTATTAGAATAGACCATACAATGAGAAAAGCTAATCCAGCTGTGGCGCTAGTCGAGCCCATATTCGTTACTGTGATTAGGAACATTACAAAAAGAAGCGAGAACCATATAGTGACCTTAACCAACTAATAACTCCCGCGTGTTCGGCAATCAAATCTACGAGTAGTCTTTCCGCCAAATTTTAATCCGACAGAAGGTCTGGCCCGAACTGTACCCGACATATAATTATCTAACGGATTTGAACTGGCAGAGGAGGTTCCATCGATTGCGCGACCTCCAGCTGGTACCTCCAGCCCGCCAGAAAATACGGCAAAGCTGCCCTCTAGTATCATTGATCTTTCTACCGTGTTCGGCGCACCACTGTCCCATTGAACGGTCGGCCCGAGACCGATCCCGAACCCCGTCGCGCCCGTGAACGACCAGTATGAACATCGACCGATCTCTGTTTTGAAAGGTCCGCTGGTGTCAATGATGTAGGTGTACCCCCGCTCGTACTCAAATCCGCCGACGAAGATCCATTCTAAAGACAGGCCGACATCCAGATACTCGAGCTGATCGGGATCAAGGCACAAGACAAAGATGCTGCAGACCCCGCCATAAACCGTCAGATCGTCGAATCTCGTTGGCACATCACAGTCCATTCCGGGCGAGCATATCCATGTGTCGCCAGGGTCTTCCGGACCAAGCCCCCACGGATCGGTGAAGTTCACCGGGTCCGCCCCCACATAGCCGTACAGATTGGCCCCGGCCGCATAGCCGATCGGGTCGGTCTGCAGGAACCGCCCGATCTGGGGCGCATAGGCGCGGGCGCGGTAGTGATAGACGCCAGCCTCAGGCACCCACATCTGCCCCGTGTACTGGAACCGGCCGGTGTTGCCCGTGGCGGGGACGCCGTATTCGTCATAGCGGTTGAGGGTAGAGACGCTGCCCAGATGGTCCGTGATCGCGACAACGGAACCCCGCTCGTCAGTCAGCAGAAACTGGCTGGATGACGGTCCCGGCCCATCGTAGGTGGCAACGGTACCATCCAGACCGGGCCCAGGTACGTGGCGGCGAACCAGATTGCCGGATGCATCATACTCCGCCACCGCCTGGACGCCGTCATAAAGGAAGCGGCTGTCAGTCGTGCCCGATGTCTCGAACAGCCGCCCCAATGGATCATAGGACAATGTGGCCGATCCCGCTGTTTTCAACTGACTGACGGCGTCATAGCCATAGGTCGTGCCCAGGCCGGTCGTGATGTTCTGGCGCGCGTCATAGGCGATGGCCGTCCCGCCCGCCGTCGTCACCTGGTTCAGGTCGTTGTTGACGTAGGTCGTGGTGCCGGTGACGGGGGCGTAAACACGGTCTCAGCCGGCGGCGTCCGTCACGGCATAGGCCATGATGCCTGTGGCGATGGCCAGGTTCAGGCTGTCGGCCCGTCCGCGCATCGGGATCTTGACGTTGACGTCACAGGCAGCGGCCAGGGCGTCTGTCAGGCCGGCCTGTTCATTGCCCATCAGGATCAGGGCCGGCCGCTGGATGGCTGCGTCACGATAGCTGACCGTCGCGTCCAGACGCGTGCCGACGACACTGCCGGGCCAGGTCTGTCGCCAGGCCAGGAACTCAGCGGGGCTGGTCCGGGCGATCGCCACGGCGAAGACCGATCCCATGGTCGCGCGCACCGCCTCGACCGAATAGGGATCGACGCAGTCGCCGATCAGGATCACGCCCCCGCATCCGGCGGCATCGGCGGTGCGGATGATCGTCCCGAGATTGCCGGGGTCGCGCACCTGTTCGAGGGCGATCCAGGCGGGGGCGTTCGCAGGCTGGATGGCCGCCAGTGGCGTGTAGACCTGATCGAACACGCCCAGGACCGTCTGGGGATTGTCGCGGCGGCTGATTTTTTCGAGGATCGGATGGGTGACGGTGACGACCTGCCCGCCGTCCTTCAGCGTCGCGGCCATGGCGCGATCCAGGATCGCATGGGGGCGCGCCTCAAGGCCCACCATCAGCAATCGCGGGCTGCGGCCCTGGTCCATGGCCTCACCGATGAACTTCAGGCCCTCCGCCAGGAAGCGTCCGGTCGTCTCGCGCTCCTTTCGCATATGCAGGGCGCGCACGGCCTTGACGGTGTCATTGGTCAGGGAGGTGATGACGCGCTCGCTCACCGGGCGCTCCACCGCGAAAAGAACGACAGGCCGATCGAACGACCGTCCGGCCCGTCCTCCGACAGGGCCAACTCGCCCCAGTCGATCCGCCCGCCACGGTCCTGCATCGCATCGGCCGTCATGTGAGCCAGAGACAGACCCGAGACCCGCGCGGCATAGGCATTCAGCAACAGGAAGGAAGCATCCTCTCCCAACAGGGCGGCGCAGTCCCGCACCAGGCCGGGGAGGTCTTCGAACAACCGCCAGACCTCTCCGGTCGGGCCACGACCATACTTCGGAGGATCCAGGATGATGCCGTGGTATTTGGACCCCCGCCGAACCTCGCGGGCCACATATTTCCTGGCGTCCTCGACGATCCAGCGGATCGGCTTGTCGGACAGGCCGGAAAGGTCCGCATTTTCGCGCGCCCAGTTCACGGACTTCTTGGACGCATCGACGTGGGTCACCTCAGCACCTGCCGCCGCGCAGGCCAGGGACGCGACCCCCGTATAGCCGAAAAGGTTCAGGATCCTGGGCCTGTTCAGCGATCTGACGCGCTGATCCAGCCAGGCCCAGTTGGCTGCCTGTTCAGGGAAGAAGGCCAGGTGGCGGAAGGGGGTGAACCGCCCGGTGAAACGCACGTCGTTCCAGGCCAGGGGAAAGGTGTCGATCGCCCCGCCCGGAACCTGGCGGCCAAAGCGCCAGCGTCCCGCCTCGTCTTCGTCCTCAGGGTCGAACACTGCGTCAGCGTTGGCAAAAGCCGAAGGATCGCGCGGCGTCCAGAAGCATTGCGGTTCGGGCCTGACCACGGTGAACCGCCCGTATCGCTCCAGCTTTCGTCCCTCGCCGGAATCCAGCAGGGCATAGTCGGGCCAGCCGCGCGTAATCAGGGTTTCGGGATGGGGGGACAGGAGCGGCGGCATTGGGGCCTGATAGGCGCTCATGCCGCCCGGCGTCCAGCGCCCAGGGTCTTGGATCGGGTCTGATCCGTCTCGTCGATGACGACGGGGTCCGGCTTGTGAGCGGTCTTGTCCCAGGCGAACGGCTCGCGGATCAATCGCCACACGGCGTGGGCGAAGGCCAGGCTCAGCAAGGACCAGTAGGCGGGGGCGACGGCCATATCGATGGCGGTATAGGGAACACCGGCCCGGCGAGCCCCGATCGCACCCGACAGCCAGGCCGAAGCGGCCCCCAGGATCAGCACGCTGATTGCGGCCAATGGCGTTGCGGGCGTGATCCGGGCATCGGCTGCGGTGATCAAGGCCACAATCACCCAGGCAAGTGATGGCCCGTGCGCGGCGGCCGCGATCAGCGAGGCCCCAAGGGTCGTGGCCATGGCCAGAAGGCCGCGAATACCCAAGCCGACGGGATCACGCGAGTGAACCCCAAAGGTCTGGAGATAGCCTTTCAGCCAGCGGCATCGCTGCGGCAGCCAGTGCTCGATTCCCCCAGGCGGCGTCTCATAGGTGGGCCTTTCGATATGCCCGAGCCGATAGCCATGCCGCCACAGGCGAAATCCCAGGTCCGCGTCCTCGGTCACGTTCCACGGATCCCAACCGCCGAGGCCACGCAGCACATCGACGCGAAAGTGATTGCTGGTTCCGCCCAAAGGGAAGGGCAGACCCATGCGGGACATGGCCGGGATCACGACTTCGAACAGAGAGGCATATTCCACCGCGAACTGGCGATCGAAGAAGGGTGAGGGCTGCGCTGCGGGATGACGACGCCGGATCCTGAGAGGCGCTTGAAGGCAGGCCAGACGCCCGGTCGGGTCGGCACAGAACCGGGCGGCGGCCTCGCGCAGCTGGAGAGGATCGGGATCGTCTTCGGCGTCATAGACGCAGATCAGGTCGCCATTGGATCTGTCGAGGGCATGGTTGAGCGCTCTCGGCTTGGTCTGAGGCCTTCCGGGCGGCACGATCAGGAGTTGCAGCCAGGATGGTCGATCGACGGCCAGGGCCGCCTGGATCGTCTCGTGGTCGTGAGCCTCGAGGGCCAGGAACCCCTCAAGCCTGTCGGGTGGGTAGTCGATCCGGGCCAGGCGTTCGACCAGTTGGGGGAGGACGTCCGCCTCGTCATACAGGGCCGCCACGACGGTATAGCGCGGCCAGTCAGTCGGCGGGGACGCGCTCGGCGGTCGTTTGCCGCTCAGCAGGACAAGGGCCAGACGCCACAGCCCCCACAGCAGGAAGACCGTCGGCACCGCCATGGCGAGGATCGCCCGGCCCAAGCCGCTGTCGGCCGCCGCTACCCATGCGAGCAGTCCGACCGTAGCAAGTACGGCAAGCGCCTGACCCAGGGTCGGCCAACGCATCGCGGCGCTCTCGGCCGCGGGCGGGCCGACCACGTCCGGACCACCCGCGCGATCCGCATCTTCACCCTCATCAGCCCCCGCCATGTGAAACGGCTAGGCTACCTGAGGGATGTCGGCAAGACATTGGCGTGAAAGGCGGAATGCCGCTATTCAAACCCACCCCTTTTTCGGAGTCGCGGTTTGCCCGTCGCATCGATCCAGCCTGCCCGTTCCGCCCGCAAGCCCAAGGGCGAAGGCCATGCGCGTCGTGCAGAGATACTGGCAGCGGCCGAGCGCATCTTCGTCGATCACGGCTATGAGGGCGCCACCATCCGCAAGATCGCCGACGAGGTGGGTCTGTCTTCGACTGCGCTCTATATGCATTTCCCGGACAAGAGTCAGATCCTGCACGAGATCTGCAGCAATGCCTTCGCTGCCCTGACTGAAACCCATCGGGATATCCTGGCCGACAGTTCGCCTCCTGACGTTCGGCTGCGACGGATGCTGGACCGCTATGTGGCATTCGGGTTCGAGAATCCGAATGCATATAGGCTGATCTATCTGACCCGCCCGATTGAGGCGCGTGACGGCGCTCAATCCGTCGCCCAGGGATTGGGCAGCGAACTGTTCCGATCGTTCGAAGACGTGGTGACCGAGGTCGCGGCGGCCGGTCGGCTGAGGGGCGAGCCGCGCGCGGCTGCTCAGGCCTTGTGGGCCGGGGCTCACGGTGTCGTGTCGTTGATGATCACAAAGCCATATTTCGACTGGGTGTCGCGTGAAGCCCTGACCCGCACGACCCTGGATGCCCTGTTCTCGGGGTTGCTGAAGCCGTGAGGCAGGTCGTTCTGGCCATCGTCCTGGCCCTTGGGGTCGGCTCGGCGTCCCCCGCCGCAGCGCGCCCGCTGCGGATAATGTCGCTGGATCAATGCGCGGATCAGTATGTCCTGGCCCTGGCACCGGACGCGGATCTGGCGCTTTCGCCACGGGCTGACGATCCGGATTCCTGGATGAAGGCACAGGCGACGGGGCGCCGGCGCATCCGACCGACGCTGGAGGCCGCGATCGGCTTCCGACCGGATGTCGTCGTCCGCTATTGGGGCGGAGAGCCGCGACTGCTGGCCGCCCTGGAACAGCGAGGGGCCCGGGTCGTGACCATCGCAGATGCCACCGACCTCGATCAGGTCCGCGACGTCGTTCGCACGGTCGCCGTCGGTCTGGATCAACCCGCGCGTGGCGAGCGGATGGTCGAGCAGATGGACCGACGCCTTGGATCGATCGACGAAGTGTCTCGGGGTTCTGCCCTCTATCTGACCGCTGGAGGCTTTACCGCAGGCAGGGGCACATTGATCGGCGCGATCCTGGAGACGGCCGGCTATGCCAATCTGGCAGATCGGGCGGGCTTTTCGGCCGTCAGCGTTGAGCGGATCGCCCTGTTCCCGCCGACGCGGTTCGTGCTCGGATTCTTCGATCAGGTCCGAGCCGACTGGCGCGGGCCCGGTCGCCATCCCGTGGTTCGTCGTGCCGCCCAGGGCCGCACGGTCGCCCGGCTGCCCGCCACGGCGCTCAGTTGCCCAGCCTGGTTCGCCGCCGAGGCAGCCGTCATGCTGGGGCAGGCCGGATGATCGCCGGGCCGGGCCGGGTGGGCCTGACCCTCGCCTTGATGGTTGCGATCGTCGTGGCCCTCTTCGCCGCGATCCTGGTAGGGGAAACCACGCTGAGCGCAGCGCAATGGACCCAGGCCGTGACCGATCCGACGTCCGGTCCGGCGGTCGTGCTGTGGCAGGTCAGAGCGCCCCGCGCGATCTGTGCCCTGGTCGTGGGGGCGGCCCTGGGCCTGGCGGGAGCCGTGATGCAGGGCCTGCTACGAAACCCGCTGGCCGAGCCCGGCGTGCTGGGGGTTTCCGCCATGGCCGCGCTGGCGGCGGCCTTGGCGATCGTTCTGGGGTTGGCGATCGTGCCCGGAGCGGTCGAGGTCGCCGCCCTGGTCGGTGCTGCGGGGGCAGGGGGGCTGCTGATCCTGTTTTCCTCCCGGATTCGATCGCCCGAAGCCCTGATCCTGTTCGGCGTGGCGCTGTCCAGTTTTGCAGGGGCGGCCACGGCCTTGATCTTCAACCTGTCGCCGTCTCCGATCGCGTCCGCCGAGGTGATGAGTTGGCTGTTGGGCTCCGTGCAGAACCGCAGCTGGATCGATGTGGCCTGGACAGCGCTCGCGCTTGGGTTGGCCCTGTGGCTGGCCAATTGCGCCGCGCCGGGCCTGCGGATGCTGGCGCTGGGCGAGGAGGCTGCGGAGACGTCAGGCCTCGCCATGGGTCGACTGCGGCTAATGGCCCTGATGGCCTCGGTTCTGGCCGCAGGCGCGGCCGTGGCAGTGGCGGGGGTCATCGGCTTCGTCGGACTGGCGGCGCCGCATCTGGTCCGAGCGGCTGTGCGGGGTGATCCGGGGCGTCTGCTGGTTCCCTCGGCGCTGGCGGGTGGTTTGATCCTGGTGCTTGCCGATCTTTTGGCCCGCGTGACGCCGACCGATCAGGAGTTGAAGCTGGGCGTGTTCACCGCCCTGGTCGGCGCGCCCCTGTTCGGCCTGATCGCCTGGCGCGCCGCGCGGGAGTGGCGGACGTGAGCCTGCTGTCGCTTGAGGGCGTGTCCGCCCGTATGGATCGTCGCACCGTTCTGGATGACGTCAGCCTGACCGTCCGGCCCGGCGAGTTGGTCGCGCTATGCGGTCCCAATGGCGCGGGCAAGACCAGCGTCCTGCGTGCTGCATTGGGATTGCTGGCTCCATCGGGCGGCAGGGTCAGGTTCGGCGGGGACGACGTCATGTCACTGACCTCCAGGGTCCGCGCGGATCGGGCCGCCTATCTGCCGCAGGACCGTCATGTCGCGTGGAATATGCCCGCGGTGGAGGTCGCGGCGCTGGGTGCGCCGTTCCTGTCCCTGGAAGAGGGACGCACGCGAGCCCTGGCGGCGCTGAATGATGTCCAGGCTGGGATCCTCGCCGATCGGGGGGTGGCCGATATGTCAGGCGGCGAAAGAGCGCGCGTGTTGCTAGCCAGGGCCCTGGTCGCGAACGCGCCGCTGTTGCTGGCCGACGAGCCCATCGCCGGGCTGGACCCGGCCGCCCAACTTCTTGTTCTGACCCTGTTGAAGTCGTGTGCAAGGGCTGAGCGGGGGGTGCTGGTCAGCCTGCACGACCTGGGTCTGGCGGCGCGGCACGCCGATCGGATCGTGGTCATGCATCAGGGTCAATGCGTCGCGGACGCCGCACCGGTTCAGGCCCTGTCGCCAGACGTCCTCAGGACCGTCTTCGGCATCGAGGGGACATGGGTGCACACCGCCGACGGCCCGCTGCTGTCCATGCGGACCTATTGCGAATAATAGGGAACGGGGCCAGCCGCCGCACCGCGCGCCAGATCAGTGGACAGGGTCAGCGGAGCCGAACCGCCATTCAGGCGAGCGCGATAGACCGACATATTTTCCATGACCCGCATCATATAGTTGCGCGTCTCCGTGAAGGGCGCGCACTCGATGAAGTCGATCGGATCGACCTGTGCCCCACGCGGATCACCGCAACGGGCGATCCATTGCGGTGGCCGGGCCGGGCCGGCGTTGTATCCGACGGTGGACAGCAGCATGGAGCCCCCGAACTGGCTCATCAACTCGCCCAGATGATAGCTCCCCAAGGTCATGTTGTAGTCGGGGTCCCACAACCGTTCAGCGGAATAGGGCATACCCAGACGGCGGGCGACGCCGGAGGCGGTCGAAGGCAGGAACTGCATCATGCCCCGTGCGTCGGCGCTGGAACGGGCGCGCGGATCGAAACTGGATTCCTGGCGCGTGATGGCCAGGCTGAACTCGACGGGCGCCGCGCCCGGCACGACGGGCGGCAGGCGCAGGGGATACTGGCGTTCCGGCAGGATCCAGCCCCGCTGGCTGGCCGCGCGACCGACCATCATCGATCCGAACTGGTCCCCGTAGCCGCGCACGAGGTCCATAAGCTGCGCCAGATCGGTGATCTGCGGCAGGTCGTCGTCCAACTGATAGGCAAAGACGCGCAGCAGGCTCATTTCGCCGGCTTCGCCCAGGATGCGGGTCGCGCGGACACGTTCGTCGCCTTCGAACCGGGCCGCGTCGGCCTGGGTCACCGTCGGCTCTGGAGGCAAGGTCAGGGTGGCGATCCCGGCTTTCTCGGCCGCCAACTGTCCATAGAAGGTCTGGATGTGGCGGCTGCCGGCCAGATAGAGGTCGCGCGCACCCGCCGGATTGCCCTGGGACTCTTCGACCCTACCAAGCCAATAGAAGGCCCGCCCCTGGGTGATGGGGGTCGAGGACGACAGGCGCAGCGTCTCGAAATGGACGCGGGCCCGCACCGGGTCGTTGAGCTTGGTCAAGGCGACCCAGCCAGCAAAGAATTCGGCATCGACCTTGCGTTCGCCGGAGGGAAAGCCGTGCCCTGCCATGGCGTCATAGGCGGCCTGCCAGTTGCCGACTTCCAGGGCGTCGAGGAAGTAATTGCGGCGTTCGTCCCACAGCGTCTTCTGGCCTTCGGCATGGGACGGTGCGACGGGCAGGGCGGCCAGCAGGGCGAATCCCTCGCGCTCCCGGCCCGAAGCCCGGAGAATCCGAACCCGTTCGGTCACCACGGCAGGGTGCATGGCCTGCTGCGGCGACAATCCGGCCACGATGGCGTCGGGACTGTAGGCCGTCCGCAGGCTGAACACGGCATTGGCGACGGTCTGAGCGTCGGGTGAAGCCAGGACGACCAACGCCCGCGTGGCAGGGCCGTGCGGGCCCAGCAGCAACATCCCCAGACGGGCATCATGGTCTGCCGTGGTCAGGACCGGCCCCCAGCGGGTGAGGAAGCGCGTTTGAAGCGCGGCGTCGAACGACTGCGTCCGCCACCAGTCGCGGACCAGGGTCTGAGCCTCGCTTACTCGTCCGCGCTGGTCCAGGGCCTCGGCCAGGGCCATCGTCCCCTCTGTCGTCGTGGGGGGGCGATCCGCAAAAAGGGTCAAGGCCGCATCGGGTCCGACCATGGCGCGATCAAGGGCCCGTTCGGCCGCTGCACGACGCGAATCGGCGCGCGGCCAGCCTCGGAAGGTCGTCTCGGCCGCAACCAGATCGCTCCAGGACATCTGCTCGGCGGCCGTGTCCAGCAGCGCCCATTCGACCAGCTTGCGTGCCGTGGGATCGGCGATCTGGTCGATGATGGCGCGCGTGCCCACCACATCGCGGGCCCGTGCGGCGGTCAGTCCCTGCGCCAGCAAGGCGCGGTCCTGGGTGCTGAGCAATCCGTCCTGGGCCGACGCCACGGAAATCGGGATCCGGATATCGCGGACGAGCTCGGGATTGGGCGCGAGCACCGCGAGGGCCGCCGCCAAGGAAGTCGCAAGCATCGTGTGTCCAAACCCCATATCAGCCGGTTGCGGCGTCGAGGCCGGCAACCTACCCTCTATCGCTTCGTTTCAGGCGCCCGTCGCCGTCATCCCCACTTCAAGGACCATCGTCCCCATGACCGCCCCCTTGTTCAAGGGCGTGATCACTGCCCTGATCACACCTCTTCGTGACGGAAACGTGGACACGGCCGCATTCGAGCGCCTGCTGGAACGCCAGATCGCCGCCGGGGTTCACGGTGTCGTGCCGATGGGGACCACGGGAGAGAGTGCGACCCTTCATCAGGATGAGCATCGGGCGGTCGTCGAGTTGTGTGTCCGTCTGGCCGCAGGGCGCGTCCGGGTGATCGCCGGGGCCGGGGCCTCGGCGACCGACAAGGCGATCGAGATGGTCCGTCATGCCAAGACGATCGGGGCCGATGGAGCCCTGGTCGTCACGCCCTACTATAACCGACCCTCGCAGGAGGGCCTGGCCCTGCATTTCGAGGCGATCGCCGAAGCGGTCCAGCTGCCGGTGCTGCTTTACAATGTCCCGGGTCGGACCGGGGTCGACCTGGCCAATGAGACCGTGGCCCGGCTGGCCGCCCATCCGAACATTGTGGGAATCAAGGATGCGACGGGCGATATGGCGCGCCCCAGCTGGATGCGGACCCACATTCCCGGCCAGTTCGACCTGATCTCCGGCGACGACGCCAGCCTGCTGGGGTATCTGGCTCACGGGGGGCATGGCGTGATCTCTGTCACGTCGAACGTCGCGCCCGAGGCCATGGTGGCTCTTTATGACGCCGTCACGGCCGGCGATCTGGAGGGGGCTCGCCTGTGGCAGGATCGACTGATCGGCCTGCACAAGGCCCTGTTCCTAGACAATTCGCCGTCCCCGACGAAGTACGCCCTGTCCAACCTGGGGCTTTGCGCGGAGGAGGTTCGGCTGCCGCTTGCCCCCACGGCCGCCGGAGTCAAATCCATCATTGATCGGGCCATGATCGAGGCGGGCGTCAACTGATGGCGACGACAACCCCCAAGGCCCGGACCATCGCGGAGAACCGGCGCGCCCGCTTCGACTATTTCCTGGAAGACAATGTCGAGGCAGGGATCGTGCTGATGGGCACGGAGATCAAGGCCCTGCGCGACGGGCGGGCCAATATCGCTGAAAGCTATGCGGCGGTTGAAGGCCGAGAGATCGTCCTGATCAACGCCGATATACCGCCCTACAAACAGGCCAATCGCTTCAATCACGAGGCGCGTCGGCCGCGCAAACTACTGCTGCACCGAAAGCAGATCGACCGGCTGATCGGGGCGGTGCAACGGGACGGCCAGACCATCATTCCGGTCCGGCTCTATCTGAACGAAGCCGGCAAGGCCAAGATCGAGATCGCCTTGGCCAAGGGCAAGAAGAATCACGACAAGCGCGAGGCGACGGCCGAACGCGACTGGCAGAGGGACAAGGCCCGGCTGATGCGCGACAAGGGCTGAGGGATCAGCCTATCGGCTGAGCCTCCATCACGCCGCCCGGCGCGCTCATGGAGATGTCCTGACCATAGACCCCAAGTGACGGACCCGAGAGCCGATCCAGGGCCAGACCACCCACGGCCAGGGCGAGCGCACCAATCAGGGCATAGGCCGCCATCTTGCGTTCGCGCGTGGAAAAGACGTCGTTCGACTTGTGCATCACAGCCTCCATCCGACCGATCAACACAAGCCCTTGTCTGTTGTTCCGCGCGAAAAGCGAGCGAAATCGGATGCGCTGATTCGTGTGGCAAGGGAGCCACGCCCGAGCTCTGCTCAGGGTCCGATCAGCGCACGGGCACGCGCAAATATGGCGTGAAACATCTCCGGGGTAAGCCGTCCGGTGTTCGTGTTCAACCGCGAGCAATGATAGCTGTTCAACAGGATGTAGTCGCCGATCCTTGCCTCCACCCCATGCCCAGGCGGGGCCGCCGATGCGGAGTGGCCAAGGGCTTTGAGGACGTTGCGGCGCGAAACATCGCCGAGAGTGACGATGACCTTCAACCGGGGCAGGGCGGCGATGCGCGCGCTCAGAAAGGGACGACAGGTGGCCTCTTCAAGCGGCAGGGGCTTGTTGCCCGGCGGCGCGCAACGGACGGCGTTGCTGACCATGCAATCGATCAATTCCAGGCCGTCGTCCGGCCTGGCTTCATATGATCCTCGCGCAAAGCCGGTCTCTTTCAGCGTCTCATAGAGCAGAACGCCCGCGTGGTCGCCGGTGAAGGGGCGTCCTGTCCGGTTCGCTCCGGTGCGTCCGGGTGCCAGTCCGGCCACAAGCAACCGCGCTTCGGGATCCCCGAACGAGGGGGCCGGCCCGTTGAACCAGGTCGGGTTCTCCCGCGCATTCTCTGCGCGATAGGCGACCAGACGGGGACAGAGGGGGCAATCGCGAGCCGGTTCGGGCGTCATGCCGGCCGCTCGATCTCGAAGCTGCGCGACGACGGCGTGGCCGTCGAGGGTCGAGGGCGGCTGATGTCGGGCAGCAGATCGTTCAGTTCGACGAAGATATCGGCCTGTCGTCGCAGTTCGTCGGCGATCTGCGGCGGCTGGGTGCGTGTCGTGGAGATAACCGTCACTCGCACGCCCTTGGCCTGAACCGCCTGGACCAGCCTCCGGAAATCGCCGTCGCCCGAAAACAGCACCATGTGATCCACATGAGCCGCGAACTCCAGCATATCGACGGCCAGTTCGATATCCATATTGCCCTTGGTCTTGGTGTGGCCCTGGGCATCGGTGAACCGCTTGACCGGTTTGGTGACTACGGTGAAGCCGTTATAGTCCAGCCAGTCGACTAGGGGCTTCAGCGCCGAGAACTCTTCGCCCTCGATCACCGCGGTGTAGTAAAAGGCGCGGACAAGGACGGCCTTCTGGCGAAAGGTGTCCAGCAGCTTTCGAAAGTCCAGGTCGGCGTTCAGACTGCGGGCGGCGGAATAGAGATTGGCTCCGTCAATGAACAGGGCGACCCGTTCGGTCGGATGGAAATGCATGGTCAGTGATCCGTCAAATATGAAAGGCGCGATGCCGACCGGCGGGGATTCGGACATCGATCTGAATGACGCCGTCTTCGTCGCCCTCGGCAGCAATGACAAGGGGCCCTGGCCTGACCCGCGCGCCTTGTTGGAGGCGGCCCTAGCCCGTTTTCGTGCGGAAGGCATCGACGTCGTGGCGCGGTCGTCCTGGTGGTCGTCGCTGGCCTGGCCGGACCCATCGGAGCCGCCGTTCCTGAACGGCGTCGTCCGAGTGCAGACCGAGTACGACCCCCATGCCTTGATGCAGGTACTGGGCCGGATCGAGGACGCCTTCGGCCGTCGCCGGTCGGTTCTCAATGCCCGCCGCACGCTCGACCTGGACCTGATCGCCTTCGGCCGGCTGGCCGGCGATCTCGACGGCCTGATCCTGCCGCACCCCCGCGCCGCTCAGCGACGCTTCGTCATGGGTCCACTGGCCGAGATCGCGCCGGACTGGGTTCATCCGACCGAACGCATGATAGCGACGGTCCTCTTAGAGAGATCGTGCGTGGGCTTGGATGCGACGACCTTCAGCTAGGTTTCTGTCCGCCACAGCATTGCGAAAGTCGTGTCGAGCCTGTAGTTTGCGCGGTTCTCCCCCCGACTTGAGGATTCCATGGCCCGCGTCACTGTCGAAGACTGCATCGAAAAGGTGCCGAACCGTTTCGGCTTGGTTCTGCTGGCGGGCAATCGCGCCCGCGCCATCGCCAACGGCTCCGCCCTGAATATCGATCGCGACAACGACAAGAACCCGGTCGTGGCCCTGCGCGAACTGGCCGAAGATGCCGTCGTGCCGGACGAGCTGCGCGAAACCATCATCACCAACCTGCAGCGTGTCGATGAGCGGACCGAAGCCGAGGACGAGGCCGAGGTCGTCGCCCTGCTGGCCGAGCCTCAGCACATGAACATGGCCGAGGCCGAACTGATCCGCGCCCTGCAAAGCGACCGCGACGGCGGGCAGGAGGAGCGGTACTGACGGCGGAACCCGCCAACGGTATCACCATCCTCCCGGCGCGGACCGATCCGCCCGCGCCGACCCCCAAGGCCGCCAATCGCAATGACCCGCCGCCCAAGAAGGCGACGATCCTGCGTCAGTTCGAACTGATCGAGGCGGTCAAGGCGTACGATCCTACAGCCGACGAGGCGCTACTTAACCGCGCCTATGTCTATGCCATGAAGATGCATGGCTCGCAGCTGCGCGCCTCAGGCGATCCTTATTTCGCCCATCCGATCCAGGTGGCGGGCATTCTGACCGACTATCGGCTGGACACGGCCTCGATCGTGACGGCGCTGTTGCACGACGTGGTCGAGGACACATCCGCCACCCGCGACGACATCGCCGCCATGTTCGGCGAAGAGATCGCCGTCCTGGTCGAGGGCGTCACCAAGCTGAGCCGGCTGGAGCTTCAGGCCGAGCATACGCGGCAGGCCGAGAACCTGCGGAAATTCATCCTGGCGATCTCCAAGGACGTCCGGGTCCTGCTCGTCAAGCTGGCCGACCGCCTGCACAATATGCGGACGCTGCAGTACGTCAAACCTGAAAAGCGTGAACGAATCAGTCGGGAAACGTTGGAGGTCTATGCCCCCCTCGGCCGGTCCATCGGCATCCACTCGATCGCCTCGGAACTGGAAGAACTGGCGTTCGAGCACCTGAACCCCACGGCCCGCACCGCCATCGAGAGACGGCTGGAGGCGCTGAAACTGGAGCACGGGGGCCAGATGGACACCGTCTCTCGGGAGGTCGAGCGGACCCTGTCCGAGGCCGGTGTGCGGGCCCGGGTGTTCGGTCGCCAGAAGACGCCCTATTCGATCTGGCGCAAACTTCAGCGCAAGTCCGTCGGCTTTTCGTCCCTGTCCGACATCTATGGCTTCCGCGTGCTGGTTCAGGCTGAGGACGATTGTTATCGTGCCCTTGGGGTTATTCACCGCGCCTGGCCCATGGTGCCGGAGCGGTTCAAAGACTTCATCTCGACGCCCAAGTCGAACAACTATCGCTCGCTGCACACGACCGTGGTGGGGCCCTCCGGCCTGAGGGTCGAGATGCAGATCCGGACCGAGGCCATGGACAGGGTGGCCGAGGACGGGGTGGCGGCGCACTGGCGTTACAAGGACGAATCCTACGGCTTCGACCGCGCGGCGATGAAGGCCGATGGCGGTCGCGATCCCCTGCAGAACCTTCGTCACCTGGTGCAGGTGATCGAGAACGGGGAGGGGGGCGACGACTGGGTCGAGCACGCCAAGCTGGAAATGTTCCTGGATCAGGTGTTCGTCTTCACCCCCAAGGGCCGGCTGATCACCCTGCCGCGCGGGGCCATGGCGCTGGACTTCGCCTATGGCGTCCACACCGAGGTTGGAGACACCGCCGTAGGGGTGAAGATCAACGGCGAACTGAAGCCGATGCGAACCCAGCTGCAGAACGGCGATGTGGTGGAGATCATTCGCGGGACCAAACGCCAGGCCCCGGCGGACTGGCGCTCCCTGACGGTCACGGGGCGGGCACGTTCGGCCATCCGACGCCACATCCGCAGCACCGAGCGGGGTGAATTCATCCGCCTGGGCCGCGCCACCCTCGACCAGACCCTGGCCCGTGCTGACAAGGCATTGAAGGACGTGGTGCTGAAATCGGCGCTCGAGACCCTGGCTGTCCCGACGGAGGACGATCTGTTCGAGGCGGTCGGTCGAGGCCGCCTGTCTCCCGTCAAGGTGGCCGAGACCCTGTTTCCCGCGTTGAAGGGGCAGATCAAGACGACGACCGAGCGCAAGCGCATCATTGACGAACAGGCGCGCCTGTTCGTGCACGGCAGCGGCCTGACGGCTGGAATCAGTATCCACTTCGGGGCCTGCTGCACGCCCCTGCCGGGCGATCGGATCGTGGGCATCATGGAGCAGGACAGGGGACTGACCGTCCACACCATCGACTGCCAGCGCCTGGCCGACTATGCCGACGACGATTCCGTCTGGCAGGACCTGCAGTGGACGCACGAGGCCGAGCGCGGGGCCGTCGCGGCCGCCCGCATCCGTGCCACCATCCAGAATGCCCCGGGCGTACTGGGCCAGGTCACGACGCAGATCGGCGAGGCAGGCGGGAATATCCTGAACCTGGTCATGAGTCACCGCCAGCAGGACTTCTTCGACGTCGACTTCGATGTCGAGGTCAAGGACGCCAAGCACGCGACCGCTATCATGGCGGCCCTGCGCGCCAATCCTTCGGTCGATACGGCGGAACGCCGCAAGGGGTGACCCTTGCTCCATCGACCGGCACGGCTTAGGTCGCGATCATGAACACCGAAGACGTCCTGAACGAGTTCCGTGCCGCCGGTGCCCTGCGAGAAGGACATTTCGTCCTGTCGTCGGGCCTGCACAGTCCGGTCTTCCTGCAGAAGAACCTGGTTTTCATGGACGCCGCGCGCTGTTCGCGCCTGTGCAAGGCGCTGGCGGACAAGATCATCGCCGCAGTCGGGCCCGTCGATGTCGCGATCTCTCCCGCCGTCGGGGGCATCATTCCCGGTTATGAGACGGCCCGCCACCTGGGTGTACCGTCGATGTATGTCGAGCGCGAAAGCGGGACCTTCAAACTGCGTCGCGGTTTTCAAGTGGAGCCGGGGCAGAAGGTCGTGATGGTCGAGGATATCGTCACCACCGGCCTGTCGTCGCGCGAGTGCATCGCCGCGATCCGTGAGGCAGGGGGGGAGGTGGTGGCGGCCGCCTGCATCGTCGATCGCTCGGGTGGCCGTGCCGATGTGGGCCTGCCCCTGATCGCCTTAGCGACGCTGGACGTGCCGGCCTATCCCGCTGACGACCTGCCTCCCGAACTGGCGGCACTGCCGGTCCAGGATCCGGGCAGCCGCCGCCTGGCCAAGAGCTGAGACATGGCCGAGCGGATCCGTCTGGGCGTCAACATCGACCACGTCGCGACGGTCCGGAACGCGCGCGGCGGCCTGTATCCCGATCCCGTTCGCGCGGCCCAGGAGGCGCTGGCGGCAGGGGCGGACGGCATCACGGCCCACCTTCGCGAGGACCGTCGCCACATCTCAGATGCCGACATCGATTCGCTGTCGACCGTGCTGCGCGATCAGGCCCGTCCGCTGAACCTGGAGATGGCGGTCACCCAGGAAATGCTGGCGATCGCCCTGCATCACCGGCCCAGCGCGGTCTGCCTGGTCCCGGAGAAGCGCGAGGAACGGACGACCGAGGGCGGGCTGGATGTCGTTGGCGGCCACAACTGGATCACGCCCTTCGTCGGCAGGCTGAACGACGCCGGTTCCCGCGTGTCACTTTTCATCGGCCCGGACCCGCATCAGGTCGAGGCCGCACAGCGGACGGGCGCGGCCGTTGTCGAACTGCACACGGGGGCTTTCTGCGATGCCGTGCGCGACGGTCGTCTAGATCAGGCGGTGGCTGATCTGGAGGCGCTGAGGTCGGCGGCAGCGCAGGCCCACTCTCTGGGTCTGGAGGTCCACGCCGGCCACGGGATCGACTACGACACCGTCTCGCCGATCGCGGCTATTCCGCAGGTGATGGAGCTGAACATCGGCCATTTCCTGATCGGAGAGGCCATCTTCGTCGGGCTAGGCCCGGCCATCGCACGGATGCGTGGGCTGATGGATGCGGCGCGCGGAGATGAGGCGTGATCGTCGGCGTCGGGGCCGATCTCTGCGACATCCGGCGGATCCAGACCTCGCTGGATCGGTTCGGTGACCGGTTCAAACAGCGTTGCTTCACGGCCCTTGAACGGACCCGCTCGGATCGCAAGCCAGATGCGGCCTGGAGCTATGCGAAGCGGTTCGCAGCCAAGGAGGCCTGCGCCAAGGCTCTGGGGACCGGGATGCGGCGAGATGTCTATTGGCGCGACATGGGTGTGGTGAACCTGCCCAGCGGCCAGCCGACCCTGGCCCTGACCGGGCACGCTGCCGAACACCTGGCACGACTGACGCCTGCCGGTCACGAAGCCCGGATACATCTGACGCTCAGCGACGAACACCCGTATGCACTCGCCTTCGTGGTGATCGAAGCCTTGCCCGTCGATTAATCACGCTATACCCGTTTGACGTCAAAGACCGCGCCAGCGGCTGGGGATCCGAGTCACATGAGCGAAGAGCACAAGCAGCCCGCCGATCAGGCCGTCGATACGCCTCCGACGAGCGCCGAACCGCCGCTGGAGACCCACGCGGAGGTACCGCATGAGGACGCGGGCTTGACGCCCGAACCCACATCTTCTCTGCCGGTCGAGGATCATCCCGTGCGTGAGCTGGAGGCCGAAGCCCCGCGTGAGGTCGCGCCCTCGCACGAAGAGCCGCCGGTTGCCGAAACGGTCAAGGAATCCGTCGCTGCGGCACCTGAGCCCGAACCTGAGCCCGCCCCGGTCGCGCCGCCCGTCGGCACCGTCGATGTCTATCAGCCCGAGGCCGCCGCCTCGGCGGCCGCGGTTGCTGCGGCCGGCACCACAGCCGCATCGGACGGCAAGCGTCCGGTGTGGAGCGACCAGGGCGATGCCCCCTTTGAGGATGTCGACACCACGCCCGTCTATGCCCGCAAGGGCAAGAAGAGCTCTAAGGGCGGTTCGGACGGCAATGAGTTCGTCGAGATCGTGAAGACGGTCGTCTTCGCCCTGCTGATCGCGCTGGTCCTGCGCGTCGTCCTGTTCCAGCCCTTTACGATTCCGTCGGCCTCGATGGAGCCGAACCTCTATGAGGGCGACTATATCGTCGTGTCCAAGTGGAGCTATGGCTACTCCAAGCACGCCATCCCCTTCAGCCCGCCGCTGTTCGAGGGCCGAATCTTCGACAATGCGCCCGAGCGCGGCGACATCGCCGTGTTCAAGCTGCCGCGGGACAACAAGACCGACTACATCAAGCGCGTGATCGGCATCCCGGGCGACCAGATCCAGATGATCAACAACGTCCTTCACATCAACGGTGCGCCGGTTCAGGACGTCGTCGTGGGTCAGGCCGAGCTGGCCGACGTCTTCGGCCCGCGCAACGTCACCCAGCTGACCGAGACCCTGCCGAACGGCAAGGCGTTCACGATCCAGGACTTCGGTCCCGGCTTCCCCCTGGACGATACCCCCGTGTTCGAGGTTCCGGCCGGTCATTATTTCATGATGGGCGACAACCGCGACAACTCGATCGACAGCCGCGAGCAATCGGCCTCGGGCGTGGGTCTGGTCCCGGCTGAAAACCTGGTCGGCAAGGCCGAGATCATCCTGTTCTCCTGGTCGCCGGGGGCCTCGCTGTGGAACCCGATCAGCTGGTTCTCGAAAGTCCGTCCCAGCCGGTTCTTCAACGTTCTGGACTGATGGCCAACGCGCGAGCCGAGGCTATCGCCGCGCTCGTGCGCCGGCTGGATCACAGGTTTTCCGATCCGGATCTGCTTGAACACGCCCTGACCCATCCCAGCGTGGGCGAGGGCAGTGGGCGCGACGCCTCGGGGCGGGTGGTCGTCGACAACCAGCGGCTGGAGTTCCTGGGCGACCGGGTTCTAGGCCTGCTGGTGGCCGAACGACTGATGATCGATCACCCCATGGCGAATGAGGGCGAGATGTCCTCGCGGCTGCACGCCCTCGTCGACAAGTCGGCTTGTGCCCGCGTCGCGGAAAGGCTCGGCGTCGGTGCGGCGCTGCGCCTGTCGCCGGGCGAAAGCAAACAGGGCGGACGTCGCCGCGAGGGAGCCCTGGGCGACGCCATGGAAGCGATCCTGGCGGCTATCTATCTGGACGGCGGATATCCGGCGGTCCGGACCGTGTTCGATCGGGCCTGGGCGGAGGAGTTCGCCGCACCGCCGTCGCGCAGCCTGGCCAATCCCAAATCCACGCTCCAGGAATGGGCCCTGGGCCGAGGCCTTTCCCTGCCCAGCTACCGGATCGCCGGGCGGATCGGTTCGGATCACGCCCCTACATTCACCGTCGAAGTCGCGATCGGCGGCCTGACCCCCTTGACCGCCGAGGGGCGATCACGTCAGGACGCGGAGAAAGCAGCCGCGACCGCGCTGCTGAAACGTGAAGGCGTCATTTGACCGATCTTGAAAATCCCGGACAGAGCGCGGGTTTCGCCGCCATCATCGGCGCGCCGAACGCCGGCAAGTCGACGCTGGTCAACCGCCTGACGGGATCCAAGGTCTCGATCGTCACCCAGAAGGTCCAGACCACCCGCTTTCCCGTGCGCGGCATCGCCATGGAGGGCACGGCCCAGATCGTATTGGTCGATACCCCCGGCATCTTCACCCCTCGCCGACGTCTGGACAGGGCCATGGTCGCCTCGGCCTGGGGCGGGGCAGAGGGGGCGGACGTGGTCGTGCACCTGATCGACGCGGCCTCGCATATCGCAGCGGAGGGCAAGGACGGCACGCCCGCCGACCGCCGCTCGGCCGAAGATACCGAGACCATCATCGCCAATCTTAAGGCGACGGGGACACAGGTGCTGCTGGTTCTGAACAAGATCGACGGTATGCGTCGCGACACCCTGCTGGCGCTCTCGCAGGCCCTGTTCGAGAGCGGCGTCTACTCGGAGGTTTATATGATCTCGGCGGCGACGGGCGACGGCGTCGATGACCTGAAACGGCGCCTGGCCCGCTCCATGCCTCCGGGGCCGTGGCTTTACCCGGAGGATCAAAGCGCCGACGTGCCGATCCGGGTTCTGGCGGCCGAGATCACGCGCGAGAAGGTCTATCTGCGAGTGCATGAGGAACTGCCCTATTCGGCGGCGGTCGAGACGACGGCTTTCGACGATCGCCCCGACGGCTCGGCCCGGATCGAACAGACCATCTATGTCGAGCGCGAGAGCCAGCGACCCATCGTTCTGGGCAAGGGTGGCCAGACCTTGAAATGGATCGGCCAGAAATCGCGCGAGGAACTGACCGAACTGCTCGATCGTCCCGTCCACCTGTTCCTGACCGTCAAGGTCGATCCCAAATGGCAGGACAGCCGGGCGCTGTACGCGCAGTTCGGCCTCGATTTCGACGTCTGAGCCGGTGTTTCGCGTCCCCGATCGTGCTTCGGCCTTTCCCTGGTTGATCGCCACTCTGACCGTCCTGACCCTGCTGGCCGCCGTCGGTATCGCTGCGGTTCGCACATCGACACCCGCCCCGCCGCCCCTGGCGGAGGTTCCCGTCCGACCGCCCCTGATCGTCGTCGAGGCTCTGCCCCAACTGGCCGAGCGGATGCAGCGCGAAGGTGCCGCCGGGCGGTTCAGCGGCGCGGTGCTGGTCGCCCGCGGTGATGAAGTGATCTTTCGCCAGGTCTATGGCCAGGCCGAGGGCCGCCCGCTGGAACTGGACTCACGGCTGCGCCTGGCCTCTGTCAGCAAGCAATTCACGGCGGCCGCCATCCTGAGACTGCAGGACGAGGGCGTCCTGTCGATTGAGGATCCGTTGTGCCGCTGGATCCAGCCCTGTCCTCCTGCCTGGGCACCGATCCGGCTGAAACATCTTCTGGCCCACACCTCGGGCGTGCCGGACCTGATGGCGCGTCCGGGATGGGGCATTCAGCGCGTCACGCCGACGACGCCCGAGAAATTGACCGAAGACTCAGCACGCTATGGCCTCCAGTTCTCTCCGGGCACGAAGCTGCGGTATTCGAACGCTGGCTATAACTTGCTGGCCGACGTCGTGGAACGGGCGTCGGGCACACCGTTTCCCCAGTATCTGAAGTCGGCCTTCTTCGATCCGCTGGGCATGGCCGATACCGGTTTCGACGACGGAGGCGATCACGACATCATCATGGGTTATGCCGACCTGGCAGGCGGATTGACGCCCCAGCCCAAGGTCAACCCCAGCATCCTCTATGGATCGGGCGGCCTCTATTCGACGCTGGACGATATGCTTGTATGGCAGACGGCCCTGCATAGGGGGGACTTGCTGACACCCGAAAGCTATGCCCAGATGATCGCCGACCATGCCCCCGAGACTCAGCCAGGTACCGAGCGGGGGCGCCCACGCCGCGACTGGGGCTTCGGCCTGTTCTCGAACACCTTGGGCATGAGAGTCGATCCGCCGTTCCTGGATCGCCAAATCTATCACACGGGCAGTTGGTCCGGATTCCGCAACCTTGTGACCTATCAGCCCGACGCCGATGTCACGGTGATCGTGCTGTCGAACAATTTCCATCAGAGCCAGTCCGTCTTCCTGATCTCCCAACAGGCGATGGCCGAGGCCCTGGGGCGACCGTTTCCTCAATCGGGTTCGCGCTGATCGCATCTTTCGACGCTTTCCGTATCGGCCTAGGGTGACGCCTCGCCTGGGAGACACTCATGATCGCCACCCTCACCGCCCTGATCGCCGTGTCCGCCCTGTCCCTCTCGGGACCCGAGGAGGACGTCGGCGCCGTCCTGGACCGGCTGAACGTCGCCTCCACCGCAGCAGACACCGAAGCCTATTTCGGGCTGTTCACCCCCGATGCCCGCTTCATCGGCACCGACGCGAGCGAACGCTGGAGCCTTCCGGAGTTCCGCGCCTACGCCGAACCCTATTTCGCCCAGGGTCGGGGCTGGACCTACACCCCTGTGGCGCGACACATCACGATCGCCCCGATCGACTGCCGCTGCATCGCCTGGTTCGACGAGGAACTCTCCAACGCCAGCTATGGCGTCACACGGGGTTCCGGCGTGCTGCGCCTGACCGACGATGGCTGGAAGATCGAGCAGTACGTGCTGTCGTTCGCCATTCCCAACGACAAGGCCGACGCCGTGGTCGCCATCGTGCGTGAGACGCCTGCGCCCTGATGGAGTTCCAGGACGAGGCCTTCGTGCTGTCGGCGCGCAGCCATGGCGATACCGGGGTGGTGGTCGAACTGCTGACCCAGTCGCATGGACGCCGCGCCGCCTATGTCGCGGGCGGGGCCTCGCGGCGCATGAAGCCCTTCCTTCAGGCTGGGGCTAGGGTCGAGGCGGAGTTCCGGTCGCGCACCTCCGATCAACTGGGCTCGGCCCGGCTGGAGCCGATCGGGGAGGGGCCCTCGGTCCTGTTCGATGATCCCGTAGCCCTGGCCGGACTGAATGCCGCCGCGGCGGTGGCGCAAGGGGCCTTGCCGGAGCGCGAACCGCATCCGGGAGCCTTCCTGGCGTTCGAGGCCCTGATGTCCGCCTTCGCCATACCGTCAGTGTGGCCAGCCGTCTTCGTGCGGTTCGAGGCCGGGTTGCTGGAAGACCTGGGGTTCGGCCTGGATCTGGCCGCCTGCGCCGTCACCGGGACGATGGACGATCTGGTGTGGGTCAGCCCCCGAACTGGCCGTGCCGTCAGTCGTAGTGCGGGCGCTCCCTATGCCGACAAGCTGCTGGTCCTGCCGCCTTTCATGCTGGGTGCACAGGCGGGTCTGGCCGAGGGCGACGTCCGGGCCGGTCTGGACCTGACCGGACATTTCATGGAGGCCTTCGTCTTCCATCCTCAGAACAGGCCCCTGCCGCCCGCGCGCGTCTGGCTTGTGGATCGCCTGGCCGACGCCGGGCGGTTGTAATAGCGAGCCGGGCTTCACGGTGATATCGTCGTCTCTCAAAGGGGATCTGGGTATGTTCAAGCGGTTTGTGGGTGGTCTAACGGCGGCGGTTCTGCTGGCCGGCGTGGCCCAGGCCCAGGTGGCATCCGATCCCGCAGCCGACCGGATGCGCGGCCATATGAGCTTTCTGGCCGACGATCTGCTGGAGGGTCGCAACACCGGCACGCGCGGCTTCGATCTGGCCGCACTCTATGTCTCCAGCCAGTTCCAGGGCCTGGGGTTGACCCCTGCGGGCGATGCCGGAAACACCAGCTGGTTCCAGCCCGTCGCCTTCGACCAGACGACCGTGCTCGGCGGCGGTATGCGCTGGAAGCCGACAGTCGGAGCGGCCACATCCTGGGATCAGGGCCGGGACATCATCATGATCCCGGCACCCGCCTCCAGCCGCGAATCGATCACGGCCCCGCTGGTCTTCGTCGGCTATGGCATCGACGCCCCGGCCGAGGGCTTCGACGACTATGCCGGGCTGGATGTCTCGGGCAAGATCGTCATCGCCATCATCGGCGTGCCGCCTGGCACCGACCCTGCGGTCGCCGAACGGGTGGACAACAAGGTTAGCGACGCCTTCTCTCGCGGTGCGGTCGGCCTGATCCAGATCTTCAGCCTGGACCTGGCCCTCCAGTACGAATGGTCGATGGTCGTCCAGCAGTTCGCCCAACCGCAGATGGATCTGGCCCGCGAGGACAGTTCCAATCCGCTGGCGGGTCGCATCCTGGCCCTGATGGATACGCCGGCGGCATCGGTCCTGTTCGCCGGGGCACCGCAGCCGCTGGACCAGATCCTGGCCGAGGCCGACACCCCCGGCGGAAAGCCGAAGGGTTTTGCCCTGAGCGGCGAGGCGACCCTCAGCAGCGAGACGGTCGTCAGCCGCGTTACCAGTCACAACGTCGTTGGCCTGCTGCCGGGGTCGGACCCGGTCCTGAAGGACGAGGTCGTGGTCGTGGTGGCCCATCTGGATCACGAAGGCATCTCGCCCGACGAAACCCTACCCGACCGGATCTACAATGGGGCGATGGACAATGCGGCGGGCATCGCCGCGATGCTGGAGGTGGCCCGTTCACTGTCTCAGTCGCCGACGCGCCAGCGCCGCACGGTGCTGTTCCTGGCCGTGACCGGGGAGGAGGATGGCCTGCTGGGCTCCGCCTATTTCGCCGACAATCCGACCGTGACAAAGTCCAGTCTGGTGGCGGCCGTGAACATGGATATGCCGCTGCTGACCTATCCGTTCAGCGACATCGTCGCCTTGGGCACCGAGAACTCCACCCTCGGCCAGATCGTGACCCAGGTGGCGGCTTCGCAGGGTCTGCCCAACAGTCCCGACCCGCTGCCGGAAGAAGGGTTCTTCACACGCTCGGATCAGTATTCCTTCGTCCAGCGCGGCATTCCTGCGATCGACATCTCGACCGGCCCGGCCGGTGTGGGTGCCGAGACCCTGCGGGTGTTCCTGGAAGACACCTATCACAAGCCCGGCGACGATCTGGACCAGGGAATCGACTGGAATGCGGCCGGGCGTTTTGCGACGCTCGGCTCCGCCGTCGTACGGGCCGTGGCCGACGCGGATCAGCGCCCGCTCTGGTACGAAGGCGACCGTTACGGCGACCAGTTCGCCCCCGATGCGGAAAAAGCCCCCAGGCCCTGACGCCAACCTCATGCCGGGATCGGCGAACCCTGACGGTCTGGGCTAGACTCAGGCTTCCCCTTCGCCGATTCGCATCCCATGACTGTTCTCGCTCCCCCACCTGACGGCGGTCGCATCGTCGACGAGCCGATGTCCGAAGCGCTGTCGCGGCGCTATCTGGCCTATGCCTTGTCGACGATCACCAACCGGGCCCTGCCCGACGTGCGGGACGGGTTCAAACCGGTTCACCGGCGCATCCTCTATGCGATGCACGACATGAAGCTGAACCCGCAGGCCGCGGCACGCAAATGCGCCAAGGTGGTCGGCGAGGTGATGGGCGGATATCACCCTCACGGCGACGCCTCGATCTATGACGCCCTGGTCCGCCTGGCCCAGGATTTTTCCCAGCGTTATCCGCTGGTCGATGGACAGGGCAATTTCGGCAATATCGACGGCGATAACGCCGCCGCCATGCGCTACACCGAATGCAAGCTGACGGCTGCTGCCCAGCTGTTGCTGGAAGGAATTGATCAGGATTCCGTAGACTTCCGTCCGACTTATGACGATCAAGATCAGGAACCTGTCGTCCTGCCGGCGGGCTTTCCAAACCTCTTGGCCAATGGGTCGTCCGGCATCGCGGTCGGCATGGCCACATCGATTCCGCCCCACAATGTGGGCGAGTTGATCGACGCCTGTCAGGCCCTGATCACCGATCCGTCGACCTCGACCGAGACCCTGGCGACCATCGTCCCCGGCCCCGATTTCCCGACCGGCGGCGTCGCCGTCGAAGGCCATGCCTCGATCCTGGAGGCCTATGCCACCGGGCGGGGCGGTGTGCGGCTGCGAGCCCGCTGGGAGGTTGAGGACCTGGGGCGCGGCGTTTGGCGGATCGTCGTCACTGAGATGCCGTACCAGGTCGGCAAGTCCAAGCTGATCGAGGCCCTGGCCGAACTGATCGAGCAGAAGAAGGCGCCGCTGCTGGCCGATGTCCGCGATGAGTCGGCCGAGGACATCCGCCTGGTGCTTGAGCCGCGCTCGCGCACCATCGAGCCGGACGTCCTGATGGAGAGCCTGTTCAAGCTGTCGGATCTGGAAATCCGCTTTCCGATCAACATGAACGTGCTGGATGCCACGGGCACGCCGCGCGTCATGGGGCTGAAGGCCTGTCTCCAGGCCTTCCTCGATCACCGGCGTGAAGTGCTGGTGCGCCGCTCGCAGTGGCGGATCGAACGGGTCGAAAAGCGCCTGCATCTGCTGGAAGGCCTGCGGATCGTCTTCCTGAACCTGGACGAAGTCATCCGGATCGTGCGCGAGGAGGAGCAGCCAAAGGCCGTCCTGATCGCCCGGTTCGGCCTGACCGAGGTCCAGGCCGACTTCATCCTCGACACCCGGCTGCGCCAGCTGGCCCGTCTGGAAGAGATGACGATCGAGAAGGAATTCAAGGCCTTGTCCGAAGAACTTGCGGGCCTGACGTCGCTGTCATCATCACCCGACAAACAGTGGAAGGCGGTGTCCAAGGAGCTTGATGCCGTCCGGAAGGCACTGGTCTCGCCACGCCGTACCACCATCGCCGACGCCGTCGACACCTCGGCCCTGGCCTCGATCGAGGCCTATCTGCCGCGCGAGGCCATCACGGTCATCCTTTCGGAACGCGGATGGATTCGTGCCGCCAAGGGCAAGGTCGAGGATCCCTCGGAGCTGAAGTTCAAGGAGGGGGACAGCCTGGGCTGGCTGGTGCCCGCCTATACGACCGACAAGATCCTGATCGGGGCGTCGGACGGCCGCATATTCACCATCGGGGCCGACCGGCTGGCGTCGGGTCGCGGCCATGGCGAGCCTCTGCGTCTGATGATCGATCTGGACGAGAAGGCCGAGATCGTCGGGGTCCTGACTCATGTCCCGGGCGGCAGGCTGCTGATCGCCTCGAAGGACGGCTATGGGTTCGTCGCGCCCGAGGACGACACCCTGGCCCAGAAGCGGGGCGGCAAACAGGTGCTGAACGGCACCATGCTGTCGATGCAGCGGGCGACCGGCGACCACGTCGCCACCATCGGCGACAACATCAAGGCTCTGATCTTCCCCCTGGCCGAACTGCCCGAGATGGGCCGCGGCAAGGGGGTGCGGCTGCAGATGTTCAAACAGGGCGGCCTGGCCGACGTGACCGTGTTCGAGGCGGCACACGGCCCAGAATGGGTCGATGGCGGCGGTCGACGGCGGAACTGGCCCGACTGGAAGGACTGGCTGGGCAAGCGCGCCCAGGCCGGGCGTCAGGGGCCACGCGGACTTCGCAAGTTTCGTTAGCCTTATCCACGGCCAAGCTACCTTTCATTAGGCATTTTCGGGCACGGAAGATGAACCGTGTTTCACGCTCAGAAGGAGCGTCCTGAGTGCTTGATCGGATGAAGCCTTACGCCCTGTGCGTCTTCCTTTTCCTGCTCGTCGGCCATTTCGGCGTCCAGGCGTTGACGGGCCCGCGCGGCTTGCTGAGTGGTGCGGATCGAGAGGCGCTTCTGGCGCTGCGGCAGGATGAGCTGGAAACCCTGCTGGACGAACGCGCGGACCTGGAGGTCCGTATACGCTACCTGCGCCACGACAGCCTTTCGCGGGACCTGCTGGAAGAACGGGCCAGAGCGGTCCTCGGCTTTGCCGATCCGCGCGACTATGTGATCCCCGTATCGCGCCCTGCGACACCGGAACCCGACGCGCCCAAGGCGTCTTGAACTATTGTTACAGTCCCGTTGGGCCGCTTTGCCTTTCGGGAACGAAGGCTGCTAGAGCCAGCGTTCCGTAACGATAAGAAGCGCCTCGCCGTTGTGGCCTGGGGCTCAAGCCGGGAGATACCGGATGGCGAGAGCCGCCGCTCAGAAGGCCACGCAGAAGTCTGCGAAGATTCCCAATGTGCCCCAGGCATCGAAAGAGGACCTGCTTCGCTTCTATCGCGAGATGGTCCTGATCCGCCGCTTCGAGGAGCGCGCCGGGCAGCTGTATGGCATGGGTCTGATCGGGGGCTTCTGCCACCTGTACATCGGCCAGGAAGCCGTCGCCGTCGGCGTTCAGGAAAGCGTGCGTCAAGGCCACGACAAGATCATCACCGGCTATCGCGACCACGGCCATATGCTGTGCGCGGGCATGGATCCCAAGGAAGTCATGGCCGAGCTGACCGGGCGCATCGGCGGCTCGTCCAAGGGCAAGGGCGGGTCGATGCACATGTTCGACACGGCCACCGGCTTTTACGGCGGTCACGGCATCGTGGGGGCCCAGGTGGCCCTGGGCACGGGCCTGGCCTTTGCCGGTCACTATCGCGGCGACGACTCGGTGGCCTTCATTTATTTCGGCGATGGCGCGGCCAACCAGGGCCAAGTCTATGAGAGCTTCAACATGGCCGAGCTGTGGAAGCTGCCGGCCATCTACATCATCGAGAACAATCAGTACGCCATGGGCACGAGGATCGAACGCTCGTCGTCCACGACCCAGCTGAGCGAGCGGGGGTCCAGCTTCGGCATTCCGGGCGAACAGGTCGACGGCATGGACGTGCTGGCGGTCCGCGACGCCGTGGCCCGTGCGGTCAAGCGCGCTCGCGAAGGCGGCGGCCCCTTCATCCTGGAGATGAAGACCTATCGCTATCGCGGCCACTCCATGAGCGACCCGGCCAAATACCGCGCCAAGGAAGAGGTGGACGAGGTCAAGCAGACCCGCGACCCAATCGATCACGTCAAGGCCCTGCTGGCCGAGGCCAAGGCCACCGAGGACGAGATCAAGGCGATCGACGCCGAGGTGAAGGCCATCGTCGCCGAGGCCGTCCAGTTCGCCCAGGAAAGCCCGGAGCCGGACCCGTCCGAGCTCTATACCGACGTCTATGTGGAGGCGTCGGCATGATCGGTTTGATGCTCGCCATGATCGTTCAAGGGGCGTCTGCGATCCATCAGGACCCACCCGCGGTCGACCACGACCTCCCCACGTTGACGGCGGCGGATGCCTGCGTGGTTCTTGAAGGTCGCGGTCGAGCGGTCCTCGACGGGCGTCGTCTCAGCGGTCGTGCCCTTGCAAGAGCGGTGGCGGAGCGGCTTCCGTCGGGACGCCCCATTTTCATCAGCTTTGCCAATGAGCGGGCCAGCAGCGATACCGAGGGGATCACCGCAGTTCTGGTCGGTGCGGCCAGCGCATCCGAAATCGTCCTTCTGGAAACATGCGATCTGCCAGCCGGGGATAACACGCAATGACCGACATTTTGATGCCGGCGCTGTCCCCCACGATGGAAGAGGGCACGCTGACCAAATGGCACATCAAGGCGGGAGACACGGTCAAGGCCGGGGACGTCATCGCCGAGATCGAGACCGACAAGGCGACCATGGAGGTCGAGGCCGTCGATGAGGGCGAGGTCGCCGAGATTCTCGTGGCCGAGGGCTCCGAGAACGTGAAGGTCAACACCCCGATCGCGCGGTTGGCGGGGGAGGACGGTGCGACGTCCGGTCCCCCCTCGAACCCTGCTTCGCAGGCTTCGGTCCCCCCGGAAGGGGGACAATCCGCTCAACATTCTCCCCCTACTGGGGGGAGTACCCGCGAAGCGGGGGAGGGGGGGACGTCATCCGCACCTGACCCCAAGGTCGAGCTGCGCGATCCGGAAATCCCGGCCGACGCCAAACTGGTCAGGACCACCATCCGCGACGCCCTGCGCGACGCTATGGCCGAGGAGATGCGCCGCGACGAGGCGGTCTTCCTGATCGGCGAGGAAGTCGCCCAGTACCAGGGGGCTTACAAGGTCAGCCGCGAACTGCTGCAGGAGTTCGGGGCCAAGCGTGTCGTCGACACCCCCATCACCGAGCACGGCTTTGCCGGCCTGGGTGTCGGGGCGGCCATGTCGGGGCTGAAGCCGATCGTCGAGTTCATGACGTTCAACTTCGCCATGCAGGCCATCGACCACATCATCAATTCGGCGGCCAAGACCCTGTATATGTCCGGCGGTCAGATCCGCGCCGGCATCGTCTTCCGGGGTCCGAACGGGGCCGCCAGCCGCGTGGGGGCCCAGCACAGCCAGGACTATTCCGCCTGGTATGCCCAGGTTCCCGGCCTGAAGGTCATCGCCCCCTATGACGCGGCCGATGCCAAGGGCCTGCTGAAATCGGCCATCCGCGACCCGAACCCCGTCGTCTTCCTCGAACACGAGATGATGTACGGCCTGGAGTTCGACGTGCCCGAGGTCGAGGACTATCTGGTGCCTATCGGCAAGGCCAAGGTCCGGCGCGAGGGCACCGACGTCACCATCACGGCCCACAGCCGCATGGTCGGCTTCGCCCTTCAGGCCGCCGAGAAGCTGGCCGAAGAGGGCATCAGCTGCGAGGTCGTCGACTTGCGGACCCTGCGCCCGCTGGATCACGAGACGATCGTCGAAAGCGTCAAGAAGACCAGCCGCCTGGTTTCGGCCGAGGAAGGCTGGGGCCCCATGGGCGTCGGTGCCGAGGTCGTGGCCCGGGTCATCGAACACGCCTTCGACTATCTGGATGCCCCGCCCATACGCGTGCATCAGGAAGACGTTCCGCTGCCCTATGCCGCCAATCTGGAAGCCCTGTCCCTGCCCGGCGTCGACAAGATCGTGGCGGCCGTGAAGGCGGTCGTTGCCTGATGGCCACGGTGCTGAAAGGCGCGCGCGGGGCGGTCAATCACCTGACCCTCAGCGTGTCGGACCTCGCAGCCAGCGAGGCGGCCTTCTACACGCCTGTCCTGACCGAGCTCGGCTATGAAAAGGTCGAAGAGCATCCGGGCCAGTTCACCGTCTGGTTCAATGCCGCCGCCGTGTCTGCCATAAGCCTGAGCCAGGCCGAACGCGGCCATGACGGCCCCTATGACCGCTATCGGCCGGGCTTTCATCATTTCGCCTTTTGGGCCGACAGCCGTGCCGACGTGGATGCTTTTCACGACAAGCTGACCGGCTGGAGCATCCCCGTTCTGGACGCCCCCGCGGCCTATCCGCAGTACGGCCCCGGATACTACGCCGTCTTCTTCGCTGACCCGGACGGTCTTAAGTTCGAACTCACCTATCAGACGATCGAGGCCTGAGCCCATGACCGACATCCTCATGCCCGCCCTGTCGCCGACGATGGAAGAGGGCGTCCTGGCCAAATGGCACGTCAAGGTCGGCGATGTCGTCAAGGCCGGCGATGTGATCGCCGAGATCGAGACCGACAAGGCCACGATGGAGGTCGAGGCCGTCGACGAGGGCGAGGTGCTGGAAATCCTGGTGGCGGAAGGCTCCGAAGGCGTGAAGGTCAACACCCCCATCGCCCGTCTGGCGGGAGAGGAGGGGGCTTCGGCGAAGGCGCCCCCCTCGAACCCTGCCACTGTCTCTCCGCCCTCTGGGGGGAGACAGGACGCGGAGCGTCCAGAGGGGGGTAAGTCCGCTCCTGCACCGAACACACCCCCCTCGGCTGCTTCGCAGCCTCTCCCCCTAAAGGGCGAGGATAAGGGCAACCGCATCTTCGCCTCGCCCCTGGCGCGACGTCTCGCCGCTCAGGGCAATATCGACCTGTCCACGATCAAGGGCACAGGTCCGCATGGCCGGATCGTCAAGCGCGATTTGGAAGGCGCCGCCACCGGTTCGGCCAAGCCTGCCGCCGGGGCTTCCGCTGCCGCAACGCCCGCCGCCAACCGCCCCGTGCAGTCGCTGGCCCAGATGGGCATTCCGGACGGCAGCTATGACCTGATCCCGCTGGACGGCATGAGAAAGGCCATCGCGCGCCGCATGGTCGACAGCATCCAGCAGGTGCCGCACTTCCCGCTGTTCATCGACGTCGAGATCGACGCCCTGTTGGCCGCCCGTGCCCGGGTCAACGCCCTGCTGGAGAAGTCCGGCGTGAAGGTGTCGGTCAACGACTTCGTCATCAAGGCCGCCGCCATGGCCCTGAAAGCCGTGCCGGAGGCCAATGCCAGCTATTCGCCCGAGGGCATCGCCCTGCATCATAACGCCGACATCGCCATGGCCGTGGCGATCGACGGCGGCCTGATCACCCCGATCATCCGCAAGGCCGAAACCAAGTCCTTGTCGCAGATTGCCACCGAATCTAAGGACCTGGCCAAGCGGGCGCGCGAGCGCAAGCTGAAGCCCGAGGAGTTCCAGGGCGGCACCTTCAGCGTGTCCAACCTGGGAATGTTCGGCATCAAGTCCTTCTCCTCGATCATCAACGAGCCCCAGGGCGCGATCATGAGCGTGGGCGCAGGCGAGCAGCGGGCTGTGGTCAAGAACGGCCAGCTGGCCGTGGCGACCGTGATGACCGTCACCGTCACCTGCGATCACCGGGTCGTCGACGGCGCGACCGGTGCCCGTTTCCTTCAGGCCTTCAAGCCCTTGATCGAAGATCCTGTGACGATGCTGGCGTAGGAGCCGCCTGTGACCTCGGTCTATGATTTCACGGCAACGACCATCGACGGACGCGAGCAGCCGCTGGAGGCCTATCGCGGTCAGGCCCTGCTGATCGTCAACACGGCGTCCAAATGCGGCTTCACCGGCCAATACGCCGGCCTTGAGGCGTTGCATGAGGCCTTTTCGGATAAGTCGTTTCAGGTCCTTGGCTTTCCCTGCAACCAGTTCGGCTCTCAAGAGCCGGGCAAGGCGGCCGAGATCGCCAGCTTTTGCTCAAGCACCTATGGCGTCCGCTTTCCGATGTTCGACAAGATCGAGGTCAACGGCCCGGCTCGCCACCCGCTGTATGACTGGCTGACCTCCCAGAAGAAGGGCTTTCTGGGCACGCGCGACATCAAGTGGAACTTCACCAAATTCCTGACCGACAGGGAGGGGCAGGTGGTCGCCCGCTATGCTCCACAGGTCGAACCCGAGGCCATCAAGGCCGATATCGAAAAGCTGATCTGACATGGCTGCTGCCGCTGAAATCGACCTCGTCATCATCGGTTCGGGCCCCGGCGGCTATGTCGCCGCGATCCGTGCCAGCCAGCTGGGCCAGAAGGTCGCGATCGTCGAGCGCGAACTGCTGGGCGGCATCTGCCTGAACTGGGGCTGCATCCCCACCAAGGCCCTGCTGAAGTCGGGCGAGAAGTTCGAGAGCCTCAGCCACCTGAAGGAATACGGCCTGTCGGCATCCGGCGCGGCCTTCGACTTCGAGGCCATCATCGCTCGCTCGCGCGGCGTCGCCGCGACCATGAGCAAGGGCATCGCCTTCCTGATGAAGAAGCACAAGGTCGAGGTCGTCGAGGGCTCGGCCCGGCTGGAAAAGGGCACCGCCGCGCCCAAGGTCATCGTCGATCTGAAAGCCGGTGGATCGCGCACGATCGAGGCCAAGGCCGTGATGCTGGCCGTCGGTGCGCGCGCCCGCACCCTGCCGCAGATCGGTCTGGAAGCAGACGGGGACAAGATCTGGGCCTATCGCGAGGCCCTGTCGCCCAAACGCCTGCCCAAGAGCTTCGTCGTGATCGGGTCCGGCGCCATCGGCCTGGAGTTCGCCAGCTTCTATCGCGCCCTGGGCAGTGAGGTCACGGTCGTCGAGGCCATTGACCGCATCATGCCGGTCGAGGATGAAGAGGTCTCCAAGGCGGCCCAGAAAGCCTTTGAGAAGCGCGGCATCAAATTCCGCGTCGGGGCCAAGGTCACCAAGGTCACCAAGGCGGGGCAGGGGGTCCAGGTCGCCGTCGAGGTCGGCGGCAAGGCCGAGACGCTGGAGGCCGAGGTCTGTATTTCCGCCGTCGGCATCACCGCCAATACGGACGGCATCGGTCTGGAGGCGCTGGGCGTCGCCATGGACCGGGGCCACATCACCATCGACGGCCACTGCCAGACCAATGTGAAGGGCCTTTATGCCATCGGCGACTGCGCCGGGGCTCCCTGGCTGGCGCACAAGGCCTCGCACGAGGGCATCCATGCGGCCGAGCATATCGCCGCCTTCAAGACCCCGAACGTGCATTCGCCGATCGCCGGCTGCACCTACACCCAGCCCCAGGTGGCCTCTGTCGGCCTGACGGAACAGGCGGCCAAGGCCCAGGGCCGCGAGATCAAGGTGGGGCGCTTCCCCTTCCGCGTGAACGGCAAGGCCGTGGCAGCGGGCGAGACCGAGGGCTTCGTCAAGACCATCTTCGATGCCAAGACCGGGGCCCTGATCGGGGCCCACATGATCGGCCACGAGGTCACCGAAATGATCCAGGGCTATGTCACCGCCATGACCATGGAGGCGACCGAGGAGGATATGCACGGCATCGTCTATCCCCACCCGACCATGTCCGAGGCCATGCACGAGGCGCAGCTGGACGCCTATGGGCGGGTCCTGCACATCTGATGGCCCGGTTCACGCGCGTCACCGAACTGGACGGCAAGGTCCACTGGGTGAACCTGGACCACGTCCGCACGCTGTCGGAACAGAAGCCTGACAAACTGCATCCCGTGCACACGACGGTCCACATCGATTCCAGCTGGGTCGAGCGGGTTCTGCACGTGTCCGACCGCCCGGAAGATATCCTCCGCGGCGCCAACATTACCGATTAGACATCCGTTCGCGCTTGCCCGCATGGCGGAACCGGCCCTAGTCTGAGCGCGGTATTGTTTGGGGGTTTCGGGTTGCCGCATCTGTTGGGCATTGTCGTCGGGGCCCTGAGCCTGTTTTTCCAGGATCCGGTGGCGTCCGAACCGGCGTCTCCGCCGATCTTCCAGCCCGGCGCGCCGGGGCAGCCCGCACGAATACTGACCGCGACCGAGGCCGTGTCCATGGGCCGGACCACCTTCACCGAGGGTGACGTCCGCTTCATGCAGCACATGATCGTGCACCACGCCCAGGCGGTCGAGATGGTGGCCCTGCTGGAAACGCGCGGTGCTTCGCCTGTCGTCCGGGCCCTGGGTCGGCGCATCGCGTTGAGCCAGGAATCCGAGATGGCGCTGATGCGGGACTGGCTCGCCGGTCGCGGCCTGCCGTTGGAGATGCCCGGCATGGGTGCTGGGGGTCATTCGGCGCACGGGGCCCATGCTGGACACGACATGGCCGGCCACAACATGGCTGATGACCAGCCCCTGATGCCCGGTATGCTGTCGCCCGCCCAGATGCGCGCCCTGGCCGCCGCCAGCGGGGCAGAGTTCGACCGGCTGTTCCTGGAAGGCATGATCCAGCACCATCGCGGGGCCCTGGACATGGTCGATGAGTTGATGAGCGAGCCGGACGCCGCAAACGATCCCGTGCTGTCCGGCTTTGCCGCCTCTGTCGTGGCCGATCAGTCGGCTGAAATCCTGCGTATGCAATCTGTCCTTTCCGATCTCTGACCCCAGTTCTGACCCCAGCCGAGGAGCGGCCATGTTCGTTCGTAATGCCCTGTTGTCTTCCGCCGCCGTCCTGGCTGTTCTGACCGCCTCGACGGCGGTTCAGGCCCAGAATGCGCCGGTTCAACCGCCCAGCGTCGGCGTGGACGAACGCTCAACCCTGAGCCCCGGTATCGCCGACGCGGGTCAGGCCAGTGCCGGTATGGTGCTGGAGCACGCCATGCGCGCGCCTCCCGGCTTCTATGATCCCGAGACCATCTTCGTGGTGCCCCAGACCCAGGAAGAGGCCAATGCGATGATGGAGCGGATGCGTTCCGACCCCAACCGTTTCAGCCCTCTGGCCCTGGCCAACACCGACATGGCCCTGTCCGACGGCAAGCTGTTCGTCGGCAGTTTCCATGGCTTCAACGCCTATGACGTCAGCGGCGACGGTGCGCCCCAGTTGGTGATGTCCGTGGTCTGTCCGGGCGGGCAGGGGGACCTGTCGGTCCACGGCAATCTGCTGTTCATGTCGGTCGAGGAGAACCGCGGTCGTCTGGATTGCGGATCTTCGGGTGCCGATGGCCAGATCAATGCCGAGCGCTTCCGCGGCATTCGCATCTTCGACATCAGCGACATGAGCGCGCCAACTCAGGTCGCGGCCATCCAGACCTGCCGTGGGTCTCATACCCACACCCAGGTGCCGCATCCGACTGACCCGAACATCCTCTATATCTACAACTCCGGGGCGGCCAATGTCCGCAAGACCGGCGAGCTGTCGATCTGCTCCGACGGCCAGCCGACCCGCAATCCAGAGACGGCGCTGTTCTCGATCGATGTCATCAAGGTCGACCTGACCCGGCCCCAGGACGCCGCCATCGTGAACCGTCCGCGCATCTTTGCCGATCGCGACACGGGACGGGTCGCGGGCCTTTGGACCGGCGGGCGGATGGGCGTGGCCAGCCAGGAAACGGCACCGACCAACCATTGCCATGACATCACTGTCTTCCCGGAGATCAGCCGGGCGGCCGGTGCCTGCAGCGGCAACGGCATCCTGCTGGACATCTCCGATCCCGAGAATCCGCAGCGTGTCTCCGACCTGTTTGATCCCGACATGGCCTATTGGCACTCGGCCACCTTCGACAACACCGGCGAAAAGATCGTCTTCACCGACGAGTGGGGCGGTGGTGGCGGCGCCCACTGCACGGCGAACGATCCGGCGACCTGGGGGGCCAATCTGATCGCCACGGTCACAAATGGCCGGCTGGTCGGTCGCAACTTCTTCAAACTGCCCGGCGTCCAGGGCGCGACCGAAAACTGCGTCGCCCACAACGGCAACCTGATCCCGGTGCCCGGTCGCGATCTGATGATCCAGGCCTGGTATCAGGGCGGCTTGTCGGTGATGGACTTCACCGACCCCGCGCGTCCGGTCGAGATCGCCTATTTCGATCGGGGTGCCCTGAACGCTGAGAAGCTGACCATCGGCGGTTCGTGGTCGGCCTACTGGCTGAACGGCCGGATCTATTCCAGCGAGATCGCGCGTGGTCTGGACGTTCTGCGCCTGGTGCCCAGCGACCATCTGTCGGCCGCCGAGATCGCAGCCGCCGAGAGCGTTAAGCTGGACGTGATCAATCCGCAGACCCAGACCCGCGTCGTCTGGGCCAATACGCCCGACGTAGCTACCGCCTATATGGACCAGTTGGTCCGGTCGGGCGGCATCGATGCGGCCTTGGCCCAGCAGATTTCGGCGGTGATCGAAGGCTGGAGGGCAGGCGAGATCGATCCGCTCGCTGCTGCTTCAGTGGTGGCGTCGCTTGCGGTCACGGCCGAAACCCAAGGCGTCACGCCTCTGGCAGCCCGCCGCATGAAAGCGCTGGCTGAGGTGCTGGCCCGTGCCACCGAAAATGTAGCGTAACGAAACGGATGGGCCCGCCGGAAGTAAACTTCGGCGGGCTTCTTTCGATGTCCATATTTCGCCTAAGACATATTATGCGAAATAAGGGGTGCGTGTTTCAGCGGTACTCCGGGTTCGGGTGACCGAATCGCTCGCCCTTTTCCCAGGCCGTGCGCTGATTGCCATGGGCCGGAATACCGCCGGCGTCCTTCAGCATTCGCGCCATATGCATCAGGTTCCAGGCCATGAAGGTCGTGTTTCGCTGGGTGAAGTCGTTTTCCAGACCTTCGCCGTCATCGCCATAGGACGGCCCCGGGCCTGCTTCTCCGATCCAGCCGGCGTCTGCCTGGGGCGGAATGACGTAGCCAAGATGCTGCAAGGAATACAACAGGTTCATGGCCACGTGTTTGATGCCGTCTTCATTGCCCGTGATGATGCATCCGGCCGTCCGACCATAGTATGCGGACTGTCCGTTGGCATTCAGCTCACCGGAGAAGCCGTACAGCCGCTCGATCACCCGCGTGCACACCGAGGATTTGTCGCCCAGCCAGATCGGCGTGCCGATGACCAGGATATCGGCGGCCATCACCCGCTTCTGAACCTCGGGCCAGCCATCGCTGTCCCAACCACATTTTGTCATGTCGGGCTGGACACCCGGCGGCACGTCCAGGTCGGCTATCCTCAGGGTTTCGGTCTTCACGCCGTTCTCTGTCATGATGGCCTCGGCGACGTCCATCAGCCGCTGGGTGTGCGAAGCCTCGCCGGAGCGCTTCAGGCTACAGTTCAGGAAGACGGCGCTCAGATCGTCATAGGCAGGTTGTTTCGCGCTCGGCATGGTCGGTTCCCTGATGTTGTCACGGGGCAACGACCGCTCGGGCAAAAGGCTCCGCTACAGCGGCAGGTGCCGCGCCCAGTTGTCGAAGGCAATCTCAACTCCGACAGGAGCAAGCGCAGACAAGACGTTGTAATCCATATCCAGGTGCAAGTTCGTGAGCAGCGCCCGCGGATATCCGGCACGCCGTATCCAGTCCAGGGTACGATCCAGGTGGGCATGGGTGGGATGGCCGGTGTAGCGGAGCGCATCGACGATCCAGAGCCCCGCCCCCCTCACCGTGGCCAACGCCGCCTCGTCCAGCGCATCCACATCGCTGGAGTAGACGACCGGCCCGAAGCGATAACCCACCGAGCGGATCGGCCCGTGTCCCTGGTCGAAGGTGATTACTGGAATGGGGCCGCCCGGTCCATCGACGCTCCAGGCCTGGCCGTGCGGCGGGATCAAGTTTACGTCAAGGAGAGCCGGATAACCCTCTACACTTTCGAAGATATAGCTGAATCGTCGCTCCAGAACCGATCGGGTAGCCGCGTCCATCCAGGCGGGAATCCGCTGCCGCGCCCGCATGGCAAAGACTCTCAGATCGTCGATCCCGTGCGCCTGATCGGCATGGTCATGAGTGTAGAGGACGGCATCGATCCGCTTGACGCCATTGGCCAGCATCTGCTGGCGCAGGTCCGGCGAGGTGTCGACCACGACTGTGGTGATCCCGTCCGGTCCATGACGGCGGACCAGCAGCGAACATCTCAGCCGCCGGTTTCGCGGCTCGGCGGGATCGCACAGGCCCCAGTCCCCGTCCCCTCGCGGAATGCCGCCGGACGATCCGCAGCCCAGGACTACGATTTCCAGCTCGCCTTCGGCATCGATGGTCATGAGCGGGGTATCCGGTCGAACAGATTGAAGAAGGCCTCGGTCGTCCGCGCCTCAGCCTCCACCAGGGTCCACCCCCGGATCTCTGCCAGTTTTTCCAGCACCAAACCGACATAGGCCGGTTCGTTTCGTCGTCCCCGATGCGGCGGCGGGGCCAGGTAGGGGCAGTCGGTCTCGACGATGATCCGGTCAGCCGGCATGGCCCGAATCACGGCCCGTACATCCTCGGCTGCCTTGAAGGCCGCAATGCCGGACACAGAGAACCATGCTCCCATTTCAGCAGCGGTTTCAGCCAGTGCCGGGCCGCTGGTGTAGCAGTGCATCAGAAACCGGAACGGCCCCCTCGCCTGCTCCCCGGCCAGGATACTGCTCATGTCCGCATCGGCCTCGCGCGTGTGGATCACCAGCGGCAGTCCCGTGCAGCGCGCCGCCTCCACATGGGTGCGAAAGACCGCCTCCTGTATCTCGCGAGGCGACAGATCATAGTGGAAATCCAGCCCGCATTCGCCGATCCCCACCACGCGAGGGCGCTGCGTCAGCTCGGCCAGATGGTCGGCGGTCAGGTCGGTCGCGTCCTTGGCCTCATGCGGATGGACGCCCACGGTGCACCAGATGTCCGGATGCGCCATGGCCAGGGCGTGGGTCGCATCAAACGTCGATAGCCTGTCCGAAATCTCGACCATCAGGCCCACGCCGGCGGCGCGCGCCCGGTCGATGACGGCGTCCCTGTCCTCGTCGAACTGGGGGGCGTGAAGGTTCACATGGCTGTCGATCAGCATCAGGCGGCTGCCTTGGTTCGTGCCAGATCGGCAAGGGCGCCGGCCAGGGCGTCCGCGCGATCCAGGTTCAGGCCCGCCGTCCGGTCGGGCAGTTCGCTCAGACGTCCCCACAGCTCGGCCCAGCGCGCGCCGCCGGCCCCCTCGCTCAGAGCCCGGGCCTTGACCGCCGCCATCAGCCTGTCCAGCAGCATATCGAACCGCGCCTGTCCCTCGGCCCCGCGAAATCCGTCGCCGATGGCCAGTTGTTCCGCCCGATCGACGGCCGCCGCCTCGACCCAGGCCCGCGCCAGTCGATCCATCTCCAGCGTCGTCCCCGACGACAGGCCCAGCGCCGCCCCGGGGGATCCCCCCGCCATGCCCGCGATCCGGTCCGCCTCATCCGGGTCCAGGCCGGTGCGGTCCTGGACCAACCGGGCCAGATCAGCCTTGCTCCAGACGGGAAAGGCCAGTCGCCGGCACCGCGACCGGATGGTCGCCAGCAACCGGCCCGGCGCATGGGTGATCAGGAACAGGACGCCGCGCTCGGGCGGTTCCTCAAGAACTTTCAGCAAGGCATTGGCAGAGTTGACGTTCAGGTCATCAGCCGCATCGATGATGGCGACGCGGTACCGCGCCTGCGACGGGCTCTTGGCAAAGAATTCAGGCAGGTCGCGCGCCTGGTCGACCGATATGGACTTCTTGGTTTTGCCCCCCTCGACCAGCCGCTCCAGCACCATCAGGTCCGGATGCGACTGGGCGGACACGAGCCTGCTGACCGGATCGGACGGTGCCGATCCCAGGGGCCCGCGCGACGGATCGGGGGCCGCGCCCAGCAGCCGCCGTGCCGCGCGATAGGCGAAACTGGCCTTGCCCACGCCCTCGGGCCCGCACAGCAGCCAGGCGTGGTGCAGCCTGCCGCGCTGCCAGGCATCGACGAAGGCCGTCTCCGCCGGAGCGTCCGGCACCAGATCGAAACGGTCGCGGGGATGGTCGCTCATGCCAGTCTCGCCGTCACGGCTTCCCAGACACGGGCCGCAACCTCGTCCTCGGTGCCGGTCGCATCGAGGACGACACAGCGGCCGGGATGCGCCCGTGCGATGGCCAGGAAGCCGTCCCTCAGCCTCTGGTGAAAGGCCAGGCCCTTGGATTCAAACCGCGTCTCGAACAGGCCGCGACCAAAGGCACGCTGCAGCCCCTCTTCCACCGGCAG
>Ga0209066_10000442_pt1 | contig 61254 bp, 52 predicted proteins | sample All_14_2_FD_187198 | JGI IMG/M metagenome (GOLD analysis project Ga0209066, IMG submission 187198) | Freshwater microbial communities in response to fracking from Pennsylvania, USA - Allegheny Zone_MetaG_DW_15 (SPAdes) (version 2) ...
GCGAGGTTTCAAGCGTCCTGCGGGGCGGAGGGACGGCCGGTTTGAGCGGAACTACTTTTTTTTTTCCGGGGCCGGCTGGTCTTCCACTTGGAAGACTTCGGCATCGGGATTGGCTTTGGCCATCTTCATGGCTTTTTCCGTGACCGTGGCCTTCTCGGCGTTCTTCTGTTTTTCCTGGCGGAGCAGCCAGAGGCTGCCGCCCAGGGCGCAGAGCGAGAGCACCAGGATCAGGACGAGCCAGGGCGGCGAGCCCTTTCTGCCGCCCGATTTTCGGGGGGTGTTCCTCTTGCTCGTGGCCATGGAATGAAATTCGCCCCGTTCAGCCGTTTGTCAATCATCGCCGCAACCGGGGCGGGATCAGTAGACGTCGCGCACGTAGCGGCGCTCGTCTTTCATGAGCGTTTTGTTGACGTGGGTATCCGCGTCTTCGGGGGTCATTCCGCCGTGTTCCCGAACGATGTCGATGAGGGTCTGGTGGACATCCTTGGCCATGCGCTTGGCGTCGCCGCAGACGTAAAAATAGGCTCCCTGCCGCAGCCACTTCCAGATTTCGGCGCCGTTTTCGCGCATGCGGTCCTGGACATAGATCTTGTGGGCCTGGTCGCGGGAGAAGGCGGTGTCCAGGCGGGTCAGCAGCCCGGAGGCCTGCCAGGCGGCGAACTCCTCCTCGTACAGGAAATCGGTGGCTTTTTTCTGGTCGCCGAAAAAGAGCCAGTTCGGCCCGGTGGCCTTGTCCGCCTCGCGTTGTTCGAGGAAAGCGCGGAAGGGGGCGATGCCGGTGCCGGGGCCCACCATGATGATCGGGGTTTGGGGATCATCGGGAAGCTTGAAGTGTTTGTTCGGGGCGAGGAAGACCGGCACCCGGGTTTTGCCCGGTTCGGTTTCGTCGGCCAGGAAGCCCGAGGCGAGCCCCTTTTTTTTGCGCCCGTGGGTCTCATACCGCACGACGGCCAGGGTCAGGTGGACCTCGTCGGGGTGTTTCCTCTGTGACGAGGCGATGGAATACAACCGGGGCATGATGCGGTTGAGCATCCCGGTCAGTTCCTCCGGGGTGGGCTTAAATTCCGGGACTTCGGCAAAGACATCGATGACGTCGCGGGTGAAGACGTATTCGGCCAGGCGGGCCTCGTCGGCCACGATGGCCGTGAGTTCGTCCTTCTTGGGGCCGGGGGGGAGTTTTTCGGCGATGGCCTTGACCAGCTTGGTGCCCGCGCGGTTGAGGGTGTAGTCCTGGGTCAGGATTTCGTGGAGGGACCGGGTGGATCCGTCCGGCTGGGCGATGGGCGGGGCGGCATCCAGACCGAGCAGCCGGATCAGGCCGCTGACGACCGAGGGGTCGTTGACCGGGAAGACGCCGAGGGAATAGCCGGGGACGTACTGCATTCCGCTGCCTGACAGGCTGAGGACAATGTGGCGGGTTTCCTTGCCGGAGCCCGGTTTACTCAGCAGGTCTTTCGCCGTGACCAGCGCCGGGAAGGGGTTGTTCTTGTTGTAGGGACCGGCGGCAACTTTGGCGGCATCGCTCATGGGGTTTTCCAAGTAAAAAAGAAAGCGCAAGAGGGTAATTCCTGCCGTTTTTCCTGCAAGATTATTTGACCTCAGCCATCGTGGCCGATGGCCCCGGTGGGGCAGACGTCGGCGGCGCGCCGGGCGGCCTCCAGCTCTGCCGGGGTGGCGGGCTGGCGGTAAACGAAGACATGGGTCTGGTCTTCGTTGTACTTCAACAGGTCCGGGGCCTCGCTGAGGCAGACATGGCAGGGGCTGCACGTGTCGTCGACATACCATTTTCCGGGGATGTTTTCAGGGAGTTTGCGGAAGGGGTCGGCCATGGGGGGATTCCGGAGAAAATAAGCGCGGTACGGGCCGGTTCAAGGATGGATATTGCCCGTGGCCGGCGGGCAATTACACGGCTCGACAGTTCCGGGGCGGGAAGATACCTTTTTTTGATGCCCACCGCACTGATTACCGGGATCACGGGACAGGATGGATCCTACCTTGCCGAGCTTCTTTTGGACAAAGGCTACACCGTCCACGGGATCATCCGCCGGTCCTCCAGTTTCAACACCGACCGGATCGAGCACATCTACCAGGCCCCGCAGGAAGGACAGAAAAAACTCTTCCTCCACTACGGGGATCTCGCAGATTCGACCTCGGTCCTGACCCTGCTGGGGGACACCAAGCCCGACGAGATTTACCACTTGGGGGCCCAGAGCCATGTCCGGGTCAGTTTCGACATCCCGGAGTACACGGGGGATGTCACGGGGCTGGGCACGATCCGGATGATGGAGGCGGTGCGCAAGTTCACCCCCAAGAGCCGCTTTTACCAGGCCTCGAGCAGCGAGATGTTCGGCAAGGTGATGGAGATCCCGCAGAAGGAAACCACGCCGTTCTATCCGCGCAGTCCCTACGGGGCGGCGAAAGTCTACGGCTATTGGATCACGGTCAACTACCGCGAGAGCTACGGCCTGCATGCCACGAACGGGATTCTCTTCAACCACGAGTCCCCCCGCCGCGGCGAAACCTTTGTGACCCGGAAAATCACCCGCGCGGTGGCCCGCATCAAGGCCGGGCTGCAGGACAAGATCTACATGGGCAACATCGAGGCCAAGCGCGACTGGGGTTACGCCCCGGATTACGTGGAAGCGATGTGGCGCATGCTCCAGCAGGACCAGGGCGACGACTATGTGCTCGCGACCGGCGAAACCCACAGCGTGCGGGAATTCCTCGAGGTGGCTTTTGCCCGGGCAGGGATGGACTACCGCGATTACCTGGCGCACGATGCGCGTTACGAGCGGCCGGCCGAGGTGGATCTGTTGATTGGGGATGCCTCGAAGGCCAAACGCCAGCTGGGCTGGGAGCCGAAGGTGAAGTTCAGGGAACTGGTGGAGATCATGGTCGATGCCGACATCCAATTGCTGGACGAGGAACAGAGCGGCCGCAAAGTCCGGCTGTGAGGTTTCCCGCTTTATGGCCTTGAAAAGACGGACAACAGCATGACAGGGCGCCCCCCACTGGAAGGAAAGCTCTTCGTGGCCGGCCACCGCGGCATGGTGGGCGGGGCGATTGTGCGGGCCGCGACGGGGATCCCCGGACTGGCATTGCTCACGAGAACGCGTGGGGAACTGGACCTGGAGAACCGGGATGCGGTGCGGGAATTTTTCCTGAAGGAGAAGCCCGACCTGGTGATCGATGCCGCCGCCCGGGTGGGGGGCATCAAGGCCAACAGCGATTTCCCGGTCGATTTCCTCCTCAAGAACCTGACGATCCAGAACAATGTCATTTCCTCGGCCCATGAAGCCGGGGTGAAGCGCCTGCTTTTTCTGGGGAGTTCCTGCATCTATCCCAAGCTGGCCCCGCAGCCCATCCAAGAGGAGGCCCTTCTCGGCGGGCCGCTGGAACCGACGAACGAATGGTATGCCATTGCCAAGATCGCGGGACTGAAGCTGTGCCAGGCCTACCGGAAACAATACGGCGACTCGTTCATCAGTGTGATGCCGACCAATCTCTACGGGCCCTTTGACAACTTCGACCTGGAGACCTCCCACGTCCTGCCGGCGCTGATCCGGAAATTCCACGATGCCCGGTCGTCGGGGACCGAACGGGTGGTGCTTTGGGGAACGGGTTCCCCGCGGCGAGAATTCCTCCATGTGGACGATGCAGCGGCGGCCTGCCTGCATCTCCTGGCGCATTACGACGGGGACAGCCCGTTGAACCTGGGATGCGGGGAGGATGTGACCATCAAGGAACTGGCGGCTTTGGTGGCGGGGATCGTCGGGTTCCAGGGCGAAGTAGTGTGGAATACCTCCATGCCGGACGGAACCCCGCGCAAGTTGCTCGACATCTCGAAAATCACCGCCGCGGGCTGGCGTCCGAAGATCCCCCTCGAGGAAGGCATCCGGCGGACCTACGACTGGTTTGTGAAAAACGGCAGTTAGGCATCAAGGCAAAGGCCCCACTCCGGGTACTTTTTCTCCGTAGCGGAACTTGGAACAAGTTTCGTGCACTCTCCCGGCCTTCCCAGAAACACGTTCCGTGTTCCTCTACAATAAAACCCCAAATGCATACTGACGCCTCGCGTGGAAGCCCGGGGATGGGGATCGAAAGGCAACGGCGGTTGGAAAACCGCCGCTCCTTGAAAAAAAGGGGGAGGGAAGGCACGAAACTTGTTCCAAGTTCCGCTACGGGAGCCGGGTAAACAGGGGGCGGCTGCAAGCCGCCCCTTCTTGTGTCGAAGGAAGAACAAGATTCATTCCTCCCCGGGGTGCGGGTAGGAGAAAAAGGGGATTCCTTCACGAAGAACTGCCGCCCGCATAATCCCGGAGGCGCCGGTCGATCAGGAAGGGGCCGAAGGGAACCAGGGCGGCGGTGAAGACCAGCACCCCGCGCCCGAAGGACCACCTCCGCGAGAAAAACACATAGGCCAGCACGAGGCAGAATGCGGTGAACAGGACGCCATGGATCCATCCGACCCAGGTGACCGCCGGGGGGAATTTGGCGAGGTATTTCAAGGGCATGGCCAGGAACAACAGGACGAGGAAGGAAACGCCCTCGATCAGGGCAAGGTGGCGGAGGAGTCGGACAGGGCAGGAAAACATGGGCCCAATCTGGCACAGACCGGTCCGCTGGCAATGGGGGGCGCGCCGATTTTATTGTGGAATATCAGCGGCGGGCCGTGCGGTCAAAGCCACCGGCCGTCCTGCCACAAAAAGGCTTTGCCGCGGAACGGCCCCTGCGGGGGAATGCCATCCGGTCCCTGCCAACCGTAGAACAGGAGAGTCCGCTTCAATTCCTTTCCCGCCATATCCATGACCGGCCGGGGGTTGTTGCAAAGAAGCCCGGCGGTGGGAACCAGGTTGGAACGGCGGCTCCATTCTTTTCCCCTGTCGGAGGAGGTCCACTCCTCCAGGGGGCCTCCTCCATAGGAGGAGAAATTTCCGGGCGGCGGGGCCTGTCCCGCCAGGAAGGCGGTGATTTCCCCGCAGGCCCCGTATTCCATGTGGGATCCGTTCCAGGTGTTGTTTGCCCCGGCCACTCGGTGGCGGCTCCAGGCGCCGTCCTTGAAACTAACAAACCAAAAAGATACATCATCCAATGTTCCGCCGGAAACCGGGACCAGAAAGGAGGGCCGGTCGTTTTCGTCAACCAGGATGGACGGCATGTTGGTGAGATGGTGGCCCGTATCCCATACCAGGCACTCCCGGGCGTCCTTCCGGTTCACCGGGCGGGCCATGGGTTGGCCGTGGATCGTCCGCAGTTCACCGGTTCCGGTGTCAGCGCGCAGGTAGTAAAGATGGTAGCGGTTCCGGTGCCCGACCGCTGTTTGGTATAGGGGATGGACCCAGTTCCGCTCGTCCCAATAGACAAAGGCCAGGTGCAGGGATTTCCCGTCACGCCCGGGCGAAACACTGTGATAGCTGCCGGCCCAGTCATCGCCCGGGACCTCGGGCCGATGGTCGAAGTCAACCAGGGGGGTGGAAAGGCGTTCCCAGGTGAATCCGCCGTCATGGGAGATCTGCCAGGTCCAGAAACCCATATGGCCGAGGGCCCGGTAATAGAGGAGGAGTTTGCCGCCGGGCAGGGGGATGACCCTCGGATAACTGATGGAGGGGGCCACTTCCGGCCCTTCCACCCAGGTGCGGATGTCGAGCGGGGCCGCAGAAACCAGGTGGCGCGACTGGTGGAGATAGATGTGGCAGTGGTAGAGAACGTGGATGCGCCGGTCGCCGTCCAGCCAGATTACCGGGGCAAAGTGGTGGTCGTATTCCGCCACATCCCCCAGGACCACCGGCTCCGACCAGACCCCCTCGCGGTTCCGCTTGATGATGTGGGGAAGCGCTTTGCCGCCACGGGTATTCGCCTGGTAGGCCGCAATATACTCCCCATCACAATGCAGGCACTGGGGTCCCATCCGGATGTCGTAGACCATCTTCTCGCTGCCATGCTGTGCGAAGAAGGGGTCTTTCATGATCGGGCCGGGCTGGGCGGTCAAACCATCACAACGACTAGCTTATCGCTGACATTCACCGGGAAGGTTTCCACCTGTTCATCCAGCTGCACGGGATAGCTGGCGGTGCGGACGCGGTGGGGATTGAAAATGCTTTTCCCCGTTTTGATGTCGAATTCCCAGCCGTGCCAGGGACAACGGATGATTTCGCCCTCGCGTTCCCATTTGAACTCGCCGACCTCCGAGGGCGGCGAGTACCCGCAGATGCGGCCCTCGCACAGCGGGGCCATCTGGTGGGGGCAGACATTGAGGAGGGCGAAATATTCGCCCGCGACATTGAACACCCCGATGGATTTTTTCCCGATCTGGACGATTTTTCTTTGGCCGGGGGGGAGTTCATCCATCCGGCAGACGGTGTGGGGGGAGGGCATGTCAGCGTTCCGTGGAAGGGACCCGGGGTTCGAATCCGTAGAGTTCCGCCGCGTTGCCGTACATGATGCGTTCCATCAGCGACTCCGGTTTTTTCGGCAGGCCGTGCAGGGGGCTGTCGAAGTCCCAGTGCGGATAGTCCGAGGCGAACATGACGGTCCGGTCGGCCCTGACCATGTCGAAGAGTTGCAGCAGGTGTTCGGGTTTCTCCGGTTCCTCGATGGGCTGCGTGGTGAAGCGGACATGCTCCCAGACGTATTCGCTCGGGAGTTTTTTCAGCCAGGGGACGCTGGAGCGCAGGGCTTTCCAGTTTTTGTCGAGCCGCCAGAGCACGCCGGGGAGCCAGGCCAGGCCGCCCTCGATGCAGACGAATTTCATCGTCGGGAATTTCTCGAACACCCCTTCGCAGATAAGGCTGACCAGCTGGCCCATGTAGCTCTGGGGGATGTTGGTGTGCCATTCGAGATAGGTGGAAGGGGCGCCGGCGGCATTGGTGTTGGCGATGCCGCGGCCTTCGGTGCCGGCATGGATGGCGACCGGGAGGTTGAATTCGCAGGCGGCCTCGTAAATGGGCCAGTAGCATTTCTGGCCAAGGGGGATCCGTGTGCCGCCCCCCATGATCGTTTGCACCATGCGGGGGTGTCCTCCCCACCGCCGGATTTCCCGGATGGCGGTTTCGGGATCCTGGGGCGTGATGAAGATGGATCCGTAAAAACGGTCGTCTTCCTTGAGCCAGGTATCGACCAGGGCCTCGTTGTAGGCTTGGGCGATCGCTGCGGCGTAATGGACATGGGGATGCACCGTGGCGGCGATGATCCCCGACCCCGTGAGGATGGCCTTGTCCACCCCGAACGGGTCCAGGTGTTGTTCGATCATCTTCCGCGGATTGGTTCCCGCTTCGCCTTTTTCCGGCCGGGCGTCGTTGCGGAGCACGCCGATGGGGCTGGGTACGTCATGGCCCGGGAGGGCCCAGCCCTGCTGGCGGAAGGCGGCGGGAAGCCGGTCCTGGATTTCCGTTCCGGCCCAGCCCTGGTGCACGTCACAGTCGATGATTTTCATGCAATGATGGATTCGCGTTGGGATGTTTGGCTAAGTGAGAAATCCTGCCGCAGCTTAGCATGGGGATGGCAGCGATTGCAAATAGGGGTTGCCGGCTGTCGGTCTCGCAGATTCGGATCCTGCCCATGATTCGCCCCGGCCGGACACCGGGGCGGAGAAAACCACGGCGGTTGGAAAATCGCCGCTCCCTGCGTGGGGAAGAAAGGCACCGCGATCGACGATCGCGGCTACAGGTCTGATGTTTTTTCGCCGCGATGGCTCATCGATCGTCACGGCTCAAGGGGAGAGGAGGCTCGACCCTAGGCCCGTGCGAGAATTTTTTTGGCGGCTTCGGCAAAGCGGGCCGCATGGCTCCGGGTCAGTTCGTCCTGCCGGGCGCGGAGTTGCTCCGGGGGAATGTCGGTGAATTTCCTCGGCCCGTTCAAGGCCAGATCGCAGGCCTTGTAGAGACCGAAGAATTCCCTGTCGTAGATCCGCACGGCGGCGGCCTCGAGTTCCTGCCGCTGTCCGGGGGTGGCCTTGTCCGCATGGGTTTTGACCGCTGCCGCACGGATTCCGTCCCATTGTTTCTGATGCTTGAGGAGCGTGTAGTGTTCGTTCTGCACGGCGATCCGTTCGGACAGGGGAAGCTTCCGCCATTCTTCCGGGATGAACGGATCTTCCGCTTTCGCCAGCCACTGTTGCAGTTCCTTCTGCAAGCCGGCCTTCAACCCCGCGTTCGCCGGGTCGTTGACCAGGTTGCGCATTTGGTACGAGTCGTTCTTGTTGTCGTAGAGGAACCATTCGCCATGGGAATCCACCGCATAGGTGTGGGTCTTGGTGCGCACGGCCCGGAAGGGCATGAAGGCCCCGCGCACCCCGGGCTTGAGACGCTCGCCGAAGTAGTTCCGCTCCGAGCTGTTGAAGAGGATGAGTTGCGAGGAGGGGTCGGGGTCGGTTTTTCCGAGGATCGCGGGGGCGAAGTCGCGGCCGCCGCATTCCCTGGGCGGGGTGATGCCGGCCAGTCCGCAGAGCGTGGGATACAGGTCGATGCCTCCGAGGTTGTGGTCGGCGATGCGGCCCGCCCCGATACGGCCCGGCCAGCGGATGAAGAAGGGAACCCGGGCGGATTCCTCGTAGGGATTGGCCTTGCTGCCGAGCCCGTTCGATCCGAAGGAACTGCCGTGGTCCGAGGTGTAGATGAGAACGGTGTTTTTCGAGAGTCCGAGTTCGTCCATCTTGTCCATCAGGCGGCCGAGTTCGCGGTCGACCGCGCCGATGTGGGCGAGGTAGTGGCGGTAATAATCGGCTTCCTTCCCGGATTTGAAGCGTTCGATGACATTCGGGCGGAAGGGCAGTTGGTCGGCGGGATAGTGCTCCAGGAACTCGGGGGGCGCGTCGTCCCAGCGCCAATGGGGCGGGTTGATCGAGAGCATGAGGAGGAAAGGATCCTTCCCGCCCGCGTTGTCCTTCATGAAATCCATGGCCTGGTCGGTCATGCCGATGGCGTTGTAACCCTCAATGGTTTGGTAGGGTTCCTTCGAGGGCACATCCCGCATCTGGGATTTCATGTGGTCATCCCCGTAGAGCCAGTGTTTGAACCAGTCGAAGCCCGCATGGTAGACCGTGTCCTCGTCGAGGTGCCATTTCCCGACATAACCCGTGCGGTAGCCGGCGGCCTTGAAGGTGTGGGCGATGGTGGGACTTTCCAGGCCGATGACCCGGGGGTTGCCCATGTAATCGTTGCTGACATATCCGCTTTGGTGGGGCCACTGGCCGGTGATGAGCATACCGCGGAAGGGGGTGCAGATCGGCGAGGTGGCGCAGCAATTGTCGAAGCGGGTCCCCTGGGCGGCGAGGCGGGCCATGTTGGGGGTCCGCATCTGCGGGGTCTCGGTGAAGGGGAGGCTGCACCAGCGGTGTTCGTCGCTGAACACGAAGATGATGTTCGGCCGGGAGGGGGAGGCTTTGGCGGCGGCCAGTCCGGATTGTTCGAGGGCGGGCACCGCCGCGGCCGCGGCTCCCATTTTCAGGAAATCACGGCGGCGGAAGGTGGATTCGGAAGCGGGGGTATTCATGGGGTGTTGCGGTTGGTTTTTCGCGCCCGGACTTCCGTTTTTTTCGGTGGATTATTCCACCACAAATCCGGCTTCAGTGATGTTGCACCACTTGGGGAATTTCTCGGAAGTGTTGCCATATCCCAGCACGCGCACATAACGCGCATGGGCGGATTTCATGTCGAAGGATTCCAGCTCCAGGGTCTTGCCGGAGTTCTTCACCTGCTTGTGGACAAGGGCCCAGGTCTTGTCGGCCCCGGTTTCGCTGACCTGGATATCCACGGTGTAAACCCGCTCATTGCCCCGCGCGAAAGCGAGTTTCACGGTCTTGAGGGTCTGCACCGAACCCAGGTCGAATTGGATCCATTCCCCATCGCCCTCGGCCATCCACGCGGTCTTGGGGTCGCCATCGAGTGCCCGTTCCGGGGGCATGTCGCCCCAGCCGCCCTTGGCTTTCTGTTCCCACGAACTGGCGGTGACTTTGATGGTGGCTTTGTCGAGGTCCGCTGCGCGCAAGGGCAGGGACAGTCCCAGGCAGCCCGCGGCCAGGAACATGGAAAAACGAATCATCCAACGGGTTGTATCCTTGTTCATCATGGGTGGATGATTGCACAAGGATTGCCAAAAGAAAGCCCGCCGTGACCCTTGCCAGCATTACATGGGTGATCTAAAGATGGGTTGATTGGCCGTCAAATCCGCCTTCCTTCCCAACCCATGAGACCGCCCCTCCTTGCCTGCTTGTGCCTCGCCCTCCTGTCCATGCCCCTCCGGGTGAAGGCTTCGGAAATGCTTTCCGAAGTGGCCCAATACGGCATCACCTGGACCTTCGACAAACCCTATCCCGCCGGGCAATTCATCACCGGGGATTGGTGGGTGGTCGGGCCGGTGAAGGTGGTCAAGGTCGACCCGGCGCCCGGTCCGCTGCCCCGCGGGGAGGCCTCGACCGGCGTGGTGAAAAGCAAGTACGGTGCGACCTCCATGGTGGAAGACGACCGCATGCGCAACGGGTCCATGATCGTGCTCAAGTCCGATGGCAGCCAGGGATACGATTCGAGGCTGAAAAATTTTGATCCCGCAATGGGCGTGAAATATCCGGTGGATTTGCCGGTCAACCAGTCGCTCATCTCCACCATCAGCAACGAGGTCTTTCCGGCCGAGGTCATGCATTCCGCGCTGATGTGGACGAAGGAAAAACAAAACAACCTTGCCCTCGAAACCGCTGCCGTCCTGACCTGTCTCGACAAGGAGCCGCCCGCCGACGCTTTCCGTCCGGCCTTCGCCGGAACCGACAAGATCCTCTACCGCTGGGAAAGCATCAAGTGGGACCTGCTCCCGAATCTCGCACCCGCGGGCACGGTTCCGGATTATCCGCAATTCGCCCGGTATTTCGAGCGGCCGTGGCTGGACCATGTGCCCAGCTGGATTTTCCAAAACATGGGGCCGCGGCTCAACCAGATGAACTACGGGCGGGAGTACTCGCGCGTCACCGGCATGGCCAGCCTCATGCTGATGCTTGATACGCCGAAGGAGAAAAAGGAACCCCTCATGCGTGGGTTCATTCAGTTCGGCATTGACTTGGCGGGGGTTTCGAAAACCGGGCGGCTTTGGACCGCCGATGGGGGGCATTTCAACGGCCGCAAGTGGCCGATTCTTTTTGCCGGGATGATGTTGGGGGATGAGAAGATGCAGGCCCTGGCCACCGATGGTGATTTTTCCGAGGACCGGCAGACCTATTACGGAAAGGGCTGGTTCGGACAGACGAGCCTTTATCAGATCGGAACATTCAGCGGCGGCCAGCCGCCCTATGAGGACAAGCCGCCGAAAGAATGGGGGCCGAATGAAAAGCGCCAGGAAGCCTACCGTTCGAGCACTGTGTCCGGCGGATGGCCCGGCACCGCCCTGGCCGTGCAGTTGATGAAAGCCAAGGCCCTGTGGAACCACGATGCCTTCTTTGACTACAACGACCGCTGGATGCGCCAGGACGATCCCTTTGCATCCGCCCGCGGCGATTCGCCCCGTCCGTCGCAGGAGGGCAAGTCGCAGGATGAATTCGTGGATGCCATGTGGGCGGCCTACCGCTCCAAAGTGCCCGACCAACCGGGCGGCAAAGAGCAGAAAAGATGGGAATGGAACAGCGACGGAAAGACCGGGAAATACGTGTCGAATCCCAAGGTAGAGTAGTTGAATTGTTTTGACCGCGATGGTTCATCGCGGAGGGGTTGGGAGCAGGGTGTGAATCTTGTTCCGCCAGGGGCCATTGTGGGTGGGGTGGGGATCACTGCCCCACCGGAAGTTGGGGCCCGGCGCGACACGGGGATGGCAGCCGTCTTGAACAGAATAGCCGGGTTGTCAGTGGCGAAGAAGAGGTTGCGAAGAAAGCGATTCACGTGAGACGGCCGGAAAAATGAAAAAGGGGGAGAAAGCCAAGCATGAGGAGACGCCATGAGAATTCGTCAGTTGGCGGGTGCCGCATGGGTTTGTTTCCATGTCCTATTGCTTCCAGCCGCGGAGGAAAACAACCTTCAAAAAGATAAAAGCACCGTGGATGTTTCCCGCAACACGCCCCTTGGCCAATGGATGACGGTCCATGCCAGGCGATTCGAAAAAAATCCCATTATTGGTCCGGAATTGTTCCGGGATGCGAAGGATGGGCGCAACATCAATGGTCCGACCCTGATACGGGTGCCGTCCTGGGTCGATAAACCGCTCGGCAAGTATTGCCTTTATTTTGGGCACCACTCCGGCCGGTACATCCGCCTGGCCTATGCTGATGCCCTGGAGGGGCCGTGGAAATTACACGAGGGAGGGGTGCTCCCGCTGGATCAATTGCCGGTCAAGATGGATCATGTTTCTTCTCCCGAGATCATCGTGGACGAAAAAGCCGGGCGGATCATTTTATACTACCACGGAACAGTGCGCCAAAATTCTCCACCCGCCAATCCCGGCAAGTGGAACGGCCAGCTCACCTTCGCGGCAACAAGCCGGGATGGGATCAACTTCCAGCCCGGGAGCGAGGTGGTTTCGTCCTTTTATCTCCGGGTTTTCCGGTACCAGGACAGGATCTACGGTCTCTGCAAGGATGGCAACGTGGGGGGGCGGCTTTGCCGGGGAAAGGATCCTCTCGCCGGTTTCGAAAAGGGGGGTTCCATCCTGCCGAACAGCCGCCACTTTGCCCTGCTTCCGCGGGGGGATACGCTCTGGGTTTTCTTCACGAGGGCCGGTGATTGTCCCGAACAGATTCTCCTGACCCGCTTCAATCTCAAGGAAGACTGGTCGAAGTGGGCGGAAAGCGTGCCGCCTCCGGTGGCCGTTCTCAAACCTGAAGAGACATGGGAGGGAACCAAGTTCGAGCCCAAGCCCTCCCAGTGGGGGTCGAGCGTTGGCGTCCGGGAACTCCGGGACCCATTCGTGTTCGAGGATGGTGGCAGGCTGTACCTGCTGTATTCTGTGGCCGGCGAAATGGGCATTGCCATCGCCGAACTGGACCCCGGTCAATTTCCCGGGAATTGAAACCAGGGCCGTATCCTGCATCTGCAAAGGGCAAGTCCGGCCAATCCAGCGAAAATCAGGGCATAGGTGGAGGGTTCTGGAATCACCACGGTCTGAAACAGGAAATTGTCCATGTAGGAATTGGCTTGGTCCGCCGCAGTGACGTTGCTCGAAATGCCCACATATTGAATCGTCGGATTGGTGGCGTAGGTGTAGGTCAGGCCTGCGGCAATGCCGTTCAAGTCCAGGAAGGTTTCCGTACTGTTTGTATAATCATAGACGGAGGCATTGACCGTCCAATTGACCGTGGTGGTGTCGAGGCGCAGGCGGATGGAGTAGATGTTGTCGTCGGCATACCCTGCCAGGGCACCCGAGAAGATGCTGCCATTCCCATCAGCCACTGTGACCACACCATCCGCCCGCAGGGCAATGGTGGGCTGGCCGCTCAAGGCTGCGGAACTTGTGGTCGTGGCCAGGTGCGTGCGATTGGCACCCGAACTGGTATTGTTGCCCAATGTGAATCCAACCGTGTAGAGTCGGGTGTTGGCGCTTGTGGAGTTGAAGAAAACATCCGCGCTCAATTCGTAGAGATCGGGATTATCGATAAAAAAACCGGCTCCCTTGTTAATGCCCAGAACGTGGCCGCTGCCGGTGGTGGCACTCAACAAATGGTTGCTGCCGTAGGTATAGCCCGATGAACCGACCCAGGGACCCCCTACGACGGTAGAGTCGGCGTTGATCAAGGCTGCATCGACCCCGTTGAAGTTATCCTGCGCAATAATGACCGCGCTTGCGCTGGAGCCGACAAGCGTTTCCACCAACAGGAGCGCCAGCATCGATGTTATGAATCTTTTCATATATGGCGTTAAGAATATTAATACTACATATAAATTGTAATCGGTAACTTTGCTTGTCAATGCCACAATATTGCCTTGGCAGGGCGAACGTAGGTAAGTTGTTGAAAGGGAATGCCTTTGGATCGAAGGAATGCCGGCTACAGAGACCCTTAAGAGCTTGAAGCCACCTCTACAGGCTATGCCCCCTCCCATGACCCTTGCTACCCTCTGAATTCAAGTACTCAATTTGCGTTTGCCTTGGCGTAGGCTTCGTTGTCATTGCTTCCGGCAGGGGATGGATACTATCTTTTGGACCCAAGACATCGAAATCTCAAACCCATGAAACCCTTTCTCGACGAAGACTTCCTTTTGGACGGCCCCCTGGCCCGGCGGCTTTACCACGAGGTGGCCAAGGACCTGCCGATCATCGATTACCACTGCCATCTGTCGCCGTCGGACATCGCGGCCAACCGCCGTTTTGCCAACCTGCATGACATCTGGCTGGAGGGGGACCACTACAAATGGCGGGCCATGCGGGCCAACGGGGTCCCGGAGGAGTATTGCACGGGGAAGGCGGCACCCCGCGAAAAATTCATGGCCTGGGCCCGCACGGTTCCGATGACCCTGCGCAATCCGCTCTACCATTGGACGCACCTGGAGCTGCAGCGCACTTTCGGCATCCACACGTTGTTGGATGAGGGCACCGCCCCGGAAATCTGGGACAAGGCCAATGCGCTCCTCGCCGGCGACGACCTGTCGGTCCATGGCATCCTCCGCAAGATGAAGGTCGAGGTCATCTGCACGACGGACGATCCCTGCGACACCCTGGAGCCGCACCGGAAAATCGCGGTGTCGTCACCGGCCACGCGGGTGCTGCCGACCTTCCGTCCCGACAAGGCGATGGATTTCAGTGATCTTTCCGCGTGGAATACCTGGCGCAACCAGCTTGGGAAGGCGGCCGGAGTGGACACGCAGGACCTGGCCGGTTTCCTGGCGGCCCTGAAGAACCGCCATGCCTATTTCCATGCCAACGGGTGCCGCCTATCCGACCACGGTCTCCGCAGCTGTCCCGAAGCCGGTCCGCGCGAGGCCTGTCCGGGCCTCTACGCGAAGTGCCTGCAGAATGAATCCCTGACCGCGGTGGAGGCCGAATCCCTGGCGGCCCACATCCTCATCGAGGTGGGGAAATGGGACCATGCTGCGGGGTGGGCGATGCAGCTCCACCTCGGCCCGATGCGCAATGTGAACACGCGCAAAATGAACACGCTCGGACGGGACACCGGCTTTGACACCATCGGCGATTTCCAACAGGGCGAAAAGCTGGCGCGGTTCCTCGATGCCCTCGACCGCGAAGACCAACTGCCCCGGACGGTCCTGTACAACCTGAACCCCTCGGACAATTACCTGTTCGCCACCATGGCGGGCAATTTCCAGGACGGGACGATCCCCGGGAAAATCCAGTTCGGATCCGGCTGGTGGTTCCTCGACCAGAAAGAGGGGATGGAGTGGCAGATCAACGCCCTGTCGAGCCTGGGGCTGCTCTCGCGGTTTGTCGGGATGCTGACCGATTCGAGGTCCTTCCTGTCCTATCCGCGGCATGAGTATTTCCGCCGGATCCTGTGCCAGATCCTGGGCAGCGAGACGGAACGCGGACTGATCCCGGACAACTTCGGCCTGCTGTCCCGTTACGTGCGGGGGATCTGCTACGAGAATGCCCGGGATTATTTCAGGCTGGGACCTTGAATATTCAATTTATCGTAGCAAGGGCAGGATTCTTGTGACGACGGGAGAGTTGCCTTATGGTCAATTGAAGGCTCCAACCCGCAGGAAAGATATTTTCATATGTTTATAAATGCCGGCTACTTCCGGGCCCACATGTATATCAGCGTGCCGGAGCAAATCCGGCGGGATTTCGCGCGGATGAAGGAAGCGGGAACCGATGCCGTGACTATCAGCGTGTTGGAACAAGACCTCTTCGCTGCAGTGGAAAACATGGTGCTGATCCATCGCACGGCGAAAGAGATGGGGATGAAGCTTTACGCCGACATGGCCCGTTGGGGCGGGTTGGTGTCGGGAACGCCAAAAGTTCCCAGCATTTGGGGGTCGGTCCATCCCGAATACTGGATGCGTGACTCTAAAGGTGAACTGATCCAACTGTACGGGCCCACCAGCAGCATCTACTATGAGGAAACATTTGAATTCTTCCGCCGTACAATCGAAAAAATGCTGTCGATTGTTCCCTTCGACGGAATTTTCTGGAATGAGCCGAAGGCCCTGCAGGCATTGGATTATTGCGATGGAGCGAAGGGCTATTTTGCGGGGCGCCAGCTTGATATTGGAGACGTGAGGAATCACATTGCGGCGCGGGTCCGGTTCACCGAGCGGCTCAACGAAGTCATGTTGGGTATTTCTCCGTCACTGGACATTTGCTGCTTTCTGCAATGCACCGAAATCCATCAGGGCATTCCCGAGGCTTTTGCGGCAATGAAACATCTTCATACCTTCGGCTGTGACGGACGCGCATGGCGGAAGGCGGACGAGGATGGAGGCCTGACTTACGCCGGCAAGTCCCTGCTTGATCAGCAAGCGTTCTTCATCGCGCTGGCGCGCAAGAACAAGAAAAAATCATTTGCATTTGTGGAGAACATTGACATTCCGGACCCATACCTTGACCGGCTGGATCGCCGACTGCCGGAAGTCCTGGCGATGGATATCGATCACCTGATGTATTACTATTACGGGCGAAGCGTGGAATCTCCGGATCGTTGCATGGAGATCGTATTCCGCCACTTGGGGCTTGCCCGAAAATAATGCCCCATCACATTGGGTCGGCGACACCTGCCTGCCCGTTATGAGCGGGCCGTCTGTGGGCATGTAGCCACGAACGTGAGTTCGTGGTTGTACACGATCCACAAACTCACGTTCGTGGCTACAACGGCACATCTTCCTACCGCTGGATTTCCGGGGGCGCAAGAAGGCCCGAGGGAAAAAGCTGGGGCTCGATGGAGTATTCCCGCGCGGTGGTTCGGAAACTGGCCGGGGTGATGGCATTTTGGATTTTGGGAACGAGGTGCAGGGGGCCGAAAAGATTGCGCCGGGTCAGGATCACTTCGCAGACGAGGTTTTCCACCGAACCGGCCAGGGTTGTCTGGTGGGGTTTGAAGGGAAGGATGACCGGGGGATCCCCATCGGCAAGCCTGAGGCAGGCGACCGCACCGCCGAATGAGGGCAAGTGGAACTGGCGTTGCACTTCTGAAGAGGGTGGCAACGGCAGTTGGTATTGGATGCGCCCGGTGTAATGGGGAAAACCCTGGGAGCAGATATCCCCGACTTTTAGTACCGTGGGTGGGCGGTCCACCACCGGTTCCTTGCGCGCGTTCCGGTAGATGCCGAAGGGACCCAGCAGGAAAACCGACTCGAGATCCAGTCCTTCCCGGAAACTGGCGGCCAGGACGAGTTCGTTTTCCCCGGTCCGCACCATGCCGGGTGGAACCGGTATTTTCCGGAAACAGGGATCCACAAACCATCCTTCGTCGGTCGAGGTGGACAGGTTTTTTCCATTCAGGGTGATCCGCCAGCGGGACGGTTGTTCCACGAGCAAATGGAGTGGGCCTTCCGGCAGGTGTTTGACCCTGAACGAAGTGCGGAGGCCGAGTTCCGCCCGGGGACTTTTTTCCGCCGGGGTCCTGGCCCAGGGTTGCATCATGCCGTGTCCGCGCTGGGGAAGGCCCAGGCTCTCGCGCAAGATCCGGTCGATGGCCAGGATGTCTTCCGCGGGCCGCCAGCGGCCGCGGCCGGTGCGCCATTGGAAACGGTCCAGCACGAGGGCATTGGGCTCATCCATCCGGTAGATGAACGGCCCCTTGAGCGGGTGCATCGGGCCTTTCCGCGGTACGGACCGGGGTTTGAGAAGATTGTCCGCCGCGGGAACCACGCGGAAAATGCGTTCGCCCGAAAACGAGAGGGATGTTTTCCACTGGATTCCGGTCCGGGTTTTCCGGATGGGCAGGGCGTGGCATTCGCCGGTGCGGCAATCCCACTCCTGTACCTGGGCGGCCTGTCCCCCGAAGTTGACAACCAGCGCGGGATAGGCGCGCTTGGCGTCGGTGTTGCAAAGGGCGACCAGCCAAGAATCCCCGTCCCGGCGTGTTTGAAGGATCAACGGATGGGTTTCCCTTTGGGGCCCGACATTTTTCAGGTGGACGGGAGGGGGCGCGATCCGGTGCAAGGCGGCCACCAAGGGTATCCGAGCCAGCGGAACACGGACCGATTTCCGGCGGAGCCGGTCCGGTGCTTCGGAGGGTATGGCGTCGAGGTGCGATGGGGCGGGTCCGGCGAAAACCACCTTTCCCCCGGCCTCGCGGAATTTTTCAAGCAGGCTCAGTGTCGAACCGCGCAGGGTGACCATGCCCGCGACGACGATGACCCGGTACCGGGCCTTGCCGAGTTCCAGGACGGTACCGGATGGGTGCCGCCGCACCGAACCCAGCCTGTCCAGTTGCTCCTCGTCGCCGTAATCGAAATCGAGCTGGGCGCCCATGATCCAGCGGAATACGGACTCGAAGGTCCGGTCGATGGGGGCGATGTCGGGTGACTGGTTCTTGATAAAGGTGGCCCAGCGGGCGTGGACCTGTGCCCAGACACTCTCGACGGGATGGAGCACCAGGATGTCGCAGACCGGTTCCCCGGATTGCATGAGCAAGTGGATGCGGGCGTAGTAATCCTCGACCGCGCGGTATTCCCGGTGCCAGGCGGATTGGAAGAAGATGCTGGCGGGGAAGTCGCGCTTGGACTCGCCGGCCATGCTGTACCAGGCGAGGTGGTGGCAGCGGAGGTTGATGCCGAGGAAGGCCTGCCAGTCCCCGATTTCCTTGTGGCCGTCGAAGTCCAACTGCCAGCCGGTGACGCCGTACAATTCGCTCAGCATCCATTTCCGCCCCATCTGCCGGGCGGAGGAGGCGACCTGTTTGGCCATCCAGAACCTGTGGTTGTTGAGGAGGAGCTGGTCCATGCCCGGGGTTTCCAGGAGTTCGTAATAGCGCAGCACGGAACCGCAGGTGATGCTCTGGTCGCCGGGAAGGTCTTCCGCCAGCAGGTGGCCGGTGATCCTCAGGTGGTTTCGGTTGCACCAGTCGAAGACCGGCCGTGCCCAGTTGTCGAGGAACAGGCGGTGCAGCAGTTCCATGTACCGCCACTTCACGGGTGACAGCTTTTCGCCGTGCAGCCGGAGGAAGAGTTCCGGGATGCGGTCGATCAGGTCGTGGCCGAAGGCCTCCTGGAAGCGCCGGTCCAGTCCATCCGTCCAGGGTGTGGCCCATCCGGAATCCGGGGGATAGAGCCAGCCCTTGGGGGTGTCGCACATGACGAAGCCGTGGTGTGGTTCGTCGGTGAAAATACCGGGGATGGTTTTGCCGAACATTCCCCCGCAGGTTTTCTTGTAGCGCTCGTGGGTGAGGCGGAGGAATTCCCCGGTGGCCTCCGCGTCCAGGGTGTTCAGGTAGGTTCCCCCATTGAAGAAGGAGTGCGGTTGCACCCGTTCGACGGTGAACAACAGGAATTGTTCGCCGGCCCGGAGCCGGGTGTCACCGGGCTGAAGCCGCCGGTAGCTGTCCAGATCCAGGCCGTTGGTTTTTCCGGCGAATAGTGCGAGGGCGGTTTTGACGTCCCGGCTGGCGAATTGTTTTTGGGTCAGGATTTCACAACGGAGGTAACGCATGCGGAACCGGGGGTTCTTGGTGGCCAATCCTCCCGCAGCGCCGCTGGGCCACCGGTCCTCGTCGTAGAGCCAGCTTTCCAGTCCTTGTTTCGCCGCTTCCACCGAGCAGGCCTTGACGGCGGCCAGCCACTCGCGGCCCATGTATTTGGTGGAAAGCCCGGTACGGGCGTGCATGAAAAACCCGCCGAGTCCCATGTCGGCCAGAACCCGGACCTGTCGGCGGAGTTCCTCCTTGTCGAGTTGGCTGTTCCACGACCAGAGGGGCTTGCCGCGGAAGGCCGCGGGAGGCGATTGGAACTTCGAGAAAAGAGACCCGTCCCGGAATGGGGAATGGGGACGGACATTTCCGTGGCGGGGGGGATGCATGGGCCGGGGGATTGGGTTGCCAACCGGTTTCAGTTTTCGCTTTGCACTGCCGGTGTTTTTTCCGGAGCGGGGGCAACGACGGGAGCGCTGACGATGGACTTCCACAATTCCGCCGTTTTCTGACCCGGGAACCAACTGTGGGTGAGTGGGCCGGGACCGGCTTCGGAATTCCGGGTGATTTCCCTGGTGGCGAGATCCCCCAGCCATGCGGTTGCGGTGTCGGCCGGTTTGATGCTTCCACCGGCATCGAGTCGGGAAGTCAGCGCTTCATCGATGAATGCGGCACCAATCTCGCTGCTGCGGGCCACCTCGTGGCTTGCGTTCGGTTCGGTGACGAGGGCCCAAAGCGCGCCCTGTTGGCGGTTTTCCCCGTAGAGCGTGGTGATATTCTGGATGCGGAAGTCCTTGTCGCGTGCTCCCAGGATCCACAGGGCGGGCACCCGTCGTACTTCGGCGTTGATGTGGGGCCCGTAGTAGCCTCCCTTGTTGACCACGAAGGCGAGGGTGCGTTCGGGTTTCCAGCAGGCAAAATTGTAATTGAACTGCCCGCCTGCGGAATATCCGTGGAAAGCGAGCGGTGCGGTGGCGATTTCCGGGTGGCTGCTGGCCTCCGCGAGTTTTTTGAGTCCCTCCAGCAGGACTTCGCCGCCCCATTTTTCCACCTCGTAATACTTGCCTCCCTCCTCGCCGCGCATCGAACATCCCAGCAGGGCGCTTTGGTGTTTTTTGGCGAGTGCCTTCCACGCTTTGCCGTCCACCATGCGGAGTCCGTCCGCCTTGAAACCCGGGGTGAGGATGATGACGGAGCGGACTTTGGGCAGGTCATCGGGAACGTAGAGCCGGAAAGCCATTTCATGATCGGCCACCTTGGGGGCCTCCCAGTCAAAGGTTTTGGCGGTTGCGGGTAGAGATCCGAACAGGAACCCGGCAATGAGCACGGTAAGTATAAGGGGCATAATCGGCAGATACATGGGGTCCTGTGGGACGCCGGGTCAATGCCCGCTTGTGGGGAACAGCGTGATCCGTCCGTCCTTGAAGACCAGGGGAGTGGGTGGCGAAGTGATCCGGCAGGATGGATTCGCGGTGAGTTTTTCCGCCAGGTCTTCCGTGCAGAAGAGGGTTTCGAGGTGGAGCGTATTCGGGATGAACATCCAGCCCTTGTCGCCGTAGCGTTCCTCCATCCGGGCGATGATCTCTTCGTCATCCTTGAGGGTGCAGGGGATGGCCATGCGGCGCATGTCTCCGGTGGTGTAGGCGTTGAGGAAGGTTTTTTCCTCGTCCAAGTCATCGCGCAGGCGGCGGGTGATGTAATCGGCCAGCCCGAGGCCGATGGCGTTGCCGTGGGAGGCCGGGGAAAGGTTGAGGGCGGCGATGACATCGATGCGCGGGCGGGTGAGGTCCTCGTAGCCGTTGACACCGCGCCGTCCCACCACATTGGTGTCCATGCCGGTGCCGCTGTAGGTTTTTCCGATTTCATTGACGACGAGGACGCGCAGGTCGTCGCAGGGGATGGCGGGGAAGTAGTGGCGGTGGCGTTCGAGGAGGGCGGGTTCCTTGCGGAGGATGTCGCCGGGATGGACCGCGTGGAGTTCGGCGGTCTGGTCGTAGCCGTCCTCGAGGATGGCGAGGCCGGCGAAGATTTTCCCAGATTGGACGAGGAGGGCGCCCATTTCGAGGAGCATGTCCTTCATCTGGGGGGTGGGAGCGGAGTGGAAGGTGGCGGCGGAGCGGATTTTGCCCATGCCGACGACCATCATCTTGGTGAGGCCGCTCTGGACGGGGCCGGCGAAGCAGGTGTGGAGTTTGACGCGATTGAGGACCAGGACGCCGGCGGCCTCGTGGCAGTTGCGGTCCATCCAGACATCGCCGGAGGAGACGGTGCCGACCTTGACGACGTCCATGCTGGAGCGGATTTTCATGCCGGTGGCGGCCTCGGTGAGGCCGAGGGATTCGATCATCTCGCGCTGTCCCTCTGCGGTGGCCCCGTTGTGGGAGCCCATGCAGGGGACGAGGAAAGGTTCGGCCCCGTTATCGCGGAGCCATTTTCCGGCGGCGGTGGTGATGCGGGCGATGTTGGCGATGCCGCGGCTGCCCGCGGTGATGGCGACCGGGCCCTTCGGGGGCTTGGTGCCGAGGCTGTCCAGCTGCCGGAAAACTTCGGTCTCGATATCCGCAAGCGGGTTTGAGACCAGTTTCTGTTCGATGCGGACGAGGTTCATAAATCAGGGCATGCTCTTGGGGGTGCCGTGGTCAGCCCACATGGCGCGGTGGAAAGGCTTGAGGGTGTCGGTTCCCGAGCTGACGTCCTTCTCGATGCCCCAATAGCGGTCCATGTAACCGAAGAAGGGGGGCCAGTTCCAGATTTTTTCCGCATCCATCAGACGTGCGGCGAGGGCGTGGGCGAGGGTGGAACTGCCGACATTCCTGCGGTAATAGGCCTGCCAATTCCGTCCGTCGCGCTCCGGTTGTTTGGTGTGCTGTTCGCCCCATTCGGGGACGCCGACGTCCTCGCTGGTGTAGGGTTCGCGGGGCCGGTCGTCCTTGTTGTAGAGGGCGCGGCCGACATCGCTTTGCTGGACAATCCAGGTCTGGTGGTCTTCCTGGAAGATGAAGTGTTCCTTGGCGTCGGCCCAGGCGAGGATGTCTTTGTCCTTGAGCAGGAGGCCGGCGAAAATCATGGGCATTTTCCGGCCCTGGTTGTGGCCGCCGTAGCCGACCCAGATGGCCCCGTTTTTGGCGGAGCCGTAGACATCGAGGCCGTATTGGACCAGGCGGATGACGAGGGTGCGTTTCTTGTCGGTGGAATAATCGAGGTTGGCGAGGAGCAGGGCATCGCCCAGGACCATGGACATGTCCCGGCCGTAATCGGGCTGGTTGTTGGTGGGGTGGATGGTCCGGCCCGTCCAGTTGGGATTCTGCTCCAGCCAGGGGCGCTCCAGTTTATCGGCGACGCCATCCAGGGGAGGTGTGCCGGAAGGGGCCGGCAGGGTCTTGAGTGCGGCCCAGTCGATCTGGGACACATTCCACGGGGCTGATTTATCGCTGCCAACTGGAGAGGGACGGAAGGCTCCCTCGGCGGCGGGTTCGGCCAGCACGGTGAGGATGGCGGCATCGCTCAATTGGGGGCGTTTCCCCTCCTCATCGTGGCTGATGGTGGAAATGAGCGACGATCCGGGTTTCACCGACAGGGGGGAATCCGCCGAAACGCCGAGCGCGACATTCAATTTGTGGGAGTATGCCGAGGCGTATTTGCCCCCTTCTTTGGAGCTGTCGTAGCCGTGCTCGGTGCCCACGGCTGGATTGATCATGGAGCCGTTGCGGGTCCGGTCTTTGGTGGTGGTGCTGGGCGGGTTGATCGATGTGATGTTTACAGGACCGACCACCCAGTAATCGCCGTTGGCAAATTTTCCCGTGGGATAGGCTTTGTCGAATTTCCAGGTGATCCCGAACTGGCTGATTTCGCTGAGGGACTCGGCGGCCCGGAGCGGGCAAAGGGCCCATGCGGTGGTGAACAAGATCAGGGTGATGCGTGTGAAGTTCATGGCTGTGGGATGATATTGGGCCGGGGGGTTGGGGGAGGAAAGAGCGAATCGAGTTGTTGGCGGGCAATCCCCAGGATACGGGCACCCGTGGTGGTGGCACTTTTGGCACGTGTCGTGGGTGTGGGATAGGCGAATATATCCGACGGGCCGCGCATGGTCTCGTAACTGCCTTCCTCGAAGGCGAGGGGCGGGGAGACATAGCCGAGCCAGCTGGCGTTGTAGCCCATGCTAAGGAGGGAGGCGCAGGGAAGGCCCTCGCGCAGTTCATCCTCCCAGGCCAGGGACATTTCTCCGGACAGGCTGCAAACCGCGTGCGGGCCGATGCGGAGGGTCTCGACGAGCAGTAGTTCCAGGTTCGACGGGCCGGCTTCCTCATGGCGGAGGAAGGCCAGTCCTTCGGTGATCCCGTACTTCAGCGCGGGAAGTCCCCGGGCCACGGCTCCCGCGAAGGCGGTCCCATAGGCCAGGAGTCCCTGCTGTTCCCATTGGATGCGGAAGGGTTCATCGTCCCCGGCGCAGGGATGGACTTTCTGGATGGCGACATCGCCGGCGAAGCCGACGCTGTAAAACGGGTGGGTTTGGGGGAAGGCGGCGCGGAGGGCATTGCGCGCGGCGCCGGCGGCCTCGGTGTTGAAGTACGGGATTTCGTAAATGTGGATGTGGGACGAGTAGCCGGTGAGGAGGGCCTTCGGGTGTTCCTTGCCCGGTTCGCGGAAAGCCAGCAGGTCGATTTCCTGCGGGTCCGGTCCGGGGCGGCCGGCGCACTTGTGGCCCGGGGGAATGAGGGGCCCGGCGCCGAAGGCGGAGATGGCGGAACCATTGTCCAGTTTGGCGCGGCGGTTCCCCGAGAGAGTGTCCGGGAAGGGGATGCGGGCGGCGGCGACTTCGACCGCGCACATGTTCCCGAGGGCGGCTTCCAGGCTGTTGATGAAGCCCTCCCTGACTTTTTGCCGGGCGGCCAGGATGGAAGCCTGCATTTCCGGGGTGGGCTTACCGTGGGGCACGGGGGTGGCGCTGTGGTCGTGGGTGGCGCAGACGATCAGGGATGCACCGGGAATGCGTTGCCCAAGCAGGCCGCAAAAATCCGCGTACTCCGCGTGGGTGACGAAGAGTTCGTCGCTCACGCAGATCACGGCCGTGCGGCCGCCGTCCTGCAGGACCATCAGGTTGATTTCCAGTTCATCCAGGAATCCCGGGGATGACTGCAGCCGGCCCATGCCTCCGGGATGGAGGTTGGTGACGTCGGGGGGCGAAATGAAGGCCCGGTGGGTTCCCAGGGTGAGCATGTTAGTTCTTTCCGCCTTGATGGACAGCCTCGAGGGCGCAGAGGACGCGGGGGTCGGTTTCCCGTTCGGGGAGGGCGTCGAGGAGGATGCGGAAATTTTCCAATCCGAGACGCCCGGCGCCCTCGACGGCGCACTGGCGGACATAGGCGTCCGGATCCCGGAAGGCATGGGTGAGGGCATCCCCGGAGTCCGAGCCCGGTATGCCGGCCAACCCGTCCACCGCGCAGGCCCGGTCGAAGGATGCCCGTGCGTTCCGTGCGAGATCCTTCAATTCCCCGGATGCCCCGGCCAGGGAGGCGGCGACCACACGGTCGAAATCGGTTCCGTACCGGCCGGTGGCTTCCCGGATTTTCGCCAGGGTGGCCGCGTCGGGGTGGCGTTGGAATAGGGACCGGCAGGCCTGGCCCCTGACAAAGCGGCTGTAGAAATTCAGGTAGTATTCCAGGTGTTCATCCGCCCCGGGATCGTCCACCAGGGCCAGGGCCTCGCACAGCAGGCAGAGCATTGCGGAGTCGGAGTAACTGATGGATTCGAGGGTCTCCCTTTTTTGGCGGTTGCAGAGATGCTCCAGGGTCAGGAGGTCGGCCAGCGGGGAGGGTCGGGGAAGGCGGAGCAGGGAGGGGGCGAACCAGCGCAGGGCGACGTCATCCTTTTCTTCCGCGAGTTTGCGGAGCCAGGGCAGGCCGGTGGAGTTTCCCCGGCGGAGCAGGGCGATGGCGGCGGCGGCGCGGAGGCCCCGGTGGCAGTACCAGTAAAAATCATCCGGGACGTTGGGGTTTTCCAAAAGTCCCAGCAGGCAGTCATCCAACCCTTCCGGGGCCAGTTTTTCCAGGGCGTAGAGTGAGGTGACTTTGCCGTAGGAACGCGAAGTCCGTAGGTGGTCGAGAAGAACGCCGGAGTGCTGGGCCAGATTCCAGTCTCCGATCAACCGGGCCGCTTCCGCGGAGAGGATCGGGTCGCTGCCGTGGAGGGCGGACAAAAGGGCGGAGGGTGGGTGGCTCACGTGCAGAGGGGCTGGCTACGGAACATACTCATACGCGCCCGCAGCGCCAGTGCCATCATTTCGACGGGGTACCCCAGAAAGGTCAAAAGGCAGCGCGGACAGACCGCTGGGCACAAGATTGAGGGCGGCTGAAGCGGAAGTGAGGTGGTAATCTCCGTTGCCTCCGTTTCCTGCGGAATATCCCTGGTCATTCACAAAGGCCGGCGGTTGGGCGATTTTGATGGAAAGACCGGTGTAACTTCCGTTCCACGAAGTAGAGCTGTAATACGGGGCAGAAGGACCATTGGCGGCGGCGTTGGTATAAAGGTTTCCCCGGAAGCCAACCCCGTGAACGGGCTCCCAATTCCCAATGCGGTTTCCATTTGGACCGAATGTCGGGTTGGAGAATGTGTCCGTTTTGATATTAAATTGATAGAGGATACTGTATCTAATGTCTCCATTCTTGGGTATTCCTTCCGTGCCGGTGTCGTTGTAGAGGAAATTGGTGCGCCCGCCTGTCGTGCTGATGTATTGCATAATGATGTTGTTGAGAGGCTGCACGGAGCCGTCACGTCCCACGCCGAAGGCAACTCCTGAAGTTGTGCCGATGCGTTCGAAAATGTTTTGGACAAAGGCGGCACCCCGTGTCGTGGGTCTGGAATTGCAGTAGGAAGCCTCACTGAGCTGCCCGTAAGTCGTGTTGAAAGCGACGATCAAATTATTGGGGGCGGTGACGCTGGTGGTGTCGGGGCCGGCCACATCGCTCAGTTGGCTGCCGTCGTTCAATACATTGCCGATGGCCAAATGAGGGCTCCAGCCCCCCGAGTCCATGGTGCAGCCTGCCAGCAAGGGGGTGTTGGTGCAGGTGTTTCCATAGGCGGTAGTCGGTGAGGAGAAAAGATTCTTGAATCGGCAATTGAGGAAGTAGCGCAGACCAATCCGGTAGATGTTGGGTTGGTTGGTTGAGAAAGCTGGGGTGGAATCCACCCCGACGAGTTCGACGTTCTCCCAAGCACAGAGGACTTGGGGTACGGTGACTGCGCTGGTGTCCGCTACCCCATCAATGATGATGTGGTCGGCGATCTGCGATGTCACCGTGGGTTTAAGCAGTATATTCCGGAATTTGACCAAGCTCGCGGTCCGCTTTTGGCTTCCGGTGGTGAACATGACCTCTTGGGGATCGTGGCCGGGGGCGCCCTCGATGGTCAGCCAGGTTTTACCGACGGCAAGAGTGCTCATGGAGGCTCCGAATCCGGCATAGGTTCCGGTGACGAGGCGGATAATGCCGCCGCCAATGTCGTTGCGGCTGAAGTTCGCATTGTTCGCGATCTGGATCTTGGCGGCAGCGGCCTGGATGGTGGCAAACGGGGCCGCGGCGGCGGTTGCGGCATTGGTGGAGGCCACGGCGGTGGTGTTGTTGCCGGTAGGGCTGACGTAGGCGTAAACCGTCCCGTAGCCGCCGGTCTTGTCGTTGAGGAAGACCAGGTTGGTCAGGTTGGGCGTCGGCATGGCGGACCCGTCGGCGGATGGATCGCTGTCGAGGATGGCGGAGGAGTCGCCAAGGAAGGGATAGGATTTGGTGCGAACCTTGATCTGCTGGCCTTGGAGAAGGCCGGCCAGGGGGATGCTGGCGCGGTAAACCGCGACCGGGTTGCCGCCGGTGACCCGGGTGCTGGCGACCATTGCGGAGGTTTTCACGCTGGTGGAGTTTCCGCTTTCGTCGGTGGCGATGAACTCGACGCAGGCCACCTGGCGTCCTGCGCGGGGATAGCGGTGGAAGGCGAGGAATTCGACGTCGTGGGAAGTTCCCGTGGCGCGTTCGTATTGGATGTCAGCCCAACCGCCCACCGCCTTGGGATAGGCCAGGGTGCTGCCATTGGTGCGGGAGGCGAAGCCCGCCGGGGAAGGGGTGGCATTGCTGGTGTAAACGCCTTGGAGGAGGGTGCACGTGGCGACGGTGTCGCCCGCGTAGATGCGGTCGGAGAGGGCGAGGGTGACCTTGACACCACCGGAGACGGCGGTTTCTGTTTTTGCCGTGTGGTTGGGGTAGGGTTGCCGGAGCGGGACGGTGGCGATGACCTCTCGCTGGACCGTGGTGGGGGAGCCGTTGGCGTCGAAGCCGGGGGAGACGACGGTCATTTTCAGGGCGGGGCTGGCGGTGTCGGGGGCGAGGGCGTAGGTGCCGCCGGTGGTGAGGCCGGTGAAGGTGACTTCGGCGGTCCAGCCATCGGGCCGGATGGCCAGGGCGGCCACGGGGGCGAGGATGGGGCCGATACCCGCACTGAGAGCGGGGGTGGATCCGCCGGAGTTGGTGGCGGTGACCTGGACGGTGAGCGTGGCCCCGGCATCGGCGGCCACGGTCTGGTAGGTTGCGGCCGTGGCGCCGTCGATGGGCACGCCATTGCGCAACCATTGGTAGGTGAAGGTGAGGGTTTCGCCGCTGTCGTCGCTCCAGGTGCCGTTGGTGGCGGTGAGGGTCTGGCCGACTTCCGGGGTGCCCGAGAGGGAGGGGGCGGTCACGGATTGGGCCGCGGTCACACCGACGGTTTCGACCACGCGCAGGCGCATGAAGCGCTTGGCCGGACCCGAGCCGACCAGGACCCCGTCGCGGATGGTCAGGGTTTCGATGGCGCCGTCCACGACGGCTGATTCCGTGACGAGCCCTGCGGTGGACCAAGTGACCAGATCATCGCTGCCCTCGACGATGTACTCGAACCCGGAGGGGATGGGATTGGGGCGTTCGTAGATGAGGAGGAAGGACTGGCCGACGACCCGGCCTTCCACGGCATTATCCGTGGCGGGGATGGGGGCTGTGCTGAGGAGGAGGAAGCAGGCCGCCAGGAGGGCGCGGAGGCATCGGGGTCCGGGGCCGGAGAACCCGTGGGCCGTTGGAGGGGTGGCGCTGTGGGTTGTCGGGGTCATGGAAGGGGGTTGGCGGCTTGTTGGGGAAAGGCGGGATCGGATACGTAACCGACTGGACCATTGATGGCGGAGATGTTTCCTTGTGGCTCTGGGAGGGGAGTTTGCATCGACAGTACAAGGTAGCTTTGCATGGTTCGGCAGCAACGGAGTTCAAATATCCAACATTTGATGTTATAAGCCTGCTTTGACAGGGCAAGGGTTTTTGGGTGCTATAGTGATTGTAATTCTCAATTCTGATCCGGATTAGCTTTGACGCTCCCTGCCCAAAGCCGCAAAGTTTTTTTCCATGGCATCTTTGAAGCGCATCGCCTCGGACGTTGGAGTGTCCTATACATTGGTTTCCAAGGTATTAAGCGGACGGTTGAGCACCACCGGTGTGAGTGAACGGACGCGGGAAGCCATCCTCAAACGGGCGAAGGAACTGGATTACACGCCCAACCGCCTGGCCGTTGCGCTCAAGGCGGGCCGCAAGGGGGCGGTGGCGATTTTTCTCCACCAGCACGGCAGCCCGGGCAGCGATATTTCCGACCGGCTATTGCAGGGTCTCGCCGGTGGATTGGAGGCGAGCGGCCTGCGGATGTGGCTGCGGTTTTTCACCACCAAGGAGGAATTCCTCGCGGCCTGCGGATCCAAGTTGCAGAATGAAGTGGATGGGTTGATCGTCGCCGGGGTTTTCCATCCCGAAATCATCCCCCTGTTCGCGGAATTGGAGAAAAAACGCGTGCCGGTGGTTTCGGCCTACCAGAACTTCGGCCCCCATTACCAGCCCCATCCCCATAATGTGGCGGTGGACACGGAACTGCAGGGTTATCTTCCGACGAAACACCTTCTCGACCTCGGTATGCGGAAATTGGTCTGCATACAGGCCCTCACGAATCGCACGGAGGGATTTGAGCGGGCGATGCGCGAGGCCGGGGTGGAAATCGATCCCCGGATGCAGATTTCGACCCCGAACAACTTCCTGGCCGAGGATGCGATGCTTGGTGTCCGGCGCCTTTTGAAGGAAGGTCTCAAGTTTGACGGGGTGGTCGCCCATTCCGATGCGCAGGCGGTGGGGGTGATCAACGAACTTCTGGCGCAGGGGGTCAAGGTGCCCGATGACGTGAGGGTGACCGGCGTCGACAACTCGCCTTTGGCCCACTACTGCGCCGTGCCCATCACCTCGGTCTCGTCGGAGATACGCAATGTCGGCAAAACCGCCGTCGAGATGCTGTTGCGGCGAATCAAGGGCGAAGAAGTGGTTGCGGTCCGCATTCCCCCGCGGCTTATTGTGCGGGGTTCCACCGTCCGCGCCACCAGCCTGTAGGTTGGGGTAGAGCATTTCCGGTTTAAGTGGATGTGATCTGCTGTATTAAGGTGGAGCGGGACCTCCGGGCACGCTGGGTCTTGTCCGGGTGATCAAAGGCAAGCGCGCCCGGAGGTCCCGCTCCACCTTGGGAACACTGATGACTTCAATCAAAACCGGAAGCGCTCTAGGTCGGGGGGAAAGGCACGGCGGTTGGAAGCCGCCGCTCCCTGCGTGGAGGAGAAAGGCCCCGCGATCGACGATCGCGGCTACAGGGTTTGTAATTGTTGTAGCCGCGATGGGTCATCGCGGAGAGTTGGGGTTCCGTAAACAAGGAGGGGCGGCTTGTAGCCGCCCGGGGGAAAGGCACGGCGGTTGCAAACCGCCGCTCCCTGCGTGGGGCGGGATGAAGACGGTTGCCAATGCCGGTTCTTTCCGGTGAGATACCAGCCATGTCAGGAATACTGGTCACCGGTGGAGCCGGTTTTATCGGGTCGAACTTTGTCCATCATTTGCTGGATTCGGGGGTGCTGCCGTTCGACCAGATGGTGGTTCTCGATGCCCTGACCTATGCGGGTGACCGGGGCAATGTTCCCCAGGATCCCCGGGTGGTTTTTGTGCACGGGGACATCATGGATCAGGAACAGGTGTCCCGGCTTCTTTCCGGACACCGGATAAGCCGGGTGGTCCACTTCGCGGCGGAATCCCACGTGGACCGGTCCATCGATTCGCCGGAACCCTTCGTCCAGACGAACGTGGTCGGCACCCTCCGGTTGCTCGACGCCTTCCGCCGTCATTGGAAAGCCGCCCCTGCCGCGGATCAAAAGGCCATGCGCTTTCTCCATGTTTCGACCGACGAGGTCTTCGGTTCCCTCGGTCCGGAAGATCCGGCTTTTTCCGAAACGACACCCTATGCGCCGAACAGCCCCTATGCCGCGTCCAAGGCCGGCAGCGACCACCTGGTCCGGGCGGCTTCGCATACCTACGGATTGCCGGTGCTGATCACGAATTGCTCCAACAACTACGGTCCCCGCCAATTCCCCGAAAAACTCATCCCCCTGATGATCCTCAATGCCCTGGAGGGCAAGCCGCTGCCAATCTACGGCGATGGGGCGAACATCCGCGACTGGCTTTATGTGGAGGACCACTGCGCCGCCATTGCCCGGGTATTGCAGGCCGGGCAGCCCGGCGAGTCCTACAATATCGGGGGTGAGGCGGAGCGCAGCAATCTGGTCCTCATCGACTCCCTGGTCGCCTTGTTGGACGAATTGGCCCCGCGGGCGGATGGTTCATCCTACGCCTCCCTGAAAAAATTTGTGCCCGACCGTCCGGGGCATGACCGTCGCTACGCCATGGATATCCGGAAAATCCGGAGGGAACTGGAATGGTCCCCCAAGTGGGATTTGAAGCGGGGTCTGCGCGACACGGTCGGATGGTATTTGAAGAACCGCGCCTGGTGCGACAGCATCACCTCCCGGAAATACGACAGACAACGGCTCGGATCCGTGGCATAAAACGGAACCCAGGAAACCTATGGAACGCAAAGGAATCGTCCTCGCCGGCGGAAGTGGAACCCGGCTCTTCCCGCTGACCACGGCGGTGAGCAAACAATTGCTCCCCATCTACGACAAGCCGATGGTGTACTATCCCATTTCCGTGCTCATGCTGGCGGGAATCCGGGAGATCCTGGTCATCTCGACGCCCGACGACCTGCCCCTTTTCCGCAAGCTGCTGGGGGACGGGAGCGCCTTCGGGATATCCCTGCAATACGCCGAGCAACCCCGGCCGGACGGACTGGCCCAGGCGTTCCTGATCGGGGAAAAATTCCTCGCCGGGGCCCCGTCCTGCCTGGTCCTGGGGGACAATCTTTTCTACGGGCACGCCCTGGCCGACACCCTGGCCGACGTGTCCCGCTCGGACAGGGGGTCGACGGTTTTTGCCTATCATGTTTCTGATCCCCAACGTTACGGCGTGGTGGAATTTGACGGCAGCGGCAAGGCGGTTTCCCTTGAGGAAAAACCGCAGAATCCCCGTTCAAATTTCGCCATACCCGGGCTGTATTTTTACGATGGAAGGGCCCCGGAAAAAACCCGGGACCTGCGGCCCAGCGCTCGCGGCGAGCTGGAGATCACGGCATTGAATGAGGCCTATCTCCGGGAGGGGAGCCTGAACGTCCGGATCATGGGGCGGGGTGTGGCCTGGCTGGATACGGGGACGCATGAATCCCTGCTGCAGGCGGCGCAATTTGTCCAGGCCGTGCAGGACCGGCAGGGATTGCAGATCGCCTGCCTGGAGGAAATCGGCTGGCGCCAGGGATGGTTGGACCGGCAGTCCCTGGAAAAGTCCACCGCCCGCATGGGCAAGAGCACCTATGCGGAATATCTCCGGAAGTTGATATCAGGCTGACGGGGAAAAGCGGTGCCCGGCACCGTTGGCCAATTATGTCTTCTCAAACCGATATACTCATTGTGGGGGCTGGATTTGCCGGGGCGGTCATGGCGGAGCGGCTGGCCTCCCAGCTTGGGAAGCGGTGTCTGGTGGTCGACCGGCGGCCCCACATTGGGGGCAATGCCCATGATCATACGGATGCGGCCGGGGTCATGCTCCACACCTACGGCCCCCATTATTTCCGCACCAATTCCGACCGGATTGTGCAGTACCTCGGCCAGTTCACCGAATGGCATCCGGTTGAATACAAGATCCTCTCCCGGGTGGACGGTCGGTACTGGCAATTCCCGATCAACCTGAACACCTTCGAGCAGTTGATGGGCCGTTCCTCCACCTCCGAGGAAATGGAGGCTACCCTGGCCGAATGGCGTATTGATATCCCCGAACCGAAGAATTCGGAGGAAGTGATTGTTTCCCAGGTGGGTTGGAAATTGTACGAGATGTTCTTCAAGAATTACACCCGCAAGCAATGGAAGCGTGATCCCAAGGACCTGGATGCCAGTGTCTGCGGGCGCATTCCCATCCGGACCAACCGGGACGACCGCTACCTTTCGGAAAAATTCCAGGCACTGCCCAAAGAGGGTTATACCCGGATGTTCCAGAAGATACTGGATCATCCCCTGATCGAGGTCCGGTTGAACACCGACTACCGGGCCCTTTTGCCGGATCACCGTTTCCAGCACATGGTCTACACCGGGGCCATTGATGAATATTTTGACCATTGCTACGGGCCTTTGCCGTACCGGTCCCTGCGTTTCGAACCGGAAACACTCCCGCAGGAATATTTTCAACCGGCGATGCAGGTCAATTATCCCAACGAGGAGGAATTCACCCGCATTGTTGAACTCAAGCATGCCACCGGGCAGAAACTTCCGGTGACCACGATCGTCCGTGAGTATCCGGAGGATTACGGTCCTGGGAAAGAGGCCTACTATCCGATCCCGGCGCCGGATGCCCGGGTGCTCTATGAAAAATACCGGCTCCGGGCGGAGAGCGAGACGAACGTCAGCTTCATCGGGCGGCTGGCCACCTACCGGTATTACAACATGGACCAGGTGGTCGGGATGGCCCTGGCGGAATTCGAACGGCTGCGCCCCTTGTTGGCCCGGGGTTGATCCGGACAGGCTCTAAGCCGGAACGATGCAGTTATATTAACGCAGAGTCGCAGAGAACGCAGAGGAATTAGTTGGTTATGAATGGATTTGAACTCACCGAAAGGTGATCAATCCTCCTCTGCTCGTAGCGGAACTTGGAACAAGTTTCGCTATGGGGCAGTAAACAAGGAGGGGCGGCTTGTAGCCGCCCGGGGGGAAGGCACGGCGGTTGGAAAACCGCCGCTCCCTGCGTGGGGGGGAAGGCACCGCGATCGTCCGCCTTCGCTTAAGGCTTCGGCGCGACAGGTCGATTGCGGCTACAGGGTTTGTAATTGTTGTAGCCGCGATGGGTCATCGCGGAGGGGATGGGGGAGTGAGGCACGAAACTTGGTCCAAGTTCCGCTACGGGGAGAAGACCGGAAGGCTCAGGGCTTGAGGCGGCCGGTACGGCGCATCACCACGGAAGAGTCGACCTGGGGTGCGGCAGCCCGCCAGTTTTGCAGGCACCACTCGAGGGAATCGTGCACTTCCGGCATCTGGATCCCATGTCGGGAGAGTTTGGATGAATCCAACACGCAACTGGCCCTCGGGGTGAGGGCAGCCTGGCGCATGAATTCCGCCTCATCACTAAAAAATTGATAACCGCCCGGGCGGCCGAGGCCGTATTTCTGGATCAACTCGGTCACTTCGCGGGTGGTGATGGACCCCGGGTTGGTCACATTGTAGATCCCGAAGGGGAGTTCCTTGAGCCAGGTTTCACAGCAGGCGCGGGCAAAGTCGTCCACCTGCGAAATGGAATTGCGCACGTCCAGCAGCCGGTCGTAGCGCATGACTTTGGTGAGGTAATTCCGCGGGCTGTCGACCTCGTTGAAGGGGATGCGGAGCCGCCAGATGTAGCATTGGGGGGCGTCCCTGAGGACTTCTTCGGCGAGGGCCTTGGTTCCGCTGTAAAAGCTGCAGTTGTTGTTGCGGAAGTCGAAATTCGGCGCGTCCTCCTCGGTGAAGCCGGAGCCGTCGGGTTTGCAGCCAGTGAAGATGCATCCGGAGGAGACATGGCCCCAGGGGAGATTGTATTGGGCACAGACTTCGCCGACCAGGGCGGCGAACCAGGTGTTGGCCTCGAGGCAGCGGGCTTTCTGTTTTTCGGCGGCATCCACGTTGGGTTTTCCGGTGAATCCGGCACAGTTGATGAGGAAGGAGGGGCGGAGTTCCTCGATGGCATCGACGAGGATTTTTTTCTTGTCGCCCTGGGTGCTCAGGGAAAGGGATTTGAAGTCCAACCCCTGGCTGATGAGGTAGGTTTGGAAAGTGTTGCCAACGTAGCCGGAGGCGCCCAGGAGCAGAATCATGGAACGGAAAGTAGCTGTCCGGGTGGTGAAATCAAGAGGGGGATTCGGCCCTCCCGGCGGCTGCAATGTTCAGTTTTGGTACGCCGCCTGGAACACCGGACCGCAACCGGCCATTTCCCCGAGGAATTTCAATTGAATGCCGCGGAAGGAAAGATCCGACTTTTCCCTGGCGGCCCGGTTGATCCTGTTCTGCAGGCCATCGGGGTCTTTGAGATAATATCTTCCCGTGCCGACCAGGTCGGGCCGCATCTCCCGGATGAAATCATAAAGGGTCTCCCCCTTTCTGTAGGCGTGGTAAGCTTCCATGGTGATCAGTCCCTCAGTGCTGATGTGGTAGAGGTGTGGATGGAAATAGGCGGACTGCACTTCCTGGACCAGGATGGTTTTGGCGTCATTTGGGGGGTGCACGAAATGTACCGCACGGGCCCTTTCAGCGGGAGCCTGGGCGTACCGGGCCAGGGGCCAGAGGGTGATGGCGCAGAGGGCCAGGGCGTAGGACGGTCCGAGGATCCAGCCCCACATCCGGGGAATGCGGGGTGCGATCGTGGCCACCGCCGGGGGGACGAGGAGGAAGATGGCGGGGAGCATGTAGCGTCCCTGCCAGGTGGTGAAGGAATAGAAGCTGAAAAACAGAACGGAGAAGGCCATTCCACCGAGGGCGGCGAAATAGACGGGGCGCGAGGAGGTCCGGCCGCGGAAAGCCATGGCGAGGGCGGCGGCCACCAGGGGACCCATGGCGAGGAGAATTTTCCAGGGATCCGGGCTGTAGGGAATGCCGAGCAGGGGCAGGCGGACGCTGTCGAAGGTCAGGGCCACCAAGTGCCGGGCCACAGCGGCCGTGGGGACAACCGGGATGCCGGCAAGTGCCAGGGCGAGGGCCTGGAGGGCGGTCAAAACAAGAGGTACGGCCACGAGCCATACCCCGGCCGGCAAGGTGCGTTTTCCCTGCCCGAGGAACAAGGCCAGGGCTAGGATCGGGCCGAGGGCGAGCCATTCCGGCCGAAACAAGGACACCCCAAAAGCCAGCAGGCCCCCTGTGAGACCCCAGCGCCAAAGGGAAACATTTGTTTCCCCCGTGGAGCGGGACATGCGCCACATCCATTCGGCGGTGAGAATGGTGAACACCAGGGCCATGCAGGTTTCCATCGGGTTGACCGCGGTCCAGTAGAAAGTGACCGGATTCAGGACTAGGAATACGGCCAGCAATGCGGCAACCCGGGGGGGGAGGTCCATCCGGCAACTCCAGACAAAAATCCGCCACCCCGTGAATCCCATGCAAAGCAGCGCATAAAGGCGTGTCACTGCCAGCAAGCCCTCGTTCGATTGGATTTGCCCGGTGGCCAATCCAATAAGGGCCAGGATCCACTCGTAGACAAAGGAAGTGTTGGCCCGTGAGACTTGGCCAAGGGCGAATTCGAACCAGTGGCCCCCGGCGAAGTTGCGGGCAAAGACGAGGTGGATGAGGACATCCCCAGAAATTTGGTCCGCGCGCCACTCCCAGAGGTAATAATAACCGGCTAGTACGAGAACGATTGCGCCGAGGAGCGCGGGCCAGATCCATCTCATGGGCCACCAGTTAAGAATTCATCGGGGCCGCTAGCAAGAGGAAGTTTGTGGTCGCAACGCACGGCCCGGTGAAGGCGCGGTATTTTTTGTCTATTTCCGCCGTGATGTGGGAACCGGCTGCAACAGCCCGGGTTGCTCCGGGCCGGGAGGAGAATGGTTGGCTTGATACGGTCATTTGTGTCATGGTGTGCCGATGTTCAAGGACCTGGATTGGTGCGCCGTGGTGCCGATGGCCAATGAGGAGAAGGAATTCCCCGGTTTCGCCGGGATGATGCGCTCCACCCTGGATGATTTGGAAAGTGGCCGGGTCTATTTTGTGGTCGATGCGGTTTCCCGGGACAATACCCTGGGGCTTTGCCGGGAACTGGCCGCCCGGGATTCCCGGTTCACCACCCTCTGGGTGCCGGACAACAAACACATCGTGGGTGCCTACGTGCTTGGCTTCAAGGAAGCCCTGAGGCAAGGCCACGGGATCATCATCGAAATGGATGCGGGCATGTCGCACGATCCCCGGGCCATACCCGGCTTCCTCAGGGTATTGCGCGAGGGGAACGAATGTGCGTTCGGTTCCCGGTATATCAACGGGGGATCCATGGTGGATTCGGCTTTTGAGCGGCGGCTTCTTTCCAAGGGGGGGACTTGGGCCGCGCGGATTCTCCTGGGGAGCAAGCTCGGGGACATGACCTCGGGATTCCAGGGGTTCCACCGTTCGGTTCTGGAAAAACTGGTGGAGTATCCGCTCAGGTCCCGGGCGCATTTCTATCAGACTGAAGTCAGGCATTTGTTGAGGAATTCCCGGTTGATCGAGGTGCCCATCCACTACCGCGCGCCTTCGCCGCGTGTTTCCCGGAAGGCGATTGCGGATTCCCTCCGGGTGTTGTTCCACTACACCGTGAAACGCATGATTGGACAATCGCCCTCGATCTGAGGAATCCATGAAACATTCCTTCAAAGAGGGGGCGCTGGTGGTCACATCGATTTCCCTGGTCAATGCGGCCATGGGTTCCCTGGCGGCCGGATGCCGGGAGCGGGGTGCCCGGTTCTATGTGGTGGGCGACCGGAAAAGCCCGCCTGATTTCCAGTTGAAAGGTTGCGATTATCTTGGGCTGGAAAAGCAGAGGGAATTGCCGTTTGCATACGCCCGGTTGTGCCCGGAGGGGTCCTATGCCCGGAAAAACATCGGTTATCTACAGGCGATGAAGGAGGGGGCGGGATTCATCGTCGAGACGGACGATGACAACCATCCCCGGGAAGATTTTTGGCTGGATCGGTTTCGGGAAGTGAACGGGGATTGTGTCGAAGGGGAGGGTTGGGTGAACGCTTACGCCTATTTTTCCAGGGAGTTTATCTATCCCCGGGGTTTGCCTCTTCAATGGGCGCGTGATCCTGCGGTGGTCCGCCCCGGGCGCAAAGCCTGCCGGGCGGTCTGTTGCCCCATCCAGCAGGGGTTGGCGGATGGGGATCCGGATGTGGATGCGGTTTACCGGATGTTGTATCCCCTTCCATTCCAATTTGAGAAGGCGGAGCCCCTGGTGCTGGGCCGTGGATTGTGGTGTCCCTTCAACAGCCAGAACACCACCTTTTTCCCGGAAGCCTACGCCCTGCTTTACCTGCCGGCCTTCTGCAGCTTCCGGATGACGGATATCTGGCGGAGTTTTGTGGCCCAGAGGATATTGTGGACCTGCGGCTGGGGTGTTTCTTTCCACAATGCCAGTGTTTTCCAGGAACGAAACCAGCACGATTTGATGCGTGATTTCGGGGATGAGATTCCCGGCTATTTGCAGAACGACGCCATCCGGATCCGGCTTGCCGGGTTGGAGTTGGGAGAAGGCCCGGAATTTATTCCGGACAACCTGCGCGCGTGCTATGCCGCATTGATCGAAATGGGCGCTGTCCAAGCCGGCGAGAAGGCACTATTGGAGGCATGGCTCGGGGATGTGGGTGCCTGCGGATTCCGGCCGTGAATGGTTTGTTTCTGGCATGTTGTTTCCACTTTTTATCCAATAGCCCGGGGCAGAGAGCGGGTGGGGGGATTTGCGGGCCGCGGATGGCCCGTGATTGATATTTCATGTCGACCCCTGTTCTTCAATAATGGTAAATTCGCGCATGCCTTCAAGCAATGCCGGTGGTCCCGAACAGATACCGATGGGAACGGAACCACCGCTTTTTGAAGAATTCCTGCATGTGGGCAGGCCCTGCTGGGGGAGGTGACGGACGGGGACCAGGTGTTGAATTTTTACCGGGAATTCCGGGGCCGCTGGAGGTATTACACCGACCAGCTTAAAAGGGACGCCGATCATCGGCTACTGGTGGAAGCCGGCCGAGTTGCTGCAACTGGCCGATGAAGCGGGTTTCCGGTTGACCCTTTCCTATCCGCCCAAGGGATTCCCCGGAATTTATTTCCGGGTGGACGCCGTGTTCGAGCGCCCGGGCTAAAATCCGTGGATCCCGTTTTGCTTTTGTCCCCACTGTGGAGCGCGGATAATTGACTTTCCAAGTATAGCGAAAAGTTGTTTGGCACCCGGCGCGGGTTTTTTCAGTGCGTGGTGGAGCGGATGCCCGGTTTTCTGGTTGAAGTGTGGGGCAGCCGCCCGCACATCGCCGGCATAGCCATGCCGAACGGGATCTTTCCACCCGGGTTTTCCGGACAGGCTTAGAGTGTGTAAATAAAGAGAAGAGTCCTTACTGTGCCGATTTGAAGCTTTTCGAACAAGTCCGATGGTTTACCATGCCTCCCCAATGAATGTTGCAGTTGCAGTCCCGGTATACAATGGCGGTGAGTTCTTTTGCGCCACTCTCGAGTCGATTGCAGCCCAAACCTATCAGCCCCTTTCAGTTACGATTTATAATAATGGGTCGACGGACGGGACCGGTATCCGGGCTGCGGAATTCATCGGACAAAAAGGGTTGCGTGGCTGGAATATCGTTAACTCTGAAAAGCCGGGTGGAATGACGAATGATTGGAACAAAGCTTTGTCAGGTTGTGGCGGGGATCTTGTCAAATTGCTGCCCGCGGATGATCTGATTTCCCCGGATTGTATTTCCAGACAGGTTGCCATTATGGAGGCATTTCCAGAAGTCGGTTTCGTTGTTTCGAAAAAAAATCTGATCAATAGCCAGGGCAGGCGGGTGCCTTTCAGGGGGGGCTTTTGTGAGGGCAAATTTGATCACAAAACAATGCACGACCGGCTTTTGGCCTCCCCCATGAACATGCTTGGGGAACCGGGTGCGGGTTTGATGCGCCGGAGTATTGTTGAACAGATTGGACTGTTCGATCCACAATTCACCTACTATCCCGACCTGGATTATTGGTTGCGATTGTTGGCTGCTTCCGATGGCTACTACCTGCGTGGGGAAGATTATTTTTTTCGTATCCACGGTGGCTCCCTCACCGTTTCAAATAAGACCCGGGCAACGGAAGAATTTGTGGCGTTGGGGGAAAAGCATAGGTGGAGTGATGGTTCGCCGATAGTTGGATTCAGGAAGAAATGGCGCCGATGCCACGCCCGTGTGATTGCCGAGGTCAGGAGTCTGTATTTGCGGTTTCTCAAATGAAGTCAAAAGCGCCCGAACGATCCACTTCTGAAAAAGTTATGTACATAGTTGTCAAGAAGGACCGGAATGATGGTAGACAATGTAATCTGCCCTTATAAGGAAGTTGCAATATGATAAATACGGAAACTTCCATGTGTCCGCACCGGGCGGGGCCATTGTATTACGTACTTGCTTTGGCAGCAGCCCTTTTTTGTGCCGCATTGCTCATGCCGAGTGATCGGAGCCTTTGGACCGATGAGGGTTATTCTGCGATGAATGCGCGGCCGGACCGGTTGCGGGATTGGTGTCAGGAGTTCAAAAGCGAGACGATGTATGATCCGCTGAAGCCCTTGCACGGTTTTTCCGTTTGGATTTTTTCGAAAGTTACAGGAGATAGTGAAATTGCGCTTCGCAGGCAAAATTGGGTATGGCTGACGATGGGGGTGGTTGCTTTGGGTTGGATGGGTTGGCGCACGCGATTGACCGTGCTTCCATATCTATTTTTAGCGCATCCATTTGTTTGGTATTATATGGATGAGGTAAGGCCGTATGCCATGCAACTCGGGAGTGGCGCGCTGCTGGTGGCATCGGGATACGGGTTGCTGGCAAGTGAGGGGCGTTCCCGATTGGCTTGGCTCAGCATCACGATTGGTGCTTTGATTCTCTCCGGTTCAAGTATGCTGGGCGGATTTATATCTGCATTTTCTCTTTTTGTGGGAGTGGTGGTCTTTATTTGGAAAAGGTGGAAAGTGCCCCGTTTTGGCTGGGTGACGCTTCTATTCTACTTGCTCAGCCAAGGTCTCTGGCTGGTTTATTATATTTGGCGATTGAGCGGATTAGAGTCCGGTGGGGCCAAGCAATGGAGCGTGGGTTGGATGAATTCAGCCTACGCAATGTACGAGATGCTCGGGCTTGGAGCTTTCGGGCCCGAAAGAGAATTTCTCCGGGAAACACTGAAGAACAAGGGTTTGGATGCCGGACTGAAATTGTTTGAGACACCTGTTTTCTTTCTGGGCGGTGCATTATTGTTGGTTTCTTGGCTGGCCGCTTTGGTCATTCTTTGGCGCGGTGTGCGCAAGGGCAGGGTTGGAGTGAATGGGGTTATGGGGTGGGGCGGATGTTCACTCCTGCTGCTCGCCTCCCTGGCCCTGGTGGGGTGTTCTTGGTGGGTGGGTTGGCCTTTCTGGGGGCGTCATCTGGCGGGCTTGCTGCCTCTGGGTCTTGCCTTGCTGGCCGCGGGCTGGCTTGCTCCTGGCGGGCGGTGGGCCTTGCTAGTTTTGTCGGGGAGCCTGCTCTTGGGTTCAATTCAGATGCGATTTGTGCACAGTTCTGCACGTGAGGATCATCGAACGGCAGCCCGGCTCGCCCTTGATACGTACGGGCAGGGAGAAGTTGTGTGGTGGTTGGCGGTCAGACATACCGCGACTTATTACGGGTTGCCACTTGGCGAGTATGATAAAAAGTTCATCTGTGGGCCGAATAACGTCCGGAATTTCATGAGGGCAAACCCCGCCATACGCCCCCGGCTGGTGGTCTTAAATCGTCCGGATATAAACGATCCCGAAGGAGAAATCACGGCATGGTTGTTGAAAGAGGGTTATGAATCGGATAAAAAAGTGAATGGATTCACCATTTACAGGAAGCCATCCCCCCCGTGAACCGTGACCTTCCCATAAATATCTCCCTGGTCATTCCTTGTTTTAATGAAGAAGGAGGACTTGGTGAGCTTTTGCGTAGGTGCCGTGCAGTTATAGGGGCATATGGGGACTCTGCGGAAATCTTGCTTGTCGATGACGGATCACAGGATGGCACATGGGCTGGAATAGAGAAAGCCCATCAGGAGGATTCCCGGGTTCGTGGTATACGGTTATCCCGAAATTTCGGCCACCAACTCGCGCTGAGTGCAGGTTTGGACCATTGCCGGGGTGCGCGGGTTTTTGTTCTTGATGCGGACTTGCAGGATCCTCCGGAGCTGCTGCCAGACATGATGAAGATCATGGATGCCGGAGCGGATGTGGTGTACGGTGTGCGCCGTCGTCGTGCCGGCGTGTCTTTGTGGAAGAAAATATGTTATCGTCTTTACTATCGGCTCCTTAAAATAGTCGGGGGTGAATTGGTCCAGTTGGATGCGGGGGACTACCGTCTGCTGAGCCGCCGGGTGGTGGATTTATTGCGCACCATGCCGGAAAGCCAGCGATTTTTGCGTGGCATGATCAGTTGGCTGGGTTTCAGCCAGGTGCCGCTGGAGTACAGTCGCAACGCGAGGCATGAAGGCGAACCCAAGTACACCCTGGCCAAACTCATGCGATTGGCATTGGATGGTGTCATGAGTTTCTCCATACAGCCCCTGCGCCTGGCGGTTTTTTTGGGAAGTATCCTGGCTTTGTTCAGTCTCCTCGGAATGGTTTACATTTTTGTCGGTGTTTTGTTTTATGCCAAAACCCCCCCGGGTTGGGGGAGTATAATGGTTGTGATGCTGTTCATGGGTGCCTTGCAGCTTCTCATGATCGGAGTGGTGGGCGAGTATGTGGGGCGCTTATTTCTTGAATCCAAGAAGCGTCCAATTTATGTGGTCAGCCAAGACACCCTTTCCGGGGGCGGAAAAGAAGCCGCCTAGCGCTTTCTTCCTGGTTTATTCATAGATGAAAGTTTCCCGGAAATTGGTCATTGGCAACGCCGTCTACGACGCCGGCGGCCTGCTGCTGGTGCAGTTGATCACCTTTTTCATCCTGCCCCTCTTCATCAAGAACCTCGGGGCCGAGCTCTACGGGGTCTGGGTGCTTTCGGGCATCCTGCTGGGCTACCTGGATTTTTTTGATTTCGGCCTCACCGCCGGGCTGCAGAAATACATCGCCGACGCCCATGTGAAGAAAGACCACCGGGCGCTTTCGGAAACCGTCTGTTCCGGTCTGGGTTTCCTGATGCTGGTGGGGTTGGGGGTGGGGGTCGCGATCATCCTGTTCCGGGTGCAGTTGGCCGATGTCTTCAATGTCTCGGCGGCCCACCGGAAAGAGGCGGAGTGGATCCTGGTGCTGACCGGCGTGGCCTCCATTCTCAACTGGCCGCTGCGGGTGGGACCGGTGATCCTTTCCGCAACCCTACATATCAAATCGCTAAGTGTCTACCGGACGGGCTACACCCTGCTGAGTTCCCTGCTCATGCTGGGCATGGTGGCCTTCCTGCCGGACATCGTGTGGATCCGCGTAGTGACCCTGGTGCTGCAGCTGGCCTACCAGTTGGGTACGTTTGTTATGGGTTCGCGCCTGGTGCCCGGGCTGCAATATCGGTGGTCCCTGTTCCGGGGTTCGCGCATCCGGGGGATGTTTTCCTTCAGCCTCGGGATGTTCGTCTTCCAGGTCCTGGGCATGCTTTCGTACCAGATCCAGCCATTGCTGATCAGCATGGTCATTTCCCCGGCCGCCGTGGCTTATTACACCATCGCCAGCAAAATCCATGCCTTGGTCACGCGGCTGACCAGCACGCTCAACCAGACCATCCTGCCCACGGCGTTCAACCTGAGCGCGGCGGGGGATGTCCGACGGTTGGAGATCCTCATCGAGCGCGGGGTGCGCTACCGCATGATGCTGGCTGGCCCGCTGGGTGTGCTTTGTGTCGTGGTGAGTGTCCCGTTCATCCGTCTGTGGGTGGGGGAATCATATGTCCAGTATGCCGGTTGGTCGCAGATCATGGGGATCCTGATCCTGGCCACGCCGCTGGCCATCGCGCAGCACGTTGCCCGGGCCTGCAGCCACTTGGCCGTGATCAACCGGTTGCTGGTTGCCCGTACGCTGGCCGGCCTGGCCGTCACCCTGGCCGGGCTTCCCTCGATCGGCATTGGGGCGGCTGTGCTCGGGCTGATTGTCTCCAATGTACTGTTGGGTGACCTGGTTTTTTACCGCCTTTACTGCCGCCTGAGCGGCGTGGATTCCTATCAGTCCTACCTGGGTTTCTTCAAGATGAGCCTGTGCATGGTGTTGTTCGCCCTGGCCGGGCTTTGGGCCGCGAAGCTGTGCCCGGTGAACCACTGGTTGGGATTGGTGGCCTTCAGTGGGGTTGCGCTGCTGGTCCAATACGGGGTGCTCTTTGTGCTTTTTGTCAAACGGACCGAACGGCATGACCTTGCCCTCGTTCTGCAATCCGTGGGTTTGGGCTGGGGAAAAGGCGCGGCCCCGTCCTCCGATGAATCCTGATATGCAACCGGGGAAGGTGGGCTCCGCATGCCGGGTGGTTCAGGTGCGGGTCGGAGGGCTGCCCGACATCGCGAAGCCGGTGTTCGGGTTTGCCATTCTTCCCCGGAACGCCATGATCCGGAGGAAAAGCAGCCTGGGGGAAAGGCCCCGGCTGTTGAAGGTAACGCAGACCGAATCTGTGGACATGGATACGCTCCATGATTTTGAAGTGGTGGAGTTCTTGTACAAAAAAAACAAGTTATAAAAACCGGGGGAGTCCGGTGCAAAGTCCAAGCTCCAAGGAATATTCGTATGTATGAGTTCATCAAAAGAATGATTTTGGGTTTCTTCCAGTGGAAGAAAGTCAGGCGCTACCAAAAGTTCAAGGCGGGCCATGTTTTCCCCGTCCGCGTCAATGACCTGGCCTTCGACATCAGTTTCGAGGATTTTCCCATCAACCGGCAGATTGTGGAGCGCATTGAGGGACGCCGGGAGCCCGAAACCGTGGCCATCATCCGGTCGCTGCTGCGGGAAGGGGACAAGGTTTTGGAGCTCGGCGCCTGCTACGGGTATTTCACGATGAACATGGTCAGGTCCGTGGGAGAGAGCGGCAAAGTGGTCAGCATCGAGGGGGCGCCCAACAATTTCCGGGTGGTGAAAAACAACATGAAGAGGAACGGGGTCGGGAACGTGGATGTCCACAACGTGTTTGTGGACTCCTCGCACGACTCGGCCGGATTCCGGCCCGACGAATACGATCCGTACGGGGCCATCTCGCGTCTCGACAAAGCGGATGGGGATCCGGACCCGATCAAGGTGCCCTGCGTCCGCATTTCAGAATTCCTGAAGAAGCTGAATTTCCGGCCCGACTACATCTTCATGGATATCGAGGGATTCGAGGTTCATGTCCTGGAGGATTTGGCCGCGACGGGCTATCTCAAGGAGTGGAAGCCGACTCTGGTTTTCGAGACCCATGAGTGCTTCTACAAACCAGGGAAAGACCTCGACTACCTGTGCGGGCTTCTGGAGTTGCAGGGTTATTCCCGCAGGAGGATTGCCGGGAATTTGCTTTGTTTTCCCGCAAAAACCCGGACATGATCCGCTGTCTGAACAGGAAGCCAATCACCCCTAGATTATGAGCCAAACGATATCCAAACCCCGCCGGACCATCAAGGCACTGATCGCGGTACGCGGGGGATCCCTGCGTGTGGAAAACAAGAACATCCGACCCTTTTGCGGTTCCTCGCTGCTGGAATTGAAAGTCCGCCAATTGGTGGCCCTGCCGGAACTCGACGGGGTGGTGGTGAATTCCGAGGACGACGAGATGCTGGACATCGCCCGGAAACTGGGCGCGGAGGCGGTCAAGCGGGACGCCCATTTCGCATCGAACACCGTTTCCATGAGCGATGTCTACGTGAACATGGCCCAGTACTGCGATGCCACGGACATCATGTATGCCAACGTCACCAATCCGCTGGTCAAGAGCGAGACCTATCAGGCGGCCTTGGAACAGTACCTGAACTTGCATGAGGACTACGACTCGCTGGCCTCCGGGGCCCTGGTCAAGGAGTTCCTCTGGCTCGACGGGCGCCCGATCAATTACGACACGTCCCACCAGCCACGCTCGCAAGACCTCCCCCTCATTTCCAAGCTGACCTTCGCCATCTCGATCCTTCCCAAGGAGCTGATGATCCAGCGGAAAAATGTCGTCGGCGGCACACCCTTCATCTATGTCATGGACGAAATCGAATCGCTGGACATCGACACCCCTCTGGATTTCTTCATGGCGCAATTCCTGTACCAAAAACTGCGGATCGAGGACAAGCCGTTGAAGGAGATCATTTGAACATGAACTATGCCGGCAAAACTTTTCTGGTGACCGGCGCGGCCGGCTTTATCGGGTCGAAGCTGGCCCAGAGATTGGTCGACTCCGGTGCGGCTGTTGTGACGGTGGACAACCTCAGCACGGGGCATGAGGCCGTGATACCCCGGGGTGTGGAATTCATCAAGGGGGGCTGCCACGAACCGGAAACGATCGCGCGGCTCGGCGGGCGCAAGTTTGACGCCATCTTCCACCTGGCCGGGCAAAGCGGCGGGGAACCGAGTTTCGACGACCCGGTGTACGACCTGCAGGCCAATGTGCAGTCGACGCTGCTGTTGTTGAAGTATTGTGTAGACCATTCCTGTGGTGATTTCCTGTATGCCAGCAGCATGTCGGTGTATGGGGACTGGCCGGACCGCCCGGCGAGGGAGGACGAGCAGGTGTCGCCCAAATCCTTTTATGCGGTGGGGAAGCTGGCCAGTGAGCACTACATGAGGATTTATTCCAAGTTCGGGGTGCGGTGCACGGCGCTGCGCATTTTTCCCACCTACGGCCCGGGCCAGAATATGGAGAATTTACGGCAGGGAATGGTGAGTATTTTCCTGGCCCAGGCCCTGCAGAAGGGGCACATCCACGTGAAAGGATCGCCCGACCGGTTCCGCGACCTGCTGTTTATCGATGATTGCGTCGATTTATTCATCCTGTGTTACGAGAAGAAGGGGGAACCCTCCCGGGTTTACAATGCGGCCCCGGGGAAGAAGATCTTCTTCCGGGAAGTGGTGGACGGGATCATCAAGCGGATGCCCTCACCGGTGACCAGTGAGTACAAGGGGGCCACTCCGGGGGACACCTTCGGAATATATGCCGATGTGTCCAAAGTGAAGGCGGAGATGGGGTGGACCGCCAAAGTGTACATGGACGAGGGGTTGGACCGCTTTGTCCGTTGGGCGCTTGGGAAACAAGCCTCTTAGCCCATGTAGCCGCGAACGTGAGTTTGTGGTGGCCAGCGCTCCACGAACTCACGTTCGTGGCTACAAAAGGGGGGCCGGATTGCGGTAACCTGCCCATCTTCCCGCCTGGAGGGGGCTTCTTTTGCTTGTGCAAGGCGACCGGGGCAAGCCATTGTCATTCATCCGTTCATGTCCCCTGTACGAAAAGCATATTATTCCATCCGGTCCGGCGTCCGTGTTTTGTTGGGCTTGTTTTGCCGCCTGCTGGACAGGTTGGTGCCCAAGAAGCGCGGGTTGATCTTGTTCGCCTCGGTCCACGGCGAGCGCTGTTCCGGCAACAGCCGTTTCTTGTATGAGTATTGCCTGAAGGAGCGCCCCGACCTGGAGTGCTGGTTTTTTTTCCGCAGGGCGGACGTGAAGGACAGGGTCCCGTCAAAACTGGTGCCGGGTTGGAAGGCCTTCTGGTTGTTTTTGCGGGCCGAAAAGCTCTTCAACACGCACGGGCCCGATGATTTCCATCCTTACGCATCCTCCAACAAGGGGAAGATGGTGACTTTCTGGCACGGGGTGACGATGCGGGGGATCGGCCTGTTGGACCGGACACGTTCAACCGAACAGCGAGAAATATTAGTAAAGGTCAATCACGCGAACGATGTGGTGATGCTGCCCTCGAAGGAGGCTGCCATGCGGTGGTGTTCCTGTGTGGGCCTTGGATTGGACCGGGTGGTTTATGCCGGACAACCCCGGAATGATTTTTTGCTCATGGGCGAAAAGCCCGTGCTGCCCGCCTCTGTCCAGAATCTGTTTTCAGGCGGAACCCGGAACATCCTGTATGCCCCGACCTGGAGGCCGAATGGTCCGGTGCGCTGGTTCCCCTTTGATGACTTTGATGCGGGGTCACTGGAGCACTTCCTGGAAGAGAACAATCTCCGCTTGCTGCTGCGCGGCCACATGACCGAAAAGGGGAGCGCCGGGAAGTTTCTGTCGGGGCGGGTCGTGGATTTTTCCTCCGATGTTCTGGGGGATGTGAATGTGGCACTGCCCCACATCGACGGCCTGATCACGGACTATTCATCCCTGCTTTATGATTATCTGCTGCTGGACCGTCCGGTGGTATTCCTCCACTACGATTACGAATTCTACGACGACTACTATGGATTTTTGTTCGATGATCCCGACTACTGGTTCCCGGGGCCGAAGCCCCGGACGTTCGGTGAGTTCAAGGATGCGCTCCTGTCCGCGCGGAACGGGGCGCCCGAGCACAGTGAGAAACGCCGTTCGGTGAACAAGTCGATCAATGCCTTTCAGACGGCACATTCAGGCCGCCAGATTTTGGCTGCCTTGGGATTGTGATCCGCAGGAATACCCATATGCGCAACTCCTCCCAGTGGTCCCCTTCCAAGTTTGTGTTGAAGGGAGGAAATTGGAGGGCGTCACAGGAAGTTTCTGTGGGGTCTCGAATGACAGCAGATTTGACGGCGATGTTTTATCAAAAGTATGCGGCAAAATATCTCAAGGGGAGGCTTCTGGATTTGGGATGCGGCAAGGCGCCCTTCTATGGTTTGTATCATGAACTGGTCGGGGAATGTGTTTTGGCCGACTGGGAGAATTCGTACCACAGCAATCCCCATTTGGATGTGGTTAGTGACCTGACCCAAAAACTTCCTTTTGGTGACGGGGAATTTGATTCGGTGCTTTTGTCGGATGTACTGGAGCACATTCCGAATCCCGTAGAATTGGTCGGGGAGATCCGGCGCATATTGAAGCCCGGGGGTATTTTGATGATGAATGTCCCATTCATTTATCCCCTGCATGAGGAACCGTTTGATTACTATCGGTATACAGAACATGCACTGAGGCGAATCATCTCGGAAACGGGCATGAGCGTGTTGCATTTGGAATCCATGGGTGGCCATTTGGAGTCATGGGTTGTTTTTACCGCGAAACAGCTGCTGAGGGTCAGATGGGGCGGGAAATTCCTCGCTTTGTTTGTCCAGGCTGCCGCCCGTCTATTGCGCACTTTTATTGGGAAAAACCGTGAGAGCACCCACGTGGTTTATCCGCTGGGTTATGGGTTGGTTGCAAGAAAATGAATGGCGTGGCGGAAAGAAAGACATGAAAGGCGGAGTTCAACCATTGGGAGTGGTGGCAACGGAATATCCGCCGCTGCTCGGGGGTATTGGCACCCTCGCCAGCGACTATGTGCGTTGGTTGTCCCACGAACGTCCGGTGGTGCTGTTCCTGACGCCTGACGGCCCGCAGGATCCGGTGGTGCCAGAGGGTGTCCGGGTGGTCAGATTGGAAAACGATGCCCCCTACCGGAATTACCGGCGCATCGTGGATTCCGGGGTGGGATCGGTTCTTTTCACCTTCATGTGCTGTTGTCCGCCTCTGCTGGTGTTCCTTTTGAAATTGCGCCGGATCAGGATGGCGACGCTGGTGCATGGGATGGATGTCCATTCGCAGCCGAAGATGCGATGGCAATTGCGGAATTCCGGAGTGATGCTGCGTCTGAAAGCCTGGCTTTCGTTCGCGATGCAGGACCGGGTCATTGCCAACAGCGGGTACACCCTGGCCGCTTTCCGGCGGCGGTATGCCGGACTGGATGGCTGTGTGGTCCATCCCGGCATCTGGTTGCGTGCCGATGCCTCCCCGGCCGGGAAGACTGCGGACGTCATTGCCGTCGGTCGCCTGGTGGCCCGGAAAGGGGTGGATGTTCTCCTGAAAGCCCTTGCCACACTGGAGGGGGTGACCCTGACGGTCGTGGGTGACGGACCCGAACGGGCTTCTTTTGAAAGCATCTGCCGGAGCCTTGGGTTGGAGGGACGTGTCCGGTTCGCCGGTGGGTTGCCCCATGCCCGCGCCTTGTCCGAGACCGGTGGGCACCGGATTTTTTGCCTGTTGCCCCGTGAGTTGGACAAAGGGGATGTGGAGGGTTTCGGGATTGTTTTTTTGGAGGCGGCATCGCTGGGCCTTCCCGTCATTGCTGGGAGATCCGGTGGGGTTCCCGATGCGGTGGATGATGGGGGGAATGGATTCCTGGTCGACCCGAAGAATCCAACGGAGGTGGCGGAAAAAATCCGGCGTTTGTTGGGTGACGAGGCCTTGTACTCCGGTATGAGCCAGGCTTCTCGCGGCTGGGCCGCGCGCTTTGATTGGAACCGCAGGGATCCCCGGAAAGAATTGTCGTTTTTGTTCGATTAAGAACGTTCACGCACAGGCCATGCACGTTGGGTTGTGCATGCGTGGTTTCTTGGAAGTGGCCCCTCAGCGATGGACCCTTTCAGCCAAAGCTTTTTCTGTTTAATGGGCCGTATCAGTTTGTAGGGGAACCGCTCCTCGGTTCCCGTTTTACCCAGGGAAGCGAGGAGCGCTTCCCCTACAATAGGAAGCAAATTAAGCAGAAAATGCTGTAAAGGGCCGGGATCGAGAGAATGAGCACGAGTCCGAGTATGAGAAACGAGCGGAACCTGCAGACTATCGGGATTTGCGCTGGAGGATGGCCATGCCCTGCGCGATGGAGTGGGGGAAGCTGATGGAAAACTTCTCCTTCCTCGAGGCGACGAATTCATCCACCGCCGTTTGCGCGCCGGAGGAAAAGAACCCGTAATCGTGGACGATGACCACGCCCCCGTCGACGAGGCAGGTTTCCAGCCATTCGAGCGCGTCCTTGATCGGTTTGTAAAAGTCGAAGTCGACGAAGGCGAAGCAGACCTGACCGGGAAGGGTCTTGGTGGCGGGTGTGGTATCGTCGAAAAAGCCCTCGATGACGCGGGTGCGGGCCCCGGGGAAGGGGATTGCGGCCAGCTTGGCCTCGACCCAATCCCTGCGGCAGTTCATGTTGCCCTGGTAATTCCGGATATCGCCGAGCCCGTGGATGTCGTGGATCAGTTTGTCTTCTTCGGTGGGTGCAGGGAGGCCCTGAAAGGAATCGAAGAGCCAGAGATTTTTGTCGGTGGGGAGGATTTCGCGGGCGATCAGGCGGCTGGTGCAGCCCTGGGCCACGCCCAATTCGCAGATATCCCCGGGCAGGGAAAGGCAGCGGTTCAGGTGGTCCATGAGGTAGAAGGCCTGGGGAAAGGGCAGGCCGGCCAGATTGGAGAGGTTGTCGAGCCGGGCTTCGGTGAGTTCAGGGAGGGAGGGGAGCAAGAATTCCCGAGTCAGGGCATGGAGGTGCCTGATGGATTTTTGGAACCTGGGATTGCCGAGAGGGACCAATTCCTGGCGGGAGGCGCGTCCCGCAACAATACCGCATTTGCCCAAAAGGGGTTTGATCAAAGCTTTCATGCCCGGGCATTATCTTTATTTTGCACTTCTTGGCGATGGGGAAATAGTTTGATGTTGCCCCTCATCCGGATTAAAAGCCTTGTGTTGCCTTTCTGGCAACCCCGAACCAGTAGCCGTCTTACATGCTTTTCAACAGCACCGAATTCCTGGTTTTCTTCCTTCTGGTTCTGGGGGTGTACTACGTGCTTTCCACGCGGGCGCAGAATTTTTTCCTGCTCATCGCGGGCAACGTATTTTACGGCTGGTGGGACTGGCGGTTCCTGATCCTGCTGTGGTTTTCCATCGTGGTGGATTTTTTCATCGCCCGGAAAATCGCGTCCACGGAGGACCCGTACCGGCGGAAGCTGCTGCTGCTGTGCAGCCTCTCGGTCGGCCTGGGCATCCTGGGATTCTTCAAGTATTTCAATTTTTTCACCGATTCGGCCGTGCGGGTGGCGAACCGTTTCGGACTGGAACTCCATCCCTTCACCCTGCAGGTGATCCTGCCGGTGGGGGTTTCCTTCTACACCTTCCAATCGCTGGGTTACGCGCTGGATGTGTACCGGAAGCGGGTCGAACCCGCGCGGGATTTCTGGCTGTACGCGCTCTTTGTCTGCTATTTTCCGCAATTGGTGGCGGGTCCGATCGAACGGGCGGGCCATTTGATGCGCCAATTGGCCGCGCCCAAGCGGCTGAACGCCCAACATCTCGCGGCCGGCCTTTGGCTCATCGGCCTGGGGCTTTTCAAGAAAGTGGCCATCGCCGACACCGCCTCGCTCATGGTGGAGCGGGCCTTTGCCGACCCATCGTCCCTGGGATGGATCGCCCTCCACAAGGGGATGTGGTTGTTTGCCATCCAGATTTATTGTGATTTTTCCGGTTATACCGACATTGCCCGCGGGACGGCCCGCATGCTGGGGGTGGATCTGATGGAGAATTTCCGCCAGCCGTATTTCGCATCGAACATCACCGATTTCTGGCATCGGTGGCACATTTCCCTGTCCACATGGCTGCGGGACTATCTGTATATTTCGCTGGGAGGCAACCGCAAGGGCCGGTGGCGGACCTATGCCAACCTGATGGTGACCATGCTGCTGGGGGGGCTCTGGCACGGGGCGAACTGGACCTTTGTGGTCTGGGGGGGGCTGCACGGATTGTTCCTGGCCCTGCACAAGATGTGGGGCGAGTGGAGGGGAGAGGAACGGCTGCCGACCCCCGCGGGCCGCTTCCTGGGTTGGCTGGTGACCCTGTGGCTGGTGACCCTGGCCTGGGTTTTTTTCCGCGCTCCTGATTTTTCCACGGCGGCGGTGTTTCTCAAGGGGCTGGCGACCGTCCAGCCACTGACCCCGGCGGATGGCTGGGATCTGGTGACCCTGGTGTTTTATGGGAGCCTGGTATTCCTGGTGGATTGGCCCGCGTTCCGGAGCGGGGATGCGTGGGGGGGATTCCGTTGGTCATGGCCCCTGCGCGGGATCTATATCGCCCTGTTGGTTATTTTGTTCATCCTGATGTCGGAGAACCGTGAAGCCGCTTTCATCTATTTTCAGTTTTGAAACCCTGAAGCTTGGGCCGTTCACCTGCCGGGGCCTGTGCCTTGCGCTGGGGTTGGTGCTTCTGGTCGAGGGGGCGGTGCGTGTGGCGGTATGGCGGAGATGGCTGCCCGCGGATGCAGGCCTAGAAGCCCACATGGAAAAGCAGAAAGAGAAGGTGGAGGGCGCGCCACACGAGATGTGGTGGATGGGCAGCAGCACGCTGGGGGCCGCATTCGACCGGAAGGTCTGGGATAAATCCCGGCGTGACGATCCCCTCATCCTGATCCATGGATCGGCCTCGCTCCGCGGCAACAATGCCCTGCTGGAATACTACCTCCGCTTCGCCCCCGCCCCGCCCCGGGAATTGGTGGTGTTCAACCAGCCCACGCACATGAGTCTCCATGGCAAGGGTCCGGTCCGGGATACCGAGCCGGTTTACCTGGAAGTGGGAAAAACCGGGCAGCTACCGAAAAGCGATCCCCTGGCCATGCAGCGTTTGCGCAGCCATCTGGAGGCGATTGTGGAACGCCGATTTCTCATATTGTTTTCCCGGAGTGGATCCACCGGTGAAACCCAGTTCCTCTCGCCGGAAAAAAAAGCCTATTTTTCCCAGATCTTCGCCGACTACCAGACCGACCTGGCAGCCTTCGCCGAACTGGGGCGGATTGCGAGGGCCCATGGGATCCGGCGGGTGGTTTTTGTGATGATGCCGATGAGCCACGACCTGAAAGACTGGTTCAACACCCGGGACCGTGGGCAGAACTATGCGGAAGTGGTGGAGGAAGTGCGCCGGGCCTGCGCGGCCGCGAACGTGGAATTCCGGGATGCGACCGGGGTGACGGAGGACACGGAAGATTTCCGGGACCCCTATCATCTCAATAGCCGCGGAGCCGTCCGGTTCACGGAAAAGTTCCTGTCCGAATCCCTTTCCGGCGGAGGCGAACAGGCACCCTGACATGATCCGAGTCGTCTTCCTCACCACGGACAACCGGGACGCCCACCGTTGTTATGACGAACCCCTGCCCCGGTTCGGACCGGCTCCGGAGGCGCTCCTGCAGGGATTGGCATTGCTGGGCGACCGCGTGGAAATCCATGTCGTGTCCTGCACCCAGCAACCGCTGGAGGCGCCGGATAAACTGGCCGGGAATATCTATTACCACAGCGTGCACGTCCCGAAATGGGGCTGGCTGCGCTCGGGTTACCTGGGCTGCATCCTGGCGGTGCGCCGGAAACTGCGGGAAATCCAACCGGATATCGTCCACGGTCAGGGGACGGAGCGGGAGTGTTCGCTTTGTGCGGTTTTTTCCGGGTTTCCCAATGTGATGACCATCCATGGGAACATGCGCGGGATGGCCTTCTCGACCCGCGGGTTGTTTTCCCGGATTTTCTACGGTATCACGGCCGTGCTGGAAGCCCTGGCCTTGGCCCGGACGGGCGGGGTGTTCTGCAATTCGGCCTACACCGACCGGATGGTGGCCCCGTTTTGCCGCCGTCGCTGGCGGGTTCCCAACGCCTTGCGCGCGGAATTCTGGAGGGAGCCGGCGGTCCGCCGGGTGGGTGGGGCCGGAAAACCCGTGGTCCTGAACGTGGGAAAAATATCCCCCCACAAGCGCCAATTGGAACTCGCCCTCGCCTTCCTGGCCCGGTATCCGGGAGAGGCCCCGTTTGCGATCCATTTTGTGGGGGATGCCGAGCGGGAACATCCCTATGCCCGCGAGTTTTTGGAACGGATCCGGGAGTCGGATTCGCTGGTTCACGCCGGCCTGCTCACGGCGGGGGAATTGCGGGAGCGGCTGGCCGCGGCGGGCGCTCTGGTGCATTGCTCGCGGGAGGAAGCCTTCGGCCTGGTCCTGGCCGAGGCCATGGCCTGCGGGCTGCCGGTCTTTGCCTTTGATGTGGGCGGGGCGGCCGATGTGATCGCAGGGGTGGACCATGCCCGGGTGGTTCCCGACTCCGATTGGAGGGGACTGCTCGACGCCGTGGAAAACTGGGCGCGTGCGGGGGCGCTGGTTTCCTCCAATGCGGCCGGATTGGCCCGGGCCGCATACAGCCCCCGGGTCGTGGCCACCCGGCACGCGGAAATTTACGAAGCCATGGTGAAGGGGCATGTCCACCATGGGTGAGAAAGGGGGGGGGCGGCGCATGGATGTGGTCATGGCCTGCCGTTGGCGGGATCATTCCATCCTACGTGCGGGATTGCCCTGGATCCACCGCATGCTGCCCTGTCGCAAGGTGGTTCTCTATGTACCCGATGCCGAGGCGGGGGCATTCCGGAAAACCTTCGGCGGCGACACAGAGGTGAGGGAGGAGGATTCGGTCCTGCCCGGGTTGACCCTGGCCGCCTTCCGGAAGTTCCCGGTCCGGGGCTTTCCACGGGGGGCGGGGTGGTATTTCCAGCAATACCTCAAATACGCGCATGCCTTCATCGAACCGGAAATGGAGCACTACCTCATCTGGGATGCGGACACCATCCCGCTGCGACCGCTGGAATTTTTCGATGCGGAAGGACGGATGATTTTCACGACATCGGACGAACACCATGCGCCCTATTTTGAAACCTACCGCAATTTGCTGGGGGAGGATGCGCGGGTGGAATTTTCCTTCATCAGCCAGCACCAGGTGGTCTGCAAGGCCCTCCTGCGGGAGATGCTGGAAAAAATCGAGTTGCGGCACGGGAAGCCCTGGCCGTTGGCGATTGCCGGATGCCTCCAGGCCGGGGACTACAACCTGTTCAGCGAGTACGAGACCTGCGGGCATTACCTGAAAAACCACCATGCCGGGCGGATGGTGTTCCGGACCCTGCCGTGGCTGCGGGAAGGCGTGGCAGCGTGCGGGTATCCACCCCGGGAGGCCTGCCTGAAGAAAATGGCGAAGGATTACGCCTTTGCTGCGTTCGAGACACGGGACCGGTGGTCGAGGAAATGGATCAACCGGATCTTGAGATGGACGGGGCGGATCTAGAATTCAAAAGAGGGCCCTCACGCAACCCCGACTTGCGTCCATCAAAGCCGGATCTCCCCCGTTTCTCATAGTCGTGCTTGTTCTCTCGATCCCGGAGAGCACGAGAATGAGAACGGGTGCAGAGTCAACAGAATAGGCCCTAGGCGGCGGCAATGGGCCGGGCGGGAAATGTGTAACAAGGTCTGGTGAAACCGTCCGTATTCCGGCGGAGTTCTTCCAAGGCATTGCGGATTGCCGCGCAAACGAGTCCGGGGTCGGGTTGGCTGGTATTGTCCGCCGCTACGAATTGGGGCACACGGAATGGATTCCAGCGCAGGCTGTAGTTGATCCGCCAAGGGTCGTTGGCCCAGAGCAACGTGGGTTTTCCGCAGAGGTTTGCCAGATGCATGGGGCCGCTGTTTTCACCCGCAACCAACCGGGCTGAATTGATCGCCTGGATTCCCGCGGCAAGATCGATCCGGCGCAGATCCTCACAGCCCTCGGCGCATAGTGCATAATCCGGGTGGCCGATACAGGCCACCGACAGGCCCTGCTCCAAGCAGAGCGAAGCAAGGCGGTTGGCGAGTTCCGGTGTATAGTTTTTTGCCTGGTCGGGGCCTTTTTTCGTGAAGGCCCGGAAGTGGAAGGCTACGTCATGTAACCTGCCCGGGAGGGGCGGTTCCTCAAAGAGGCGGAAATCCTGTTTCCAAAGCCATGAGCGGTGGTAGCGGGTGCAGAGCAGGGCCGGATGGAAGATGTCATAGTCGGACAATCCGATATTATCCGCCAGGGCCGCGGCCATGGCGGTGGCCTTCACGGGAGTAAGAAGGCCGTAGCCGTAACCGGCGGATTGGAGCGGGATGTCGTGCGCATGTACGGTGCAATCCTCGTAGAGGTAGTTTCTGCCCGGGTAGGTGAGCACATGGGTCGCGGCATAATGGGGCCGGCGGGCCCGCACGAATCCCTGCCATTGCATCAATTCGTAGCCGAATTCACCCGCGTAAGGGCCGGCGATGAGGATTTTGGCCGGACGGGATTTTTGGCGCAGTCCGAGTGTCAGGGTCTGGATTTTTTCCCGAAGACTGTAACGGTGGTAGGGTGATCCGGAGACAAGGTTTTTTTTGAGAAAAACAGTCGAGGCGTAGCGCAACCGCTCCCGCAAGCCAAAGGTATGGTGTGGATGGGTTGGCATCGGATTTTATTATCAGAATACGACAGGTTGGGGGAGGTTGAAATTCAGCCGCTGGATTCGGCGGGAATATGCGGACGGGGTCCGGTGCCTCTGGTAGTCACGTCGTGGCCACAATAAAAGTTCAACCCGGGAGCGGTCAGGGATGGCCGAGTTTGTTGCAGATGCTGCGGGGCAGGCACTTGAGGACAAATGCACAAATCGGCGCGGGTACAAAGCGGGCCACCAATTCGATGGGTTCCCAGCGCCTGCGGGCCAGGTCGGCCCGGGCCGCTTTGAGGGATGCGGGCGAAGGGGTGGCCGCGATTTTTTCCGCACGGAGCAGTCCCACGCTGCTGGTGTCCAGAATTTCCACTTTCCAGTGGTCCAACTGGCGCAGGTAGGGCGAGAACCATTTGGCCTTCCGCTTTTTGGCGTCGTGGGCGAAAAGAATGGAACCGACCGGCATGTGTGCGTCGATGAGTTCGAATTCCTGGACCTGTTCCATCGGATTGTCGCCGCCGTCCAGAAAAGCCAGGTCAAGTTGAAAGCCCGCCGGTTGTTCCTTGATCCATTGGGGGATGACCTCGGAGGATTTGCCGAGAAGGGGGGTGAAGCGCTGCCAAGCGTCGGGGGCGTGGGCCTGGATGTTTTCGATCATTTGCTCGTAGATCGATTTGACGTATTCGACCCCCCAAAGGTGGCCCTGACCGTTTTCCTGGAGGGCGCGGAGGATGTGGAAGGTGCTGCCGCCCCCGAGCCAGGTTCCGACTTCGAGGACGATGCGGGGTTTGCGCTGCAAAACGGTGTCGCGGAGAATCTGGCGTTCGGCGGGGGAGAGTTGGCCGGTCGGTGCGGAGGCGGGGGACGGAGAGGCATCGGTCATGCTGAAAACCTTATGCCCGAAGGGAAAAGATTGTCACTTGCATTGTGGGGTTTGGGAGTAGGTGACAGGTGACAGGTGACAGGGTAGAAGAATGGCCTGACTCCTGACCTGTGACCCCTGACCCATGATTCCTGACCCGTGACTCCTGATCCCTGAATATGAAATTTTCCATCGCCACCCCCTGTTTCAACAGCCGGACGGATCTGCCGAGGTGTGTGGGGAGCATCCGCGGTCAAATGAGCGCGGATGCTGTTCCTGGTTCTTCGTTCTTGGTTCCTGGTTTGGGGAATCCAGGGTTTGGTGTCGAACACCTCGTTCAAGACGGGTTGTCCACGGATGGAACCGTGGAATGGCTCCGGGAATATGCTGGAAAGCTGAAACAGGCAGAGTGCCCCAACCAAGAACGAAGAACGAAGAACGAGGAACCGTCTTTTACGTTCGCCTACGCGAGCGGAAAAGACGCCGGCATGTACGACGCCATCAACAAGGCTTGGGAGCGGTCGACGGGCGGTATCCTCAGCTGGCTCAATGCGGACGAGCAGTATCTTCCCGGCACGCTGGAAAAGGTGGCACGTTATTTCAGGGAACATCCGGATGTGGATGCGGTGTTCGGGAATGCCTGGATCGTGGATGGGGAGGGGCGCCCCCTGGCGGCCCGGCGGGAAATCCCGCTGCGCCAATGCTATGTCACGAACGGGTTCCTTTACGCCCTGTCCTGCACGCTTTTTTACCGCCGGACCCTCTGGGAGAAGGGCTGGCTCCGCCTTGACAACCAATACCGCTACTCCAGCGACGCCGACCTGGTCCTCCGCCTGCTGGAGCACGGGGTGAAATTCGGACACATCAGCCGTTTCCTGTCGGTGTTCGGGGTGGCCGGGGGGAACCTGAGTTTCTCCCCCGCGATGAAGGACGAGAGTGACGGCATCAAGCGGAAGTTCGGAATGCTCCGGTCCCCCTGGGCACGCCGGGCGGTCATGACGGCCCGGCATGTCGAGAAATTGCTCCGCGGTTGTTACCGGCCGGTGCCGGCTTCGTTCCAGTTCGCCCTCGACGAGGTGCCGAACTACCGCGAGGTGGACATGCCGTCGGTGGGCACGCGGTTTGAGTATGATTGGCATCGCCCCGCCTGAGGCGGGGCGGTTCCTGGTTCTTTGTTCCTGGTTCCTGGTTTGATTGAACGAAGAACCAGGAACAATTAACGCCTCTCCCATCCAGGAGTCCGTCCTTGATCCTTGTTCCGGGATCATTCAACTTCAGCGGGTGCCACGCCTTTTGCCCGGGATCCTGATCCGCAGAGCGGGCGTTGCGGGAAAATCCTGAAAACGGAAATGCTGACATGCTGAAAAAAAGAGTGATCGCGGCGCTGATCCGCAAGAAGGGATTGAATCCGGAGTTGGATTATTCGGCCTGGGGCTGGCCGGAACTGGCGGGGCTTTTCCTGGAACTGGCTTCGCGGCTGTTCCGCGGCCTGTGGGTCCGGTTGTGGATGGGATCGTGCGGGGGTTTTGTGCTCTGCCAGAGGGGGGCGCGGCTTTACCACGCGCGCCACATCCATGCGGGGCGCGGCCTGAGCATCCAGGAAGGCGCGGAGATCGTCGGCCTTTCCAAGCGCGGGGTGCGCTTCGGGAACCGCTGCACCGTGGCGCGTTTTGCCACCATCCGGCCGACCAACATCCTCTTCCGCGAACCGGGCGAAGGGTTGGAGATGGGCGACGGATCGAGCATCGGGGCCTATGCCTACATCGGTTGTTCCGGTTTCATCCGCATCGGCAGCAATGTCATGGTGGGTCAGCACTCCCGCGTGATGGCGGAAAACCATGTTTTTGCCGACACGACGCGCCCGATCCGGGAACAGGGAGTGGTCAGGGAGACGATCACCATCGAGGATGATTGCTGGGTGGGGGCGGGGGCGACGATCACCGCCGGGGTCACGATCGGCCGCGGATCGATTATCGCCGCGGGAGCGGTGGTGACGAAGGACGTGGCGCCGTTTTCGATCGTGGGAGGCGTTCCGGCGAAGCTTATTCGCTCGCGGCTCGCGGGTGAGTGTGAAAGTGGAAAAGTATGAATGTGCGAAAGTGTGACAGCTGGAAGACGCCATGAGAAAGCTGGCGGAACGGTTTGAAGATTTGGAGATTTGGCAGGATGCAAGGGTTCTCAATCGCGAAATCTATATTTCCATGGAAGCCTGCCGTGATTTTTCATTCAGAGACCAGATACGCAGGGCTTCGATTTCCGTGATGAACAACATCGCAGAGGGATTTGAGCGCAATACAGACAAGGATTTCGCCCATTTTTTGGATGTGGCCAAAGGATCCTGTGGGGAAATCCGCAGTATGGCCTATGCGGCCCAGGATATAGGCGTGCTCAAGGAGCCGGTTGCCCGTGAGTTGCAATCAAAGGCGGAGATGCTTTCCAAGCGGATAGCCGCTTTGACACGCCACTTAAGAAAATGAATTCGCATTTGATCCAGTCTGAGTAGGCTTGGTGTTGTTTTTTTTGACCTTCATACTTTCGCACATTCCCACCCTTTCCCACTCCTCCGACAGATGAAAACCATCCTCGCTCTTCATTCGAGTTCCGACCTGTACGGTTCGGACCGGTCGTTGTTCCGGTTGGTCACGGGGGGGCTGGATTTCCGGTTCATTGTGGTGGTGCCGTATGAGGGGCCGTTGTGCGCGGCGCTGCGGGAAAAGGGGGTGGCGGTCCATGTCCATCCGCTGGCGGTGATCCGGCGCCGGTTGTTCACACCCTGGGGGCTGGTCTTCCTCGCCGGGCAACTCATCCGCCAGACGTTGTTCCTCCGCCGGTTGATCATGGAGGAGGGCGTGGACCTGGTGATGGCGAACACCACGGCGGTGCTGGGCGGCGAATGGGCCGCGGCATGGGCGAGGCGGCCGTATCTCCAGTATGTGCGCGAGATCGTGGAAAAACCCCGGCTGGTGGCGCGTTTCCTCAGCTGGCGGGCCCGCTGGGCCACCCGCATCCTCTGCGTGTCCGAGGGGACCCGCCGCAATTTTGCCGCCCGGGAGCCGGCCATCGCGGACAAGACTTTCGTGCTCTACAACGGGATCCAGGTGGAAAGGTTTGAAGGCGGTGAACGTGCGAAAGTGCGGAAGGAGCTGGGGATCGGAGAGGATACGGTACTGGTCGGGGCAATCGGCCGGATATCGCCGTTCAAGGGGATGGATTTTTTGGTCCGCGGGGCGGGCCGGTTCCGGCGGGAACATCCGGATGCGCGGGTCTTTTTTGTCATTGTCGGCAGTGCCTTCCAAGGACAGGAGCACCACGAGGAACAACTGGAGGCCCTGATCCGGGAGTGTGGATTGGAAGGATGCTGCCGGAGGGTTCCCTTCCGTGAGGATGTGGCCGATGTGCTGGCGGGCCTGGATGTGTTTGTGCTGCCCTCGATGCTGCCCGATCCGCTGCCGACGGTGGTGCTGGAGGCGATGGCGGCCGGGAAGCCCGTGATCGGGACGCGGATGGGCGGGGTTCCGGAGATGGTTTTGGAGCAAACGCTGAAAAGCGGAAATGCTGAAAACTGGAAACCTGAATCCCCGCTTTCAGCGTTTCAGAATGTCAGTTTTTCAGCTTTTACATCCGAGCCGACCGGCATTTTGGTCGGGGCGGGGGATGAA